>Ga0209347_1000535_pt1 | contig 92138 bp, 80 predicted proteins | sample AutmiccommuBRH23_FD_187382 | JGI IMG/M metagenome (GOLD analysis project Ga0209347, IMG submission 187382) | Deep subsurface microbial communities from Mt. Terri, Switzerland - Autotrophic microbial communities BRH/23 (SPAdes) (version 2) | ecosystem: Environmental > Aquatic > Deep subsurface >...
GTATGGCCCAGAAAGGTACCGGCCTTTGATTCTGACACAGTGCATCGTTTTTTATTCGTGGGGGCGACCCCTGTGTTCGCCTGGTGCGTCAAAGTCGGTGGATCGCCTGGTGCGAATGGACATCTTGATGAGCACGAAGCCCGCTGTAGGGGCGACCGGCGGTCGCCCACGCGACCCACTGAGTTTGGGGTCATCGCCCAAACTGGCGCGGCCTTGATCTGTTTGTCTGGGGAGGTGGCTTTGCACCCGCCGGGCGACCGCCGGTCGCCCCTACAGGTGGCATCCCTGCGATAGGACGGCAACGGGGGTTTGCGTAACAGCCGCAGAAAGGCCATAGGACGGCAACGGGGTTTGGTATGGCCCAGAAAGGTACCGGCCTTTGATTCTGACACAGTGCATCGTTTTTTATTCGTGGGGGCGACCCCTGTGTTCGCCTGGTGCGTCAAAGTCGGTGGATCGCCTGGTGCGAATGGACATCTTGATGAGCACGAAGCCCGCTGTAGGGGCGACCGGCGGTCGCCCACGCGACCCACTGAGTTTGGGGTCATCGCCCAAACTGGCGCGGCCTTGATCTGTTTGTCTGGGGAGGTGGCTTTGCACCCGCCGGGCGACCGCCGGTCGCCCCTACAGGTGGCACCCCCTGCGATAGGACGGCAACGGGGGTTTGCGTAACAGCCGCAGAAAGGCCATAGGACGGCAACAGGGGTCTCGTATGGCTTCTCGGTCCCATCAAAAAAAAGATGCTGTCCTTGGGTTGCCCGCAAAACTACCGAGACGAGGCGCGACGCGTGGCGCGCGCTTCTTGATATCGCAAGTCGTCACATCGCAGCGGGAGGATACCTGCTTTGGTTACTCTTGAGCCGTGGCAATGGTAAACAACGCCGTAATGGGGTCCAGCTTTACGCACTCATTGTTGATATTGCACATACTGCCGTCCCAGTCTTGCGGGGATTTGGATGCGGGACGGAACCCCGATTGGATAAAACCACGGGACATCTCCAGCGCTTGTACATATCGCAGGGCCTGAATCTGTAAGGCCGCATTCTTGCGCAAAAGATCATCGACCGCTTGCTTGTCCGCCTCGTAGGAGTCAGTGTTCGACAACTGTTCTTTGATGGCCTGCGCCAAACCCAGCAGTTCCGCAAATTCCAGCTGGTGTTTTTTAGCGGCAGCCAGAAACACGTTTTGAGAGCCGTTGCTCTTTTTGATTTCATCCGTTTCTTTCAGATCGCGTTTTTCGGCCAGAGTCACGCCTGTGACCTGCTCAGCCACATCCAGCTCGTTTTCGGCGGCTACAACCTGCGAAGCAAACCCGACGATCAACAAACACAAACATATTAGGCGCAGGACTTTCATGGATGGATCCTCTCTATAGTAGTATTATGAATTACTATAAACACTTGCATGCGCCTCCAAAATGCGGTCCACACCGCATTCCGCCACCGGCAGGACCCTACGGCCGGTGGGTGCGTACGGACCTGGCCGCATGATTGACGAACTGCCCGCGGACGAATCGGATACGGTCCAATCATTTCAGGAATCAGGTACAAACCGTATAGCGCAAAGGAGCGCTGTCGCCCATATTCAGGATCTGGTGTGAAAGCACGCATGGCGGCGTAGCGATCAAACCCCCATGCGGCGTCATGTGCCGGCACTGCGCTCCCGCTATGGGCAATTCTCGAAAAACATCTTCAAAGGAGAGTTGATTTGACGCGATCGGTGTTTTCCAGCAAAACGGCCGCAGGCGGTTATTTGCTATGGGCTGTCTTATGCTTGGCAGTCGGTTCGGCAAACGCGGCCAATGATCAGAAAAACAACGCTTTCGGTTTTGAACAGGTAGAGCAAATGGCGGCGCGCCTGGCTGAACAAGCCTATGCCGAACCGCCCAAGATACCTGAATTCATGCGCCACATGAACTATGACAAATGGCGTGACATACGGTTCAAGACCGAAAGATCCCTGTGGCGGGGTGAAAATGTGTTTTTTGAGGTTCAGTTTTTCCATCCCGGGTTCTTGTATCTATCGCCCGTAAAAATCAATGTGGTGGACCAGCATGGGGCCCGCCCGCTGGCCTACTCGCCGGGCCTGTTCAATTTCGGGATGAACACCTTTCCGGAAAAAGTGCCCGACGACTTGGGTTTTGCCGGATTTCGCGTCCATCATCCAATCAATACGGACGACTATTATGATGAGGTGATCGCCTTTATGGGGGCCAGTTATTTCCGGGCGGTGGCCAAAGATCAGCGCTACGGTCTATCCGCGCGGGGACTGGCGTTGGATGTGGCCGAACAGAAGGGTGAGGAGTTTCCGGTGTTCAAAGAATTCTGGATCGTCAAACCCGGACCGGATGACCGTAAAATCAACATTTACGCCATGCTGGACAGTCCCAGTCTCTGTGGCGCTTATGCTTTTGTCATCGAGCCGGGCGTCCAGACCCTGGTTCACGTCAAAAGTACGCTGTACCGCCGCAAAGGCGTGCAGAAGTTGGGGATGGCCCCTTTGACCAGCATGTTTTTGCACGGTGAAAACAACAATGTCCGGCATGACGATTTTCGTCCCGAAGTTCATGATTCCGATGGTCTGCTGATCGGCTCGGACGCCGGAGAGTGGATGTGGCGTCCGCTGCGAAACCCAAAAATTCTGAGCGTCAGCGATTTTCCTGTTGATCGTCTGAACGGGTTCGGATTGTTGCAAAGGGATTCGGCTTTTGAAAGCTATCAGGATCTGGAGGCCTTTTATCAGTTGCGGCCGAGCGTCTGGATCAGTCCGGTGGGCAACTGGGGACCCGGGAAAGTACAATTGATCGAACTGCCCACCGATACCGAAATCAACGACAACATTATCGCTTTCTGGGTACCCCGTGAGGTGTCCGAGCCGAGTCTTCCTATGTCGTTTGCCTATCGCATGAACTGGTATTTTCCGGACAAGGACCGCCATGAAAAAGGATGGGTGATGGCCACGCGTTCGACAGCCACCAAAGATGAGAACCGGCGGCGATTCTTAATTGATTTCAAAGGCGGACAATTGGCGCGGCTTGATGACCCCATGGTTCTCGAACCGGTGGTGAGCGCTTCCAAGGGCGCACAGATCGTCGATCAGCAGCTGATGAAAAATAAGTACACCGATAGCTGGCGTTTGGTTTTTTCGGTTGTGCCGGGCCAGAAAGAACTCCTCGGCGCTGTGATGAATGACGGTAAAACAATTAATCTAAAAGCGTTTTTGAGGCAAGAAGGCAATGCCGTTACCGAAACATGGAGCTACCATTTTGAACCTTAATGCCAATGCATCGCGTTCCGTCGCCCTGGCGAAACCGGAACCGTTCACATCTGTTCGGGCCCCCGGCTTGCCAGACGTGACGCAGGAGTGGCAGCTGGCGGCCGAACGCATGCAGCTATATTTAAAAAGCATGCAGGTGCCCCCCGAAGATCAATTGGGGTTGGCTTTGGAGGCGATGCGGCGCGTGAAAGCCAACGGACAGGTGCATAAGGATCCCCTGCCGTTTTCGCTGGAGGTGTTGTGGCAAATCCTGCAGGAGCGCTCCGCCGCCGATAGTGCGTGCAATGCGCCGCAGGGGATTTCGCATCTGCGGTTGCCGGCATCGCGCTTCAGCGATGTCGCCAGCGTTGCCGCGCTGGCGCGGCCTGCGATTCGCCGGCAGTGCATGCTCTCGGCGCCGATGGAATTGAGCCCCTGGCGTAAAGCGCTCCTGGACACATTAGAGGTCATCCGCCGGCCCACGGAACATTTGCTTTACCGCCGGGGCATACTTTTAGGGGCTCTGGCGGCCCTCATCTTATTTCTCTGGCTGAAAGTTTTCTCTGGCTGAAAGTTTAAACTATGCCCACCTCTACGCCAAAATCATGGGAAAAGGTCGCCAAGCGGCGCCGACTGGTGTTCCTGGCTCTGGTGCTGGTCCCAACCCTATTCGCCAGCGCCCAGATGGCGGCTGTGTTCCCTGAGCACGAAAACCTGTGGTTGAAAACGCTTCTGGCCACATTCTATGGCTTGCTGTTCCTCTGGATATCCTTCGGGTTCTGGACCACGGTTGCAGGGTTGTGGGTCATGTGGCGCGGCTACGACCGGTTCAATATACGGCTGCCCTCGGTTAAAAAGTTTCCATCCGGGGTGCGAACCGCCATTTTGATGCCGATCTACAATGAAGATATTCGGCGCGTGTCTGCAGGCCTCGAAACGATCTACCGTTCGGTGGAGAAGGTCGGCCTGCGCGATGCCTTTGATTTTTTCATTCTCAGCGACACCAACGATCCGGACAAATGGGTTCTGGAGGAAAATGCATGGGCCGACTTGTGCACGCGTGTCGGCGGGTTTCGGCGCATTTTCTACCGCAACCGCAGGCCTAACCTGAAGCGCAAGAGCGGCAACATCGCCGATTTTTGCCGGCGGTGGGGCTCGCAGTACCGCTACATGATCGTGCTGGACGCGGACAGCATCATGACCGGCGAAAGCTTCGCCCGCATGGTGGCCACCATGGAACAGCACCCGGATATCGGCATCTTGCAAAGCGTGCCATTGTCCGTCAACCGTGAAACCCTGCTGGGCCGTACCCAGCAGTTCGCCAACCATGTCTACGGCCCCCTGCTGTCTGCCGGGATCTCTTTCTGGCAGCTTGGTGACGCCCAATATTGGGGGCATAACGCCATCATCCGGATCGCGCCCTTCCGCGAGCATTGCGGTCTGCCCAGGCTTTCCGGTTCACCGCCTTTCGGCGGAGATATCCTGAGCCATGATTTCGTGGAGGCGGCCCTAATGCGGCGCGCCGGCTGGAGCGTGTGGCTGGCCCACGATCTGACGGGTAGCTATGAAGAAACCCCGCCGACGCTGATCGACGAACTGGAAAGAGACCGCCGCTGGTGTCAAGGCAACTTTCAGCACCTGCGTCTGCTGTTCACAAAGGGCCTCTTCTCAGCCCACCGTGCCGTATTTCTGCGTGGCGCGCTCAACTACGGGTCGGCCCTGCTCTGGTTCTGCTTCATGAGCTTGAGCACCCTCATCGCCGTGTGGGACAGTATCGGCGTGCCCAATTATTTCCCCAAGCAGCACGCGCTTTTCCCGTCCTGGCCGGTGTGGCACTGGGGCTGGGGTGTCACCTTGCTGGTTTCGACAGCGGTTGTGCTGTTCTTGCCTAAAATTCTGTGCTTTTTCTGGGTGTGGGCCAAGCAGCGCAATGCGGACCAATACGGTGGCGGTTTCCGGCTGTTTGTCAGTGTTCTTCTCGAAACAATCCTGTCGACTCTGCTGGCACCCGTGCGCATGCTTTTTCACAGCAAATTCGTCCTGCTGACGCTTTTGGGTCAGAAAATCAGCTGGGAAGCCCAGTCCCGCGAAGATCGCGGCATATCCTGGCGCGTCGCTTTCAAAATGCACGGCACGGGCATGATTGCGGCATTGGCCATCGGGATTGGATTTTCATTGATCAGCCGCTCTTTCTTATGGTGGCTGTTGCCGGTGCTGACCTCCCTCATCCTGGCGCCGGCGACTGTGGTCTGGACCAGTCGGGTGGGCGTCGGGCGTAGATTCCGCCAGGCAGGGCTGTTGTTGATCCCCGAGGAGGTTGCGCCCCCGGCCGAACTGATCGGTTTGAACGCCATCCTGTCCCGGCCGCCCCCTCCCAATCCGCCCACTTTCGATCGTTTGCAGGGGTTTGTGCGCGCCGTGGTCGACCCTCCCGTGCATGCGCTGCACATCGCAATGCTCGGGGAGGACAAAAAACTGAACGCGCGTATAACGGCGCGGCGCAAGGCTCTGGCAAACAAGGCATTCGACGTCGGACCACAGGCATTGAACATTGCGGAGAAAAAGGCACTGCTCAGCGATCCCGTGCGATTGGCGGATCTGCATCGCAGGGTCTGGGCCCTGTCCGATCCTGAAAAGGCCCGCGAATGGGGCTTGACGGCTGAAACATGAGGGCGGTAAAACGCACCTCGCTGGTCCCCTTGGATGACGATTTTTTCAGTGTGATCAAAGCAGGGCAAGCGCCGTCCACAGACAACATTGGCCAAGACCACGAAAATCAAACCCCAGTGCAGAGAGATTTTCAGCGCCGGGGGTTTCGGTGATTCTGTGACGGTGGGTTATCGCTCTGAAAGGATGCTCACCGATCCACGGCGACCGGCGTCGATCCGTTCAACCAGAGCCCGGCAGTTCTGCAGAAATGCATCGAAGGTGCGCATGCGCATTTCCGCACTGGGGTTTCGGGTACCGCCCGTTTCGACCGCCTGCATGATCAACTGAATGCTTTCCTTATACCAATCCAACAATCGCCTGCGGTCGTCATCGTTCAACGTTTGAGCGGGGTGCGCACTGGACAGGTTGACCGGCAACTGCAAATTGGGCACAAGCTTTTCAAGATACAAAAGGGTATGAATAAAAGAGGTCAGAAACTCATCTAAATTATCATGGCTATGGCCGCCGTGCATGCCATGCATAAAATTTTTCTCATTGATGAAGGCAAAAAACAGACCGCTCTTCGGTGAGAGTGACGCATTCGACGAATCGAACCAGCCCGTGGTCACCATCTGGAAACGGGCCACCGAAAGAGCGTCCAATCCCCAAAGATCGGCGAAAAATTGCCGGGCACGTGAACTGTGCGTCAGACGCAGCCGGTACACAAGCTGGTGCAGCGTCTCATGCGCGGCCATGCGGCGCAGCTCTTCAATAGAAGGATTCAGCACGGTTTCGATATAGAACCAGATGCTGCTGCTGCCTTCGGATGTCAGGGCGTTGTTCTTCTCGTTCATATCGATCAAATGCACTTGGTTAACCAGGTCGATCTGGAAAGCGGTTTCCACCATTCGAATTCCGTCGGTGATCGCCGCCAGCCGTGCGTCAAATTCGGTGCCCGGGGCGCGCAGCTGATCCAGGCGCTGGCCGATATATTTGAAAAGTGGCGGCGTGTCCGGCAGGGTATTGTTTTGCGCGACCGCCACTGTTTGAACCGGCTGTTGACGAACGGCAATCACCTGTGGGTTGGCTTCATCGCCGAGTTGCAGTTCAAAACGTTGGCCAGGCGCCACGGCGTCTCCGAACACCTTGGGAAAGTAGGAAAAGGCGCTGGCCTTGGACTTAAAGCCCGTTGCGGAAGCGGACGTCACATCGGGTGGGTGACCGGCCAGATAAGCCGGATCGATGCGCCCGACATTTTTTACCATGAAAGAACCGTCTTTATTGGATTCCAGCGGACGGAACGCCTGGTCGTCCAATGTCACTTTCAAATCGGCCGGGCCAAAAACCACGACGCCGACCACATGCCCTTGGCTTTCCAGGGGTTGGCCCTGGAGCAGCTCCTTGCGGTTGAAAAACCGGGGTTCGGCAATACCGTTTTGCAGGGTAAACAAGCACACGGCATCCAGTTCGGGGCATTGCGGCGGTGCGGCCGCCCTTGAAGGAACGGTTTTCCATACCGGTGTCGGGGAAGCAGCGGCACCGGGGCCGTCCGCGAAAGACGGCAAGGGGCTAAATACGAGCATGCCTAAAAAGAGAGATAATACGCGGATCTGGAACATCATATGCAAGATTACCTTACGTACTGCTGTAGTTCGTCCGTAATGGGGTGAAGACCCTATAAGGCACTATCAAAAGCAGGGGCCTATGTCCACCCACAATTTTCATGGCCCGATTGATCTTGGCATATACCCCCGCTGCGGACCCGCGGAGAGGCCCATGCTGTGCGGTGCCTGTTTACACTGGGGGTAAAACCTCTCGACACCCGGTTTACCGCCCTCAACAGGTCGACAACCCCGGAATGGGTCTAATGGGGTACTGGTCATTTAGGTTGCGGCTGAACGACTGTGGCGCGGACACCCGCCCGGATCGCCTCACTTGCCAATCCGAAAGTTGAGTTATTAAGACAACGTTGATAAAATGATCAAAACTGAAGGGGGTCTTATGAAAAAACCCGCATGCATGCTTTGCTTGATAATGGTCCTTTCAACTGCCGCGCCCGCCATTTCAGACCAAGGGGAAAATACCGGTGCGGGTGTGCGCATCAGAGAGACCCGCGAAGGGTTTCAGCGCGCCAGTGTCATTCTTGGAATGGAAGTTAAAAGTGCGCGCGGTGAAATTCTGGGTGTGGTCAAAGAATTGATATTCTCCAATAACGGCGACTTGGAGTACATCGTTGTGGACAAAGGTGCCTTGGGCAAGGGGGGCAAATTGACGCCGATTCCGTTCAGCGTCATTCAGCCTACCTTTACCGTTCAGCAAAACGTCCTGGTCGTGGGTTTGACCGCGGCGCGTTTCGACAACGCACCGGCCATCAACGAAAAAGATTTGGCCAACATCCAGAATCCGCATTGGAGCGACAGGGTCCATGGCTTTTTCGGCAGCCCCGGTCCGACCGTGCCCAAAGCCACGCCATTTGTTCCTCCCAACGGCAATCCCCCGCAATAGGGTCGGGTTGGTGGGGCAAGATCACACATTCTTGCCATGGCAACAGTCATGAGGTAAAAGGAGGGTTTTATCACCAAAGGATTGTATCATGCCGATGTACTACGTTGACGGACGCTTTGTCCCCGCTGAACAGGCCGTGATTCCAGTCGATGACCTGGCCATCCTGCGCGGTATCGGGGTATTTGATTTGCTGAGGACCTATGCGGGCAAGCCGTTGTTTCTGAAAGAGCACGTTCAGAGGCTCATCGATTCGGCGCGTCAGACCGGTCTCGACCTGCCCTGGTCGCACGCCGAGATTTGCCGGATCGCCTTGGAGACCCTGGGACGCAATGATCTGGAAGAGGCCAATATCCGCATCATTGTCACTGGCGGATCCAGCCCTGACTTCATCACGCCACAGGGCAAGCCGCGCTTGCTGGTGCTGGTGACGCCCCTGCCCAAATTGCCGGCCGAATGGTATGCAGACGGCGCAAAGGTCGTTACCCTGCGCGCCGAACGGCGCATCCCGGGCGCCAAGAGCATCGATTATCTCCCGGCGGCCATGGCCTTGCGCCAGGGAAAGGACCGGGGGGCCGTGGAGGCCATTTACATCGACCGCAACGATCATGCCCTGGAAGGCACCACGAGCAACCTGTTCGCCGTTATCGACGGGCGGTTGGTCACGCCGGGCAGCGGTATCCTGTCGGGCATCACGCGCAAAGTGGTTCTGGATCTGGCCACGGCATTTGTGCCCATCGATATCCGCGACCTGGCCCGCAGCGAACTGCTTCGCGCTCAGGAGGTGTTCATTACCGGCACCAACAAGGGGCTGGTTCCGGTGGTCCAGATCGACGAAACGATCATTGGCGACGGACGGCCTGGCAGGGTTACGCGCAGCATCATGGCCGCGTTGCGCGATTCGTTGACGCACCTGACGGCGTGATGGGGATATTCGGCGCGACCCGCTCTTGATTAATGCTCAATGCCTTCGCGCGCGGGCACGCCACTTTCGAAATAGTGTTTGATCGCCCGCATTTCGGTGACCAGATCGGCCGCCGCGAGGACGGCGGGCAGGGCGCCGCGGCCGGTTAAGACCAATTCCACGTGCTCCGGACGCTGGGCGATCAGGTCGAGCAGGTTTTGCGCATCAAGCAATCCGCAGGCGGCGGCCACATTGGCTTCGTCGCCTATGACCACATCGAAATCACCACTGGTCAGGGCGCTACGCAGTGCATCCAGTCCTGCCCGCGCGGCGGCGCGGTCCGCGTCATCCGGACATCCGCGCACAAAGCGTCCGGTACCGAATTGCTCGGCGGTTACCGTACCGGCCAGGCTTGCGATCGCTTTGATTTCACTATAATCGCCCTGTTTCATGAACTGGCCGATATATACCTTCAATCCTGCACCCACCGCCCGCAAGGCCAACCCCAGCGCTGCCGTGGTCTTACCCTTGCCGTCTCCCGTGTAAACCTGCACACGCCCCTGCATGAAGCCTCCCTATTTTTGGCCCGAAAACATCGCAGGCAGAAACCATAGCTTCTTTTTATCTCTCCAACCCCAAAACCCCTTCCACCTGCTCAGCCACCTCGCGGCCGGCCAGCAGGGTGTGTTGTCCGATGGCCCCTTCTACGGCCTGGAAGGCGCGCCGCTGGATGCGGTCGCGGCTCACCGCCAGGCGGGCGCATACCTGTAATGCGAAAAAGCTGAGCAGCAGGACAATCACGATGGTCAACACCGCATGCAGGAAAAAATCACCACTCAAGTAGGCGCCGCCCACGAAACTGGATGCGGTCAGCCAGGCCACATAGGTCATTAGGACTAAGCTCGGCAGGTTGAAAATGGTCTGCAGCAGCGCATGGCTCAGCGTGCGGGCGCTGCGTTCGATCTCCATATCCAGGGCATCGGTCCACATGCTGCGCGCCAGCTGTCCAACCGCCGCGCCGTCGGCGGCCTCCATGCGGCGCACGGAGGGATCGAAACGGCCCTGGATCAACTGTTCACCGATCTCCGGCCAGAGAGTCCACCAGGCCTGCTGAAAAGCCTGCAAGGCGGTATCCACGCGGTTGCGATCACCGAGGGTTTCTAAAGCAGCGCTGCTCTCCTTGTAGCGCCGCCACGACGAAATCAACCCCCAGATCTGGTGCAGGGGATTGCCGAAGCGCACGAGGGCGGCCACCCCGCTGCCGAACAGGATCAGGCGCGACCAGATGGCCACGATCCAACCGACCGGACCGACCCAGCGTTGGGCCAGGGATTGGTAGAGGCGCACATTGACCCCCAGAATCATACGGCGGTCATCGGCGCGCAGACTCTCCACGGCCCGGCGCAGGGCTTGCTGCTCGGCGACGGCGATGCGCTGGGCAGCCTGCGCGAGTACCGCGCGATCTTGTTCGGCGGCCCGGCGCACTTGGGTTTGCATAAAATCGCTGATCTGGCGCGCATTGGCCAGGCGCCGGTCCGGACCGAAACCGGGGCGGCTGAAAGTGCCGAAAATCAAATCGCGCAGCTGATCGAACTGGTCCAAGTCGTGGCGCGGTCCGGCCTGGGGGTCCCACTGCGGCCGCTGCAGATGACGCCGGGCCGATACCATCAGCACGGCTTGCGGCGCGATCTCCCAGGCCTGTGCCAGATAGGTTTTGAACTCCGGCACGATCACGTCGGTCAGTTCCTGCCGGTCCAGACGGTCGCACTGATTGACCACGGCCACCAGCGAGGCGCCGTGAAAGCGCTGTACCAGAGGTGCCATGAAATCGGCATGGTCGCGACGCTTGGGATTCTGGGCATCGAAAACGCACAGCAGTACGTCCGAGTGGGCGACGGCATGGTGAATCAGCGGCACGTGCGACGCATTCTGCGTGCTGTCCGTATCGGGCGTATCGATCAGGATCATGTGGGTCAGCATGTCGGCGGCCCGGCTGGCGCGGATCTGCACGTCGCCCTCGTCGAGGGGTCCGAGAAGCTGATGCACCGCGTCGGCGTCATTGGACAACGCCACCAGCGCGCGTGTGGTCGGCCGGCGGCTGCCCGTGGGCGACAGATCGTCGATGCCGGCCAGCGCATTGAGCAGGGTGGATTTGCCCGCGCCCGATGGCCCGATCAAAGTGACCACCAGGCGGCGGTCCAACCGTGACCGCAGGCGTTCCATCATGCGTCCGGCTTCGGCGGCCTGCTTGGCCAGCGCATGCGACGGTTGCCATAGCGGCACTTTGCCCAGCCGTCCGGCCAGATCGTCCATGGCGTGCATCTGATTTTCGAGCTGCCCCAGGGCATCCAGGGCCGCCAGTTCCCGATCGACGATCATACGGACTCCTCCAATACAGCCAGCGCCCGCGCGATGCGTTCGAGCAGTTCGGCGGCGCGTGTGTGGGCCGTGCGGGCGGGGCCGAGCACTTCGCCGGTGATCTGCTGCTCGAACAGGGCCTCCACCGCCGTGAGTTTATGCGCGAGCCAGGTGCGGGCCACGGGGGCCAGCAACTGCTCCAGCTGACGCTGGTCGGCTTTTTTGAGCCCGGCCGTGGCCGGAATGGCGATCAGGGCATACAGATCGTGCAGCCCCAGCAAACCGGTCAGCTTGACCTTGATGCCCACGGCACCGGCTGGATCGCCGGTGTGCAGGATGTAGGTGATGGCGGCCGTGGCCGGAATCACGTTGAGCAGGGCGGCGAAGGTCTGACGGATCTGGTCGAACACCCCCATGCGCTGCCGCAAGGTGCCGGCCAGTTCGGTGAGATCTTGCTCCAGAACGCCGGACCAGCTTAAGAGCGACGCTTTTTGATTTTCGATGTGGGTCAGGGCGGCATTCCAGTTCTTTGAGAGCAGTCGCTGCTGAATGGCGCGAACCACAGGATGCGCGTCAAGAGAGCCATGGCCGGCCTGAATACGCGTGTCCATGGTGGTCTGGTAGAGTGTATTGGCCGCGTGCAGCAGGTCAAACCCCATCAAACCGGCCGGGTCGTCCACTTCGGTCGGCTTCGGCGGCGGCTCACCGGTCCGGCGCGCCAGCCGCACGGCGGACAGCACCATTTTGAGCGGCCACTCCACCACCTGGCCGGTCCGGCGCATCAGCTTGATGTGGGTCGGGTCGGTGGCCACCCATATTTGAGCAAATCGGCGCAGCACCTGGTCGGTGGGAAAATGAGAGAGCGCTTGCTGTACACTCAGTCGTTGGGCCGTTTCGAGGGCCTCGATGTAGTCTGCGAGCCATTTTTGAGCATTGCGGAGTGTGCCGTTCATCTGGCGCGCATGCGCCAGCGCGTCCGCCATCATCGATTGCATCAACTGCCGTCTCAACGGCATGGGATCGAGCCCGGCCAGAGCGCTTCGCAGGTCGCGGCCGTCATCGACGGCACGCACCGCCATCGGTCGATCGCCCGCGGCAACGCGGTTGTCGTCGTCAGCGCGGAAAATACCGAGTACGTATCGCTCGTGATCCGCGCCATAGAGATTGGCGGCTGCGGTCAGGGCATGCTCGCGCACCTCAGCGTCGCTGAAACTGGGGTAGACCCGGTACACCAGGTAGCAGGGCCGGGTGCCCATTCCGGTGAGCAGCTGGGCGATGAAGTCGGAGTTGTCGCGGTTATTGTAAGTAGCATTGGTGAAAATATAGATGAAGGCATCGGCGCTTTCCAGGCTTTGGCGCGCCAACTCGCGGTTGGCGTATGCGCCGCGGGCGCCGGTGTCGATGTCGGGTGTGTCCAGCAGGACCATCTGCGGCAAACCGTCGTCGCTCAGGCAGTACACCGGGTCGCCGGGGGTGGTGAGCTGTTCGGCATCGCGCATCGGCTGCAGGCTGGCGCCGAACACATGCGCCAGGGCGTCGAACAACGCTTTCTGGCGCAAATGCGTCGCTTGCAAGGCGGCCAATACGCGGCGGTTTAACCCGGCGCGACCGCCGGTGGGTGAGACCGTGCGACCGATCAGGCTGTTAAACAAGGTCGATTTGCCGGCCGATCCGCCGCCGCAGATCGCCACCACGAGCGGGAAATCGGGTTGCAGCTTGGGCAGCAGTTTCACATCCAGCGCATGGGTCCAAGGCTGCAGCGCGCCGGCCATGTCCAGATGCAGAACATCCGCAGCGGCGGGAAGATCCTGCCGAAGCAATTCGAAAGCTTTTGTCGTTTTTGTTTTCAATCCTTCAACTTTCTTCTTTCACTTTCATCTTTCCACCGTCTCCCCTTGTTTGACAACCCCAAAAACAATCATAGGGTATTATCATACGTTTAAGATGGGCGGTGATACATGGCATGGCGAACGATCCCCGGATTGCAAGGTAAAGTGTACGTTCCTGAGCATTTCGCGACGGAGAAGAAAAATCCTTGCCCGGACTGCTTTGCCTGCCAGAAGTGCAGCGACGACCGATGCATGGTATGTTGCAGGGATCGCTTGGATCACCGGAAAATAGAAACATACTCCTCTTTAAAGGAGGCCTGATATGAACCGAATCGATTGTCTGTTTGAACGCGCGTCCAGCATTGGTGTCGCGATTGCCCTGATGTTTATGGCTATGGGTCTGGTCGTGATTGGGGTGACCGTTCTGCCCGTTCTGGGGCTTTTTCTCGCTATTCCCCTTTTTATGGCGGCCAGCGCCTTTTTCTTCGCTCCTCGCAGCAAGGAGTGTACCATCTACTGATGTGCGGCGGTTGTACGCGCCGCGCACGCAAAAACCCGGTCCTGGCAGACCGGGTTTTCTTTGCCCTTCCGGGGCATAATGCGCATCCCCATTATTTCAAACTGTCCCAGAAAGTGCGGCCCCGATCCATGGGGGTCTGCGTTTCGGATACCGTTGGTTCGGCTTGTGCCGGACGCGTCCGTGTGCCGCGCAGTCGGGCCACACGCTCCTCGATGGGCGGGTGGGTGGAAAACAGGCTCATCATGGAACGACCCGACAAGGGGTTGACAATAAACATGTGCGCCGTGGAAGGATTGGCATTCATCGGAATCTGCTTGCTGTAGGCCCCCAATTTCTCGAGGGCACTTGCCAGGCCCTCGCTGTTGCCGGCCAGTTGGGCACCGGTGTCGTCGGCGATGTACTCCCGTGAGCGCGATATGGCCATCTGCACGACCATGGCCGCAAGAGGCGCCACAATGGCCATGACGATCAATCCTAATCCGCCGCCGCGCTCGCCGTCCCGGCTGCCGCCTCCGAAAATGGCCGACCAGCGGGCCATGTTGGCCAGCAGCATAATGGCGCCCGCCATGGTCGCGGCGATGGAGCCGATCAGAATATCGCGGTTTTTGACATGGCCCATTTCGTGGGCCAGCACACCCATCACCTGCTCGCGGTTCATCAGTTTCAGAAGCCCCTGGGTCACAGCCACCACCGCATGTTCGGGGTTTCGGCCGGTGGCGAAGGCATTGGGCGTATCCTGGGGGATAATGTACACCCGCGGCATCGGCAGGTTGCCTTTGCGGGCCAGGGTAGCCACCATTTGATAGAGATCGGGAGCCTGCTGGGGTGTTGCTTCCTGGGCGCGATACATACGCAACACGATCTTATCCGAATACCAGTAACTGAAGAAGTTCATCGCGCCGGCAAAGAGCAGCGCCAGGATCATACCCTGTTGCCCCCCAAGAAACTGGCCGATCAACACGATCAACACCGTCATAAGGGCTAACAGAAAAGTGGTCCGTAGTTGATTGCTCATTTATAACTCCTTGAATCTTTCGAGTGTCGTCTATCAATTCATTGAATGCTGGATCAAATCGAATGCCAAATATAGGTATTTTGCCAATAGTTGCAAGAACGGAAGGGTAGCGGTCTTTATCTCTTGCAAATCGCCTCGATTTTTGGTGAATATGCGCTATTTTTAGCAATGCGGTGTAAAAAACGAAAATATCCGCTTGGGTTTTATGAAAGAGAACCCCATTATATTGCAATTTACATCTTAGAGGTATGAGCATGGCCGACGACGAGAACACCAACGACTTTCCAGAGTCGGAAAATGAAAACGAAGAGAGCTTCGCGGAAATGTTCGAAGCTTACAGCGCCGGGATGAAAGAGGATCTTCGCATCGGCGACAAGGTTCACGGCAAAATCATCGCCATCAGCGACAGTTCCGTATTCGTGGACACCGGCACAAAGACCGATGGTGTGGCGGAGATCGAAGAGCTGAAGGACGAGCAGGGACAACTGCATTTTGCTGTGGGCGATATGGTGGATCTTTATGTCGTCTCCTCCGATGAAAGCGAAATTAGACTGTCGCGCGCCATCGCCGGCGTGGGTGGCCTGGGCATGCTCAAGGATGCTTTCTCCGGCAATATCCCGGTGGAAGGCCGCGTGCAGCAAGTCATCAAAGGGGGGTTTCAGGTCGAAGTCCTCAAGCGAAGGGCTTTTTGCCCGATCAGCCTGATAGACACGCGCTACGTGGATACGCCCGAAAATTACGTGGGGCAGACCTTTCAGTTCATCATCAAAAAATTGACCGAAAACGGGCGCAATATCGTTCTTTCCCGCCGCGATCTGCTGGAAGCGGAGCAGAAGAAGGAGCGGGACGTTTTCCTGGAGCAATTGGACGCCGGCCAGACGTATACCGGCCGAATCACGCGCCTGATGCCTTATGGCGCCTTCGTCGAACTGGTACCTGGCCTGGAAGGCATGGTCCACATTTCGGAACTGAGTTGGTCGCGACTTGAAAAACCCGACGATGCCGTGCAACCCAATCAGATGCTGCAAGTGAAAGTGCTGCGCATCGAACCCGGTAAAAGAGGGCCGAAAATCGCCTTGTCGGCCAAACAGGTCGAGAGCGACCCATGGGACAGTCTGACGGACAAGATCCAAACCGGCCAGAAGATAGAGGGCAAAGTGACCCGTTGCACTGATTTCGGCGCTTTCGTTGAAATACAGCCGGGAATCGAGGGGCTGGTACATATCAGTGAAATGAGCTACAGCCAGCGTGTGCACAAGGCCAGCGATATCGTGCAGCCCGGACAGACAATTGTGGTGGCTGTCAAGGAAATCGATGTGGCTAAACGTCGCATCGGCTTGAGCCTGCGCGATGCCGAAGGTGATCCCTGGATGGAAGTCGAGCAAAAGTTCGCCGTGGGGCAGCCTGCTGAAGGCACTGTTGAAAAGCAGGAAAAATTTGGCATTTTCGTTCGTTTGGCCCCGGGCATTGTCGGACTGCTTCCCAAATCGGCCATTGGTCGCTCCATGAATGCCGCCCAGATCGACAAGCTCAAAGCTGGAGACCGCATTGCCGTGACCATCGAAAGTATCAGCCTAGCCGATCGCAAAATCTCCCTCAAGCCGCAAGACGCGGGCGATGAAGGCCAATGGCATCAGTTCCAGGAAAACGCGGGCAGCGCGGGCAAGGGTGAATTGGCTGAAAAACTGGCCCGGGCGCTTAGAAAAAAGGACGAATAACGGCATCATGGACCCATCCGAAGTGTACGATCTGGTCATCGTCGGTGGTGGGCCGGGTGGTTTGTCCGCTGCAATTTACGCCATGCGGGCGGCCATGAAAACCGTGCTGATCGAAAAAGCAGCCCCCGGCGGGCAAGTCAACCTATCCGATCAGGTCGAAAACTACCCCGGTTTTACGCATGTCGGTGGCGCTGAATTGGCGATGCGGTTCGCCGAACATGCCCGCGCCTACGGACTGGAAGAAATCAACGATGACGTTGTGGCTCTGGAACCCGGTCTGAACCACCACACCGTCATCCTCGCCAACGGCCAGAGAATCCACAGCCATGCGATCATCCTGGCCACGGGGGGTACACCGCGCACCCTCAAGGTGCCCGGCGAAGAAGATCTCTACGGCAAAGGGGTTTCTTACTGCGCAGTATGCGATGGGTTTTTCTTTCGTGGCAAAAAAGTCATCGTTGTGGGGGGCGGAGACAGTGCCTGTGAAGAGGGGTTGTACTTGGCCAAACTTGCCGAGCAGGTGTTTGTGGTCCACCGCCGCGACACCCTGCGGGCCAGCCGGATTTTACAGCAACGCGTCGAGGCCGACTGCAAAATGGAAGTGGTCTGGAATTCGGTAATCGCCGAAATTCAAGCCGATGCCAGCGGGGTCAACGGCGTTATTTTGCAAGATACGCAATCCGGCCAACAGCGTCATATGCCTATCGACGGCGTGTTCATTTTTATTGGATTTACACCCAACAACCACCTGGTGCCGGCCGGTATTCGCATGAATACCGATGGTTTCGTGATCACCGACGAGCAGTGCGCGACCAGCATTGCGGGGATCTACGCCATTGGCGATCTGCGCGAGAAATATGCCCGCCAGATCGTACTTTCGGCCGCTGACGGATGCATGGCCGCCCTATCGGCAGCCCACTATGTAGAAACCCGCAAAGCCGCCATAGGGATTGATACCTGCGAATTGCCAGCCAATTTAGTTGTCCGTTGATTCGCTGATCCGCTAAGGTGATGATTCGGCGATTTTCCAATTTGTTAACGAACCCACAAATTAGCCAATCCAACATTTGCATTACTTATCGTTCATGTATATATTGGTAATGTATTTGATTAGTATATGAACGGAGGTGCTTATGGCGGATATGGATAAATCGGATTTCACGGATTCCTATCACTCTGAAACCTTCTCCGATCTGCGCGGACGCCAATCGGTTCGGGCGACGTTCAAGCTCAGCGACCATTGCATCGAAGCCATCAGCATTGTTGCCGCCCAAATGGGTATCAAGCAAAAGTCGCTCTTCGATCATCTTTTCAGTGACACGCAGGCCCTGAGTCATATTGCCCGCAAAGTGCGCAATGCCCGGCTGGACATGGGGAATCGGATTCAAAAGACATTCGTGATCAGCCGCGGCGCGCTGGTCAGCCTGGAAGATATTGCCAAAAGCTTCAATGCCCCGCGCGACGCCCTTATCGAGATGGCGGTCCAACGACTGATGCCGATCATCGAGGACGAGCGCAAACGACATGCGAAACGCAAAATGGTTTTCGCGAAAGTTCAAAAACATTTGGCGTCAGGGCGTGAGCTGTTGAAAGAAGCCATGCAGGAACTGGGTGCGGAGGATCCCCTGGCGGACCGTCTGAACACAGCCATGGGCGTGTATGAAAATGCTTTCAAACACATGTCCGCATTCATCGAGAAAAGCGAAGGCATCGAAACTTTCGAGCCGGATGCCTTCACCCGAATCGACATTGTTTACGAGGAAGATTAAAGCGTCCTCTCACAGTGCCCGACAGCCCAAATCCGCTTAAGCTTCCCAATCGATGATCAGGGGCACGATGTGCAGCTTTCGTGAACGTTCCTGCGTAGCTCCCAGCGTCCATCCCTTGCAATGACCCCGGCCCTCGAGCAAACGGCCAATCTGGTCGACCACTTCCTGGACATTGATAATGGGATGGCGGGCGAAAACGGTGGGCAGCCCATAGGTCAAATTGCACGCCAGGCATTTCTTGGGCCTTTGGTGCAGTTCCAGGTCGAACAGCAACTGGCCATTTTGAAAGCTGTTGTACCTCAGGCGGATGTCGTAGGCGCCCTCTTCGGGATCGCCCAGGAGGGCTTCGAAAAAACGGTCGGCGCGATCCGCCGGAAAGATCCTGTCTAAGGTTTCACGCTCAAAAAGAGCTGCAAAAGTATTCGTATCCGGTGCTTGCATAATTTGCGAGTGAGTCCTTTCATCTGACGTGGGGCCGATTCGTCGATCGGCTGACATCGATACAATCCACGAGGGTGGCTATTTGCCGAACCGTCGTGGCGATCGCCGCTATGCGCTCATGGCGATCACTCCTTTGAGATAATGGCCTTCAGGGAAACTCAGGCCAACCGGGTGGTCTGCAGCCTGACTGAGGTGCCCGATCAGACGCACGTCGCGCCCGGCATCCACAGCGGCGCCGGCCACGATTTTTTGAAACAGCAGGCTGTCGACCCGTCCCGAACAAGAAAAGGTCATCAGCACGCCGCCAGGCCGCAGCAGCTTGAAGGCCAGCAGATTGATGTCCTTGTAGCCCCGGCAGCCTTTGTTCAACTGACCGGCGGAGGCCACGAACTTGGGCGGATCGAGCACGATCAGATCGAAGGCGCGCCGTTCGTCGCGATACCGGCGCAGGCATTCGAATACATTGCCGGCGACATAATCGATCGGCGCGTCATCCAATCCATTCAGGCTGGCATTGTCGCGGGCCAGGGCCAGCACATCGGGCGAAGCATCGATGTTGGTGACGCGGCGGGCGCCGCCGCGCAGGGCCCACAAGCCGAAACCACCCGTGTAGCAAAAACAGTTAAGCACCTCGCCATCGGCGGCGAAATCGGCGGCGCGCGCCTGGTTTTCGCGCTGGTCCAGATAAAAACCTGTTTTGTGGCCGTGCCTAAGATCCACCAGAAAGCGGACGGCCCCCGCCTGGACCGCGACCCGTTCGGGCGGCAGGGCGCCCCACAGCGGTCCGCTTTGCGGCGATAAGCCCTCTTTGGCACGCACCTCTACATCCGAACGCTCGAAGATGCCCTTGACCGGCAACAACGCACGCAGATGCGTGACAATGGTCGTTTTCCAGAACTCCGCGCCGGCTGTCAGGAATTGGCACACCAGGAAATCATCGTAGCGATCCACGATCAGGCCGGGTAGTCGGTCGGACTCGGCATTGACCAGACGCACGGCCGTGCATGGGGCGAGCAGGGGCAATTTGCGGCGGGCCTGAATGGCCGCCTCCAGACGCCGGTGGAAAAATCCCGCATCGATGGTCGCGGACGCATCAAAGGACCACATGCGGATACGAATTTGCGAATGCGGCGAGTAAGCGCCCCAGCCCAGCCTGCGGCCGTCCGCCGCATGCACGGCCACCGTGCTACCGCCAGGCAGCGTGCGGTCTTCTTGCCGGACGGCTCCCGAAAAAATCCACGGGTGGCGCCGCTGCAAGGACTTTTCGGCTTTAGGCAATACGCTGATCGTCTTGATCGGTGAGTGATGTGCGAACACCGCGTTCCTTCCATACCATCATGTCGTCCACTTCCATAACCGGCCCGTGTCAGCCTTGCTTGTATCAAATCCAGGGCATCCCGTCATCAACGCATGTTTGCGACTGACCGGATAGTGTCGGCATATTTTCGGTTTGACGTCGTGGATGGCGCAAACCCAGCGGTCGCTGGACGATCCTTGTTTCAGAAAGGGGCAAGGCACCGCAAATTGGGTCGAACCCGGCGTCACCCAAATCCGGTAAGTGGTTTGGCCGTCGAGGCCTGTGATAGCCCGGACCCATTCCAGAACATCTTCGCGGCCTTTGGACCGCAGCAGCTGCACATCTTCCTCGGTCAGCCCGTCATGATAGGCGAGCTGGCGGCAGCACTGGCCACACTGGCGGCAGGTGAAAGATTCCATGCCGGTCCAGATACGAATGCCGTTGCAGCCGTTGTTGGGGCTCTCCTCGGCGCGGCAGGCCGTTTGAAAGACCAATCGGCAAACGGCGGCCAGCTGATCCGTCTCGTCCTTCGGAACCTCGCTGACTGCCTGGCACATAAAATCGATCAGCTCGGCCCCCTCGAGCCAGCGCATGTTCCGATGATGCTGTTTGGCGACCCACAAGCCCTCTTTGTCGGCGTCGCGCTTGTAAACCACCTCATCTCCAAAAAGCGTGCGCAATAATTCGCAGAATAGCATGGGCTGGGGACCGTAGCTGTGAAAATCGAGGCAAACGGCTTTCAATGCCTGTTCGCGGGTCAAAAAAATACTATCTTTTTCCATGACCTCCTCCCAAGCGTATTGGAATGTTTATTATCAGGGTACGGTTTGCTGATCCGCACATCGCCGGGCGAGCCGGTTACTGCTGCCCCAAAATGGTTTCTTTGAGTGGCTTTGCTGGCGCTACCGTCCCTTCAGATGCAGCGTCCGGGGGCTGCCAGAGAGAGGGCTTTTGAGCACGTTCGGGCTGCGATATGAAATGAACCCCCATGGACAACGAAAGCATGAAAGCATATTTGCGTCGATCCGACAAGCCCGGCGTCACAGGGTATCCGCATTTGAAATTGTTCTCGCAGGGGATCCCACCTGTAGGGGCGACCGGCGGTCGCCCGGTGCGGGTGCAAAGCCGGCAGGCCAGGCAATCATGGGTGCGGGAGAAAAAAGGCCGCGCCAGCCTGTGCGATGACCCGAATTCAGTGGTTCGCGCGGGCGACCGCCGGTCGCCCCTACAACGGGCACCGTGACTATCACGGTGTCCATTCGCCCCGGAATTGACCGACATTACGCAACGGGCGAGCACAAGGTTCGCTCTCGAGGAAGAACGATGTTCCATTTCTGAAATGCGGCCCATACGCAAATGCGGTTACCCTGCCCGGCGTCATCGGCCCCCCAAGGCAATCGCATGGCTGACGTGGCGCGGATCACCCACCTGGATCACCGGCGTTTGTAACTAGAAAGTTTAAGTTTGAAACGTAAAGGCGGGTATTCTGTGACAACACGCCGAACTCTGATATAGAAGGTTCTTTGAGGTAAACAGGTACACCCATGCAACAGGAGGGTTCGATGATTACGGCAAAACAGATTATGACCTCGGATGTGATCACCTTGTCGCCGGAAACCGACATTCTTAAAGCCGCCAGGCTGTTGCTGGACAAAAGCATCAACGGTGCTCCGGTAGTGGACGACGAGGGCAAAGTGTTGGGCATTCTGTGCCAGAGCGATCTGGTGGCGCAACAAAAGCGGCTACCGATGCCCAGCATATTTACCTTGTTGGATGGGTTTATTTCACTGACCTCTTCCAAACAGTTGGATAAGGAGGTCCGCAAAATTGCGGCACTCACCGTGACCGACGCCATGACCTCCGATCCGGTGACGGTCGGGCCGGATACCCAACTGGAGACCATTGCAGGCCTCATGGTGGACAGCAATTTCCACACACTGCCGGTCGTCGAGGACGGCCGCCTGGTAGGCATCATCGGAAAGCAGGATGTTCTCCGGACCTTGTTGCAAGGCGTACCGCAGGGCAAATAGGGTCGTTGATGCGTCGATTCGTAAAATCGCGGAAACCATCGCGTTGCACCAGAGGCGCGTTAAAATGCGCCCGACAAGTGACCGTTGATCGCATCAAAGAAAGTGGGCGACGGAGTGCGTGCGGCGCTGCCGCCCGTCCATCAACAGTCATTTGCGCGACCCGCATACCAGAATTTGGAAAAAGGACATGAAACAGTACACGTGCACAGATTATCGCCAGGAAATGATTCTACTGAGCCTGCAGCGGCGGCTGGCCGACCCGACGCTGGATGAGCATGAAAAACAGCATCTTCAGGAGCAGATCCGTAAACTGGAAGCGGACATGGGGATGTAGGGCGCTGCCTGCGGGCGCCCTGGCCGATCTCCCGATGTTTATAGATCCTGCATGTCCAGCTCATGGTCGATCTGGATGGCGGCGATGACACTCTGTGCGGCCGGGCAGTGGGGTAAATAGACCTCGAATGCAGCCTGGGCCGCGGCGCGTTGTTCCGATTTGAGGGCAAGGGTGTAACGCACGTGGATGCGGGTAATCTTGAGTACGCCGGCGACATCCTCGATCTCGCCGCTGACATCGGCGCGGTAGCGCTCCTGGGGTGTTGCGATCTTGCTTTTCGCCAGCACGGTGGCGAAGGTACCCATCATTCAGCCGCCCACGGCGCCGACCACATGATCCAGGGTGGCGGCATGCTCCTCTTCCGGTTCGATACGGTAAAAGCCTTTGATCCCGCCATGAACCCCGTAGTAAACGGGATCCTTGAATCCCTTGATAAACGCTTTTCGGGTGGGGCCTTTTTCGCGTGTAATGACAATCTCCGACCGGTGCACGATGTTGCCCATGATGCCCTCCTGTTCATTTTGATAGGTAAATGGCTTTTCTGGTTATCCACTTCGCAAGTGAGATACGGGTGTGGGTGACGTAGGAAAACCCCGGTGCCAATCTCGAAAATCCAATAGTCACTGGAGCGAACTGGATAACCCAAATGGTTTTTTCAAGATAAGTCATTGGGAGCCATGCGCCAGCGCTGAAGATGGGTGTTTTCGCATCAATCGTGCGGATGGCCGACCGGCAACTTCAACAAAGCGAGCAGATCAAGGGGATGATCGATGACATGCACGGCACCTGCATCCCAGAGTTCCTGGACCGGCCGAAAGCCCCATCCGGCGCCAACGCCGACCATCCCGGCCCGCCGTGCAGTCTGCATATCCACCGCGCTGTCGCCAAGGAAAACACACGCATCGGCAGGCACGCCCATAGCGCGTGCGGCACGCAGGGCTTGATCCGGTTCGGGCTTTTTGGGGATGCCGTCCTGTTGTCCAAGCACACTGCGGAAGCTTGTTTTTCCGAAAAAATGATCGGCCATCAAACACGCGAAAGGGTGTGGTTTGTTGGTGACCACCGACAAGGCCAGTTGGCTGGCCGCCAAGGTTTGGAGCAATGCCGGAATACCGTCATACGGGTGGGTGGCAATATGCCAGTGGCCGCCGTAATCATCGAGCAGTTCCTGCAGGCAGTCCTGAATCCGTTCCGGTGAGCGCTGTTCAGGGGGCAGGGCCCGTGTCATCAGCACGGCCGAACCGTCGCCGATGAACCAGCGGTACTGGTCGAGGGTATGGGTGGGGAACCCCCGCCGGGCCAGCACCCGGTTGACGGAAGCCGCCAAATCGTCCAGCGTATTCAAAAGCGTGCCGTCCATATCGAATAGGACCGCCTGACAATTCATTCGTATCCTCGCCTATTTTAAAAGACGTTTACCGTTCTCGCGATCGACTGCAGCCAAGAGCGGCGAACGGTGTATTGGTTCGCGGTGATCCGGGTGGGTGGTCCGCGCCACTCCCGAATGTAGGGTGGGCATTGCCCACCGCTATTGCCTAACAACATCATCGGTTTCTGATACTGATTTGCCCAAGCGATAGACACCGAATCGAACATCGATGAAACGTTGAACACGGCCAATCAGGGGCGATAATTATAAAAGACAATGGTGGGCGATGCCCACCCTGCTTGGCTGACGTGGCGCAGACCACCCACCCGGGCCACCTCTTCCGTGCCAATCCCGAAAGTTGGTTATACCAATTTGTATAGCGCGTCCTGGGGTGAAGAACAAGGACGCTACGCGTGAAGCCAAGGATGCCCACACAAGGCACTATTTCGCGTATTGACAAATACGCTCCTATACAGGTTATTATTTGCAGCGTTAGGCTGGGTCGCAACCGTTCGGTTGTTCGTCCAGCGCATCGGTCATCCGCTTGAAAGGAACCTTACGTTGACGAAACTATCGCTCACCGGATTGGCGGTCTATCGAAGAATTCGGCGAAGAATCTGGTCAAAAATCTGGCCAGAAATATGGTTTGGGCTGCTGGTCGGTGCGGTCGTCGGAGGAGTGCTGGTGCAGCCCTCGTTCGCCGAACAGTGCCTTGCGCCTTCGCCGACCTTGCTCAAGGGCGAAGACCCCTATGCCCCTATCAAGGATCGCGACTTGACGCCCGGCGAAAACGACACCCTGAAACGGTTATACCAATCGCTGACCGGCAACTGGCGTGCAACGGCCGAAACCTTTTTCTGTACGAGCGCGGATGATCCAGACGACGTAGACAGCGATCGCGCGACGGGACAGGCCAAAGTCGTCGTAGACTATTCCGGCGATCTGACCATGACCGCAGAATTCTACTCGCCGCGTCAAAAAAGCAGTCATCAAGAGATCTTGCACATGTTCCAGAGTAACAACCGGCTGAGAATCGAACACGATACCGGGGCCGGTGATGTCGAGCTGATCGACATATCCGGGCATACCATCAGCTGTCTTTACCGGCGGATCGTGCCGATGGGCAAAGGGTCCTCACGGCGCGAATTCTTTTTCACGCTGCATGCCGCAGCCGATGCGTTCACGATCGAACAGCAGCTTTATATTCAAGGCAGATTGAGTTCGGGGCAGTCCTGGCACTTCAAACGATAACGGAGGCGCGTTATGGAAGAAATGATACTGGATGAAAAAGAGGCGCGGGTCATCGGCAGCCTCATTGAAAAGCAATTGTCCACGCCCGAATACTACCCGCTTTCTCTGAATGCCCTGACCAACGCCTGTAACCAGAAGAGCAACCGCGAACCGGTGGTGGCGTATGACGAAGCCACCGTCGAAACCATTTTGGAAGGACTGATCGCCAAAAAACGAGTCAACAAGAGCATGGTCGGCCGCGTGCCCAAGTTCGAGGAACTGTTTATCCGCGAGCATAACCTGGTGCCACGCGAAGCCGCCATTTTATGCGTGCTGCTGCTGCGCGGGCCTCAGACGGTCGGTGAAATTCGCAGCCGCACATTTCGGCTTTTCGATTTTGGATCCGCTGAAGCGGTGTTGGAGACTTTGAACAATTTGCAGAATTGGGGCATGGTTATGCGCCTGGCGCGCATGCCGGGCCATAAGGAATCCCGTTATTGCCATCTTTTTTCTGGACGGCCGGACATCTCTCCGGAAGAGCCTGTGGCCGCTGCGCAGGCCGAGGCGCCCGTCGCGCCGGCGCGTATGGCCGCCGTCGAACAAGAGATCGCCGCGTTGAAGGAAGAAGTGGCTGCTTTGAAGGCGGTTTTCGATCAATTCAGAAAACAATTCGAATAGTCGTCTTTGCATTGCATCCCAATTGCGACAATGGTAACAAGCGAGGCCTTCGATGGTGCGGTGCAATCCGCTGCCAAGCAGATAACCCAAAAACAGTCGATGTCGGGAGATATCCTTGCTTTGCGTATTCCGGATCGGTTTTACATCCTGCTTTTATCGATCCTGTTTGCGGCCGCGGCCGGAATGCAGGATGCGGGTGCGGCTGCCTTTAATACGGTGGTCGATCCTACCGGCCGGACTGTGCGGGTGCCGGTCGCGCCGCGCCGCGTCGTTGCCCTGGCGCCGAATGTCACCGAGATCGTTTACAGCCTGAACCAGGCGCATCGCCTGGTGGGCGTGAGCAGCTTCAGCACCTACCCGCCGGCCGCCCGGCATTTGCCCACCATTGGGTCCTACATCAATCCCGATGTGGAGCGCATTGTCGCATTGCAGCCCGACCTGTGCATCGCCATCAAGGACGGCAACCCCATTGCCGTGGTTGAGCAGTTGCAGTCGATCGGGGTGCCGGTGTTCGCCATCGATCCGCGCAATCTTGAAACGATTATGCAAAGCGTGCAGGCCATTGGCGACCTGCTCGACGCCGGCCCCCACGCAGATGCGGTGGTCGGCGATATGCGCCGGCGTATTGCGCGGGTTCAGGCGCGGATTTCCGGCATAACCCACCGTCCCAAAGTGTTTTTTCAGATCGGCATTTCGCCGATCGTTTCCGTGGGCAGCAAAACCTTCATTCATACCCTGATCGAAATGGCCGGTGGCGTCAATGTCACGGCCGGTCCCACGCCTTACCCGCGCTACTCGCGTGAACAGGTGATCGTCCTGGCTCCGGAGGTGATCGTGATCTCTTCGATGGAGCGCACAGCCCTTTTCGAGCAGGTTAAAGCCGAATGGATGCAATGGCCGGCCATTGCAGCCGTGAAAAACGGGGCGATTTTCATTGCGCCGCCTGATTTGTTCGACCGGCCTTCACCCCGACTGGTGGATGCGCTGGAATTGCTGGCGGCCTTTATACATCCCGAAACGTCAGCGGAGCGGCCATGACGCCGGACGCACCCAAGCTGACCCGGCGCATCATGTGGGTCGTGCTGGCATTGTCGGCCGTGCTGCTGGTCGTCGCCTACATCGGGTTGACGGCGGGATCGGCCGGCGGCGGGCCCTGGGCGGTGATCAAAAGCCTGCGCAACGATAGCGATGCCCGACTGCTGCACGATATCATCTGGCGCCTGCGCCTGCCGCGCGTGCTGCTGGCGGCGCTGCTGGGCGCCACGCTAAGTCTGGGCGGCATGGTATTCCAGGGCCTGCTGCGCAATCCCCTGGCCGAGCCTTACATCCTGGGGGTTTCCGGTGGTGCGGCCATCGGCGCCATCGTCGGCATCTTGCTGGGTCTGGCACGTTTTCCAGGCGTGTGGCTGACCGCTTTCATCGGCAGCTTGGCGACTCTCGGTGTGCTTTTCCTGATGTCGGCCGGCCGCTCGTTTCTCCGAACCAACACCTTGCTGCTCTCCGGTGTGATGGTCAATGCTTTTTGCGCAGCCGTGATCATGTTCCTGATCTCGATGGCCCAGGACAGCCGCCTGCATAATATCATTTTCTGGCTGATGGGGGATCTGGCCGCAGCCACCACTGACAAGGTCGGTATACTGGCGGCCACGGTAGTGCCTTGCTATGTTGTTATTTTTTCCCGCTCGCACGCCATGAACCTGATGACCCTGGGCAGTGACATGGCCCACAGCATGGGCGTCAATATCAAGTACACCACCGCCTTGCTGCTGGTGGTCACATCGCTGATGGTCAGTGCCACCGTGAGTTACTGCGGCTTGGTAGGCTTTGTAGGCCTGGTCATCCCCCACATGCTGCGCCTGGGCTTGGGCCCCGACCACCGCGTACTGGCTCCGGCCTGCATCCTGGGCGGCGGTGCATTCATGGTGCTATGCGACGTGCTGGCGCGCACGCTGCCGGCACAGGGCGAGATCCCGGTAGGGGTCATTTCGGCGATGATCGGAGCGCCGTTGTTTATTTACCTGCTTCGTAAGTCCGGATGATGGAAAAAACGTGTTGCGGCTAAGCGTTACGTTTTGAGTCAATTTACGGGATTGGCACGCAAGAAACGAAGACGAAACAGACTATGATCTCCACCCATCCCATAGCGATCGATGTCGACGCATTGAGCCATGCTTTTGAGGGGCGTTCGGTATTGAACGACCTGCATTTTCAGGTGCCGGCCGGCTGTTTTTTCACCGTGATCGGACCCAATGGCTCCGGGAAAACCACGCTGCTCAAATTGATCCTGGGGTTATTGCCCCTGCAGACAGGCCGCGTGCGTATTTTAGACAAGGCCCCCGGCAGGTACGCGGCACGGGATCTGGCCCGTACCATGGCCTATGTGCCCCAGAGTGTGCCGCTGTCGTTCGCCTTCAGCGTGCAGCAGGTGGTCATGATGGGCCGTGCGCCGCACCTGGGCTGGCTGGGCATCGAAAGCCCGCATGATCTTGACCTGGCGCGCCAGGCGATGGACCTGTCCGGCATCGGGCACCTGGCCGGACGGCGTCTCGATCAGTTGAGCGGCGGCGAACAGCAGCGCGTATTCATCGCGCGTGCGATCTGCCAGCAACCGGCCATCCTGTTGCTCGACGAACCGACCGCCGCCCTGGATCTGGCCCATCAGGTCCGCGTCATGGATTTGATGGAGCGCTTAAAAAACGAACAGGGCATCACCGTGATCATGATTTCGCACGACCTGAACCTGGCTGCCATGTATGCCGATCAGGTGCTGCTGCTCGATCAGGGCCATATTGCCGCATTGGGGCCGCCACGCGCCGTGCTGGATTTCAACGTCCTCGAAAAGGTTTACGGCTGCGCCCTGCTGGTCGACAAAAGCCCCCTGGGCGACTACCCCCGCGTGCATCTGGTCCCCGGCCGGTATCTGGATCCGAACAGGGATTGACGGGATGCATTGCAGGGGCGTTCGCCCGTTGCGTGCGATGCCGATGCGTTGTTGACGACCGAGGGGGGTGCGTCGAATGAAAACCGACACAAGGTTCGCCCTCACAAAAAGCGCTGCAGTCGCCTTAAAGGTTCTTGACATCCTGCTTCCAAATGCGTTAGTGGCCCGAATATACGGTTCAGGTGCTCTCGAAATGGAGCTGTTCAAGGGAACTCCGTGCGATTCGGAGACGGGCCCGCCGCTGTAACCCCGCCCGACACCACTGTCGGGAACCTCATGCGCCCTGTGCGCCACTGTCTGATTCAGGATGGGAAGGCTGCGCGTGAGGCGGGGAAGTCAGAAGACCTGCCTGGACGATGTTGGCCTTACTGGCGTGGACGACCGTTGGCCTGTGGATCGGTGGATAAAAAGGGACATCCCGGATCGAAATTTTCTTCGGTCCGGGATTTTTGTTTCCGGACCACCTGAGCGGAAAGGGAGTTCAAGAGATGCGTGCTACCGGTATTTTTATTTTGATCAGTGTAATGCTGTTGGTCGGCGGGCTGTTCGATGCAACCCGGGCGCAAGAGCCAGCCGAAGATCCCGCGAAGACAACTTTGGGCGAGGTGGTGGTGACCGCCAGTCGCGAAAAAGAAGAAGTTACCAAAGTCCCGGCGCATGTGACGGTAATATCGGCCAAAGATATTGAAAATTCCACAGCACAGAATGTTCCAGAAGTGCTTCGCTCTGCTGGTATTCATGTAATTGATGTAGGTGGCAATCAGCGCAATTATAATGTCGATTTGCGTGGATTTGGAGAGAGTTCTCCCCAGAACGCACTGTTGCTCGTGGATGGACGACGAGTCAACCTCCCTGACCTCTCTGGCCCCGATTGGAATCTGGTCCCTATAGAACGCATCGAACGAATCGAAGTTGTCCGTGGCGGTCGCGGAAGTGTGCTATATGGCGATAACGCTACCGCGGGTGTTATCAACATCATTACAAAAGAAGGGGCGAAGACGGCAGGAAGTGTCACTGCTGCATTTGGCAGTTATGACACTTTCAAAACTGCCGCTTCGCTCAGCGGAGCGCTTGGAATCGGCGGGTATGATTTTAGCGCGAGTTATTTTGATACGCATGGCTACCGTGACAACAGTAATAGTGATGTAAAAGATCTGGGAACCAATTTATGGTTGGATCCGAGCGATCGTGTCAGGCTGCATTTAAGTGCAGGGCACCACTACGATGATACTCGCAACCCTGGGGCTTTGTTGGATAGTGCATTGAACGCTGGTGTTTCACGAAAATCCACCACCCACCCTCTCGACTTTGATAAGGTGAAAGATTATTACATCAAAGCTGGCGCTGAAGTAAGCATTCTATCCAATGATCTCTTCAAACTAGAAGCGTCCTGGCGTGATCGGGACAAAGAAAGCTACGGAACATATTCCGGAGGTCTTTATTGGTTTGATGCGGATACCCAGTCGGATATTCTGACCATATCTCCCCAGCTGATCTTTAAGGAGGATTTTGGTGGCATATCAAATACAATCATCTTTGGCGTCGATTATTCACAGGCCGAGCAGGACTATGATAGCACTGGTACTTCGGGCGACATAAAAGCGAAACTTGAAAAGATAAACAGCGGTTACTTTATTCATGATGATCTTAACCTGGATAATAATATTTCTTTGTCAGGCGGCTATCGATACGATCGGGCGGAATTCAAATATCGTCCCGCGAATGTAAGAAAAAGAAAATTGGATGAGGAGGCTTTTGATGTCGGTATCAATTATGCCTTAAACAAGGTCTCTCATATTTATGCGTCTTTTAACCGCGCATTCCGGTACCCCGTATTGGATGAACAATTCAGCTACCTATACAGTTCTGTAAACACTTCGGTTGAACCCCAGACATCGGACAACTACGAAGTGGGCGGATCAATCGAAGTCGCCGGTGGGCTAAGAATACTTGCCAATTTTTTTCGAATTGCCACTGAAGATGAAATCTATTTCAATCCAGTCTCTTATCTTAACGAAAACATGGAGGATGATACCATCCGCCAAGGGGTTGAATTGGGTTTGGATTGGCAGTTACATGCCCTTCGTATGGGCGCTACCTACACCTATACTGAAACCGAATTCGATGACGGTCTCTACGCCGGCAATGAGGTCCCTTATGTTCCGCGCCACCAAGGGACAGCATACATCAACTATGCTTTCAATTCGGGATTGTTTATAGGATTGGATGCAAACTATATTGGTAGACGTTATTTGATCAGCGATTTTGAAAACCTATTTGACAAAGCCGAATCGTATGCTCTGGTCAATGCCAAGATAAAATACGATTGGCGCTGGCTGTCCTTTTTCGCCAACCTAAATAATATATTCGACAAAGAATATTCGGCCTACAGTGGTCTTTCGTATGAGGCGTTCCCGGCGGAACCTGGTAGTTATCCCTCGCCCGGATTTAACGTCCTGGCCGGGGTCACCGCCCGGTTCGGCGGTATGTAAGGCATAGGGGCGGTCATGTATCAATTTTTCACAAGCGGCGGGCCGGTGATGTATCCTTTGCTGGCCTGCTCGTTCATCGTTTTGACGGTCGTTTGCGAGCGGGCGATCTTCTGGCTGCGGCTGACCGTGCGGCGCAACCGGTCCTTGATCGATGAGGTGCTGGAACTGTGCCGCCGCGGCGACTGGGAGGCGGTGCGCCGCAAGACCGCCGGCAGCAAGGATTTCGTGGTGCGCATCCTGGTCAGCGGAATTCTGCACCGCGAGTTTTCGATGCTCAAGGCCATGGAGGCCGCCGCGGCCGACGAGATTCAGCGCATGCGGCGCTACATGACCGTGCTGGATACGATGATCACGGTTGCGCCCATGCTGGGTATCCTGGGCACCGTCACAGGCATCATCACCTCTTTCGAGATGCTGGGCACGGCCGGACTCGAACAACCGGCGGCGGTGACCGCCGGGGTGGCCGAAGCCCTGATCAGCACGGCTACCGGGCTGGCCATCGCGATCTTTTCGGTGTTTCCGTACAACTATTTCAACTCAAAAGTGGCGCGCGCCACCCTGGACATCGAAAAATACGCGACTAGTTTGGAAATAGTATATGAAAAACTGAGCCACGCGGCTTCGCCTGAGATAAAAGGGCCAAGCGTAAAATAGCCGAATGAAAAGTAAATAGATCGATGAAAATTCCCGTCCATACCCGCTCGGCGGCGCGTATCGAGATGTTGCCGCTTATCGATGTGGTTTTCCTGCTGCTGGTGGTCTTCATCTACGCCATGCTGTCCATGGCTGTGCACAAAGCGCTGCCGGTGGCCCTGCCTACCTCCGGCACCGCGCAGACGCAACAGCAGACCCTGCTGTCCATTACGGTTACGGCGCAAAACGCCATTTTTGTCGATAAAAGGCCGGTGCCGCTGGATGCGTTGGCCGATGTCCTGCGCGAGCGGTCCGCCCAGGACGATGAAACGGGCGTTATGCTTTTCGCGGACCATGATCTGTCTTACCAGTCATTATTCAAGGTGCTCGACCAGGTGCGCCGGGCCGGCTTGAGCCGTATCCATTTGCAGGCTGAATCGGAGCCGCGGCCATGATGCGCTGGGTCGTGCCTGTGTTATGTTCGCTGGGCATTCATGTGGCCCTGTTCAACGTATCCTGGGAAACAACGCGGCCCGCCTACGCCGTTTCGCAAAACCGGGCCGTCACTATCTCCCTGGAAGTGCTGGCCGCCCCGGAGCCCGCCGCGCCGGTTGCACCCCTGCCCGTCCCGCGCGTCAAAGCGGTTCAGCCCTTAAAACCGCTTGCCGTTGTAAAACCGCCTGAAAAAAAGAACAAAATCGCGAGGCCGCCGGCCCCCACGCCTGCTGAAGTGCTGGAAAGTCCTGCGCCGGCTCCCGAGAAAGATCGGCCAGCAGTGTCGAATGACCCGCCGGCGCAAACGCCTGGTCCCGACCCATTGCCTGATGAACAAGCCATGGCTGTGAACCGCGCGTCGTCAAATGCGCCTGACGGTTCTGCGGCCACTGCGGGATCGGCGCAGGTCACAGCCTCGGTACCGCTCTACGCCCTCAATCCCGCCCCTGCGTATCCCACTGTGGCCCGGCGCCGCAATTATCAGGGCACCGTTTATCTGAACGTACGGGTTGATCGCCAGGGCCGGGCCGTCGAAGTCGAGGTTCAGCAAAGCAGCGGGCATGCCGTTCTGGATCAAAGTGCCGTGAAAAGCGTTCGTCAATGGCGGTTCGAACCGGCTCGGCGTGCTGGCCAGCCGATTGACATGTGGGTGCGGGTGCCGGTGCGTTTCGCACTGGAATGACGCCGGGTGAAGCAACGTTCCCACGCAGTGGGCGTGGGAACGTGCGTGCAAGAATCGGCGGGGAACCGGTAAACGGCCAACGGATCAAAATACGTATGCGACACTCAGACCGCCATAAAATCCGGTGTCATGCCCATAGATGCCGTTGGCGATGTCGGCATCGGGCAGCACATCTTCATCCAGGCTGTCGCTGTAGTTGATCTTGGCGCCGACACTCAACGTTTCGCTGACCGCATAGGTCACGCCCAGCGACAGGCCGTAATCATAAAAACCGCCGTCAGTGGCGGCGTCACTGTAGGCTGTGGCGAAATCTTCGCCGGCAAAACCGATCTTGGCGCCGGCTTCCAGGCTCAGATCGTCTGCCAGATCCATGGCATAGGTCAGGCTTAGATCGGTGTAAAAGCTTTCGACCTCATCCACATCGTAATAAAAACTGATACCGGCCGACAACCCGCCCACAATGGCCATGCCGACACTGGCATACAACTCCAGCGTACTGTCGCCGCCGCCCGGAAACAAGTAGTTGATGACACCCAGGCTGACATCCAGATTTTCGATGCTGAAGGAATAATAGGCGGTCAGATCGATTTCCGAAAAGTCATTGTCATTGAGCGTATCGTCGTAATCGTCGAAATCGAAATTGCCCCACACGTTGAGGCCGAACCCGTTTTTACTGACGTCCAGGCTCGGCTGGGCCACCAAACCATCGTTGAGGGTGATGCCGCGCCAGACATAGGCCGAGTTGAGATCGAGGGCCGCCGTGGCATCCGCCGCCCATGCTGAACTGCTTGCCAAAACAATAGCCAATGCGATAACAGGGAAAATGCGTTTCATACCGTTCTTCTCCTTTGAAAACATTATTGAATGAGTCTTTGTTGCGTAAATCTTTTGAAAGTCATAGGGCGACGCCAGTGTTGCGGCCCGGAACGTGATGATACGCTCGAACTTTGCACCTCCTTTCGATTCCAGCGGAGCCCAACGCGGCAACAGGTGCATACTGATCTGCAGAAATGCAGATAATATGCCAGGCGCTTTTGGCGGTGGCATGTTTTGTATTTGTAATAAATAAGAATGCTTGAGGTGTTTTTTAATTCGGACAAATTTTTGTTTGTAAAATTGAATTTACAAATTTGAATTATACTTTGGTATTTTATACACTTTTGTTACAATTGGTCTCTGCGCTGGCACCATTCCGATTGTCCCTAAATATGAAAGGATCCCCATGCTACCATCGCATACCTGGCGGATTGCGCATCGCGGCGCGCGCGATGAAGCCCCCGAAAATACGCGGACGGCTTTTGAACGCGCCTTGCAGTATCCCATCGATGGCATCGAACTGGATGTGCAGATGAGCGCCGACGGCGTCGCCGTGATCTATCACGATGCGACCCTCAAACGGGTTTCGGGCGGACGCCGGCGTGTATCCGAAACGACCTATGCCCAGCTGGCGGTGTTGGACTGGGGCCGCTGGTTCCATGCCGATTTCAGCCGGGAACCGCTCCTGACGCTGGAGCAGACTTTGGCGCTGTTCGCCCACCGCACGCGGTTGCTGATCGAAATCAAATCCACGCCCACTGAAAATCGTTCGGGGCACACCGAACGTCTGACCCGCGAAGTGGTGCGACTGCTGGGGCAGATGCCGCCGACTGTCGACCCGGCACACATTTACGTTCTTTCCTTTGATCCACAGGCACTTTGGCTGACCCATCAATTGGCCCCTCATTGGCGTTGCGTGCTCAATGTGCCGGAGTATGCCCCGCACCAGGTCATGGGGCTGACGCAGGCCGAAATCGAATTTTTGTGGGCCATCGATGTTCGGATCGGCCGGTTGTCCGCCGCTTTGACCGGCTGGGCCAAAGACCGGGGATTGCAGCTTTTCACCTACACTTGCAACGGCACCCGTCAGGTGCAAAAGGCCCTGCATCTTGGGGTGGATGCCATCCTCAGCGATCGGCCGTGCTGGTTGACCGAGTATTTGGGGAAATAAGTTGGCCGGGTAGCCAAAGGCCGGGTGGGTTTATCGGTGGTTATTATTTCAAAGCATCGGCCATATGACCGAACATGTGCCCTATCTCGGGAAAGATCAGGGCTTTGCAGGCCAGCTCGCAGGCTTTCTGGCTGCCTGGCAGGCAGAAGACCAGGCAGCGGCCGATCACACCCGCGGTTGCCCGGGAAAGCAGGGCGGCCGTATCGATTTGCTCAAAGCTGAGATGGGCGAAGATCGGTCCGAAGGCAGTGAGTTCCTTGATAAAGAGCGGCTGGACCGCCTCGATGGTGACATCTTGGGGGGTGATGCCGGTGCCGCCGGTAATAATCATGGCATCAGGCGCGTGATCTGCCACTGTCCGCGTGATGGCTTCGCGGATGGGCGTGATGGCATCACTGACCACCTGATGGGCGACCACGCTGTGGCCTTCCCGCACGGCCTGCCCGGCGATCCAGTGGCCGCTTTTGTCCGTGTCCAGCGTGCGCGTCGTGGAAACGCTCAACACCGCGATTTTGAGAGATTGCGGCGCCCTGCTGCGATGTGAATGGTGTCCCATAGGTTATCTATGCACTGTTGGTGTCGGGTTTATACGAAATTGGGGCGCTGCGGCTGTTTAGCGCAAATCGCTCGTATGGTGAGCGATTTTACCGGATTTCCAGCACCACGCGATCCTCCTGGTCGCATTCTTTCAGCAGCACATTAATCATATCCGTCTTGCCGGTGCGAATGCATTGACCCGTATAGTTGCTTTGAATGGGCAACTCGCGATGGCCGCGATCGATCAACACCGCCAGTTCGATGCGACCCGGACGGCCGAAATCGACGATGGCGTCCATGGCCGCGCGAATCGTACGGCCGGTATACAGCACATCATCGACCAGCACGATCCGTTTCCCATTTACCGAAAAAGGGATCTGGGTGGTTTTGACCACCGGATGGGGCGTCAGCTGGGTCCAGTCGTCCCGGTACAGGGTGATGTCGATTTCGCCGACGGGAAGCTCGGTGGCTTCAAAGGCTTTGATATTTTGCTGCAGCCGCCGCGCCAAGTACACGCCGCGCGTGTGAATGCCGATCAGGGCGATCGGTGCGCCCTTGTGCGCCTCCAGAATTTCCTGAGCCATCCGTTTGAGGATGCGATCGATATCCGCAGCATTCAAGATATTTTGGGTTTCGCCCATGGTCTTTTTCCGCCATTAGAGGTTAGACAATGGTTCTCCGGAACAGCAACATGGTTGAACACGCACGAATGCCTCTCATATATCAGACGGCGCGCAATTGGCAACACAATATCCTCCGGATCCCGCGGCATTTTACCCTGTGCGGGCCTGCGGCGGTAACCCCATACCGCTCGGTCCCCCCGTTTCACCTGTACCGGCGAACCTTGTGTTCCACCTGTAGGGGCGACCGGCGGTCGCCCGGTGCGAGAGCAAAACCACCACCTCCGGCAATCATGGAGAATAAGGCCTCGCCATTTGTGCGATCGTCCAAATTCAGTGGTTCGCGCGGGCGACCGCCGGTCGCCCCTACAGCGGGCACCGTGACCATCACGGTGTCCATTCGCCCCAGGGATTCAACGACATCTACGCGCCGGGCAAACCCAAGGTTCGCTAAAACAGACGAGGTCCTGTCCACTTTGCAGCCTTACGCACACCCTCATTGCCCTATCATCGCAAGGGGTTCCACCTGTAGGGGCGACCGGCGGTCGCCCGGTGCGGGAGCAAAACCACCACCTCCGGCAATCATGAGTTCGGGAGAAAAAGGGCCGGCGCCAGCCTGTGTGATGCCCCAAATTCATTGGTTCGCGCGGGCGACCGCCGGTCGCCCCTACAGCGGGCACCGTGACCATCAAGGTGCCCATTCACCCCAGGGACCAACGACATCTACGCACCGGGCAAACCCAAGGTTCGCTAAAACAGACGAGGCCCTGTCCGCTTGCAGCCTTACGCACACCCTCATTGCCCTATCATCGCAAGGGGGTTCCACCTGTAGGGGCGACCGGCGGTCGCCCGGTGCGGGAGCAAAACCACCACCTCCGGCAATCATGAGTTCGGGAGAAAAAGGGCCGGCGCCAGCCTGTGTGATGCCCCAAATTCATTGGTTCGCGCGGGCGACCGCCGGTCGCCCCTACAGCGGGCACCGTGACCATCAAGGTGCCCATTCGCCCCAGGATTCAACGACATCTACGCGCCGGGCAAACCCAAGGTTCGCCCCTGAGGAAGAACGATGTGCCATTTCTGAAATGCGGCCCATACGCAAATGCGGTTACCCTGGCCGGACGTCGCTAACCGATTGACCTTCATGTGCGAATGGCATAGGATACCTATTTTTAAGGAGAATAATTCAGCATGCCCGCCGCGTTCCACCCCACCTATATGCCAACCACGCCTGAAGAATGCGCTGCTCTGGGCTGGTCCGCCCTGGATGTGATCCTGATCAGCGGAGACACCTATATCGATGCATCCCATTTCGGCGTGGCCGTGATCGGGCGCGTGCTGATGGCAGCCGGTTTTCGCGTGGGGATCATCGCGCAACCGGATATCCGCGACGGGCGAGACATCACGCGATTGGGCGAACCTCTGCTTTTCTGGGGGGTCTCCGCGGGCAGTGTCGATTCCATGATCGCCAACTTTACGGCATCCGGCAAGCGGCGCAAGAGCGACGATATGACCCCCGGCGGTGTGAACAACCGCCGCCCCGACCGGGCCGTGCTCGCTTACAGCCACCTGATCAGGCGCCACTTCAAACAGACCCGCCCGATCGTTTTAGGCGGCATCGAAGCCAGTTTGCGGCGTATCTCCCATTATGACGCCTGGTCCGACAGCGTGCGCCGCGCCATCTTGTTCGATGCCAAAGCCGATTTTCTGTTGTACGGTATGGCCGACGACTCCGTGGTGACTCTGGCGCGGCGGCTTCAAAACGGCCAAGAGACAAGTTCCCTGCGTGGTCTGTGCTACATCAGCCGGGAATCGCCCGCGCCCGAGTCCGCTTTCGACGTTGAGGACATTCTGCTGCCCGCCCATGCGGTGGCAGCCGCCGACAAGCAGGCCTTTGCGGACATGTTCCGGCTGTTCCACGCCAATGCCGATCCGTATGTGGCCCGACGGCTTATCCAGCAGCAGGATACGCGCTATCTGGTCCACAACCCGCCGCCGCTGCCGCCCACGGCCGCCACCCTGGATGCCGTCTATGAACTGCCCTATGCTCGCGATGTGCATCCTTTTTACAAGCGCGGGGGTGACGTGCCGGCGCTGCAGACGATCCGGTTCTCGCTGACCACCCATCGGGGCTGCTTCGGCGAATGCCGCTTCTGCGCCATTGCCGTCCACCAGGGCCGGCAGGTGGTGTCGCGCACCCAGGCCTCCATTCTGCGCGAGGCCCGATCGATCGGGCAGCATTCGGCCTTTAAGGGGATCATCAACGATGTGGGCGGACCCACGGCCAACATGTACGCCATGGATTGCGACCGATCGCAGTCTCACGGCAAGTGTGTTCAGCGCAGCTGTCTTTTTCCCAAAGCCTGCCGCCGGCTGGCACCGGATCATACGCCCCAGATACACCTGTTGCGTGCCCTGCGGGCTGTGCCGGGTGTCCGCAAAGTGTTTGTGGCCTCGGGGCTGCGTTACGATCTGATCCTGGCCGATCGCACGGCCGGACCGGCTTACCTGGAAGAATTATTGCGCCACCATGTCTCCGGGCAGCTCAAAATCGCCCCGGAACACATTCAGGAGTCAGTGCTGCGTATCATGGGCAAGCCCGGGCGCGGTGACTTGGAGGCTTTCATCGCACTTTTCGATCGGATCAACCGGTGCATGGACCGCAAATCTTTCCTGACCTATTACTTTCTTGCCGCCCACCCGGGTTGCACACTCGAAGATATGCACGCCCTGGCCGCCTATGCGCGCAGCCGCCTGCGCCTGGTGCCAGAACAGGTGCAGATCTTCACGCCCTCGCCGGCCACTTATGCGACCCTGATGTACTACACCGGTATCGATCCGTTTAGCGGAAACCCGGTTTTCGTTGAAAAAAGCCTGCGCCAAAAAACGGCCCAGAAGATGGCCCTCACCGATCGGTTCGGCGCAAAATCCAGGACAGCCAAGCGAAGATAGCGACCTGTTTGTATTCGCGCGGCTTTAAGGAGTTCACCTTTCGTAATTGGCACGTAGTGAGGTGATTCGGGTGGGTGGTCCGCGCCACGTCAGCCATGAGATTTAGTGAGGCATAAGGCGTGCGTAGGACGTGGGGCCGCACTGTTTGAGCGCAGCGAGTTTGCGGCCCGTCCGGAGCATGCCTTATTGCCTCACTTAATCGAATGGATGGTGGCGCGGACCACCCACCCGAATCACCGGGGTTTTCAGCACGATAGATATGGAGCCAATCAAATAAACGCGTAAAAGCACGCTACCTAAGGTTTACATGCGATGGCCTGAAGCCCACGTCCGTGCGGGTTGACGCACCCGTCCAGGGTGTTTAATGTCCTAATCATTCCTTCCGCTCACGTTGGGGCAAAAACGGTGCTGCGCCTTGCACCGTCAGCGCAAGCGCTTCAAATGCAAACCATCTTAAACAGGAGGGTCTCCCATGAGCGCCAAAAAAATCCTGATGCTGGTCGGCGACTACGTCGAAGATTACGAGGTGATGGTGCCGTTTCAGGCACTGCAAATGGTGGGGCATGCGGTGCATGCCGTCTGTCCCAACAAAAAGGCCGGTGAAACGGTCCGCACGGCAATTCACGACTTTGAAGGGGATCAGACTTACAGCGAAAAGCGCGGCCACAATTTCACCCTCAATGCCGATTTTGAAGAGATTCGGGTTCAAGAATATGATGCCCTGGTGATCCCCGGCGGACGGGCCCCTGAATATATCCGGCTCGATGAGCGCGTGCTTCAAATGGTGCGCCATTTCGCCGAGGCCGACAAGCCCATTGCGGCCGTGTGCCACGGCGCCCAACTGCTGGCTGCGGCCGATGTCCTTAAGGGACGCAGCTGCGCGGCCTATCCGGCGGTCGGACCGGATGTGCGCCGGGCCGGCGGCCAGTACATGGACATTGCCGTGGACCAGGCCCATTGCGACGGCAAGCTGGTCAGCGCACCGGCCTGGCCCGCCCATCCGCAATGGCTGGCTGCTTTCTTGAAGGTCCTGGGCACAAAAATCGACCTGTAACAGGCTGTCGAAAAGCAAGAAGCAGGTCTTCAGGCAAGGGCGCGCAGCTTTGCAAGAGCGCAGTATACACGGCATATGTGAGCATTTTTAAAAGGCGCGGTGGCTTCAGGCGTTGTTTATCAACAGCCTGTTAAGCCGGGCGCTGCTGATTCGTCAACCATTCCACTCGGGGGTCCGCATGTCATCCCAGGGCTACGCGGCAGTCACGCCGTCCATCATCGAAGCGTTGATCCGAATCTGCGGCCGGGAGCATGTGACCGCAGACGACGCAGGGACGTTGCGCAAGTACGGCCACGATCAGGTGCCAGGCGACAAGTACGCCCATCTGCCGGAGGTGGTCGTAAAACCGCAAACAGCTCAGGAAGTGGCCGCCATTGTCCAACTGGCCAACCGCGCCCTCATTCCTGTCACGCCGCGCGCCGCCGGCAGTGGTCTGTCCGGCGGCGCCGTGCCTATTTACGGGGGTATCCTGCTGTCGGTTGAGCGTATGGACCGCATCCTGGACATCGATGTGGCCAATCTGATGGTGGTGGTCGAACCGGGCGTCATTACCAATCAGCTGGACAACGCGTTGCGCCCGCATGGGTTGTTTTTCGCCGGTTATCCTATGAGCGACGAGTTTTGCTTCATTGGCGGCAACGTGGCTGAAAATGCCGGCGGCGGTCGCGCCATCAAATATGGTGTGACCGGACGCTACATCCACGGGCTGGAGATGGTCACCCCCACCGGCGATATCGTTCAACTGGGGGGCAAGCGCGTCAAGGATGTCACTGGTTACGATCTGGTCCACCTGATGGTCGGCTCCGAAGGCACCCTGGGTATCTTCACTAAAATCTTTGTCCGGCTCCTGCCGCGGCCGACCGCGCGCGTGGCCATCCTGGCCCTCTTTGCGCAGGTGGCCGACGCCATCGCGGTGGTGCCGCGCGTGGTCACAGCAGGACGGCTGGTGCCAACGGCCGTGGAATTCATGGACCGCTTCTGCTACGGCCGCACGGTCGAATCTCTGAAGGAATCCTTTCCGACCCAGGATATCGGCGCGGCCCTGCTCCTGGAGGTGGACGGCAACCGTCCGGATGTGGTGGCTGCTGAAGCGGAGATGATCGAGGCGATCTGCTGCGAGCTGGGGGCCCGCGCCACATTCGTGGCCCGCGACGAGCCCGGTATCGAACGGTTCTGGAAAATCCGCAAACAGATCCCCTGGGTCCTCAAGCGCACCAGCCCGGTGCACTCGATAGAAGACATCGTGGTGCCCATTGCGGCCATTCCCCCTTTGGTGGCAGCGCTGGACCGCATCGGCCAGGCGTATGATACCCGCATCCCGGTTTTCGGGCATGCCGGCGACGGTAATCTGCACGCCACGCCTATGAAAGACCCTGCTCTTTCCGACCTTCGTTGGGAAGAAAAGCTACACGACTTGCTGAAAGAGATTTATGCCGTCACCGCGCAGCTCGGCGGCACCATCAGCGGCGAACACGGCATCGGACACAAACGCCGCGATTACATGCATCTTGTGATGGAACCCGCCCAGATCGACATGATGCGCCGTATCAAACAGGCCCTTGACCCCCGCAACATCCTCAATCCCGGGAAAATTTTCGCCTTAAACGAAAAAGCGTGATCATCCTCTCAAACGGTCCCTTTCATGCGCGCCGTCCCACTTCGTTCCCCAGGCGTGCGTCTGTCGGAAATGTCTCGAAATAGAACGAACGTTCATTTTATATTGACAAGGTCATGGATCACGTTCAAATATTGGTCGTGGACAGTGTATTGCGGATGCAAGAGCCCTCAAATCGGCTGGTAGACCCATATCCGGGTATTTTTATAAAAAGGGAGAGAAAATGCGAAGCAAACAGGATTACATCAACGGCCTTTCCAAAATGAAGCGCAACGTCTATTTTGACGGTCAATTGATCGACCGTACCGACGATCTTCAGATGCATGTGATCAACAACATCGGCACCACTTACGATGAAGCGGCCAAACCCGAAAACCAGGATCTGATGACCGCCATTTCCCATCTGACCGGCGAGCGCATCAACCGCTTCACGCACATCCATCAGAACAAAGAGGATTTGCACAAGAAGCAGGATATGACGCGCATGTTGTGCCAGAAGGTCGGCGGCTGCATTCAGCGTTGCATGGGGGTGGACGCCGCCAACGCTATTTACAATGTTTCCTACGAAGCCGATAAGTCGAATAACGGCGCCACCGAGTACCATGCCAACTTCAAAAAATGGCTGACCCGTTTTCAGACTGAAGACCTCATTGGCTGCTGCGCCCAGACCGATGTGAAGGGTGACCGTCTGTTGCGCCCGGCAGACCAGCCTAATCCGGGTTCTTATGTGTATATCAAGGAACGTCTCAAAGACGGCATCGTGGTCGAAGGCTGCAAAGTGCACATTTCCGAAGCGTCGGTCGCCGATGAGGTTCTGGTGGTGCCCACCCGCGCCCTGCGTCCCCAAGACAAGGATTACGCTGTTTCCTTTGCCGTGCCGGGCGACTGGGATGGACTCAAACAGGTCACCACCATCCACCGTTTCAGAGAGCGCGAGCATTTCAAGCGTGGCTGGATGCCGGCTTCGACCGATTCTTACATGATCTTTGAAAACTGTTTCATACCTTGGGAACGGGTGTTTTTGGCCGGTGAATACCAGCATGGCGGCATCAATGCCCTGTTGTTCGCCCTGTTCCATCGGCACTCCTATTCAGGTTGCAAGCCGGCTATCGGCGATGTGATCATGGGCGCCGCCGCCTTGGCCGCCGAAGTCAATAACGTGCACAAGACCTCGCATGTTCGCGAAAAGCTGGCCGAATTGATCATGGTCACGGAACTGGGCTACGCCGCCGGTTACACGGCCTCCGATCTCGGTGGGCCGCAGCTATATATGCCGGGCCAGGGGTTGGTGCCTTACGGCCCCGGTTCTTACATTCCCCACTCGATTTACTGTAATGTGGGCCGCTGTCTTTCCGGTGAATCCGTCTTCCGTGAAGCCGAAATTCTGTGCGACATCTCCGGCGGCGTGGTGGCGACCTTCCCGCATGAAAAGGATTTCCTCAATCCTGAGCTCAAAGACCTGCTACTGAAGTATACCAAGCGCAATCCCGACATGTCGGCCGAGGATCAGGCCCAATTCTGGCGCTACCTGGGCGACGTGCTCTGCTCGGCCAAGGGCGGCATCCACAATGTGGGCGGGTACCATGGTGGCGGTTCGCCCATCATGGAACAAATCGCGATCACGACCCAGTACGATATCGCGTCCCGCAAAAAGTTGGTCAAATACATTGCCGGCATGAGCGGCGGCGACCGCGAGGCGCTGGCGCCGAAACCCAAAAAGCAGGATTCGTAATGGCATTCGTCTTGGGCCTATAAAAAACGGGCAAAAAGGTGGTCTCACGGAAGCACCTCCCGGTTGGAGGTGCTTCTTTGTTGTTTCCGACACATGCGACCCGTTCCCCTGCCTTTTCCCCCGAAATGCATGTGCCTCTTGCAATGCCCTTTTCCGATATTACCGTCTCTTTAACAGCGCAGGAGATCGTTTCAGCCTGTCTCACCGCCACACGCCGGCCTGCGCCGGAGCCCTAAGGGTTCCGAATATGTGACGTAAAAGGAGAGTATCGCAATGGCACAAAACAGCAATGTCCTGAAAGGATTCGATGTGGCCGCAGTTATACTGCTCATCATCGGCGCCTTGAATTGGGGACTCGTCGGTTTGTTTGGTTTCAATTTGGTTGCCGCCTTGTTCGGCGAAATGAGCGCTATCAGCCGCCTGATATACGTACTGGTCGGTATATCGGCACTTTACCGCCTATTTCTGTGGCGCGATGTTCCGCGCCGACTCGGAGGATGCGCGCCCGCGCCCCGATCGATTTAACGTACCCCTGAATGCTTCCCGCTCGCGGGAAGCATTTTTTGGTCCCACATTCCACAACGGCAGTGCATGCATGCCGGCTCACCCTTACGGAAGCTAAAATTGTTTTAAAATAGAACGATCGTTCATTTTATATTGACAAGATCACTGATCACGGTCCAATATATGAATGTCCACTTTTCACATCGGCACCTGCTCTCTGAAATCATGGGGATTGCCTCAACGTGTCTTTGACTTGAACCACAAAGGAAAGTCGGTCCATTCAATTGTCGATTGCCGCCATCACCGATGTTCTTTCTACCAAAAATCCAAAGCCAAATAGGCATGTCAGGAACGAGGATCCCGATATCCAACGATAGCGGGTGTTCGTAAACGCGTCGCTCACTAAACCATGGGGGAGGGCCAGATGACCAGAAGATCAAAATTATTTCCAACGGGGTTGCTTGTCGCATTATTGGCATGGGGAATGCTCTGTACAGGCGCTTTGGCCGCAGAGATCGTCATCGGTTTCACAGGACCTTTGAGTGGGCCGGGCGCCGGATACGGCCGGGACAATGCCAATGGCCTTAAGATGGCTGCCGATGATATCAACAAAGCGGGGGGCATTACCGTCAAAGGGAAAAAATACACGTTCAAGGTGGAAGCGCTCGATGATATGATCGATCCCTCCGCCGCCGTAAACAATGCCCGCCGGTTGGTTTCGCGCTCCGGTGCGCGCATTATCTACAACCCGGTTTTCAACACGATCGCCCCTCTGATGCAGATCAACGAACAGCGCGGCTCCGAGTTCCTTTTAATGGCGTACAGCAGCACGCCTAAGATCGAAGAGATCAAAAATGAATCGACAGTGTCCATACCACCTCCTTTTACCGCTTATGTGCAGGCTTTTTCAGACATTGCCTGGGAGAAGGGCTGGCGCAAGGCAGCCATGGTGGTCACTTTGGGCGCCTATGGCGACGAATGGCGTGAAACATTCAAACATTATTGGACGGAAAAGGGCGGTCAGGTAGTTGCCGACAAACCGGCCAACTACTACACGGAAACCGATTTTTCATCCCAGCTTAGCGCCGCGTTGGCGACCAATCCCGAATTCCTGCTGATCGGCGGACCCTCCGAGCCGACCGGGCTGGTCATCGAACAGGCTCGCAACCTGGGTTTCAAGGGCGGTTTCATGCTGGTCGATCAAGCCAAGATGGACTACATCGCCAATGTTGTTTTCAAAGGCGACCTGTCGGTTATGCAGAATGTGATCGGCATCAATGCTGTTCGGAACCTTCCGGCCCAGATCGTCGCGGATTTCACCAAGCGCTACGAGGACACCTATAAAGTACACGTCACCTTCGAGGCCGCGTTGAACTACTCGTCTATGTTCATTATAGCCGATGCCATGCAGGCCGCCGGCACCGTGGATGATCCCAAGGCGATCAAAGCCGCCTTCGCAAAAGTTCTGCCGCAATCCGGAGACAAGGTGCCCACGCCGTACCAGGGCATTTTGACCCAGAAATTGCTGGTGGATGGCGCTGTCGGCGTGATCGATAAGGGCGCGTACCAGAAGGGTTATCAATATGTATGGTGGCCCAAGGACGAGGCCGCCTTCAACAAATCCAAAGAGACCCTGGCCGTCAGCCCCAACATCGATGTCCGCTGGTTGCCGGTCAAAGGCTATCTGCAAAATTAATCATTTTTCATCTTCACCCCGGGGCCTTCTCGTCCAAGATGGACGTGTCGGCCCCGGTGATATAGTGCTTTCCGATTTTTTCGACTGAACGCCAAGGACCACTCATAGCAAAGGGCTAACAGGTAAATGGAGCTTTTACTTCAGCAGATATTCAACGGCATCATGTTCGGCAGCACTTATGCGATTGTGGCGCTGGGCCTGACGCTGGTCATGGGGATCCTGAGCATCCCCAACTTCGCCCACGGACACCTTTACATGTTGGGCGGGTATATCACCTTTTTCTTCATCAGTGCGACCGGCCTGGGCTTCTGGCTGAGCATGCTCTTGTCCGTGATCACCCTGGGGCTGATCGGGGTGCTTATGGAGCGCATGGTCTACCGGCCTTTGACCGATCAGCCGCATATCAACGCCTTTATCGCGGCGATAGGCGCCCTGCTCTTTCTGGAGGCGCTGGCCTTGGTCGTATGGGGCCCGCAAGGATTACGCATCCCCAATCCGTACCCGCAGAACATCCAGTTCCTGGGGATCACCATGGGGCTGCAGCGCTTGTTGGTCATCGGCGGCGCAGCCGTGCTCATCCTGTGCCTGCACCTCTTCATGAAGAAAACGCTCATGGGCACCACCATCGAAGCGGTCGCCCAGAACCGTGAAGGGGCCATGCTCAATGGCATCAACGTCAATCGCGTATCGGCCATTACCTTTGGCATTTCGTCGGCCACGGCGGCGATCGCGGCCAGTTTTCTCTCCCCGATTTTCATGCTCTCGCCCTCGATGGGCGCCATTTTGGGCATGAAGGCCTTCATCATCGTCATCCTGGGTGGCATGGGCAGTATCCCCGGCGCAATCCTCGGCGGCTATATTCTCGGGCTCATCGAGGCCCTCGGCGGTGGATATGTCTCCGCCGCCTACAAGGATGTCTTCGCCTTCGGCGCGCTGATCGTGATCCTGTCCTTCAAGCCCACCGGCATTTTTGGCAAAAAGGAGGCCTAAAACGTGTTCACCAAGCCGTTCCACTACAACCTGCTGTACCTGCTTCTATTGGTCGCGGCCCTGCTGCTGCCCTTTTACGTGCCGGACGCTTACATTTTCCAGATTGTCATCATGAGTTTTCTTTTCGCCATCGCCACCTCTTCGATGAACCTGATCATCGGGTTTGCCGGACAGGCCTCCCTGGCACATGGCGCCTTTTTCGGTATCGGCGCCTACGGCGTCGCGATCATGACCAAGGCTGGATTATCTTTCTGGCTGGCCTTGCCGCTTGCCGCATTGATATCCGCCGGCATTGGCGCGGTGATCGGGATTCCCTCCCTGCGCACGCGTGGACACTATTTCGCGATCGTCACGCTCTGCTTCGGCGTCATTTTGTGGATCGTGGCCGGTAACTGGATTCAATTGACCGGCGGCCACAACGGCATTTTCGGGATTCCGCTACCCTCGTCGATTCCGATTCCCTTCCTGGGTGAAATCGATTTCTACAGCCAAACGGCTCAATACTATCTGGCCCTGACGTTTCTGCTGCTGACCCTGTTCGTGCTGCATCGCCTGATTTACTCCATGTTCGGTTTGACCTTCATGGCGATGCGCAACAATGAGCCCCTGGCCGACGCTGTCGGTATCGATCCGTTCACCACCAAACTGATGGCCTTTGTGATCGCCAACTTTATCGCCGGCATGGCCGGCGGCATCTATGCGAGCATTATCGGCGCCGTCAGTCCCAGCGCAGCCAGCCACCTGATGACTTTCAACTTTCTCATTTATGTCATACTGGGCGGCATCGCCACGCTTTCGGGTTCGGTGATCGGCGCTTTCGCCATCCCCATCATTATGGAATTGCTTCAGTTTCTCGGAGATTACCGGATGCTGATTTTCGGAGCCCTGCTGGTGGTCGTGATTATTTACTTCCCGCAAGGATTTGTCGGCGGTTTACGCCAACTCAACCAAAAGGTGGTCGCCTGGCGCCAACCCAAACAAACGGAGGGCGCCAATGTTTCTCGTTAAATCCCTGACCAAACACTTTGATGGCATTATCGCGGTCCAGGATGTCACCTTCACGATCAATCAGGGAGAAATCCTGGCCATCATTGGTCCTAACGGTGCGGGCAAGTCTACTGTGTTCAATCTGATGACCGGAACCATTACGCCGACCTCGGGCATGGTCTTCATGGAGAAGGTTCGCATCAGCGGGCTGCCGCCCAACAAGGTCGCCGTTAAAGGGATCGCCCGCACATTCCAGACCACGAGCCTGTTCGATCAACTGCGTGTGATCGACAACCTGTTGATCGGTTACAAGTACCGCACGCGTATCGGGTTCTGGAATACCTTGCTGCACACGCCGGCGTGGAAGCGCTATCAGACCGAGGCGTTCATGCGCGCCATGGAAATGTTGGAATTCCTGGGGCTCGCCGACAAGGCCGAGTATTTCATTCCGGCTTTGTCCCAGGAAGAACAAAAGCGCCTGGCCATCGGCATCGCCATGGTCAGCAAGCCACGCATTCTTCTTCTGGACGAACCGACCGGCGGATTGATCCAGGAGGAAACCGATCGCATCACGCGACTGATCGAACGCATACGGGATCAAGGCACGACCGTCTGCATCATAGAGCACAAAATGCAGATGATCATGGGGCTGGCCGATCGCATCGTCGTTCTGAATTACGGGAAAAAAATCGCCGAGGGAACGCCTGATGAAATAAAGTCGAACCAGGCCGTTATCGAGGCCTACCTGGGAGGGGAGGTTCATGTTTAAGCTCAAACAGGTGCATACCAATATCGGCGCACTGCAGATCATTCAGGATGTTTCCATTGAAATCGAAAAGGGTGAGTTCGTCGCTCTGCTGGGCAGCAATGGCGCAGGCAAGACCACACTGTTCAGGACCATCGCCGGGGTTTTAAAGCCCAAGTCGGGTTCCGTGGAATTCAACGGTGTGCCGATCCACCGCTTGCCTGTCCATAAGATCGTCGAGCTCGGTCTGGTGCTCTGCCCGCAAGGCCGGCAGCTGTTCCCGCAACTGTCCGTCCAGAAGAATTTGCTGCTCGGCGCGTTTCCGCTGCGCGGTGACAAAAAACGCATTCAGAAGAATCTGGACCGCGTCTTCGCACTCTTTCCGATTCTGAAAGAACGCGTCAATCAACAAGCCGGCACCTTCAGCGGTGGAGAACAGCAGATGCTGGCCATCGGCCGCGCCTTGATGGGCGAGCCGAAAATGCTGCTTCTCGATGAGCCTTCAGTGGGCCTGGCGCCATTGATCGTCAAGCATATCGGTGACATCATCGCCAATATCAACCACGAGATGGACACCACGGTTTTTCTCTCCGAGCAGAACGCCAACATGGCGTTGAACATTACCCAACGCGGATATGTCCTGGAAAGCGGCCGCTGTGTCCTGTCGGGCCAGTGCAGCGATCTGAAGAAGGACGAGAAGGTGCGCAAGGCCTATATCGGGGCTTGATAGGCGTTGGAAAACGCGCGTGATTCGGTAAGGGCGTGCTTATGTATGGTTGTTTCCTGAAAGATCCCGGTTTTCAGTGATGATGCGGCGGACGGTCCGGAGGTGCTTTTCCACGTCCCGACGATCTTCGACATCCGGTAGCCCTTCATGCGTGCTCTGAGCGATGATCTCGGCTTGCCGCAACAGCGCGGCCCGGTCTTCCGGGCGTTGCGCACAGCTTCCGATCACGCTGATCGTTTCGAGCAGACGGATCAGCACCGCAGCGCATGTGCGCGCATTTTGACGAATCTGGTTGAACGCGGCATCCACAATTGCCGGGAACATGATGGGCGGAGCGATCACCCGAAGGCGGTTTTGCTTGTCGCGCCGATAAGGTGATGGCGCGGCCCGGCCGGCCAGGCGGCACAAAGCGGATCCCAGACGGTCCACACACCTGATCGCCGTGTAGGGATCGTTGACGCCGGGTGACAGTGCCCGCACCGCGATCTCGACGAGTTGGCTCAGCGCGAACTCGAAATCCTGAGCCGGAGTGCGTTGATTGCCCAGGATAATCGCTTCGTTGATTTCGGACGTGAGTTGCTCGCTGATGTGTTCTGCCGGCCAGGCCAGCGCGAGTGCGCTCCCGGCGACGATATAGTGCCCGGGGCGATGCTCGAGTCGCAGGAGCAGGTCATCCCGGGTGGCCACGCGCATCAGGACATCGGCATCGATGAATTGAATGTAGCCATCGCCTTTCACGGCTATCGGGCGCGCTTGCCGATCGAAGTCCCCCGGCAGGTTGGGTGTGGCCTCAGCCGCGTCGGCGGGTGCCCCCTGGCCGATGTGTTCCGGAAACAGGCGATCGATGCCCTCGATCAACTCGGCGCCGACCCGTGAGACAATCTCGTCGGCCTGGATGGAAACGGACACATGATGGATAAAGTAGATCAATACGCCCATGCTCACCAGGGCGAACAGCACACCGAGCGTCACCGACAGGTGCGGGACGAAGGCGTCCTCCTCGGCGTGTCGGATTGTTCGAAGCACGAGCAGGCAGTAGAGGAAGGTGGCGACAAACGTGCCTAGCACCACCTGGTTGGAGGTGTCGGTCATGAAATTGCGCAGCAGGCGGGGCCCGAATTGGGACGAGGCCAGCGTCAGGGCGACCAGCGTCATCGAAAAGACGACGCCGGCGATGGTCATCATCGATCCGGCGATCGTTCCCAGAACAGCGCTGGCACCTTCGGCACCGCCGGTGTATGCCCAGTTCCATTCGCTCAGCCACCCGTCCGTCGTGTGTTCATCCAAGGCGACGGTCGCAAAAACCAGCGCAACCGCACCGGTTGACATGAGCGCTGGGACAAACCAGAAACTGGAACGCACACGATCCCAATACTTTAGCAGATGCACTCTCATGCAGGGCACCTCCTCCGGCGCGCAAGGCCGGCGATGATGTGTTTGGTGCAATCACATAGGCATGCTTTTGCGGGTATGGGTCCCGTTCGAATGCAGGAGGGTCAAGTTCGTTTTCTCAGTAGATGCAGGTTCTCGTCGATACTGATCGCGCTTTAGCAGAAGAGATCGCCATGATCTGCAATCCCCGGTGATCCGGGTGGGTGGTCCGCGCCACCATCCATTCGATTAAGTGAGGCTATAAGGTGCGCTCCGGACGGGCCGCAAACTCGCTGCGCTCAAACAGTGCGGCCCTACGTCCTGCGCACACCTTATGCCTCACTAAATCTCATGGCTGACGTGGCGCGGACCACCCACCCGGATCACCTGCTCCGTGCCATTCCCGATGGAGCGAAATGGACGACCAAATTTACCATTTCGGTGACCTGTCTTTCCGGCTGCATGATTGAACAATAAGCGCTTGGCGCGTCAACGCAATCTACCAGACTAAAAGACCCGCATCGCCCCCGGCCATTCGAGGTGTGGAAGCGATTCGGACCGCCAGCCATGTCCAGAGTCCACTACATGGCGCGCGTTCGGCCCGGCGCATTTTCTTGCAAAAACTGCATCCGGTTCCAGGTCTTGAGTACCCGTTGGCGGGTATTAAGAAGATAGGCATGTTCAGGTTGTTTGGGCCAGGGCCTTGGATCCCATTCCGATGCTTTGACCTTGGCGGTCGCCGCATCGATGTCGCCATCGGCTTCTGTGAGAAAGGTTTCCACCATGGCCAGAAAACGGTGGGCGTAGTCCGCTGAACGGCGCATGTGATCGCGCGCATCGTCACCGGTGACCACCATCTTGTGGCCGGGGCAGAGAATGTCGGCATCCAGGCGGGCCAGTTGGGTCAGATTGGCCATGTAGCAGTCGTAATCCACCAGGAATTCGGGCTGAATGTAGCCCGTTCCATCGTCGCAGCCCACCGCTTCGGAGGCGATCAGGATCTTTTTGGATGCGATCCAGTAACACATAAAATCACGGGTATGCCCGGGACAGTGCAGGGCCTGGATTACAGTGCCCGCTCCCAACTCGAAGCACGACCCTTGGTCGGCCACATCATCGATGGCAACGCTTTCGAAGGGCGCGTCGTTCAAAGGGGTCAGACCTTCATCTTTCGCCATTTGGACGCTTTCCGCGTTCAAGGTGCGGATCAATGCGATGGCACCCGGTCTGGACAGGATATCCCGGCCGGGAGCCGAGGCCACAACCTGCATGTCGGGCCACACATTTTTAAAAAATCCGGCCGCGCCCACATGGTCGAAATGGGCATGGGTCAGAAACAGGTAAGCGGGCGACCGTGTGCCCAGCACGGCGCGGATATCGTTGACGTAGCATTGGGCCAGCACCGTCATGCCGGCATCGAACAGCACCGGAGATGGCCCGTCGAGAAGGTACACCGGGACGCCGGCTGACCCGGTGACATACAATCCATTGGCGATGTGGCCGGTTGTTTGTATCTGCATGAATTCCTTTCGTGCCAACCGGCTTGGCCGGAGTTTGAAGTGGCAAGCGTTACGAGGTCATTCAACGTCGAGGTCTGTAGTCCTTTGGGATCAGAACGGCGGCCCGTTATCGAGGCCGATTCTAATCGATAGCGACCCAATCGGCAACCTTGTTTTGGTATTATCGCCCGCCGGACCTTCAACCGCCTGAGCGCAGCAGAGCGCGTTGGCCCAGGTTGCCGTGGCGATGATAGCTGTGGCTGATACTCTGGCCGAGATAGTAGTGCAGCAGTTCCACGCGGCCATCCATCAGCACCGGTGCGCGGGCGATATAAAGGCCGGCCTGCGCGGCTGCCGCATACACGTTTTGCGGAACCCGCCCGGGGTCGGCATAGCGCAGGCGGTGCATATGCGGCAGCATCTGGGCCAATTGCGTTGCGGTTTGGTGCAGAACGGTCACATCCTGCAGCAGCACACGGCCCTCATCGCCTTCCAGAAAGTGTGTGGTGTCATTGTCTAAGTCAGGTGGGCAGCTGAGGGTCACCTGGCAACCACTGATTCGTGCTGCGGCCAGGCGGGCGATAGTTTCGAACAGGCTGTCGTCGGGGTGCAGGCACACGGCCAGACGGCCCGCGGGCAGGTGGCGCAGGTGATTATCCTGGCCGCGCAGATGAAAGTGGTCCTGGGCAGGGACAAACTCGGTTTGCGCATAGTGCAAGTAGCTTTGGATGGCGAGCACGCTTTTTTGCAGTTCCGAGCGCAACCTGCCCAGCTGGCCCCAGCGGCATTTGCGCTGCCAGCGCTGGGCCAGGGCCAGCAGGGCATGCTCTTCGCCGATGACCGATGCCGGCGGTGATGCGACCTCGGAAAAAGCTATGAACTGGGCCACGTAGTTCGGACTGCCGGCTTTAATGGCAGGACCTACGGCGGATTTGCCCATGCCGCCGAACGGTTGGCGCAAGGTGATGGCGCCGGTGGTCGGGCGATTGATGTAAAGATTGCCGGCCCGGATGGTGGCCTGCCAGTGGTCGGTCTCGCGAATGTCCAGGCTTTCGATACCGGCGGTCAAGCCGTAGCCGGTCTGGTTGGCCAGGTCGACGGCGTCATCCAGGGTGTCCGCGCGCATCACGCCCAACACTGGGCCGAACAACTCGGTAAGGTGGGTGAAGCTGCCGGGCTGGACGCCCCATTTGATGCCGGGTGTCCACAGATGGGGATTGTCGCCGTGTTGCCCGGGTTCAAGTGCCCAGCTTTCACCTGGTTCCAGGCGGGTCAGGCCGCGCTGCAACGCGCCGGCCGGTGGATGTATCAGCGGCCCCATCCGATTTACGAAATCCCAGGCCGATCCGACTGGCAGGCTGCGGACGGCATCGACTAAAACCTCCTTGAAATGAGGATCGTTATACACCTCCTTTTCCAGGATGAGCAGCGAGGTGGCCGAACATTTTTGCCCCCCATGGCCGAAAGCCGAGACGATCACATTGCGTACAGCCTGCTCGCGGTCGGCCAGGGCGGTCACGATAGTGCTGTTTTTTCCGCCGGTTTCAGACGCCAGGAACAGATCCGGACGCTGCTGCAGCATGGCCAGAGCGGTAGCGGTGCCGCCGGTCAGAATGACGAAATCCACCTCCGGATGGCCAGTCAGATGACCGCCTTCGCGTCCGCCGCTGCAGGGCAGAAATTGCAGGGTGCTGCGCGACACACCCGCCGCCCAGAACACCTGGCATAAGTGCCAGGCCACCAGCAGGGCCTCCGAGGAAGGCTTGAAGATGACCGTGTTGCCGGCTGCCAGGGCCGCCAGCAGGCCGCCGCAAGGAATAGCGATGGGAAAGTTCCAGGGCGACACCACCACGCCCAACCCTTTGCCCTGAACCTGCAGATGCGCGCGCTGTTCGAACGCCCGCGCCGAAAGAGGATAGTAGGTGGCAAAGTCGATGGCTTCGGAGACTTCGATATCGGACTCGCCGAACAGTTTGCCCGTATTGGCGGCGGCTGCGCCGATCAGATCGGCCCGCGCCGCACGCAATCCTTCGGCCACGCGCCGCAGGATGGTTCGGCGCTCGGCCGGCGCCAGGCGGCGCCAGCCTTGCGGATCGCTGCGGCCGGCGGCCACGGCCTGGGCGATGTCCTCGGGCGTGGCCAATGCGCAGCGGGCCACCAGCACCTTTTCGGGCAGGGCATTGGGGTCGATAATGTCACGCAGCGGCCGTCCATTGGCGATGGTTTGCCCTGCCACCACCAGCGGAATGGCCAACGGTGGCTCTTGCGGGCCTTTGCGCCAGCGTGCGCGGATTTCGTGCGCCCACTCCCGATTGGGCGCCAGGGCCCAGTCCGTGTTGGCTTCATTGTAAAAGCCCAGCGGTGGCGCCGGATGACGATCGGATTCCCTTTCGGTCAGCCGGTTCTGGGTGCGATGGGTTGCGACCGTCAACGCGTCCACACGCGCGCAGGCTTTTGCAAAACCTTGTGCAAGCCGTCGCCACGCATCCGATGACACCTCCAGATAAGGTGCGTGGCGCAGGAAGTTTTGCGGACCGCTGTTTTCATCCATGCGGCGGATCAGATAGGCGATGGCATTGAGAAGCTCTTTCGCGTCGGCCACCGGCGCGTAGAGCAGGACCGGCACGCCCTGCGCGACCAGGGCGCGCCGGACATGATCGGCCATGCCTTCGAGCATTTCCGCCATCATCCCCGACGCGACACCATTGGCCTGGGCGGCTTGCCAGGCAAACGCCTGTTCAAACAGGTTGTGCGAGGCGATGCCCAGGTGCACGGCCTGTATCGCATCCGGCTGGAGGCCATACAGCACCATGCGCTTGAAGTTGGCGTCCACATCGGTTTTGTTGTCATAGGGGGCCAGGGGCCAGTCCCACAGCGCCGCTTCGAGGTGCTCCATTTCCAAGTTGGCACCCTTGACGATGCGGATGCGAATGGGGCTGCCGCCTTTGGCCACCCGCTGCATGGCCCAGCGCGTCAGATCCTGCTGGCAGGTGCAGGCGTCGGGCAGATAGGCCTGCAGCGCAATGCCCGCCGGGTACGCCAGAAATTCCGTTTGGTCCAGCGTCCGCTGGAAAGCGGCCACGGTCAGCGCCATATCGCGGTAGGACTCCATATCGAGATGGACGATTTTGGCTGAGGTGCTGCCATCGGCGCGCACAAAAGGGTTTTGCAGCGCCGCGCGGTAGAGCAGGGCGAGCCTCCGGGAGAGCGTTTCGACGCAGTGCGCAAAGGGCAGGGCGTGAATCTGGGAATAGAGCGTGGAGATTTTGACCGACAGATGTTCGATCAGCGGATTTTGCAGATCCTGCAGATACACCGCCAGGCGTCGCTGCGCTTCGCCCTCGCCCAGGACCTCTTCGCCCAGCCGATTGACGTTGACCTGCACCCCCTCGGATTTCCTTTTCTCGAGGTAGGCGTGCAGGGCCTGCGGTTCTCCGTCGACGACCATGTGACGGCTGGTCTCGCGTATGCGGGCGATAATTTGCGGGACGGAGAGTCCCGGCAGGTGTCGTCCGATCCCACGGAAAAGGCTCAGCAGCGCTTTTTCAGAGGGCGAGAAAAATTCGGGCACGCCATGGGTCCGGAACAGATGGTGGATCTGGTCGGCGGTGCGGCGGACATCCGCGCTGCGAAAGCTTTGATCGAACAATTTGACCAGCGTCACCCTGTCCATGGGCTGCTGCAGCAGCCGCTTCATTTTTTGCTGCCAGGCTTTTTCTTCGGGCAACAGCAATTGGTTGGCGCGCTGCTGCCAGTCAGCGGCCAGCGCAACCGCGCTGTCGATCGATGCCTGGGACATGTCAAAGGTCATGGCCGTATCCTTTCATAAAAGGGTGCAACCTTGGCTGGATGGTATGGCACAAGGCTCTGACCGTAAGCCAGCCTGGCAAAGGGGGCACGGTGGTCCTGCACACGGTAGCCTTGCATTGCAGGGCGAACCTGTCTCGCCCGTGTTCGACAGACGCGGCGGTACGGTGCTGCGGTGCTGCTCATTGCGCGGAAGATGCCGGCGGCAGGGAGGCCAGGGGCTTTTCTTCGGGCAGCAGGCCGGCGGCCGGACGGTCATCGCCAAAATAGACCGTCATAGGCGACGCCAGTACCGGCCAGCGTCCTTTGGCGATATTGTCCGGGGCGCTGCCGGCAAACGCGAGATAGCTGTACTTGTGATAATGGGGCAGTTTACGGGCCAGGCCAACCAGTGCCTCTCGGGGATCGGCGGCTACCCAGGCCAGAATTTTTTGATCGGCGCGATCCGGATGGCGGGCCGTCAACACAATCGCATGCTTCTGCCGCGCGATCTTCGTGCCGTTCAGAGTCACCTGGTCCGCGGCCAGGGTCGCTTCGTAGGGCGCGAGCGCGGCGGCCGCCACATCTCGGAAGCGGTTGGCCCAGCCCAGCAGAAGCACGTTCTTGTCCGCCGGCAGCCGCTCCAGATCGCGGTCGAGGACCTGGATCACCTTTTCCGGACCGGCACGGCCCACGGAATGGACAAACGCGCGGTAGGCTGCCAGGTCCGCGTTTGAAGCGGCCGCGGGCAGCACCGCCAGAATCTCCCTGGCGCCGAACAAGCGGCTCAGAGCCGGGGGAAGTTCCGCCGGATCCAGTTTGCGGAAGAGATCGAAGCGCGGGTCCACATCGATGCGCAGCGGCCGGCGCTCGACAACGAGCGTCAGGGGCTGCTCTTTGTCACGCATTCGGACGATTTCAAAGCGGGCGGCCGGTTCGCCATCCAGGGTCACGGCTATGGGCAAGCGCAGCGCATAGGGCGCACCCGGCTGATGCTGCCGCAGGGTCGCGCTAAGTTCGAAAAGCCCTTCCACTTTGCGGACGCGGGCCTTTTCGATCCCCAGCCGCGGGGCACCGGTGCGGGTGACCCACTGCGCGAAGTCGTTTTCCAACCGGACGCCCGCGACCGCTTCGAAAGACTGCTGCAAGTCCGTAAAATCGGCCGTTCGAAACCGGCAGCGCTGGTAAAACGTCTGCAAGGCTTCGATAAAGGCGGCGTCGCCGAGTTGCCGTCGCAGCATGTGAAAGAACATCATGGCTTTGCCATATCCCACCGCTTCGGAGGCCGAGCTGTGGCGACCGGTGAATTCGACCAGCGGGAAATCCTTCTCTTCGGACACGTAATCGGTATATTTCTGGAGCACGGTCTGGCGGTGGCCGGCAGCTTGCCCGCGTTGTTCCTGCAGGAGATGATCGGCCAGATACGCGGTGAGGCCCTCGGCCCAGTTGCCGGCCGTGTATCGCGGGTAAACCGAATTGCCCCACCAGTTGTGCAGAATCTCATGCGGGTAGGAGGAGTGCAGGATAAACGGAAAACGGATCACCTTGGGTCCCAGAAGGGTGAAAGAAGGCATGCCAAAGCCGGTCTCCCAGAAGTTTTCCACCAGGGCGAACTTGGCGTATGGATAAGGTCCGATCAATCGGTCGTACATTGCGATGTAACGCGCAGTGGCGTCCAGGTAGGCCTCGGCCAGAGCTGGCTCCGCCTGACGTAGAAAAACCATGGCTTGCACCCGGCCGGATTTGCGTTGGTAGAGGGTGAATTGCCCGGCAATCAGGTAAATCTCGTCTTGCGGCGCCTCGCAGCGCCAGGACACCGATGCAGGGCTCGCCGACACCGGTGTGCCCTGGCTGACCGCCTGCCATCCATCGGGCAGTTGGACATGCAGGACAAAAGTGAGAAATTCGGTCGCGAATTGCGGATACCAACCCGACGCGCCGGACAGATATACCCCTTCCGGTGAAATTTGCCCCATGGTCTGCGGAATGCCGCGGGCATAATGATGGGTAGGGTCTTGCAGGGCGTGATGAATGCGGCCACCATAGGTGAGCACGAATTTGTTTTGTCCGGCCGGCAGCCGAACCCGGTACGTGTGCAGCGCCCCATCCGCCGTGAGCGGCTCTATGTCGATGCGGGGCGTAGGCGAGTGCGGCGCAAGCCCGGCATGCAGGCGAAACACCACTGTTTCCGGGCGGTTGGCGGGCAACGTCACCGTATCGGTGGCCTCGAAACGCTGCGCGTGCGGCTTCACAGCCACCTGCAGATCGTGGTGGATGAAGGCGGCCGCCGATGACCGAACCGGATCACTGAGTGCCACCAATACCAGCAGGCAGAGGCTTCTTGCAAACATGTCACACCCCCTCGACGTTTTCGGGCGGACCCAGCCTCACCTACCGATCACTTTTTCGGGATGATCATATAGGTGGCCAGCGCTTTGGCAATCAGCTCGCCGGTTTCGGTCATGACGCTGACCTCACCCAGACAGGTGCGCGAACCTTTATGGGCAATATGGGCTTCGGCCAGGATCGCGCCGCTGGAAAACGGTTTGAGGTAATTGATTTTCATCTCGAGCGTGACCAGCGTCTCGCTGCGCGCCAGCATGCCGATCAATGCCATGGCCACCGAGGCATCGGCTGCGGAGAAGATCGCGCCGCCGTGAGCAATGCCGTCACCCTGGGTCAGCTTCGGATCGAAAGCCAATCGCACCACGGCCCATCCCTTTTTGACATCCTTTAGCTGCATGCCCAACAAGCCCCAGAACGGATGGACGGATGGCGCTTTTTTGATCAAGGCGCTTTTAAAATTCGGAGCGATCTCCTCATAGTCATCGTTCGCGATCATCGCAGGCCTTTCGAGATTCCGTTGGAAGAATTAGATGGCGCAGGAGACGATTTCGCGCGCGTGAATTCTTGCGTTTAATGATGCGATGTTTCGTCGGAGGATCCCTCGGTGCCCCGGTCGTCATTTCCCGACTGCATCATGGGACAGGTCATCCCACCTCTGCCTTTTTCCCAGGGCGCGGGAAAAGGGGTCCCGATGGTCTGCTGCATTTTTTCCCATTGTTCGGGTGTCAGCACATTACGGAGCTGCGTGTACAGGCGAATGCCGTCGAGTTCCATCTGAAGTGTCTTGGTGTGGATCGTTTGAAGCTGTTTTTCCACGTTCTTGGTATCAATGGCCTCCGCGCGCAGATCTTTCTTCAAGGTGACCGTCAGCGCCTGGACCTCCGCCCGGTCCCGAATGGCTTTGGTCAGATGGCCCGTGAGCATCTGATCGATTTTGTCCAATTGGTCGCGCTGGAGGTCCAGGGTTTCGGCATGGGCCATCAGCATGTGTGTCCAACGATGAAAGCCATGCATCAGCATGGCATTGCCGCCTTGCGTCATGCCTCCGCCACCCTTGCCTTGACCCCCACCCATCATGCCGCTCATGCCCATTTGTTTCTGCTGCATCATGCCGCCGTGCGGCCCGCCCTTTGAATCCGTTTGGGCCAACGCCCCGCCGGGCAAAAGGAAAAGCACCAGAATGAGTCCGAAAACAACAGCCGGTCGCCAATGATTATTCATGAAAGACTCCTTTGTTTTGTCAAATTTATAGCATCGGTTCCTCCCGCGCATAACGGGAGTCAGTAAAATAGGCATTTTTTCCGAAATGGGAACCATCTGCTCAATATCGACCGGCCGAGGCCGATATTAACAAGAGGCACAGCAAGTTGTGTTTGTTGCAGGCGACCACACCAGGAGAAAACCATTGATACACACGCACGCTGAAAAACACATCGCCGAAACAGGGATGTTTCCTGAACCGGTTGCCGGTGGTATGGAACTGAAACGTCTTTTCAACATGATTCCGGACATGATCTGCATCGCCGATCGCAGCGGATATTTTAAATACCTGAATCCGGCCTGGGTCGAAGTGCTAGGTTTTTCCCTGGCTGAGTTGATGGCCAGACCATTTATTGATTTGGTTCATCCGGATGACCGCGTCATCACCTTGGACGTTCTGGACAAGCTCCTCAAGGCGCAGGGGGTCTATCAAAAGATTGAAAACCGCTGCCGTTGCCTTGATGGATCCTTCAGAACACTGGCCTGGCGTGCCGTTGCCAATGGCGATACCCTGTATGCTGCGGCGCGGGATATCAGCGAACGTAAATTAGCCGAAAACGCCCTTGTGGAAAGCGAGGCGCGTTACCGCCATATCGTCACCAACGCACCGGCCGGCATTTTCGAAATCGACTATGCCGCCAACCGATTTCTCAGCGCCAACGATCTGTTGTGCGAACACCTCGGTTATACCCTCACGGAGTTGTTGTCCCTGAATCCCTTCGATATCATCGCCGATGAAAGCAAGCCGCTGCTTGTCAAGCGATTGCATCTGGTTGAGCAGGGCATCGCGCCTTCGGACTCGGATGAATATAAAATCAAACGCAAGGATGGCTCCGAATTCTGGAGCCTGGTTTTCTTTCGCTATTTTTTTGAAGGCCGCCGGTTGACGAAAAGCACAGCGGTCGTTCAGGACATTACCGCCCGCAAGACGATGGAAAATGAATTGCGCCGGCAAAAAGAGCTGCTCCAGACCATTCTGGACCATATTCCTTTGACAGTCTCTTTCAAGGATCGCCAGGGCCGTTTCCAATGGGTCAATCACACGTGGGAACAGACCTTCGGGACCGCTTTGGCCGACATCGATCAAACGGATATCTGGCAGGCATGTTACCCGGACCCTGAGGTTCGCTATCAGGTCAAGCGGTTCATGCGCAAAGCCGAAGGCATATGGCAACGTTTCCAGACCCGGCTGCAATCGGGCGCCCTTATAGACCTCAGCCTGATCAACATCGAACTGTCGGACGGCACAAAGATCACCATCGGCGAGAACATCACCGAAAGTATCAAGGCCGAAAAAAAGCAGCAGGAGCTTCGTGCCCAGTTGTATCAGGCTCAGAAAATGGAGGCGCTAGGTGCTCTGGCCGGAGGCATTGCGCACGACTTCAACAATATTCTTTCTTCGATCATGGGCTATACTGAATTGGCCGTTATGACAGATGGCAGTGGATCGTCGCAGCAGCGCTATATGAAGGAAATTTATACAGCCAGTCAGCGCGCGCGCGATCTGGTCAGGCAGATTCTGACCTTTGCGCGGCGGGCCGATGTGGAGATCAAGCCAGTAAAAGTCGCCCTGATCGCACGCGAAGCATTGAAGCTGCTGCGCTCGACCATTCCGTCTTCGATCGAGATCAAGCAGTCTATCCAAAGCCAATCCCTGGTGATGGGCGATGCCATTCAGATCCACCAGGTATTCATGAACCTGCTGACCAATGCTGCCCAGGCCATGGAAGATACGGGGGGGACCCTGGAGGTGGCGCTGCGCGACGAAACACTCGTCAGCTCCGTGGGTGATTTGAAGCCGGGAGAGTATATGCGCATCACCGTCAAAGACACGGGGGTCGGCATTGCCGCCGAACACCTGCCGTCGATCTTCAATCCCTATTTCACCACCAAAGCGCCGGGAAAGGGTACTGGGCTGGGGTTGGCGGTCGTGCATGGCATCATCAAGAGTTACGGGGGCGATATCCAGGTTTGCAGCCAAAAGGGGGCTGGCGCGTCTTTTTCGCTGCACCTGCCCCTGACCGGCAATGCCCACAAGGTCCTCAACGCACCGCAGGTGGCGCTTCCGACCGGAACAGAAACGATACTGATGATCGATGACGAGCCCACTATCGCGCATCTGATGAGCGAAACACTCGAAAGGCTGGGATACCAAGCGGTCGTGCAAACTGGCAGTGTCGAGGCCCTCGAACTGTTTCGAGCCGATCCGGACCGTTTCGACCTGGTGATCACGGACATGACCATGCCGGTCATGAACGGTGATAAGCTGGCAGCCGAAATGACGACCCTGCGGCCAGGATTGCCGGTAATTATGTGCACGGGGTACAGCAATATGATCTCGGAGGAAAACACCTTAGCGGCCGGTATCCGCGCCATCTTGATCAAGCCGGTGGCGGTGGCGGATCTGGCCAGCACGGTGCGCCGGGTTCTGGTATAAGGTAAATTTGGTTATCCAGTTCGCTTCAGTGACAATTGGCGAAGTGTATTCGGGATTGGCGCGGACCACCCACCCGGATCACCGGGGCCTTCCTCCATCACCCCACACCCGTATCTCACTTGACCGAAGTGGATATTAGAAAAGGTGAATTAACGGGGCCGGATCTGGCGCACGTCTTCCGAAAAACAAAGGGGAACCGTGCAGGAGAATCAAGGGCGGGTGTTTAGGCCCGCCCTTGCAGGTGCATTTTGGGTCAGACAATGTCGATGGTGGTGTCGTCCAGGGTGACGGCGCGACCTTTGGTGAGTTTGCATCGTATGCGGAGTTCGGTGATGCCGTCTACCGTCACGCGGCCTTGTTCGATGACATTTTTGGCCATACCGCCGGTGGTGCACAGGCCGGCTGCCTTGAGTAGCTTGTTCAACGCGATATACTCGCCTTCAATCTGGAATGTGGTTCGCATTTATACCTCAAAAAGGTTTTGGTAATTCTGGCGCATCGTGCGTTTCAGGATTTTACCGGTAGGGGTTTTGGGCAGGGCGTCAACAAATATCACGGTTTTGGGGACCTTATAACCGGCCAACTCTTTTTTGCATAGCGCCAGGATTTCCTCGGCGCTGATGGTTTCGCCTTGGCGCGGCACAACAATGGCGGCCACGGCTTCAACCCACTTGGGATGCGGCACGCCGACCACGGCGACTTCCTCCACGCGCCGGTCGCGGTAAATGGCTTCCTCCACTTCGCGGGTCGATACGTTTTCGCCGCCGGTCTTGATCATATCCTTTTTGCGGTCCACCACGGTGATGTAACGGTCCCGGTCCATGACACCGATGTCGCCGGAATGAAACCAGCCGCCGTGCATGGCTGCATCCGTTTTTTCTGGATCCTTGAAATACATGGTCATGGCATGCGGTCCCTTGCCGCAAATTTCGCCGGGCACGCCGGGGGCGTCAATAGCCTTGAACGCGGGATCCTCGAGCCGTGTTTCCATGTTCAGACCGGCCATGCCGGCCGATCCTATTTTGGCGAGGGCATCCTGGGCTTTTAGAATGGTGTGATAGGGCGCCAGTTCAGTTTGCCCATAGTAATTGTATATCTTGCACCCCGGCAGACGTTCCATGAGTTCCTTGAGCACTTCGACCGGCATGATGGACGCACCGTAGTAACATTTGGTCAGGCAGGAAAGATCGTAACGGTTGAAATCGGGGTGGCGCAGAATGCCGATCCATACGGTGGGTGGTGCGAAGAACATGTTGGCGCGATGGCGGTCGATGGTCGCCAGGATCTGCCCGATATCCGGTGCCATGAGAATGTTGGTCCCGCCCGTCAGAAAAATCGGGTTGAGAAACACATCGCGCTGGGCGCAATGATAGATGGGCAAGGCATTGACATTGATGTCGGCGCTCTCGTAGCCGCCGTCGATGATAGCACCCATGTATTGCGCCAGCAGCGCCTGGTTGCTGATGATAACCCCTTTGGGCAGGGATTCGGTGCCGCTCGTGTAGGTCATCTGGCAGGGATCTTCGATATGCAGCAGCGTATCCGGCTCGGTGGCCGGGGCCTGTGCCATCCATTGCGCATAGTCGAGGAAGCGATCGTCGATCGGCGGTTTGCCGGCACCCTGGTCGGACCACACCAGTGTCCGGACCGTGGGCATCTCGGTCAAAACCTCTTCCACCAAACCGTAAAGCGCGTCTTCGACGATGAAAAGACGGCTTTCAGAATGGTTGATGCAGTAGGTGATATCCTTGCCGCGCAACAGATAATTGATGGCCAGATAGACCGCGCCGATTTTGCAGCAACCCAGCCAGGTCAGCACGTGGTGCACGGTGTTGTGAGCCAGGATGGCGACCCGATCGTACTTGCGTATGCCGCGGCCCGTCAAGGCGTTGGCGACCTGATTGGCAGCCGCTTCCAATTGGGCGTAAGTCAAGGTCGTTTCGTTGAAAATAAGTGCCGGCCGGTCTGGGTAATGGTAGGCTGTGCGCCGAACCATGTCTGCGATGACCCACCGGTTGACACGGTTGTAGCGGTCCATCAAAAATTCAATATTCTCCTTGTTCAATACATTGAAACGCGCTTTGTCTTCGGAAGTCATAGGGTTTGCCGGCATCATGAATCCTCCTCTTTTTAGAATGCGGATCGTCAAAAAGATGACGATGGCCTGAACGATGACCTATATCGAGGTGACAATTTTTGTCAGGACGACTGACAATTTTTGTCAGTGCGGGCCTGATCACCGGTATGCCCGCACCATCCGGGCCCGCCGAAACCTGTAAAAATATTTTCGACACAGTGGCATGCCCATTGCAGATGTATGAATCAACTTGCTCAAAGAGCGCGTTGAACTGCCCACGACCGGAACTGTGCTGAACATCAATGACGCCTCTGACAACACCGGACCTCTACCTGAATTGACCTGCGTTGCATCTGAATTGTTTCCGTTGCTCTGAAACTGCGTTGATCCCTCTTTGTGCCTTGTGCCTCTAATTGGACTGATTTGAAGTGATCTCGATCTGAAGCCAAGCTGAACTCGAATCGTATGCCCTTTGTGTAAGTTGGGGCGGCCAGCACTGCAAGCGCACCCTGCTGGCCGCCTCTTTTTTTTGCCCGTCAGCCCGTCGGCTCGTTTGTTCGTTTGTTTCTCGGGATCTTGTCATCCCAACCCAGGCAGACCTGAGCAGCTCGGCCTGACGTCATTCGCAGTGCGTTCTCTAAACGGGCTGACGGCTACCGCCAAACACGTGTTTCAGAAGATCGGTGACGCGTGCGGCCGGATCGTTGCGGATTTTGGCCTCTTCCTGGGCCAGCATGATAAATAGCCCGTCCAGCGCTTTGCCGGTGACATACCGATCGAGGTCGAGACTGTCGCCCACGGCAAGGCCGCTCAAACCTGCCGTCATTCTCTGATAATAGTTGGTTACGCCGACTTCTGACATGGCCGTATGCACCAGCGGCTTGAAGCGCTGCGACAGGGACTGGTAGGTTTTGTCCTTGAAGTAAAGGGTGGCTTCATTCTCGCGCCCATTGAGAATCTGGCGTGCGTCAGCGAAGGTCATCTGTTTGATGGTCTGGACAAACAAGGTCTTGGCTTCGGGCGCGGCCCGTTCGGCAGCACGGTTCATGCTCAGCTCGAAGGCATCCACCTGAGCCCCCATACCGGCCATGCGCAGCAGTTTTTCTGTTTTCTGCACTTTTTCGGGCAGTGGAATTCGGATCAGACTGTTTTTATTGTAGCCATCCGTTTGGGACGTCCACTGGACCGCATTGGATGTGCCGATTTCAAGGGCTTGCTTGAGTCCGGCGATGATGTCCGTCTGCGTCAGGCTTCCGGTTGTCACCGTGCGTAAAATATCCTGATAGGCCGAATTTCCCGTGTGCCCGACGCAAGCCGCCAATACTACCGTTAGAATTCCGATCCATACTGTTTTTTTGAGCATGCCGTCTCCTGTTGTCGCGTTGCAGTTCAATAATGGCGCTATTTACAAAAGAATACACAGAAATGCGTGAAAGTTGCAATCTTTGATGGATTCGAAAAAAGCGACATCTGCCATTCGACGTTCAAGCTGCAGGGGCGAACACAAGGTTCGCCTTAAAAATAATCGATGCCCTTTCCCAAAAAAGACCACATTTCTGCCTGACCTTACGAGAAATCCTTTTCGCGATGTCTCGCAGGCGCTTGCACCTGTGGGGCGACCGGCGGTCGCCCGGTGGGGGTGCAAATGCAGCATTGAAGGCAATTATGGGTCCGGGAGAAAAAGGCCGCGCCATTTTGTGCGATGACCCAAATTCAGAGGTTCGCGTGGGCGACCGCCGGTCGCCCCTACAGCGGGCACCGTATCCATCAAGGTGTTCATTCGCCCCAGGGATCCAACGACATCTACAAACGGGGCGGTGGGCTGGGGCGACATGGTCGAATAAATCTTCATGATCTTTTAAAACGATGGCTTTCAAGGGTTTCACAGATAAACCGATCCCAATAGGCGTCATCGACTTTATCCGGCAAAGGGCTGTTTTGGAGAAGCTGTTCGACATCATCTATCAGCGACTCGAGTATCGGGGCCACTTGGCCTGTGTAATCGAGTTGGCCCGCTTTGACTTGCATGAGAAAAGGCGCGTCCGGCAAGGGGTAGCGAATGGTGTTGAATGTGAGTATGTCGCGGGTCTGCAAGGTGGCCCGTAGGGCATGCGAGACCGCCTTCCAATCGATATTCTTGTTTTCGGCCGCCAAGCGGGCACGCTCTCCATACGCAGTGTGGAATTTTTCCAGAATAGGGATGACGTAGCCGACGGCCGCGCTCTCCTGAAAGGTTTTGCCGCATACCTGGTATAGCCGCATGCCATTAGGGTCCTGGCCCGCATCGAAACAATGCGCATTGCGTGGCAAGCGGTTCCACAGGTCGCGCAATTTGGTAGTCGGGTCTGTGCTCTTGAGCAGCGTCAAAACAGTGGCGGCAGCATGCAGGCGCGACCCTTTGATGCCGTACTTGGCCGCCTGCCGCCGGGCGTAAGTGACAAATGCGCCGATATTTTTGGTGTAGAAGCGCTGACGCTGACGCACGATCTCGCGCCAGATGTCGGTGTGCACCAGCCAGAACGTTTCGGGCGCATGCAGCATGTCCATGGCCACGGTCTGTCCGCCAGCGGCCAACTGGATAAAGTAATGCAGCGAGTAGATCTCTTCGTCGATGTCGGTGGCTGTATTTTTGGAAATGGCGTCGCCAGTCGAAAACATCCGGCTCTTGGGAATCCGGGCCAGCAGGATCTCTTCGCGGGAAGGTAAAAAGACGCCTTTGTAGTCCACGTCCGAAGTCGGGCCGGCTGTGCCGTAAAGGTGGGCGCCGAATTTCATTTTTACGATGAGGTCCATTGGTCCGTTCGTCTTTGGCCCCTTTGGCGTGTATGGTCGCGGGCCCGTTGTTGATACCACTACCAGCGGCGGCAGGGCTGGCCGTTGACCATAACCGTATCCTGGGGAATGTTGTCGCTGGTGCGCACTTCAATTGCACGCAGCTGATGGCGATCGATGAGGTGTATCAGCACGGCATCGCGGTGGCCCTTGATTTGTGAGATCAGGCGAGGCGGCATATCCAGGATGACTTCTGAATCTTGCAGCGCCAGCCGGTCCATCTGGCGCGAGATGGCCTCTTGCCATAATGCCGATTGCACCAACTCGCCAAAGGCGGGATGAAAGGGACCCGCCAGCAGGTCGGTTTGCGGAGACAATTCCTGGGCAGCTTGCAAGCCCATGCGGACAATCGTTATGTCGTGCCGGGCAAATATGCGGTACACCTCGGCCACCAGTGCAACGGCCGTCTCCAGGGTCAAGGGCACAAACCGGCCCTTGTTGTACCAGCGCACCAAAGGGCTGCCCCGCAGCACGAGCGTGGGATAAATCCGCACGAAATCAGGTGCCAGATCGGCCACTTGACGGGCCGTGGCCAAGGCCGTCGCCTCTGTATCGCCGGGTAGACCGACCATCACCTGTGCCCCCACGCGATAGGGCTGTCGCTTGAGCAGGGCCATTGCCCGCCGTGTGTCTTCGGCGCTGTGGCCCCGTTGAGAAAGCTGCAGCACAGCATCGTTCATCGATTGAACGCCTATCTCGATGGTGCTGACCGGAAAAGCGGCGATCAATGCCAGCCGCTCCGCATCGATCGTGTCCGGGCGGGTTGAAAAACGAATGCCATCGACCTGGCCCTCACGGACATAGGATGTGGCGGTCGCCAGGAGCAAGCGGATCTGTTCGGGCCATAAGCCGAGAAAGTTGCCGCCGTAAAAAGAAATTTCCGTCCGGCGCGCGTCTTCACGGCGATACCCGAGAAATTCGGCAATGGTTTTACGGACAACACCGATCGTGGGCGTTGCCTCGGTCTGACCGGTGGTGCTGTTCTGATTACAGAAGATACAACGATGGGGGCACCCGGCATGCGGTATGAACACGGGAATGATAAAAGGTTTGGTGTGTGGCCGGGAAGCTTGCATGGTGCTGACTCTTTCCCTGGGAAACGCCACGCCGGCAAGGCAGGCGCTATCGGCCTGCTATAATTTCCAAAGCCTTGCGGGCAGCATCCTGCTCGGCCAGTTTTTTACTTTTACCGGTGCCCCGTGACTGCAGGTCTCCGATGGTCATGAGCACGCAAAAAGTTTTGTCGTGATCCGGGCCAATCTCTTCCAAAACGCGGTATTGCGGCACTTCCCTGTATTTTCCCTGCACGGCCACCTGCAATCGGCTCTTGAAATCCTGGCCGGCGGCCAGCTCCAGGGCGACCTCGACCAGCGCTCGAAAGTGCTTTTCGATCATGGCAAAAGCCCGTTCAAAGCCGCTGTCCAGATAGACAGCCGCGATAACGGCTTCCAAGGCATTGGCCAGAATGGAGTTTTTGGAATGGCCTCCGGTCTGCATCTCGCCGCGACCCAAGAGCAGATGCGAACCCAGGTCGACATTGCGGGCGATTTCAGCCAGGCTCGTTTCGTTGACCATGTTGGCGCGGATGCGTGAGAGATCGCCTTCGCGCAGTTCGGGGTAGGCGCGCATCAACAGATGTCCGACAGCCAGATTCAATACGGCGTCGCCCAAAAACTCCATGCGTTCATTGTCGCGCAATTGGTTGTCGGATTGTTCATTGACATAAGAACTGTGACGTAGCGCTTCGTCGAGCAGGAGTGGATTGTTGAAGCGATAGCCGAGTGTCTCCTGCAAATGCTGATGGTCGATGCGTGCATCCATGCGTCAGATTCTTTTTTGCTGCGATATTTTAGATACAAGGGCTTCGTAAAGTGCGGTGGGAACGTGCAGATCGCCTCGACCCCGGCCTATTTTAATATCGGGGATCAGTTCTCCGTGAAAATCGCTGCCGCCGGTCACCAGCAGATCGAATTGACGCGCCACTTCCAGATATAATGCCACCAACTCGGGCGGGTGTTCGGGATAGTAGGCCTCGATTCCCATCAAACCCATGTCGCACAAGCGCTTGATCAGTCCGGTCACTTGCCGCGTCTGGCCACCGGGTACCAGGTAGGGGTGCGCTAAAACGGACACGCCGCCAGCCGCCTGGATCAGATCCAGGGCGCGACGGCATTCGATGCGGTACTTGTCCACGTAAGCCGGCTGGCCTTTTGACAAAAAGCGGTCGAACGCTTCGTTGACATTTTGCACCACGCCCATTTCGATCATGACCCGGGCCACGTGGGGACGGCCGGCACTACCGTCGGCGACCTGTTGCAGCACTTGCGCCATTCGGATGGGAATGCCGATACCATTCAGTCGTTCGACAATTTTCGGGATGCGCGTGTTGCGGGCCTCCTGAAGATCGGCCAGTGCTCGCCCAAGAGCGGGATCATCCACATCCACCCCATATCCCAAAATGTGCATGCTGCCATTCATCGGAAACCCTTCCGGAGCTGAAGCACTGATTTCGAGACCGGCAATAAGATGGAGACCATCCGGAAGGGGACTGTTTATCGCAATACGGCTGCCTTCGAGCGTATCATGATCCGTGATGGCGAGCGCGTGAAGATCGGCATTGGCGGCAAGCTGTATGATTTCGGCCGGTGTACAGGTGCCGTCCGAGGCGGTAGAGTGTGTATGGAGATCAATGCCCCCGAGCCGATTAGATTCCAAGGGCTTTCTCAAAAGCCTCCTCTTTGGTTTTGCACTCGATACACTGGGTGGTGACCGGACGCGCCTTCAACCGTTCGATGGAAATTTCCTCGCCACAGGACTCGCAGATGCCGAAGGTTCCATTTTCAATCCGTTCCAGCGCCTTTTTGATCTTTTTGATCAACTTATGTTCCCGGTCGCGGATGCGAAGCATGAAGTTACGATCGGACTCCAACGTGGCGCGATCCGTAGGATCGGGAAAATTTTCCTTTTGCTCGGTCATTCCCGAAACGGTATCGTCGGCCTGGCTAAGCAGTTCCTGAAGACGGTCGCGTAGAAGATCCTCGAAAAATTTGATATCTTTCTTTTTCATAGGCAACTCTCTCTGAGAGTGGTTTTGGGCCATCGACAAAAGAAATTTCGATAACACACTCTGATTCGAGGTGTAAAGCAAAATGATGGCGCCGTTGAAGCAAGCGTCGCTTACGCTTTGCCGTAATCAGACGATCATCGTGATTGTCTCGCATTGGCGCGCCCGTGCGCGATCGGTTGCTGACGGGACAGGGCCAACGGCAAAGCAATCAAAGATGATATCGCAGGCATCACATCTGCGAATTACTAAAATAAGCCGAACGAAAGGAATTGCAATGCCGAATTTCGATATAGACTACCGGATGATCACCATCAAAACCTGTGACGGCACTTCAGTTCGGGGAAAGGTGAACATCGCACCCAATCAGCGAGTATCCGAGCTTTTTACGCATCAGAAGGGCCCGTTCGTCATAATGGTCGACGCAAGTTACAGCGGCGGCAGCGGCAAGACCCTGTTCATCAACAAGGATCATGTCGTCTGGGTTGAACCGGAAGATCAAACCCCGTAGGGGGGTGACCAGTGGCAGAGCCAATCATGCCTCTTCCGCCAGAAAAGCGTTGGCGCTCTTCAGATCCTGGACATTGTACACCTTTACCCCGCCGCCGGCCGGCAGCACCTTCTTCAGCAACCCAGCCAACACCTTCCCGGGCCCGATTTCGACAAAGACCTCGACGCCGTCGGCGACCATCTTCAGCATGGAATCGTACCAACGCACCGGGCTGCACAATTGGCGGGCCAGAAGGCTTCTGATCCGGTCAGGTGCATCGCACGCATCGGCAGTGACATTGTGGATGACCGGGCACTTGGGCGCTTGAAAGACAATACCCTCCAGAAAGGTGCGGAACTCGTCTTCAGCGCCTTGAATCAATGGGCTGTGCCAGGCCCCGCTGACTTTGAGGGGCACGGCGCGCGCGCCGGCCGCGGCGGCGGCTTCGCCGGCGGCCTGAACCGCGGCCGGCTCGCCGGTGATCACGACCTGATCGGCGCTGTTGTGGTTGGCCACGGCCACGATGCCTTTGCCGGAAGCCTCGGCAACGAGTGGTTTAAGCTGATCGATGGACAAACCGACAATGGCGCTCATGGCGCCCTGATTGCGGGTCGCTTCGCGGTGCATGAGCTGGCCGCGCTTGTGAACCAGCCGGATGCAATCGGCCGCCGATACGACGCCGGCGGCATATAAGGCGCTGTATTCGCCCAGGCTGTGCCCGGCACACACCTGCGGCCGAAGGCCTTTTTTTTCAAGAACGGAGAGACAGGCCAGATTCACCACGGTGATGGCCGGCTGCAGGTTGACGGTCTGGGTCAGCGCATCCATGGGACCTTCGAAACAAAGCTGGGAAATCGGCAGCCCCGAAACTTGATCGGCGGCGGCAAACAGCGCTTTCACATCGTTGGCGGCCTGAAACAGGTCCTGCCCCATGCCCACTTTCTGAGATCCCTGTCCCGGAAATAAGTATGCAATTTTTTTCACTATCTATCCTCCATCAGATTTCTTTTGGTTTTCGTCGTCCAAATTGAACAAACGCCGTGCCAGGTCCAATGATTGCGAGCGGTTGCCGCGACACCCTTCACTTTTAAGATAACGGGTCGGCTCGTGCAGGATCTTGTTGGCCATGGCTTCTGTCATCCGTTCGATGGCTTTGCGGTCATCTTCTGTCAGATGCCCCAGGTGGCTGATTGTTTTTTGCATTTCCGCCTGGGCCACGGCCCTGATTTTGGCATGCAACGCCTTGATGGTCGGAATTGCAGCCAGACTCTCGAACCATTGGCGGAACTGAATAACGGCCTCGTCGACAATGCGTTCGGCCTTGATCGCCTCTCGGCGGCGGTCTTCGACATTTTCATCGATGACGGCATTGAGATCGTCGATATCGTAGACGTAGGCGTTGTTGATCTGATTGATACGCGGATCGATATCGCGCGGCACAGCGATGTCGATGAAGAACAGCGGCCGGTTGCGACGGTTCCGCATAGCCCCTTTGATGTCGCCGTGCTGCAGCACGTATTCGGGCGAACCGGTTGAACTGATGATGATATCCACGAGACCCAGATAATTGGGCAACTCTTCCATGCGGATGGCCGTGCCATTGTAGCGGGTTGCCAGGCCCAGGCCCCGTTCGAAGGTGCGATTGGCCACCACGATGCGATCAGCGCGATTGCGGATGAGGTGCTCGACCGCCAGTTCGGCCATTTCCCCCGCGCCGACAAGTAGAACCTGCCGGTTGTCCAGCGTACCGAAAATCTTGCGCGCCAACTCGATGGCCGCATAGCTGATGCTGACCGCGTGATCGCCGATGCCGGTTTCGGTGCGGATGCGCTTGGCCACGAAAAAGGTGCGATGCAACAGGCGGTTGAGAATGACGCCGGAGCTTTTCTGCTCGGTGGCCAGCCGGTAGGCTGTTTTGACCTGACCCAGGATCTGGGGTTCGCCCACCACCATGGAATCCAGGCTGGACGCCACCCTGAACATATGTCGCACGGCCGCTTCGCCGCGATGGATATATAGGGCCGACTCGAAATCGGATAGCCGTACTTGCTTGGACTGAGCCAAAAAACACTTGGCGGCCGTGGTGGCCGCCTCCGTGTCATGGCAGCACAAGAGCAGTTCCACCCGATTGCAGGTGGATAAAAGAATTGCTTCGGAGATGGCCGAGTCTGCATCCAAAGCCGAAAGTGCGCTACGCGCGTCAGTATCGGAAAATGCGAAACACTCCCGTATCTCAACCGGTGCGGTCTTGTGGTTCAGTCCAATGAGAAGGATTTTATCCATGCTGTTTCGACTGCTTGAATACCGATGGGGCGCGACGCAGAACCGCAAACCCGTTTCTGGTTTCCGATATTACCATTGTGTAAACTGCCCGTGGTGTCCCTTGAGCAGGAAATTGACGCCGAAAAACGTGAACAACAACACCGCAAATCCTGCCAGCGCCATGATGGCAGCCCTGCGGCCGCGCCACCCTACGGCCAGGCGTTCATGCAGCAGCACCGCGTAAAAAATCCAGGTGACGGCCGACCAGACTTCCTTGGGATCCCAGCTCCAGAAATGGCCCCACAAAATTTTTGCGTATACCATGCCGGCGATCAACCCGATGGTCAGCATCGTGAAACCGCTTACAATACATGCATGACCGGTGGTGTCAAGCAAATCCAGGGAGGGTAGGCGCTTGAAGAAGAATCCGCGTTTTTTTCCTTTGATATTGCGCTCCTGCAGCAGATAGAGCACGCCCACACCGGCGGCCAGTGCAAAGGCGGCATCGCCGATAAAAATAGCGATAATATGCACTGTCAGCCAGACCCCTTTGAGCAGGTTGTCAGGCTGCAGGGGTTCGCGGGGAAATTGGATCGCCGCAAGCAGGATGAATGCTGCCAGCGGAGCGGTATAAGCGCCTAATATTTTGAGGCGGAATTTGATATTGAGCGCCAGAAAGGAACCCACCAGGGCCCAGGCGACGACGGATAGGGTTTCGTGCAGGTTGTTGGCGGGCACATGGCCGGTGCGGATAAACTCGGCGCCAAGCATGACAGTCTGGCAGATGAAGCCTGCAATGAGCAGCATGTGCCCGATTTTCTGAAGGAAATTGCGCTGAAAGAACAGGTAGGCACAAAAAGATGCGGCTGCCAGCATGTACAACAGGATAGCCGTTACCATTACAATCTGCATGGGGTCTTCCTTGTGAGTCAGGCGGAACGCTCAAACGAAAGGGTGAAGGTCATCCCGCGATCGTCTCATCCGCGTTCATCGAGTTCTTCCGGGCCTTCATCGCCGTTGGTTTTCAGAAGCGTTTCATACACAAATCCCGGTCCGAGGACTTGAGCCAGCAAGCGGTCGATGCGTGTGCGCTGGCCCTGCCGGATCATTTCCAGCAACCCCTCGGCGATCAAACGTTCAAAAAGAGGTTTGTGCGCCTCCGGGGCATGTTCATCCTGCAGCAGGCGCCGGCGGATAGCGCCCATCAGATCAAGCAGAATGCCGTATTCCGGCCCGAACTGGTCTTGCATCTGGTGTCGCAGGAATTTGGCAAAGGCCGGGCTTTTGCCCGAGGTGGAAATGGCGATCATCAAATCGCCCTGTTGAATGATGGATGGCAATACGAAATTGCACAACTTGGGTTGGTCGGCAATATTGCACAGACGGCCAGCCTGTTCGGCATCCTTGTGGATGCTGCTGTTCAGAGCCTCCACATCGGTGGCCCCAATGACTAGAAAGGCACCCTGCTGATCGGTTCCGTTATAGGCACGCGGCAGCCATTCGATGCGTCCCTGGCCGGCCAATCGCGACAGTTCCTCGGTGACCTCGGGGCTGACCACGGTCACACGCCCACCGCACGCCAGCAAGGTGTTGACCTTGCGCGTGCCCACCTGCCCGCCGCCTACTACGAGACAGCGTCGATCCTTGATATCGAGGCAAATTGGATAGTAGCGCATACTGTTTCCATTTGATTTAGGTTGTCACAGCGTTGACCGCTCCGCCTTGCGGGGGACGTTCACGCCATCGGCAACGCGAAGTGCAGCAGGTCTTCGGCGGCCGTTACGGGTCCCTTATACGTGCGACCGGCCTGTTTGACAATATCAACGCTATCGCATTCGGGATATAAATGGGTCAGAACCAGGTGTTTGGCCTGGGCCTGTGTGGCTATGCGACCCGCCAGGGAAGGCGTCATGTGCCCCGGCACCTTTAGCCCGTCGGGCATGGCGGCTTCGCAGATAAAAAGATCCGCCCGCCGGGCCACCTTCACGAGCGCGTCGCAGGGTTCGCTATCTCCGGAATAGGCCATAACCGCCCCGGCCGCATCTTCGATGCGTACGGCCAGGCTTTCCGGACGATGTTCCACAGGACGAGCCGTCAGCCGTACGTCCTCAAAGGTCATCGTTTCACCGTTCAAGGTGTCGATTTCGCGAATGGCCAATGTGTCTTCCGGCAGAACGATCCAGTTGCCATACGCCGCCTGCAGCCCCTGATAGAAGTGCTTCAGGCCGCTGCCGCCCAGCAGGTGCAGTGCACGTTTACGGGCGGAAGGTTCCGGGTACTTGGTGGCAAACAGCAGCGGCGCCAACTCGGCGCTATGATCGGGATGAAAATGGCTCACGAAGATATGGGTCAGGTCAAAGATCGCCACGCCGCAACGCAGCAGACGTCGCATCGTACCGGGGCCAAGATCCAGAAGAATCTTAGATGCGTCGGTCTCTACGAGCAGCGCGCACGCACTGCGGTCCAAACGCGGGACGCATGTCCCCGAGCCTAAAATGGTCACCTTCATCGTCGGGTCGGTCCGTCGGCCGCCGTGGCGGCTGCCCGGGCCCGCTCGGCAGCTGTTTGCTTGGCCGCGCCGGGATGTTTTTCCATACGCTGCACAATCCAGCGGCCCAGCTTTTTTTGATCGTCGACAGGCACTTCCTTGGCCAGCTTCTCGAGAGGCAATTCGGCCCGCGCGGCGCTCTTATGACCGCCGGCTTGACCCCAGGCACCGAAATGTTGCTTGATTGTTTTGCCGGCATCTTTGCGTATACCGTCATTACGTAAAATAATCAAAAGCTTGCGCTGATGGAGGCCCGAAACGATACTCCAGTTGACCATATCGATATGCATCAGAAAATCGGCGATCTGGACACATACATCAGGATGGGGCACCGTGCCCAGATGGGCAAAAGCCCGCCCCTTGCGAATGTGCAGCTGATCGAGGGCTTTATTGAAATACTTCAGAAAACCGCGCCGGATTTCGGCGTTTTCGATTCGCCGCGCCAAGGCGATATTGGACAGGCGGAAGACGAACTGAAATGCCTGCAGATCCTCGATCTGAGTATTGCGCTCAAAGTTGCTGGTATCTGTCTTGATGGCGAAATACAACGCAGTGGCCAGCTTGGTCGAGGGTTTGATATTGGCGGCGCGCAGGTATTCGATCAAGATGGTGGCCGTGGCCCCATACCTGGGCCGTATGTCCATGTAGGGCGCCTGGCTGGCGGGCGATATCGGATGGTGGTCGATGATCGCATGCGGCGTCAATTTGCGCAGCAGCTCGTGGTGATCCGGCTGGCCATCCACGAAAATGATCCGGTTGAAGCGTTTCAGATCGATTTTCTGAAAGGGCGTCATGGCAACACCGATACAGCGGATCAGAACCAGATTGTCCGTGCGTTCGATGACGTTGACATTGGCAATAGTGACGTTGGCCACTTTGCGCCACAACAAGCGCTTGATGGCCATCGCGCTGGCGATGGCATCCGGGTCGGCAACGATCGGAATCAACACATAATCTTCGCCACTGAACTGAGCGAAGAAACGACGCAGGCGTTCCTTGGTGCTCATGGTCATGGGAGGGTATCCTCTCCGGCAGGGGGTCTGATCGTTTTTGTCGGCATAGCACCCAAATATAAGACCTGGTTGGTAATAGCAAGGGTTGGCAGCTAAAGTGTAGCACCTGAACAGGATAACCGCATTTGGAATTCAGCTCTTTAAGACTTCTCACCCTATCGTTTCGAAAAAAAGCTGCCGTTCACCACGGGTGCGGACCTGAGGGGAGACGCACCCCTACGAGTAATAGATGTTCCGTTTCTGAAATGCGGCCACACGCAAATGCGGTTACCCTGCTGTGCACGATATAGGGGTTGACAATCGAGGAGGTTCTTAGCTATACTTCGCCCCTTTTTAACCCACTGAAGACATTCTATATAACCCGTTTCAGGCAAAATCAGAGTAAGGATAAACTGTCATGCAAGGAGCTCTCATCCCGGTTATCGTCTTTCTCGTCGTTTACGCCCTCATTTCACTGGAGATTGTCAACAAGGCGGTGGCGGCCCTGTTGGGCGTCATGGTTCTGCTGACGCTGCGTGTGGTCTCGGAACACCAGGCCATCGAGTTCATCGATTTCGAAACCATCATGCTGCTTCTGGGCATGATGTCGATAGTGGCCATCCTGCGCAAATCAGGATTTTTCACCATCATTTCGGTGAAAATCGCCGAGCTCACGAAAGGCAGCCCGCTTAAGATCCTGGTGCTTTTTTCGGTGGTAACCGCCGTGCTTTCCGCCTTTCTGGACAACGTGACAACGGTGCTGATCATCATTCCCATCGTGATCGAACTGACCGCCGGCATGGGATTGAATCCCAAAATTTACGTCATCAGCCAGGCGGTGATTTCCAACATCGGCGGCACGGCCACCCTGATCGGCGATCCGCCCAACATCATCATCGGATCCAAGGTGGGGCTGACCTTCAACCAGTTTATTTTCAATCTTGCTCCGGTGGTTATCCCCTGTTTTGTCGTGGGGCTCTTGTTTATCTGGATGACCAACCGCTCCCAGTTCAAGCCGATCGACACCAATCTGGGAAAACTTTTTTCGGTGCAGATGCTGCTGGCCAAGATCCGCCATGAATTTTTGAGCACCCAAATTGACCGTGTCTTTCTGATCAAGGGCTTGAGCTGCCTGGTTGTGGCGATTTTGCTGTTTGTCACCCAGACGGTCACCAAGCTGTCGCCGGGCGTGGTGGCCATGCTGATGGCCATGATCCTGTTCGTGATCACGCGCGTCGACGTGGAGCACATGCTCGAGGAGATCGAATGGAGTACGCTGCTCTTTTTTACCGGACTCTTTATCCTGGTCGGGGTGCTCGAAGAAAAGGGCGTCATTGAATGGATCGCGCACAATATTTTTCTCAGGGTCGGCGATGATCCGTATGTGCTCGTAATGGTCGTATTGTGGGTGTCGGGCATCGTTTCCGGGTTTCTGGACAACATTCCCTTTACGATCACAATGATTCCCATTGTGCATCTGATTCTGGAGACGACCCCCATTCCCAATAACATTTTGTGGTGGGCACTGTCACTGGGCGCCTGCTTGGGCGGCAACTTCACGATGATCGGCGCTTCGGCCAACATCGTGGCCGTTGGCATGGCCAAGCGTTCCAGGGTGGATATTACTTTCATGGAATTCATGAAATTCAGCGCCCTGGTCACCATTATCACGCTGCTGATTTCTTCCGTTTATTTGATGCTGTATCTTAAGTTGTCGTTATAACCGGGTACACGTGCCGACCCCGTTAAGGCCCATTAGAGATCTCATACATTCAAGACAGGTGAGCTTATCATGATGAACGAACAAGACCGAAATATCTTGTGCCGGCTGATCCGCGACCATGAGGATCTGATCGGCTCTTCACGCGCGACCATGCTGGCGTTACAATCTTTTATCAATTCCATTGAAGCGCTGAAGCCCACCCCGGGCCAGGTCCGCCAGCAATATATGGAGTTGGCCGATGCCATCAAAAACACCCGGCCCAAGATCGTCCCCCTGATCCATTTGATAGAAACCTTTGAAACCGAAATGGAACCCCATTTCGAAGGCGATTGGGACGAGGTCCGCGTCAAGGCCGTCGAGACGCTCAGGGGGTTGACCGCGACCCTCAAGGACAAGGTGGGCAGTATCATTCAATGGGGCGTGAGCTGCATCGAGGATGGCGACGTTCTGGTCATGCACACCGCCAGCGGCGATGTCATGAACATGATTGCGTTGGCCAAGGAGGTGATGGCGCGCAAGATCAAGGTGATCGTGCTCAAACAGGATTTTCTGAAAACCAAAAGCCTGATCAATGCGCTCAAACAGTCACGCGTCGAGGTGGAAGTGGTGCCGGAATTCTCACTGAGCCACTACATCGGTCAAGCCAACAAGATGTTTACCGGTGCGCTGTCCATCACACACGACTTAAAGGCCATCTGCGCCGTGGGCACCGCCAACATTGCCAGCTTGTGTCATTTTCACAAAATTCCCGTCTATCTTTTCGCCAATACGCTCAAATTTTCGCATGGGTTGTCCGAGGATCAGAAGATTCACGAAAAAAGGATGTCGCAGGTGGAAGGCAGCTGCAACTATGTCTTGACGACCTATTCGCACGACATGGTCGACCTGCACATGGTCGACTACCTGGTCACTGAAGAAGGCATATTCAACCAGGACACCATGGCCGATCACATTACGAACATCTGTGAGGGGAAACTTCGCTGAAGAAAAAGCGTTGGGGCGAAAAGGTTTCGCCCCAACGCGGATGGATCAGTGATGGATTACCCCTGTTTAAAGACAATTGCGTCCGCTTGTGCGTCGACCAGCAGGTGCGTGCCCTCCAAAATAGTGCCCTTGAGGATCTCCAAAGCCAGGGGATTTTCGATGTCATGCTGAATCGCCCGTTTTAACGGGCGGGCGCCATAGATGGGGTCGTATCCGCGCTCGACGATCAGGCGTCGGGCGCCCTCGGTTATCTCCAGCGTGATCTTGCGGTCCTGCAGGCGCTTGGCCAAACGTCCCAGCTGAATATCGACAATGTGCCCGATCTGCTCGGCGGTCAGATTCAAGAAGATGATCGTCTCGTCGATGCGGTTGAGAAACTCGGGCTTGAACTGGGCCCGCAGGGCTTCGGTCACCCGGCGTTCCATCTCGGCGCGCTGGTCGCTCAGGTCCTGAATCCATTGGCTGGCCACGTTGGAGGTCATGATGATGATCGTGTTCTTGAAATCCACGGTTTTGCCATGGCCGTCGGTCATGCGCCCATCGTCCAGGATCTGCAGCAGCACATTGAACACTTCGGGGTGGGCCTTTTCGATTTCGTCGAAGAGCACCACCGAATAGGGCCGCCGCCGCACGGCTTCGGTCAGATAACCGCCCTCTTCATAGCCCACATAGCCTGGGGGCGCACCGATCAGGCGCGCCACGGCATGTTTTTCCATGTACTCGGACATGTCCACCCGCACCATGGCCTGTTCATCGTCGAAAATGAACTCGGCCAGGGCCTTGGCCAACTCGGTCTTGCCCACACCGGTCGGGCCCAGGAAGATGAACGAACCGATCGGCCGGTTGGGGTCCTGCAGGCCCGAGCGGGCACGCCGCACGGCATTGGACACAGATTCGATGGCGTGTTGTTGGCCAATCACGCGCCGGCCGAGGCGCTCTTCCATGCGCACGAGCTTTTCGCGTTCGGCCTCCAGCATGCGGCTTACCGGAATACCGGTCCAGCTGGACACCACTTCGGCAATATCCTCGTCATCCACCTCTTCCTTGAGCATTTTGCGTTCATTTTGCAAGGCTATCAGGTCGTTGCGGGCTTGTTCGAGCTGCTTGTTGAGCTCGATGGCCCGGCCATAACGCAGTTCCGCCACGCGCCCTAAATCGCCCTCGCGTTCGGCTTTCTGCTGGGCAAAACCGACCTGCTCCTGGTCTTCCTTGATCTTGCGAATGGCCTGGATCAACTGTTTTTCCTGATCCCAATGCGCCTTCATCTCTGCCAATGTGGCGCGCAGGGCTTCCAAGTCGTTCTCCAGTTTGGCCAGGCGTTCCCGGGAAGCGGGGTCCGATTCTTTTTTAAGGGCCTGGCGTTCAATCTCGGCCTGGGTGATTCTGCGTTGCACCTCATCTATTTCAACGGGCATCGAGTCGATTTCGATGCGCAGCTTGGAGGCGCACTCGTCGATCAAGTCGATCGCCTTATCGGGTAGGAAGCGGTCGGCGATATAGCGGTCGGACAAGGTCGCGGCCGCCACGATGGCCGAGTCCTTGATGCGTACGCCGTGGTGCACCTCGTACTTTTCCTTCAAGCCGCGCAGGATCGAGATGGTGTCGTCGACGGTGGGCTCGACGACCAGCACCGGCTGAAAACGCCGTTCCAGGGCCGCGTCTTTTTCGATGTGCTTGCGGTATTCATTGGTGGTGGTGGCTCCCACGCAGCGCAGCGTACCCCGCGCCAGGGCGGGCTTGAGCATGTTGGAGGCATCCATGGCCCCTTCGGCAGCGCCGGCGCCGACCAGCGTATGCAACTCGTCGATGAAAAGAATCACTTCACCCTCGGCCTTCTCCACTTCCTTGAGCACGGCCTTGAGCCGGTCTTCAAACTCACCGCGGTACTTGGCCCCGGCGATCAAGGCGCCCATGTCCAGGGCCACCAGGCGTCTGTTTTTCAGCGATTCGGAGACATCGCCTTCCACGATGCGTTGGGCCAGGCCCTCTACAATGGCCGTTTTGCCGACACCCGGTTCGCCGATCAGCACGGGATTGTTCTTGGTGCGCCGCGAGAGTACTTGTACAATGCGCCGGATTTCGTCGTCACGGCCGATCACCGGGTCGATCTTGCCCAAGCGGGCCAGTTCGGTCAGATCGCGGCTGAATTTTTCAAGGGCCTGGTACTTTTCTTCGGGATTGGGATCGGTGACCCGCTGGGAGCCGCGAATTTCCATAAGCACCTTGAGTACCGCTTCGCGGGTGACGCCGTAACGTTGCAATATTCTGCGCGCATCGCCGCCTTTATGGTCCACGACGGCCAACAGCAGATGTTCGATGCTGACATAGTCGTCTTTCATCTTGTCGGCTTCGGCGAATGCGCTTTCCAGAACCGCCTTGGCGTTGGCCGACAGATAGACCTCGCCGGCGCCGCTGACTTTGGGCAAGCGGTCAATGGACACGGTCGCTTCCTGGGCGATGGCATCCGGCGATACGCCTAACTTGCGCAGAATCGATCGGGCTACCCCTTCCTTTTCGGCCAGCATCGCACTGAGCAGATGTTCGGGCTGGATTTGCTGATTGTTGTAGCGCTCGGCCAGACGTTGTGCGTTCTGAACCAACTCTTGGGATTTGATGGTGAACTTGTCAAACCGCATAGTGTCTCCTGTAAGTCTCCGTTATGGTCTAAAATTTGCATAAATTCTAACCACGGCGCATTGGTTGTCAAACCCGCTTTGCTGTTTGTAACAGGCGCTTTTAACTAAAATGGCTGCTCTAAGAGATCATGCATCGAACGTTGACCTGGGTATTTTGCGCTGTCATCATGACGGCCTCGTGGATGGGGGGGGGCTCGCAGACGCCGGCTTTTGCTGCGTCCGACGGCGCAGCGGTACAAAGCACCTCATTTGCGGCATCGGCGGAAAAACCCTCCTGGCGTGAGGCTGCAACCCATTGGGCCCAGCCCATGATGTTTAAGCTGGGTCTCGATGTTGAACTGATTATCCTTTATGCGCAGTGGGTGGTGGGCGCTCCGGCCCTGGTGGTGGCCATCGTGATCGTCATGCTGCTGCGTCCGCGGCACGGCTCCCGACAGCGGCGCACGGCCGAATTGCCGCAGACCGTCCCGGTGGCGCCCTCCGCGGAGACAAAACCCCTGCCACGCATGACCCCGCCCAGACCGGTCGGCAAACTGTCCGATCAAGTGCAAATTCTGCGTTTTTTTCTGCAACTGTTCAAAACGCAGCAAGGTGCCAATCCCGATGCCCCGGCTCAGATCGTGCGGGTTGAAACCCGGCCGACATGCCCGGATGAAACCTATGAGATGCGCATCCTGCATAATGAGGAGTGGCTTACCCGACGCATGTCGCTCGGTCTGCTGGGCCAGGGCGGCGGCAGCCGCAGCCGCTGTTTCTACGTGATCTACGATACCCACATGGTGATCAAGATTCCACCCGCGTCATTGGTGCGTTTCAGCGACTACAAACGTCAGATCGCCGCTGAGGGGCGCATCGTGGCACGTCTGGCGCCTCGTCTGTGCATTGTCCCGCGGGTGTCGGTGATTCTGAAGGCCGTGCACACGTTTGCGGACAGCGAACAACTGCCCGAAGATCGCCTGGAAGAAAAGTATGCCCGCCTGCTGGAAACCGATCCCGAAATGCAAGAACATCTGAAAATCGATCACTCGTTCGCCTTTTTCATGGACCTGGCCAAGCACTATTTTTTGAGCACCACCCTTGAAGAGATTCACAGCGGATATGGACGTCTGATCGAGGAGGCGCGTCAGCATCCGGAACTGGTGTGGGATCATAATGGCTTTATGGCCCGGTACGGCGAAGATGCCGGCCCGGTCTGTCATGCCCTGCAGGATGCCTATAATCACTGCGAGGAGCGACTGCGGGGGCTGATCGAGGAAGCCGGGCTTGCCAACGCGGTGTCGTCCTACCACCTGCGACAGTTTTTCTTGACCCATATCGCGGGCGAAACCATCCGGCGCGAGGACCACGACTTGCCTGCCGACGTTATTGGTAAAATCAACCAGCTGCTCGCCGATATGACCCACACCCACCGTCAGCCCGTGGAGCGCTACCGCAAGCAATTGCGCGAATACATCCGCCGCACCCGCTTTTCCCAGTACCACCGACAGTTCGAGAACCTGTCGTCGAGTATGCTCTCTTTGCTGGCCTGGATCCGCCAGAAAGGGCTGGCCCTGCGCGATCTGAAACCCGAGAATCTGTTTGTGGCCGGCAACCCGGACGAATACCCGGGCTTTCTCAACGATCAGGATAAATTCTCGTTGGGCCTGATCGACGTGGAAACCGCGGTCGCCATCGATGCCGACGATCCGATCCTGATGGCTCAGCCGCAACTGGCCGGCACCCCCTTGTACGCAACCCCGACGCACCTGATGTCCAATGCCATTTTAATGGAAATCTATGACGATTTATCGACCATCCTGCACCTGCAGGATTGGTTCGCGACCATTGCCATTCTGTACAAGATCGTGACCGGAGAGAACCTGTTCGCAACCACGGCCCATGTTTTTCCGGAAATATTGAGTCGCTTGAAAGTCGTTGATCCGGCCGGGCCGGACATGCATGCGGATATTATTCACATTCAGCGCCTGTTCTGGAACAGCGCCACAGCCGAATTCCAGGATGGATTGGCCCGGCGGTCGGCTGCGTTCGCCTCTATAGAGGTTGCCATTCCGCAATGCTTTGTCGCCGGCATGACGACGGCGTTGAAGGCTGAAATCAAGGAACTGCAGGAGATCATCGTTAAAGCCGTTGCCGATCAATCTTTTTTCAACAGCGGCGACAAGCGGCGCTTTCTCAAGGAGGCCTCGTCAGAAAGAGTCGGCCAGATGAAAAACAAATTGGTGCAGGAGGCCCAAAGGGACGAAGGCCAAGAGCAGGGCCAGGTTTTACTCTACTTCGAGATATTGGAAAAAGTAAAAGAACGCCTTGAAAGCAAACAGCTGGCCGCCGCCAACCTGGCCGCCTCAAAACCTGCAATTTCCCTCGATCATCTTCTGGAAATCATGTTCCAGCAGGTTTTCAGCACCATGTATCCCGATACCTGGCCGGAACTGGCCCCCAAGTTCTACGGCAGCAGCGCACTGCTGACCACTGATATTACTACCTATCAAGCCACAATGTAGGGTTGGTTAATTATTCAACCTTCGGGTTCCAAACGCCGGTGAGCCGGGCGTGTTGTCCGCGCCACACGCCATTTCGCTCAAGTGAGACTAAAGGTGTGCGTGGGGTCGGGCCGCAAACTCGCTGGCGCTCAAACAGTGCGGCCCAAACACCCTACGCACACCTAAGTCTCACTAAAGCTCATGGCTGACTGTGGCGCGGACAACACGCCCGGCTCACCTCACTACGTGCCAATCCCGAAAGTTGCGTTAATTATCTGGAATCGTCGCTCAGGCTGTAGAGGCGAACCTAAACCATAATCACCTATGGTCTTTCCTTCATGCAGAAATTTTCCAGATCGTCGGGGTGCACGAAGCGCGATGAAATGGTCCGATGGCGCACAGATATACCGGCTGTGTGAACCGACTCCGGGTCGCCGCTGATCAACGGGTGCCAGGCGGGCAGTTCCTTGCCTTCAGCCACCAGTCGATAAGCGCAGGTTCGTGGCATCCAGCGCAACGAGATAATGTTGTCCGGTCGCAGCGCGATACAATCAGGAATGAGAATATGGCGCAGATCATAATCTGTGCAACGGCAGGTATCGCCGTCGAGCAAAGGGCAAGCCACCCACGTATAATAAACCTTTCCCGTGGTGGGATTTTTGAGTTTTTCGAGGCAGCAGCGTCCACACCCGTCGCACAAGGATTCCCATTGCCCGGGGGTGAGCTGGTCCAGGGTTTTGTGCCGCCAAAAAGGATCGGCTGAATTGGGCGCGAATTGCATGGCGCTCAAGATATCAGGCGCGCGCGCTATGTCAAGGCTTGCATGCTGCGCGCACAGGTAACCGCATTTGCGTATGGGCGGCATTTCAGAAATGGAACAGCGGGGGCCGAACCTTGTGTTCGCCCGGTGCGAAAACGTCGGTCGATCCCTGGGGCGAACGGACACCTTGGTCCCGATGCCCGCTGTCGGGGCGACCGGCGAAGCCCTGAATTGGGATCATCGCCCAAAATGGCGCGGCCATATTCTCCCGCACCTATGATTGCCTGGTGTGGTGGCCTTGCACCTGCGCCGGGCGGTCGCCCCTACAGGTGGAAGCCCTCATGACCGTCGGACACCTGCATTTTTGACACATCGCAAGACGGCCCTTACGTTGATGCATCTTTCAACAGCCTGCTAGGGAGAAAGTGGGTTATGAAAAAGCAGATAATCATCGTCGTTATCATTTTGACGGTTATGGCTGCCGGGTGCCGGTCCCTTTTGGGTAAAGACTCGTTGAGATTGTACGATCTTGAAGCGGATCGTACGTGGGTTGGCGAAGAGGCGCTCGACCGGTTGCGTGAAACCCGTATTGTCGTGGTCGGCGAGCAGCACACCAATGCGGCCCATCATCGGGCCCAACTGGCGGTTGTCCAGGCGCTGCACCAAGCAGGGAAGGAAATCGCCATCGGTTTGGAGATGTTCCGCCATGAAAGCCAGGCCGATCTGGAACGGTGGGTAGCAGGCGCGATCGAGGAGCCGGACTTCAAGACTGTCTACTTGGACAATTGGAATTTCGATTGGGACCTTTACCGGCCGATCTTCTTGTATGCCCGCCAGCAAAACATTCCTATGCTGGGGTTGAATGTGCCTCGCAACTTGTCCAGCCAGGTCGCCCACCATGGTTTCAAGTCGCTTTCAGACGAACAGAGGGCGGGATTGCACGCGGTGGTCTGTGACGTCACGCCGCAGTACCGCGAGTTTATCCGCCAGGCCTACGGTGCCCATGCGCACGGGGCCATGCAGTTTGAAAACTTCTGCGAAGCGCAGCTGCTGTGGGATGTGTCCATGGCCAAAAATGCAGTCGATTATCTCAATGCGCATCCGGAAGCGACCCTGGTCGTGTTGGCCGGTAGCGGTCATGCGCGCAAGATGGGCATCCCCACGCAGGTGCAGAAACTGAGCGACTTGCCGGTGGTCGTGCTTTTGCCGGAAACCCATGGAATTTTCGAAGCGGACAACACCTCCGAGACGGATGCCGACTACCTGATCCGGCCCTGATCGATCGGCTCATGCCTGGTGCGAAACGTTTCCGCGCGGCTGCAAACGCCCCGGCGTTCTGCGCGGTAGTACGCTCTGTGCAGGGCGGGGAGCCGAATATCCTATTCGGACCGGCGGCGTATCACGGGTTGAATCCAGCGGTTGTTCGCGCCTTCATAAAACCATTTGTCGGGGAAACCGCTGCGGCGGATGAAGGTAGGATTTTTAGACCAATCGATCAGCTTCTCATAGGCTTCCTGAATTTTGAGAAAAGCACGCGCGTCCCCGCCCAGATCGGGATGGTGCTTTTTCACTTGGCGGCGGTACGCCTGTTTGATGCAGCCGTGCATGTTGGCCGCGGTCAGTTCATCCGGACGAAGCTCCAGAACGATCAGGTTGCTTGCGCGTACGGACGGCAGGGCGAAAGAGACCGGAATGACGCGCTCTTTGGCTGCCACGGGCTTTCCGGCGTGATCCAGCAACCGTTGGGAGGCCAGGTAGCGCTTGTTGGTTCGGTTTCTCTCATTCCACCATTGGGTTCCCAGCATGTTGGACAAATCGCAAAAATCGTCGACCGGTTTTTTGACGGATGAACGGGGCAGCATATAGCTGAAAATCTGCTCACGGTCGTATGGCAGCACATCCATGACGATGGCAAAATCCGTGAAATAGAAGGTGGCGTAGCGCGTATTCAGTGCGCGCAGCAATCCCGTCCGTCGATTGAGCGATGCCAGCAGCTGCTGTCTGCAAGCCATGGCGCAGTAGCGCCGGTGGCGTTTGGGCAGTTCACCGCCGCAGGCCAGGCACGTGCGGCGCGGTGCGGTATTAGGTACCGGCAGCATCTGGTGATCGGCATTGAGCATTTAACACCCCTCCGGGACGACTCGGATCCCGGTCAAATGAGTGAGGAATGAGGCATTCGACCCCGGGACGGTCTCACCCGCACTATCCAAGCGAATTGAAAAAGCACTTTATGATTCCAATCCCTCGGTCATTTGTCAAGGCGGGTTGGACCCTTGTCCGGGGTAACCGCATTTGCGTATGGGCCGCACTAATGAAATGGAACATCGTTTTTCTTGGTCGAACCATGTGTACGCGCGGTGCGGAGATGTCCGTTGATACCCGGGGCGAATGGACACCTTGATGGTCGCCAGGCTTATGGTAGCTTTGCTCCCGCACCGGGCGACCGCCGGTCGCCCCACAGGTGGAACCCCTTGCGATAAAACGGTGAAAAGGGTTCGGGCACGGTCAGCAGGAAGATATGGTTTCTCACCGACGGTACCCAATGGGGTGTTTTTAACGCTCAAACTGCAGGAAATCCTGTATTCCTAATTCTACCGGGCCGGGGTATGTATCATAAGTTCTTAAATTATTCGCCAATTTCTTAAATACTTCGCCTAAAAGGAATAATGCCATTGAAGATAATAATTAAGTGCGCATGGTGTCAGCTACTCATGGGGACCAAACACAGTGACACTTGGAAGAGTACAGCCCCGCCCGTGACCCACACAATATGCCCGTCTTGCCTCAAAAAGGTATCAGACACGTTACCCTTGACGCGTTTGGACCAAATCGCTCCGCCACGACCTGCGGTTTAGACTCTCGGTCTTACTTTCAGCCCGGTCTCTTTTCTCACCCACCCTGATCCGGGGAATATTTTTGTGTACATGTTACAGTCCATTGTCTCGGGAAAATGATCCATCACCCAGCCAAAGCATTGATCTCACCGCAATACGTTTTTACTGTATCACGGCGCACGCGCGGCGACGGCAAAGATGTTTTACGGGTTCATCACGTTTTAACGTTCGAGTCAAACCTATTGAATTTGATAGTGGATCCACATGATATTCTTAAAGGCGTCCGTTGCAACTTGACCTGCCGTGCTAAAGCGAACAGACGACTCATGGTGCCATGATGTTATACGAAGATTTCATCTATCCCGCCGATGCGAATAAATCCCGCGAACAACTGCTCCAGGAACTGGCCGTCTTGCGGGCCAACCGCCAATCAGGATCGGAAGCCGGGGCCGCATTGAGAGGGATTACCTGGGAAACCTTGAAGACTTTCGAAACGATCTATCGCAATGCCCCCGTGGGATTGTGCGTGTTGGATACCGATCTGCGCTATGTGCGCGTCAACGACCGTCTGGCAGCCATGACTGGCCTTGCGGTCGAAGCGCACATCGGCCGCACGGTTGCTGAAATCGTTCCGGATCTTTCAGCGGTGGCTGAACCAATGATGCGCCAGGTGATTCAAACCAGCCTTCCGGTACTCGGCGTCGAGGCGACGGGACGGACCGCGGCTGAGCCGGACATTCTTCGCACGTGGGTCTCGAACTGGGAGCCATTGAAAAACGCCGCCGGCACGGTCGTCGGTCTCAATGGGGTCATCCTGGAGATTACGGCGCAAAAGAGAGCCGAGGAGAATCTGCGTCAGCGAACCGCCGTGCTCGAGGGCATTAACCGGCTTTTCCAAAAAGCGTTGACCTGCCGGACCGAAGAGGAATTGAGCACTGTATGCCTGCGCGTAGCGCAAGCGGTCACCTCCAGCGCGTTCGGCTTTATCGCGGAATTGAACGATCAGAATCGTTTGAACGATCTGCGGATCAGTGATGCGGGCCTTGCGGTCTGCCGGATTGCATCGCCGGGCGACCGGCACGGCGTGACAGACGGATTTCCAATATACGGTCTCTACGGGCAGGTGGTGAGGGAGGGCAAGGGTTTCTACACCAACACGCCGGACGCTCACCCTGCATACGTCGGGTTGCCTCCAAACCATCCGCCGCTGCTCTCTTTTCTGGGAATGCCACTGGTTCATGACGACACGGTGGTGGGTGTTGTGGCACTGGCCAACCGACCGGGCGGCTACGGCGCGAAGGATTTGGAAGCATTGGAAATGCTGGCGCCGGCCATCGTTCAAGTGTTTCTGAATCAGCGGGCCGAGGCGCGATCGCGCGCGGCCGAGGCGCGTTATCGCCGGATCATCGAGACCGCCGACGAGGGGATCTGGATTATCGATCATGAGCACAAGACCCTCTTTGCCAACACCAAGATGGCAGCGATGCTCGGTTGCAGTGTGGAAGCGTTGTCTGAAGGCTCGTTGTTCGATTTTATGGATGCACAAGGCCAATCGCTGGCCCGACAATATATTGAACGCCGTCGGACAGGCATCGCCGAGCAGCATGATTTCAAGTTCAAGCGCAAGGATGGCTCAGATCTGTGGGCGTTGATTTCCACCAATCCTATTTTTGACGATAGCGGGCGCTATCAAGGCGCTTTGGCCATGCTCACCGACATCACGGATCGCAAGAAAATGGAGCAGTCGCTGCGGGAACTCACCGAGAGTCTGGAGCAGCGTGTGGCTGAACGGACCGAACTGGTCAAGGCGCGCTCAAAGCAGTTGCAGGCCCTGGCAGTAGAGCTGATCGCGGCCGAAGAACAGGAGCGCCAGCGGATTGCCGATTTCCTGCATGATGATCTGCAACAAATTCTGGCCTCGGCACGTATACAAGTGCAGCTGGCCGCTGAAAATTTATCCTTCGAGCCCATGCTGGTCAATGTGGAGCGGATGCTGGCCGAGTCGATCGCCAAATCGCGCCGCTTGTCGCACGACCTGAGTCCCGTGGTCTTGAACCATTCCGGTCTGATCGCTGCTTTGCAGTGGCTTTTCCGGCAGATGTTCGAGCAGTTCGGGCTGAATGTCCAGTTTGAACTGGGCGCAGAGCGGCCCTTTGAAAGTGCGCCCTTGAAGATTTTCCTGTTCCGCGCCGTGCAGGAACTGTTGTTCAACATCGTCAAGCACGCCGGCGTGAAAAGCGCCCGCGTCGCCCTTTCCACCACCACCACCAGTCTGATCGTCACGGTGAGCGATGTGGGACGGGGGTTCGATCCCGATTTTTTGGATACGTTCACTCCGTCGCCCGGTTTAGGCCTGTTGAGCTTGCGCGAGCGTGCCAGCTATATTGGAGGCCGTTTGGCCATCGAGAGTGCCGCAGGGCGCGGCAGCCGCTTCACGTTGACCGTTCCGCTCAAATTGGTGAATGCTGCTGAGCCGCAAGGGCACGACGCCGCCGCCCATCCGCGCCCTATGCTCGCGGAGCCTGCGCTGTCCGAGGAAATAGGGCCCATCCGCGTCATTTTTGCCGATGACCACAAAGTGATGCGCAAAGGGTTGATCATGTTGATTGCCGCCCAACCCGATATTCAGGTGGTGGGTGAAGCTTCCAATGGACGGGAGGCGCTCGATCTTGCCCGCCAGCTCCGACCGGATGTGGTCGTGATGGATGTTTCCATGCCGGTGATGGACGGTATCGAGGCCACCCGGCGTATCAAGGCCGAAGTGCCCGACGTGCGCGTTATCGGGCTGTCCATGTACGAAGACGACCAGCTCGCGCGCACGATGCATCTGGCGGGGGCGGAGACTTTCGTGAGCAAATCAGCCTCGTCGGCCAAACTGCTCAAGGCGCTTTATGGGACAACCGGATCCAGACAGGCTGCCCGTTGAACCGTTGCGCCGCCATGGCAATCTGGTTATCCAGCACGGAGGAGGTGATCCGGGTGGGTGGTCCGCGCCACGTCAGCCATGCGATTTAGTGAGGCATAAGGGATAAATAAGACCTGAATACGGTCTATACACTATGGCAAATTCCGGCGTCCCGTTCTATCGTACAACGAATTGTGGTGCCGTAGTGCCATTATCCTGAAACCGCAATTTGCGAGTTATAGATCTTGTACTGGTTTTCGATATGTTCTCCATATGGCAACGGGTAGTCAAACTGTCAAAACCGTTTCATGGGTGCCAGCCCTCCTCCCCATGCCCTTTGTTACCAAGCGCGGGATAAACGCGCTTGCGCCCCGCACTCACCTGTCGAGTCTCTGGCAAAAATCCACCGGTCTTCATAAGAACATGAAGATGTCGGTACTCTTCGGCATCGATTCACTATTTTTGCCTTCCGGTACCCCGGAAGACCATGAATGTGTCAAGAAATCATTATAAAAGGAGCCTTGATGAAAGAAGCAGAAAAAACAACACAGGATGGAATGCCCGGGCAGCCTTTCTTCGACTATTGGCAGTCCTGGTATGAAAAGGAGTGGAAGCCTTTTTTCAACATGCCGCAATTCGGAATGACGCGCTATTATCAGGAGCACACCAACCAGAACATAGACAAATACTATGAACTGCAAGCGATGTTGACCGAATTTTCCAGCCTGCTCTGCCAGCCTATTGAAAAATCGTTCCAAGCTGTCGGCGCCGACGTTTTCTCAGCAGGCGCGCAGGATGGGAAGGCGGATGCAGGTAAAGCCTATTACTCCAAATGGATCTCCGCGCTGGAAAAAGAGTATATGACGCTTTTCCGGTCCACTGAATATGTCGGCTGCCTCAACAAAGCCATGAAAACACTCAATGACTTCATTATCTCGCGTCAGACGGTTTTGGAAGATATGCTGAAGTTGCTGCCCATTCCGACCAACAGCGAGATGGATGGATTGTACAAAGAGCTCTATGAATTGAAAAAGCGTGTACGCAATCTGGAAAAAGAGCAAGTCCAGCAGTAATGATCCAACAACACTACAACCGCCGCCGGAAGGTGGCTGATCGTGGAGGTTCTCACATGGTCAATTCTCAAACCGCGGTGAACCCTTTTGCAACCCGGTTGCTCGAGAAGTTTTCTCACGCGCAGCGCAAAATGCAGGACGGCGCGCGCAATGTTTTGGGATCCCTGGATACCCGCATCGCAGCCACCCCCTGCGATATCGTTTATACTGAAGACCGCGTCCGGCTCAAGCATTACCGGCCGGTCACCCCGCAACGCGTCAAAACCCCGGTTCTGATTACCTATGCTTTGATCAACCGCGAAACCATGCTCGATCTGCAGCCCGGCCGCAGTGTGGTGCGCAGCTTTCTGGATAGGGGCGTGGATGTCTATATGATCGATTGGGGCACGCCCACACGCAAGGACCGCTATCTGACCATCGACGATCATGTCAACGGATACATGGACAGCATGGTCGATGTGGTGCGCCGCAGGACCCATTCCCAGCAGATCAACC
>Ga0209347_1000536_pt1 | contig 92129 bp, 71 predicted proteins | sample AutmiccommuBRH23_FD_187382 | JGI IMG/M metagenome (GOLD analysis project Ga0209347, IMG submission 187382) | Deep subsurface microbial communities from Mt. Terri, Switzerland - Autotrophic microbial communities BRH/23 (SPAdes) (version 2) | ecosystem: Environmental > Aquatic > Deep subsurface >...
ACAGCCCCACTTCCGATTGCTCAACCGACTGCTCACTCGTATCCTTCTTCAAGGCGCGCCTCCGTGGTTGCTGAAAATTTGGTCTCGACAACTCAATTCTCAGCAGAGGCACGCCGCCTCATCAAGCCCTTCTATCAGGATCTGGTCATACACCAGTCTTGACTATATCTCATGAGCGGCCGTTCGCGTGGTGATGCCAATTTTCCACGGGCGACCGACAGCTTGCTGAGGGCTCCTGCCATTGGCGAGGCGTTTGGCGAAGTCGGTACCCGGCCAACAGGCGCCGGTGACCGTTACATTTGCCTTGCAGGGCATTGGCCCTTGGCTATGCTTAAGCTTTGGTATGGCAACGGAGCCTCTCAACAGAACTTCGCCGGAAAGGTTGGCTGTCGTGGTAACGGCTCGCAACAATGCCGACAGCAGTCTCTGGATGACGAATCGCCTATCGATCAGCGTCTGGCGGCTTTCTGGCCTGTTTACCCCGTGCCTTTATTGTCCTACGTAGGTCTAAGCACCGGAAGGCTTCTACGGTAATGAATTGCCGGGAAAACGCAGCAACGGCCGGAATACACGTCAATGTTGCGGTCTGCAGCACATTAGGCGTCAACGAGGCACACGACGTGTACGCGAATACGGTGGTTCAACGCTAAGGAGAAACAGCATGAAGGGGTTTGTAAAGGACATCGAGAGCATTACCGTGAAGAATGAGGAGTTCCGCCGCGTGCTGTACACGGCGAAGAACTGCCAACTCGTGGTCATGGCGTTAAAGCCCCAGGAAGAGATCGGGGCGGAAGTTCACACGCTGGATCAGTTCTTTCGCGTAGAGGAAGGGACCGGGGAAGCGATAATTGACGGGGCGCGGACGGCGATCCAAGCCGGTTTTGCGGTCATCGTCCCGGCTGGGGCGAAGCACAACATCATCAATACTGGCAGTGTCCCACTCCAGCTCTACACAATTTACGCACCGCCCAATCACCGAGACGGCGTTGTCCACCATACTCGCGGGGACGCGGAGGCTGACAACGAACACTTTGACGGCAAGACGACGGAATGACTTTCTGGGTTACTGCGCATTTCTGTATAGGCGATCAGGCTGAGTCCTGCGCTTGTCACGAACGGCGCCTAACCAAGAGCGTTGAGCGTCAGCTTTAAGTCAGAACGTTGGTCGGCTTTGGGTCGGCTGCCGTCTGCCGCAGGTGACAACTCAATGCCCCTTGCAAACTGCAGCGGCCAGCCAGGCCAACAAGCGCCGAAATTCCACCGCCAATGTCGGATTAGTCTGAAAGCTGCCGTCCTGCCTTTTCAGGCCTGCGGCAGTGGCCGCCCCAATGCGGTCATTCGATGTTCAGATGGTCCGATCGCAGGTTCCTGAGCATAGCTGTCACCCAGAGCGGCAATTGACAGACGGCCCCTCGGCCAAGGCGGACCTTCGTCCGGCGCCCTCTAGTGTCTGGTATCGGAGCTTGAACGGACATTCTCAATTCACTGCTCGAAATCGAATCGCATCGCATCGCATCGCATCGCATCGCATCGCATCGCATCGCATCGCTCAAGGGTAGCGTTTCCCCATGAACTTATTAGCTCAGTCCAATTATTGTGGCTTTTCCGAGACCGGCTCCTGCAGCCGCCACTTCAAGAGTCTCGCAACTTGACGAAGGACCTGAGGAACCGTCACAGCGCCCATTGGCTTGACGACCTCAAAATTCCATCTCCCCGTGTGACCCATGTACCATCCCGCTTGAAACTTCGACCCAAACCTAGCGTTAATGACTTTGACATCATCATCGGAGAGGCGCTCACGTTCTTTTGCTTTAAGATTCTTTAATTTTGCGCCAAAACAGGCTAGCCAAGCGAATTCTCCACAAATTAGAATTACCCGATGATTGCAAGCAACGTCCTTCTGAAGTCTCTCGAGGTTCTCGTTCGAAAGAACATCAGCAGCATCAGGATCCGCAAACTTTGCTTTTCCATTGAGTGGTTGCGGCCATCTGTCAAAGGCGTTTGAACACGTAATGTATTGAGCGCGTAGACGAAGGGCAGCGTCCCGTTTTTTGTACTGCTCAATTACTTCGGGAAGATTGCCTCCTTTCCGAGCGCTTCTAACAATACGGGGCCACGGAAAACTCCCAAGTTTCTCGGCCCACACGATTCCTGCGAGCTGAAGGTGTCGTCGAAGCATGCCTCCTTGCGTAGCCACGAGCGGAATCAATTCTGTAGCCTCACAGTCGCCAGGAGCTTCATTAAGCAAGAACACAGTAGCGTCTGCGCTACCATGCGCCGGAACTTTGTTTTCGTGGTAAATGGGCATAAAAGCAAAACAGTTTGGCGGGTTCCGCAATTTCATTCGAGTGGATCGAACGGCCGCACCGCTTACACAGTTGCCGTTCAATCATGCGAGCGCCGCTATCGCAGTGAGATAGGGCCGCCACGCTTTCTGATGACGCCTTGTCTTGAGCCTTTGAAAAAAAGGGCTCTCAATCGTCTAGCCCGTAAAGGTTAGCCATTTCCGCATCGATCTCGGCCGCGGTCACGTACCTAGATCGCCCCGCCTCCGTAGACATTTGACGTAAAGTCCTACCCGCAGCAACGAAGTGTTTCCGAAACGTTAAGTAGTCACACACCCCTCGGTGCCCGAAGAGCCACAAGCGATCTATCTCCTTCTTTGAGAGCGCTTTTGAAGTATCAAGCGGGTCTTCGTAGCCGTCAGGGTACTGGAAGAAGCGATATATGACAGCAATGATTCTTGTTGGTATCCAATTCGCGCCGTCACGATCTTGTGATGGGTGACAAGCGGCTTGACCAAGTGATAGCGAAGAGTCGTCTGAGCCACAGAAGAATGCAGCTGGGAGTGGCGATCCATTCAGTTTCAGGATGTCACCGAAAAGATGTCGTTGATAGTCATGCTCTGCCTCGAAAATCTTCCGGTGAACGTCTACGGAGATCAACAACGCGATTTGCTGGGCACGGGTCAGGAGGCGGGCCGCGGTTACCCAACTCACCCGGTCGTTAGTTAGCTCACCATTTGCGCTTGTTAGCATTGCGCGAGCTCTGTCAACTAGTTCAATTGCGTTCCCTAAGCGCGCCTCAGATCGACGAAATTGCTCTGTCTTCCCATGACTCCATATGCCGGCACCCATGGTCGCGGCGATGAATAGCAATATCAACAACTGAATGTAATCAGCTAGCGAGATCTTTGGTGTGGCATTTATCAAGATGCCGAAATACAAAGCAAAAGCCGTTATCAGCATGGCCACTAGAATGCCAAATAGGCTGGGTGCAATTTCGTAGGCGAGCTTAGCGTAACGATTTTGGATGGTCATGTATTTCTATAATAAGCTGGGGTTCAGAATTAACAGAGTCGCGAAACTGTCGCAGCCATGAAGTCCGAACTGCTGCTTCGCCAAGTATTCCATTTCACAGGGGTGCGCCGCTCGCGGGGTTGAAACAGTAATTCCAATCCGCTGTTCGATATTGAAGGTTAATCAACGGCAGTAGCTAAGTCGCCCTGCTATTATTCGGTACTAGGAGTCGAATGTCCGTTGCGGCCGACTCGCCAACGGCCGCCTCACGTTCCCGGCCGGACGGTCCTCGGCCAGAGTTGACCTTGGTTTACCGGCCCAATCCCGGGGGCAGAACACCACATACCTGCTGTTCAACTCCCGGTAGGAGGCGGCGGTGACTGCTTACCACTTGCCGATCAGTTCAGTGTTGTCGAGTTTCATCAACGTCACAGTTCCATCATCGCTGCCCATCTCAAGCTGAGACAGCATCGGCTTGGGGCTTGGTTTGTACCAATGCTTGCAAACCATAACCAGGTCCTTGTTCATGTGTTTCGACATGAAGTACTGGATCATCTCGTTTGTGAGTGACGGATTGATCCCGAGGAAGAAATCACCTTCCTGGGTGAGCTCAAAAGGCGAACACGCCATCTGAGCCAAGGGGCGTTGGAACATCTTTCTTGGCAGTCGGAGCTGCGAATCTGGTTTGAGCGCGAGTAGGTTCTCTCGAAAAAGCGGGGCAAGCAGGTCAATAACTACTCCATTGCACTCGATCCATGCATGGAACGCTTCGGAGTGGCTGTGCAGTTCTTGTTTCTGAAATGCTGCCATGTCGGTGAAAGCCATGACAAAATCCGATTTCTTGTCGACTCGATAGAAGGCCGAGCCAAATCTTGGGCTGGCATCTAATCCGTGACATTCCGAAAGAATGTAGGCACCGGCAATTGCGAAGAATTTACAGGCATGAGCAGTATGAGCATCAACGCTGTTGAGCACGGTGACGACCACTCGATACAGACGTTGGTAATCGGCAAAAGGCAGCGGGAGCGGAGTTAGTTTGGATTTTTTCATTTCTAGGTCAATTAGACGTTTCCGTGCCTATTCGGGTTATTTGAGGTGGACTTTATGAATTGCAATGAAGTCCGCCTCGTTGAGATCTGCTGTTCTATTTTGGTGAAAACAGATGGCACGTAGGTCGGAGCAAAAATTCCCGGGCGTTTTCATCTATGTAAACAATATGGCGGTCTGCTGACCGTGGCAAGATAGATTCAACGGCCAAGCTACCTGGGACAACTCGCACTACGGTGCTCGTCCATGCGTCTGCAAATTCGCACAAATTTCCCCTGCAGGAGTCCCCCACAGTCCTATCCTGATACATCGCCCAAAAAGTATTCGAGGTCAAAGTCATCATCAGCACCACCGTAATCCTGTGCAATAGCTGGCTTGACGGTCACGGTTAGCGTGGCAGTCTCATCGTAAAACGAAACACCAGCCGCTTTCATCGGACCGAACTGCTTATGGGCTATCACGAAATCTTTGCCACCCTTGTTGGGAAGCCAGCCCTTCACGTTGGCCTCATAGGCAAGCAGCCATTGCGTATCGTTCAATTCGCCCTCGTGCATCAGCCCTTCTAGGGTGCTGACATCTACCGGGCTGGCAACCAGCCCCTTTGCTCGCGCGTGCAAGGCACAAAGAGCCACGCATGGGTCCGAGGCCAGCAAGGACTTCTCGACGACCTTCGCATCGAGCGTGCAACCGAGGCAAATCGCACCCCACAGCGCCCAAACGACTTCGCTGCCGTGGTGTAGCGGCGCGTGATCCTCGATCAACTGCTGCAACGATTCGGTAATCCGAGAATTATCAAGCGGCATGCACAGGTGGTATCTGTACAACTCGCCGATCACAGCCGGTGCCGTGCCGGGCTCCACGGAGATGCACTGCAGGAGTAGACTTTCATATAGGCTCCAGTTCTTTTCGAGAACGGTGACCGAGCGCATACGCTGGACCGAATAGCGAAGAATGGCTTCCTCGCGTTGGTTGGCGGCCAGCTCAAATGCCCGCCCAAAGTAGCTCAGCAAATCGGTCTGCTGCGCACCAGCCGTCGATGAGCGGAACGCGAACAATCGGAGATGTGGAACCCATGCTGCTTCAAGCTCCGATGGCAACTCGACAATTCGAGTCTTTCTCGGATTTAGTTGAAGCTGGAGATCGCCAATCAGGTGTTGTAAGCGCCCTAGGGTTTCTTCGGCCTCGGCGACGGTTCGGAATCCGCAGGCAATGTCGTCGATGTAGCGAAAGCCTCGCCGCGCAATGGTGTCGGAGAGTTGGCCGTCTACCGATGAAAGGAGCGCTTCCGCGATCACTAGCGAAGTGTCTGGCCCAATGGGAATGCCGATAGTCTGCTTGTCCTGTCCGTTTCGTATCGCCAAATCGAGCACATTGCCAAGCAGTGAGTAGTCCACTGGCTTTGCCTTAGCCACTGCCTTTGAGTGCAGCGCCCACGGGATCGAATGGGTGTAGATGCTCGGGTAGAACTGGCTCAGGTCCGTCGCCAAGAGATAACGGGATGCCGTGCGCGAGCGCGCCCGCGCTACAGGGATGGCATCGAAAGGACTGCGAGGGCTGATGGCGCGGGCGCCATGCTTCAGGTATCGCGGCGTAGTCAGTGAAATCGGAGAAAGCATGCAAGCAGCCTTCAACTCTGTCCAGCCCTCTGCGACCGCACGCGCCACCTGATATTGATTGACCGGGTTGGGGATCGTCAGCTTGCGCCGCAATGTCCCGGTGCGGGCTTGATTGTGGATTGCCGGCCGCGATACCAGATTGTTCTTGCTCCCCTTGCTCGACGTGTCCAGGTGAAAGTTCGCCGGGGCGGTGTCTGCAAATACGCCGAACAGCTTGGTATTGAAGGGCGGCGGTAGTTCCTTGGGGAAGTACCCGCGCATGAGAATTGTAGCCAGTGCCGAGGTCATGCCGTACCTGCGTGTTATGTCGATCGATTCGAAGTAAGAGTCTGGAAGTGTATAGCAGCGTCCGGCATTACCAATCATCACAGATTGTTTTCGGCACATCTTCGCAACACCTGCGATGCACCGCTTACTAAGTGACATTCGGTTGTCAGGGAGGTAAGACACGGAGTGTCAGCGGTACTTCCTACCGTCTGATGAACGCAACCGCTTGTCTTCTTTGTCCGTCATCGGCTGCAATCTGGACAACACGAGGCACTCAACCGTGCGATGTCAGCGTCGGCTCAGGCCGAGGAGCGGGCTACCGCTAACCTGCTGCGACCGGTCAGCACCAGAGTTAGCTGCGGTGTGCCGATCAGATATTTGCGGTATCGACCGTCAGCATTTCATCGATCTCTTCTATGATCGCACGGCAGGCCGTCGCTGCTTCTTGTAGGGCTACAAACCGTAGCTGCAGCCGCATCCGTTTGCCCGCCACGGTGTTGTATTCATATTCGGCCCTTTCGGAGCTGCCGCTGCTCCTCGGAAAGATCAGGACAAGGCGCCCGCAACCGAGTCCATGTCCGTAAGCGAGCATCTGGTATCCATCAGACGGATCGATCGACTTGTGGTCGGTCAGCTTCCACTTGGTGTCCAGGATCATCAGGGGCCGCGTGCCGTGAACGATCTGGAGATCGGGCTTCATCCGCAGGGCAGGCGAGAGGCCGGCGGCGCTGGGTTTGAGGAGGTAGTGCGCACCGTGTTGAGAAAGCAAAGTCGCAGTTCGGCGGATGCTGGAGGCTTGGAGGGCCCGCCCTAGCATCTTCGCGATGTAGGCTTCGAAAAGTCGGTTCATGTCAAAGATGAACGAGACGCCCTCGTCGGCGCCGTGACGGGCGTCAGGATGAAGCGCTTCGACGATCCACCCGGCAAGCCGGAGCGCTCTGCCGTACCGGGAGCTCAGACGGTCCAGTGGGAGGGCGGCGATTGTCCGGCCGGTCCAGCCGACATCACTGACCCCGTCGAATCGCGTCAGGCGCCTATGCAACTCACCTCTTAACCGTGACGCAGGGGGCGTTGCCAGGGCCGAAATCGTCAATGCGCGCCGGACGACTTGATTGAATGGGTTGTCGATCGAGAGCTCGTCAAAGTGGCACGGAAACGACAATCCGCCCGAACCGCTGAGCCGCAGGTGGCGCGCGACGTCGAGCTTGCCGCGCAAGTGCGGCAGGCAATCGTGGTCCTCGCGATAGCGATTTAGCAGGCCTGATTTGAGAAGCGCGTCGACTTCTTCGAGGAAGGCACCGATCAATATGGGCAGCAGGGCAGATTCGAGGGCTTGGTCGACCGGTCGATCGACCCAGGCCGGAAGGTCGTATACGACGCCGAGCATTCGAAGCAGGATAGCGCGGCTGTTCGCCGGATCGGTTGCTTCAGTTTTGGGAAGGATCTCCAGCGACCACGGCCCCGCCGAAAGCATCCCGCAGTGCGACCCAGTGCGCAGGCCCTGATGGACAGCTTCTAGCGCGCCCGGCGCCCCGCGCTCGAAGTCGGGCATGCGACCCAGAAAGGCCTCGAACGCAGCCTTCGAAAGCCCTTCCATGCCGACGCGAAGTACCCGGTGCTCGAACGTTGTCAGGCAGGGCGTTAACGGCATAGGCCCTGGAACATCTCGGAGGTGAAGTCCTCGATCAGGGCATATGCATGCATGTCTTCGAAGCTTGATGTAGCGGACGCATCCTTGCCGAAGAGGTTTTCGACCGCGAGGGAGCGGGGCTGGACGAAATCGCTCTTGCCCTTTTCGCGATTGATGAGGACGAGGGCGATCCGCTCCCAGTCATCGTGGAAATACTCCATGAGCAAGGGGATCACCTGCTCGCGAAAAGCGCTCTTGAGCTCGTCGAGAGTCGAGATCGGCGTTCCATTGCGCATGAAATAGGCGTGGCCGAGCCGGTGCTCACGGTCGAGCAGATATTCGATGCGCTGATTGAGCGTCTGAAGGAGCGTGCACAGATTCACGCCTTCAATCCAGGCATTTTCGAGCAGGGCGGGATCAGGTCCGATCTCCTCAAATCGGAAGCGCCGCCTCAGAGCGGTATCGAGCAGGGCGATCGAACGGTCGGCACTGTTCATCGTCCCGAACACGTCGAGGTTGGCGGGAACCCCGAACGCCGTCTTCGAGTAGGTCAGGCGAACGGTCAGTCCCTGGCCGTCGCGGTTCAGGCGCTTGTCGGTCTCGAGCAGGGTCATGAGCTCCCCGAATACACGCGAGACATTCGCCCGGTTGATTTCGTCGATCAGGACGGCGAACTGCTTGTCGGGACTACGACGGGCCGCTTCGCAGATTTCGAGGAAAAGTCCCGGCATGACTGCGTAGGAGACATGCCCGTCCGGGCCCGGAACGGGCCGCAATCCCTCAATGAACTCCTCGTAGCTCATCGAGGGATGAAACGTCACTTCGCGAACGTTCGGCCCGTAACGCGGAAGGATTTCCTTCAGAACCCGATGCGTCTTTCCGCACCCTGGAGGACCGTAGAAAATCCTGTTTTCGGGCGCCTTAGCATCGAGGCCAGTGCTCGCCATGGACGTCGCCTCGGCCGGATTCGACTCATCTTCGTCCAGGGATTCGCCGGAACCGGTCTGATCTTTCAGATGGGCTTCGATCTCCTCCTTTGGCTGCTCTACATCCTCGAACACCCACTGCACGACTTTCGGATACTTGACGTGATCGATCCGTACAACCGGTTTCATGTACGTAAAGATGTAGATCGTCTTCCCCTGAAACGAATCATCCCAATCCACGGCGAGATTGAGGCCGTCGCCGTGGTTGTCACGAACCACGCCGATGGCCTTCACGTCCATGCAGGACATCGTCTTGCCGCAGGCGTTGAACGGAAGCCCATGCGTTTGCTTATAGACGGTCTTGATCGCCACCCGGTCGCCCGCCTTGATTGACTTGACCCGTTCCAGACCAATCGCATAGTCCGGATAGCAGTTATCCCATCGCGCACCTTCGACAAACCGCGAAGTCATATCCAGGCCATCACAATTGGCGCTTAGCAGCCAGTAACGGGTGTCGGGCGGGGGGTAGGTCTTTTCGTCGCCGACCCAGATGACCGTCTGGACATCGATCATGTCTCGGGGATGAAGTCCCCGGTTGCGCAGCCCATCCCGAAGCCGTTGCAGGAAAGTTTGGACGCGCGCGTAATCGGAGCCCGTCAGCGCGCGATCAGGCATCGGTTCGGCGCCGAACGCCTTCAGCGCTCGGTTGAACTCGCGCGTCTTGATGATGACGTGCTGGGTAGGATCCGACAGCATGAGAAGGAAACTTGCCACACTGCGTGAAAGCGCCTTGAAGCTTGCCTTGGCCTCCTTGCCGACGAGCTCGTTCAAATTGGTCACAAAGTGGTCGACGCGTTCGCCCTGATCCTCCGGTCCATATAGGAGCGTCGCGACGTCGGTTGCGAACTGAGCCAGCTCAGCGGCATTGAGCCGCATGAGCGGTTGAAAGTATCGCCATCCGACAAGGTTCTGCGGTTCGCCAGTGGAGTGGAGTTTCGCGATGAAGAGATTCGTCAACTTGCGGCCGACGTCGGTGCGAATCGTGACGTTCTCGGGAAGGTGACGCAGGTGCGGCTCGACCTGGTCACGAAACCGATCGACCAACTCCACCTTGTAATCGCGCTCGGTATGCGCGAGCGTCGCGTCGCCGTCGCCAAAATCTACGAATTCCGGGAAATGTGCGCGAAGTCGCGACAGATATCCGTTCAGGGCTTCGTCCGTCGGTTGTTTCATTCTTGATGTCCTTGCGATGCTATACGCGGCGCGCGGCGGAGCCGCGCCGCGTTGATCTCGTGCTCAAGTTTATTGATCTTGGTGATTATGCACAGTACATCGACGGTGCACCCAAAAATTGTGCCTTTCCGCTGTATAGGTTTTTACTGGGGAAAGCTGCTCTCTGCCAAGAGCCGACTTGGGTATCGGTCTGCTCGGCTTCCTGCCGTTACATGTACAAAGGTGGGAACGTTGCCACTTAGCCGGGTGTTCGCGTTCGCGAGACAGCGAAGCTGCTGTCTAATGCGAATTGCGGCTGAGCGGCAGGTAACTGATGCATTTCCGGCCAATTTTGGCCACAGGGTCACGGTCGGCTCTGGCCGACAATCTGCAGCTGCGCAACAAGACCGGACGGATTCGCCGCTCGCTCGAACAATCGATGGTAGCGCCTTGAATCACCCATTTTTTTAGCTGCTCTGAGTAACAGGGCAGGGTGTAAAGGCTACTGATGGTTTTTTTTGGCGCGTCTTAGATCTTGGTTTCTGGGGGAGTACGTCTATGAGGATTAGGGGCGCGGTCCGGCTTTAGGTACTGAGATCGCAGCTCGCCTTTCGTCGTCCCTTGAGCCGCGGCACGACGATTTCCCATTCTTCGCTCTTGATCGACGCCCGATACGCCGAATCGGTGTCCTCCGCAAAGCGGGTGACGATGCCAGCCACTTCGCAGACCTCCGCTTCGATCTCTAGCTCGAAGGCTTTGGAGGTTCGTCCGACCATTTGGCCGGAGCGGTCACGAATCGCGTAGTGGTAGCCTTCGAGATGCATGCTTAGCGTGTCTTCTGGCTCGAGCCCGTGGATAGCGTGGTGAATTGGTGCCCCCGGGGCCTGACGACCGGGGAAGCCGAGGTCGATGTCCTTGAGGCTCAGTGTCTGATATTGCACGTCGAGTGCCGGGTCGTGATCTCCCGTGAATTTGCGCGTCTGCAGGCAGCTAGCGAGGGACGCAGCAAACGCATTTCCGGGCTCGAACTCGCAAAGGGTCAGTGTTTCCTCGGCCCTGGTCATCCCGACATAGTAGAGCCGCCGGGTCTCGTCCATTTGCTCGGCCAGCGCATCCCAGCTCCCGTCTAGAAGTGCGACATGGCGGAACTCGAGGCCCTTAGCTGAATGCACCGTGCCTAGAAAGAGCCCAGGCTGTGGCCGCTGTCGTATTTCGCGCGCGTACTCGTACAGCCAATCGACGACCTTTGCGGGAGCGAGCTGGCAGTTGCCATACTCGCAGGTGAGCTGTTTGAAGGCGGTCTCGAAGAAGCTGCGCCATGTCGGGTCGAGGGTGAGGTCTTGCGCAGCCCTTGCCGCAGCCGAAACCTCCAGTGTGTGCAGATCTAGGCCGCGGAGATGGGCCACGAGGCGGGTGAAGGGGCGTTGCCGGGTCAGTGGTAGCGCGTTCTGCTTGTCGCTAGCCAAGAAGTACGGGACGCCGTGATGTTCGCACCACGCCTGGAACGGCCACAGGTAGCGGTGGCTGCGCGCGAGGACTGCACAGCCTTGCCAGTCGTCACGGGCCTCTAGAGTCCGCAGGCGCTGCAGCTCGACCATCACCGCCTGCGCCTGCAGGTTGCCCGTGGCGCGGTCGGGGCCGGGCAGTCGGATGCGTAGAACGTTGCCTCCGCGCTCGGGGTCGCGGCTGTGCCAGACGCCGCCGGCGGGTAGCTCGGCTCGCTGGCGATCGATGCGGATCGGCTGCTCGGCTTTGAGCCGTTCCGTGTTCTGCTCAATAAGGCGGTTGGATGCCAGAATTATGGCGGGGCTCGAGCGGTAGTTCTCGACGAGATAGCTGATCTCAGCCGAGTACTCGGCACGAAAGCTCTCGATGTGACGGTTGCTGCCGCCGCGCCACTGGTAGATGTTCTGATCGTCGTCGCCGACGGCGAGGATACACAGATCGGCGTCCCGCTCGCTCTGCCCGCTGTGGCGCTTAGCGAGCGCGCTGACGAGCCGGTACTGTCGATCGTCGATGTCCTGGTATTCGTCGACCAAGATGTAGCGATAGCCCTGCAAAAGCCGCTCGCGCAGATCGTCCTCGCCTTCGACCAGCGTCTTACCCTCCAGCAGGTCGGCTGCACGGTCAAGCAGGGCGTCGAGTTCGGTTTCGGCTACCTTGTCGCGGCGGTTGAAGCTCGTGCCGGTCAGGCGCATTGCCATCGCGTGATAGGTCAGCACCGTAAGCCCGATCGCGTCGTGGCCAACTAATGCAAACAGGCGCTTCCGGATCTCGTTTGCTGCGTGCCGATTGAAGGTCAGCGCGATGATGGCGGACGCCGGCACACGCCGCACTCTCAGCAAGTAGGCAATTCGATGGACGACCACACGAGTTTTGCCCGAACCCGGACCCGCCAACACCAAGCGGTTGCGGTCGTGGTGGTCGGTAACAATCGCCTTCTGTGTGCTGTTGAGTGAGTCGATTATTGCCTTCCAAGAGCCTTCGCTCGTAGCGAGCTGAAGAATTTCCTCCTTGCCGGCGAAGTACTCTCGCAGGAAGTCATCTTTGGGCTTGGTGAAGTAGTGCATCACCAGGCGTAAGGCGTCGGCCATTTCGCGCAGGGCTACTTCCGCATACTCGCGCATCACGTGGACTTGTATGCGCCGCTCGCGGTAGTGCTCGTCTAAGCGCTGGTAATCGTCCTTTATGTAGCGCTGGCCTTGTTTGGCCGGGTTGATGTCAATCGTCATCGCCCGGCGCATCACCGTCATGCCGTGGTTGAGGGTGAGAACCTCCTGATGGTGGAGATAGAGCAGGACGTGTTCAAGCGCCTTTAGCCGTTGTTCGGGCTTGATCGTCGCGTTCAGCTCCAGGTCGTCCGCAAGCAACTTCTGGAGCTCGCCGAAGGTGGTGTTCACCAGCAGATCCTTGCCGCGCAGGCCAGCTGGGAGCTTGCCAAGCAGGAAGGGGAGGAGGGCCGCCGCGATACGGCGACGTTTGTCGCCCAGACCTTCGACTTGGGACCAGGTATAGCCGCTACGAATGCGTAGCTTTAGGTAGTCTCGGGTGAGTTGGCGCAACTCAAAGCTGCTGCGCTGCTGGCTGTCACCATCGCGATCCTGCGCTAGGCTGCGCAAGAGGCGTAGTACATGCAGAGGAAGCAACTCGGGCTGAGCGCAGCGTTCGCGCAGCGCTGCCGTCAGCGGAGGAAGGCTGACGTCCTGCCACTCACCTTGGTCGGCATCGGGCGCTTGTTCGCGCAATTCCTCAAACAATGCCTCCTCGAGCGCGAGGCACTGCTTGAGACGCTCGCTCGACGCGCCCGCAACGCCGTGGCGCAGGTACAGCGTAAGCTGCAAATCATTCTCAAGCAGCCCGAGCGTTTCGAGCTGCTTGAGGGCGCCGCTCACTTCTTCGCTGGTCTGGCCGGTCAGCTGCATCAGTTGATCAGTGTTGATGCGCTCGTCGGCTTGGGCGGAGTACAAAAACCGCAGGATCGCGCGGTACTCCTCCAAACGCCGTGCTGATAGGCGTGCTGTTTCTAGGCACTTCTCAGCCTCTTCCGCGCTAAGGCAGAGCCGAGCGGGGAAGACCTTGGTGTGGTTCTCGTCGCGGCGGAGGAATTGCCCTCGCTCGAGCCAGGCAATAGCAGTGATAACTTTGGTTTCAGCGTCGCGATCGTCAGCCTCGAAACTGGTGTCGACCATTTCGTCCTGCAGGATCTCCCCGGCCGTAATGACGAGCTGCCCCCCTTTGCGCTTACTGGCTTCGAAACGCAGCTTTGTGAGGATTTGTTGTATGTCCTTCTGGCTAAGCCGGGAACGTTCGCTGAGCCCGAACTGCGTTTCGATGTCCTGTGGCGCGTAGAGCAAAACGCAGCGGGCGTCGTCTTGGTCGCGGCCGGCGCGTCCCGCCTCTTGCAGGTAGTTCTCCAGCGAGCCGGGAATGTCGGCGTGGATGACGAGGCGAACGTCTTGCTTGTCGACGCCCATGCCGAACGCGTTGGTGGCCACGATCACCCGAAGCTCGCCGCGAATGAAGTCGTCCTGGATGTCCTTCTTCTCGTGCGGTTGCAGACCAGCATGAAAGTGCTTGCAGGTCCAGCTCTGGCTGACCAGGAAGTCGGCGAGGTCTTCGGCTTTTTTTCGGCTGGAGACGAAGACCACAGCGCCTCCGTCGCAGTCGCCCAGTTCGTCGGTCAGTAGCTGATGAGTGCGAGCGAACTTCTCGCCAGGACTGACCGGGAAGACCTCGAAGTGGAGATTTGGACGTTCCGGCGTACCGATGAAGGACTTGAAGCTGACGCCCAGCTCTTCCATGAAGTGCTTGCGGATGTCGTCGAGAACGTCCTGTTTGGCTGTCGCCGTGAAGCAGCCGATGGGGGCGAGCTTGTCCTTGGCGGTAAATTCGCGGATAAAGCGGGCTGCGTACAGGTAGTCGGGCCTGAAGTCGTTGCCCCATTTCGAAAGACAGTGTGCCTCGTCGAAGATCCAGGCGCCGATCTGGCGGTGGGCAATCGCTTTGCGGAAGGCCTTGTTGCGGAACTGCTCGGGCGAAACCAGCAGCAGTCCGATGTCGCCGAGCTGGATCTTCTCCAGCACGTCAGCGCGTTCCGGCATCGTCAGCAGCCCGTTCAATGCTGCGGCACACTGAATGTTGCGCGCGAGCAGACCGTCTACCTGGTCCTTCATCAAAGACTGAAGCGGCGAAATGATGATGGTCAAGCTGCCGTTGCGGTGGTAGCGGTTGAGGGCGGGGAGCTGATAGCAGATGGACTTGCCGCCGGCGGTCGCGAGCACGGCCAGCACCGACTCCCCCCGCATGCCGGCAAGCACGATGTCGTGCTGTGCGCTGTGGCCCTCGGACTCGTAGCGAAAATCGTCAAAGCCGAAGTAGCGCTTCAGTTCGCGTCGTGGGTCATGGGTCGTCCGGCAGTAGCTGCATGCGGGGTCACCGCAGGGCGTGTCACGCAGTTCTGCGATCAGTCGGCCGACAGCGGGGAACTGGTACCGCACCCAAGGAGCAAGCACCGAGTTGCCGCCGGAGACGCGCAGCCAGGCGAGAACATAGGCAATCGGCCAGTGCTGCTCGGGTCGCTTGAGATCGTGCTCTATTAAGGAGGCAAGGCGGGTGCGGCAGACCTTGAGCGTGCGCTCCAGAGTGGGGTCGGTCTCAGCGAGCAGCACGGGCAACCATTCGGTCACCTGTTCTAAGGAAGCAGGCGGTTGCTGCGTCAGAGAGAGGAAGAAATTGCCCAGCCCGGCTCCCGTTCGCGGCGCGATCAACGCTTGGTAGCAGCGCAGCTCGTCGCGGTGCGATGCCGATAGCCCATCGAACGCGTTCTGCTGGTCGGCGAACAGGGTCAGGGTGGAGTGACAGTCCGACAGTGGGGAGTTCAAGCTGTCCCGGATCAGCTTGTAGTCCTTGATCAGCCGGTGATACGGGTTCTGCGGAAAGGCCAGCGGCGACAAACGCAAGGTGTCGATAGCGGGAAGTTGCAGCAAGGGCGATGCAGGCGCTGCTGCGCATAGCACCGGCAAGTCGTGCTCTACGATGTTGTGCCCGAGAACGAAGCTTGCTCCTGCACTCATTTGATCGAGGCGCGCGAGGGCAGGGGCTAGTTGCTTGCCGGTATTGAGTTCGAGCGATTCCCCGGTGTCAGGCCGCAATGCGCCGATCTTGACGATCTGATCTGGCGTGCCGTCGTCCTGAGGCACCGTTTCCAGATCAAAGACCAGGCATTTGGGTTGGAGTGAGGGCGCCATCCGAATTTCTGTCGCCAGGTCGGGATTGCCGGGCGCGAGTGGTTCCTATGCTAAGGCGCTGCGAGCCACGGTGTTACCCAGGACGGGGTAGAACTGCCAACGCGGTTGGCATGATAGCGATATTTGCCGAAGTATGACGAACTTAGGGTGTAGGCTTATCGAAAATCGAAGGTGGGCGCGCGGTTCATCAGCCGTTGTGGGGCGGGCCTGGCAGCCATCGAGGCGGCGAAATTCTCGATGGTGTATTCAGCCCCGCCGCTCGATTGGAAGCGCGAAAGCACTTCCAACAGCCGCCCAAAGTAAGCCGGACGCACCGCGTTGGCCTGCTGAAGCTGGTAGGTCGTGAAACTGCTTCTTCAGCAGGGGAGGGTTTAGTCCCGATACAGAACCACGGTCTCCAAAGGCACCCGGAAGCCCTGGGCACGCTGGAAATGCTTGAGTTGCGGGTCATCGATCCGCTCCAGCAAGGTCTCGGCGTTTTCAGGCAGATCACCGGCTTTTTGCAACTTGGCCATCACCCCACGGGCCGGGCGCGTGAAGCCGCGCAGCGAGCGCTCGGCATCGTACTTGTTGAGCTCGTACACGACAGCCCGGCTAACGACACCGTCGTTCTTAAGGGCCTCTTCCACCACCCGCTTTTGCTCTTTAGGCAGTGCCTGGAGAGCCTTGTCCAAAGCAGTCTTCGTCCACCCCGTCAGCTGAATCTGTCCCTTGACGAGACGATCTTGGTATTCAGTCTTGAGCTTCTTGAAATAGTTGCCTTCTGCGGCTTCACCATCAATCTCCAGGTCCTCAACGGCCTCTTGGTCCTCAGGCACTGCCACCTTCTGTGTGCTTTGACTCGCGGCAGTATTAGGCGCTAGCGCCGCATGCACGTTCTTGAGAGCTTTCAGAGCTTCCTCCGAGTAACCGGTGATCGGCAAAGCGAGGTAAGTCTCCATGGAGCCCTGGATGTCGTTGGTGAACGTAAAGCTCTTCATGAAACTCTCCTTAACTTTTAGTAAAATTTAAGACGGTGTATTTAACCTTCTTAAATTTTAAGCATTAAAAGTAACGTAGTCAATATTTAAGTAGGATTTTTGCGTATCTTAGAGCCTCGTATAGTTGAGATCGCCTACGCAGGGTCAAGGCGGGCGCAGCCCGGCGCAGCAGACCCTTTATGCTAACCGCACAGTGCCCACGCTCCCCGAGAGGGCAGGGGGAGGCTTTTAACCCCTTGCCTCGAAGGATCGAACGCGGTCGTTCGCGGGGTTTGGGGCAGCGCCACAAGGTTTTCGGGGTTTTCGCGCTCGTAGCCGGAGACCGACACACGGCCGACTCGCCTTGCGCGATGCGGGCGGTGGCGGGCATTATGCGAGCGGCGAACGCGGCTAAGAAGCTTGGCGGTGACAGACTCGACTCACTCGCCCGGCTCCGGGCCCCGGTTCGCTTCCGTTTTGCCGTAGGTCTCATCCGCTGTTTGGTTAGGCGCGTGCCCCAACCGCCATCCCAAGGACTTCGAGTCGTTCCCCGAGCATCTGCCAAGCCGCCTTCTGCTCTTCCTTGTAGTCGTGGCGTTGATAGATTCGCTTCACCTTGTTCGTTTCGGTGTGATTGAGGCAGTGCTCGATAACGTCAGGGCGCACGCCGAGAGACGCCATGATCGTCGCGGCGGTGCGGCGAAGATCGTGGGGCGTCCACTTGCCGCCGGGAAGCCGAAGCGCGGCGGTGGTCGTCGCGCGGTGGCTCATACGTCCTTGCTCGGGCTTACGCTGTCTGTCCCCGATTTGTTTTGTGACCGTCTTCACGCACACGTGACTGTTGCCCGCGCGGTCGGGGTAGAGCCACACAGAGTTGTGGTTAATCAGCTTTAGCGCTTCAAAGTGGCTTCGAGCGAAGGACGAGACATAGACCGTGTGCGCCTTCGCATTCTTCGAGTTTTCCGCTGGGATGTGCCACTCGCACGTGTCCAAATTCACGTCTTCCCACCGTGCTCGGAGGAGCTCCCCGATGCGACAGGCCGTCGCAAGCGCAATCCACACGGCGTGCTCTGTCGGCTTGCTCAGCTTGGCTTGGGGGAGAAGCTGCACGAGTTGCCGTAGCTCAGCATCCGACAGCACCCGATCGCGTTCGGCTTCTTTGCCACCAACGTCACTCTTCCTCGTCCGGTGCGTTGGGTCGTGTTCTACGACGCCGCGGACGTAGGCGAACCCGAACATTTGGCGCAAGTCGGTAAGAATCCGGTTCGCCATGCGCCGAGCCCCGCGCTGAACGACGTTGTCGAGAACAGCGGCGACGTCAGCTCGGGTAACCTCGGTAGCGAACATCTTCCCGATGATCGGTAGCACGTCCTTCTCGAAAGCGCGCTTGACTTCCTGTCCTTCGTCTTTGCGTTGTACGAGCTCGATCGCCATCCACTTCTCGAACAGCTGATCGACCGTCAGCCGCGCGGCTAGCTTCGCCTTTGCTGCTGCCTCTTCAGCCTTCTTCGCTTCGAGCTCTTCAATCGGGTCGATACCCTGCCGGCGCTTCTGCTTCAGTATGTTTGCTTCAGTGTTCGCTTGGAGCAGCGAGACAGAAGGGTAGGGGCCCAAGTCGAGCCAGCGCGTCTTCCCGTCCGCGCCCTTCATCCGGTACACCCAGGACCTGGCACCGGAGGCAAGGACTCGCAGATACAGCCCGTTGCCGCCGTTGATGTACTTGGAGCTCTTCCCGGGATCAACCTTGGCGGTCTTGACTGCGCGGTCCGTCAGCATGAATGCATCTCCGTTGCGACACTTTTTGCGACACTTTTGCGTGCGCTTGTCGGAGATTATACGCTGCTCACTGAGACGTTCAAGTGTCGCAATATACTGAAAACAAATAGAAAAGACGTATTATCTGAGACGATCTGGGATCGCTTGAGACTCGTATTTACTTTTATGGGGTGCAAGGGGTAGCGAGTTCGAATCCCGCCGCCCCGACCAATTGAATCGAGCAAAATGGCCAGTCGAAAGATTGGCCATTTTGCTTTACAGCCCCGTGCCGAAGGTGCGCGCATCCACGGGATGTTCACCACCGATCACGTCCGCGCCAAATCGGCCCACGCTTACCCGCACCCTGCCAAAGAGTTCTGCCCTCTGCGCAGAGGTACTGGTGGCTCGGGTTTCGCCCATATCCTGTAGAGTGCGGCCAATTGCGGTGGCCGAATCTGCAGTGCCGACCAACGCCGTAGCTTCTCGGTTCGACTCGATCGACGCATGGACCGCTATACCGAAATCCGCAGCTTCGTCCTCGTGGCCGAGAAGGGCAGCTTTGCGGCTGCGGCGCTCGTCGAAGGCGTCACGCCCGTGGTCATGGGGCGGCGCCTGGATGCGCTCGAGAGGCGCCTCGGGGTGCGGCTGATGCACCGGTCGACGCGGGGGCTGACGCTGACCGATCTGGGCGAACAGTTCCTGGAGGAGTGCCGGCAACTCATCCGGGATTTCGATGCGATCGAAGCGGGGGTCAGCGCAGGCCGGGATGTGGTGCGCGGCCATCTGGTGGTATCGGCCCCGGCAGCCTTCGGGCGGCGCCACGTTGCCTCGCATGCGCCGACCTTCAAGGCGCGCTATCCGGAGCTGAAGCTCTCGTTCAATCTGACCGACGGTGTCGTCGATCTGGTGCGCGAGGGCTATGACATGGCGATCCGCATCGGCGAGGTCACGGATCCGAACTACGTAGCGGTGAAGCTGTTCCCGAATCGGCGCGTGGTCTGTGGGACGCCGGGCTATTTCGAGCGTCACGGCGAGCCGCGCACCCTCGAGGATCTGGCGCGCCACAACTGCCTCGCCTTCAACCTGCAAGGGGGGCAGCAGCGGGGATGGAGTTTCATGCGTGGTGGCAGGCTCGTTGCGCTGCGCGTCGAGGGCGACCTGGACTGCAACGACGGGGAGTTGCTCTACAGCTGGGTCAAGCAGGGTCTGGGCATCGGCTGGCGCTCGACGTGGGAAATCCAGGCCGAGCTCAAGCGTGGCGAACTGGTCACGGTCCTCGACGAGTTCGCCGCGCCGACTTACGACATCAACGCGGTATATCCGCAGCAACGCTATTTGCCGGCCAAGGTCCGCTCCTTCATCGACTATCTCAAGGGCATTTACAACACGTCGGGCTACTGGGAAGGCGAGTGAGTCCTTGCTGCTGGCGCCCGGCGCGCAGCGAGGTCTGCTGCTCGGCCGCCGCTGCTCGCGTTCGAAAGGCAGGAGTGCGGGCGGCTTCGTGTCCTGTGCGAAGCTTTTTCCGGCGGGCCCGCGCGGGGAGCGGGTCGGCTCCGTCGTTCCGCGCCGGACAGGAGAGCGGGAGAGAGAATGCCGCGGGCCCGCGTCGCTCACGCGCGGCCGGACGCCGGAGGATCAGCTGATACGCGCAATGTGCAGCAGGTTGGTGCTGCCGCTGCGGCCGAACGGCAAGCCGGCGACCACGACGATGTCGTCGCCGGGCTCGGCGAAGCCGTGGGTGACGACGGCCGAGCGGGCGTGCTCGACCATCTCGGTCACGTCATGCACATCCTCGAAAGGTACCGGATGCACGCCCCACACCAACGTGAGCCGGCGCGCAATGGAGAGATGCGGAGTGAGGCCGAGGATGGGCGTGGCGGGCCGCTCGCGGCTCGCGCGCAGGCAGCTGAAGCCGCTGCTCGAATAAGCCACGGTCGCGGCCGGGGCGAGGAGTGCGGTGACGCGGCGCAGTGCGCAGCAGATCGCGTCCGGCGTGCTCTTCTTCGTCGGGACGTGCGAAGCTTCAAGGCCCGCGTGCCAGGACGGGTCCTGCTCGACCTCCCTGATGATGCGATTCATGATCGTGACCGCCTCGACCGGATATTGGCCGGACGCGGACTCGGCAGACAGCATCACCGCGTCGGCCCCGTCGTAGATCGCGGTGGCGACATCCGACGCCTCGGCGCGCGTCGGCACCGGGGCGTTGATCATCGATTCGAGCATCTGGGTGGCGACGACCACCGGTCTGCCCGCAGCGCGCGCTGCGCGCACGATGCGCTTTTGCAGCATCGGCACTTGCTGCGGGGGCATTTCGACGCCGAGATCGCCGCGGGCGACCATGATCCCGTCGGCGAGCGCGACGATTTCGTCGAGGTGCTCGATCGCCGCGGGTTTTTCCAGCTTGGCCATGATCCAGGCGCGCGCGCCGATGATCTCGCGCGCCTCGCGGATGTCCTCGGGACGCTGCACGAAGGAGAGGGCCACCCAGTCGACACCCAGCGACAGGCCGTAGTCGAGGTCCGCGCGGTCCTTTTCGGTGAGCGGCGAGATCGGCAGCACGACGCCGGGCACATTGACGCCCTTGCGGTCCGACAGCGGCCCGCCGACCAGCACCGTGGTGTCGGCGAAATCCGGCCCGAAAGTGTCGACGCGCAGGCGCAGCTTGCCGTCGTCGAGCAGCAGCTCGGTGCCGGTTTCGAGGGCGGCGAAGATCTCGGAGTGGGGCAGGTTGGCGCGCGTCGCGTTGCCGGGCGACGGGTCGAGATCGAGGCGGAAGCGCGAGCCGGGGTCGAGCTGAGCCTTGCCGCCGGTCATTGTGCCGATGCGCAGCTTCGGGCCCTGCAGATCCATCAGCACGCCGATCGGGCGGCCGGCCTCGCGTTCGATTTCGCGGATCGTGCGAAGGCGCTCGGCGTGGTCGGCATGAGAGCCGTGGCTGAAGTTCAGGCGGAAAACATCGGCGCCGGCCTCGACGAGCGCACGGATGCGCTCGGGGCTGGAACTCGACGGCCCGAGTGTCGCGAGGATGCGTGACTGGCGATGACGTCTCATCGGGGATTCCTTGCTGTTGTTCATGACTGCTCCAGCACCGCAAGGCCGGCGCGCGCGACCTGCGCATCTTCGCCGGCTTGCACCCCCGAGACGCCGACGGCGCCGATCACCATGTCGTCGACGATGATGGGTTCGCCGCCTTCGAGGGGCACCACCGGCATCGAGAGTGCGGCAAAGCGGCCATTATTCACCATGTCCTCGAAGATCTTGCTGGGTTTGCCGCTCATCACGCACGTGCGGGCTTTTTCGGGGGCAACGCTGGCACTCATCAACGGCGCGCCGTCCATGCGCTGCAGCCAGATCGCATGGCCGCCTGCGTCGCATACGGCGATGGTGACGGCCCAGCCTTGACGGAGCGCCTCCGCCTCGGCCGCCGCCGCAATCCGCCTGACGTCGTCCAGAGTCAAGGCCTTGATGTTCTTCATCGGGTTTCTCCTATGTCCGTTCTGTTCTTTGATGCGATTGCGGGCAGCAGGCCTGGCGAGCCTAGAGCACCAGGATGGCACGGAAGTCATTGACGTTGGTGAGGGTCGGCCCGGTTACGAGCGAATCGCCGAGCGCCTCGAAGAAACCGTGTCCGTCGTTGTCGGCGAGGCTGTCGCGCGGCCGGATGCCTTTTGCCCAGGCCCGTTTCAGGCTGTCGGGCGTGACGAAGGCCCCAGCGATCTCCTCCTGGCCATCCACGCCGTCGGTATCGCCCGCAACCGCGAACACGCCGGGTTCGGAGTCGAGTGCAATGGCGAGCGCAAGCAGAAACTCGACGTTCCGCCCCCCGCGTCCCTTGCCGCGCACGGTCACGGTCGTCTCCCCGCCGGACAGCAACACGCAGGGAGCCGCGACCGGCTGGCGGTGGCGGCGCACCTGCAGTGCGATGCCGGCCATGACCTTGCCGACGTCGCGCGCCTCGCCCTCGATGCTGTCGCCGAGCTGCAGCGGCGTGTAGCCTGCGCAGGCGGCCACCTTTGCTGCGGCTTCGAGCGCCATCTGCGGCGTCGCGATCAGCTTGGTGGTGACTCGCGCCAGACGAGGGTCACCGGGCTTGACCGATTCGCCTTCGCCGCTCTCCAGCAGCGCACGGGCCGCCGCGGGGAGTTCGATGCCGTAGCGCGCGACGATTTCCAACGCGTCGGCGCAGGTCGTCGGGTCCGCGACCGTGGGGCCGGAGGCGATGTCGATCGGGTTGTCGCCGGGCACGTCCGAGATCAGCAAATTGACGACTTGCGCCGGATAGCAGGCTGCGGCGAGCCGTCCACCCTTGATCGCCGAGAGGTGCCGGCGCACACAGTTCATTTCCGAGATCGTCGCACCCGAGATCAGCAGCGCGCGGTTGATCGCCTGTTTGTCCTCCAACGTGACCCCTTCGGCCGGCAGCGGCATCAGCGCCGAGCCGCCGCCCGAAATCAGGCAGATCACGAGGTCGTTCTCGCCGAGCCCCTTCACGGTTTCCAGCATGCGGCGCGTGGCGCCCAAGCCCTCGGCGTCGGGCACCGGGTGTGCGGCTTCGACGATCGTGATGCGCTCGCAAGGCACGGCGTAGCCGTAGCGGGTGACAACAACGCCGCAGAGCTCACCCGGCCAGTGGCGTTCGAGTGCCAGCGCCATCGCGGCCGAGGCCTTGCCGGCGCCAATGACGACCGTACGGCCTTTCGGCGGCGCCGGGAGGTGGCGCGGAAGGCAGCGCTCGGGCTGGGCCGCCTGCACGGCGGCGGTGAACATCTGCGCCAGGACTTCGCGGGGAGTGGCGGTCATCTGTGCTTCCTGTGGGTAGTCGGGAGGGGCTGCAGCACGCCCCCGGGTGTTCGAGAGGGGCGACTGCGCGCCGTGCCGCAGTACTTGCCTGCCCATGTCGATCAGCTGCTCCGCCGAGCTGACGAGTCTTGCTCACGAGCGCGCAGGCGAACAGGTCTGCTCACTGACCGATTTCGAAGTTGGCCATCTTCTCCAGCGCCTGCACGATTGCCGAGTGGTCACGGCCGGCACCGCCGTGCGCGGCGCAGGCGTTGAACAGTTCCTGTGCGGTCGCGGTGTTGGGCAGCGACATGCCGATCTGGCGCGCGACGGTCAACGCGAGGTTCAGGTCCTTCTGGTGCAGTTCGATGCGGAAGCCCGGGTCGAAGGCGCGTTTGATCATACGCTCGCCGTGCACCTCCAGGATGCGCGAGGACGCAAAGCCGCCCATCAGCGCTTCGCGCACGCGAGCCGGATCGGCGCCGTTCTTTGCGGCGAAGAGGAGCGCCTCGGCGACCGCTTCGATGTTGAGTGCGACGACGATCTGGTTGGCGACCTTGCAGGTCTGGCCGTCGCCGTTCTTGCCGACGAGGGTGACGTTCTTGCCCATCAGCTGGAACAGCGGGAGCGCCCTCTCGAAGGTCGAGCGCTTGCCGCCGACCATGATCGAGAGCGTCGCGGCCTTCGCGCCGACCTGGCCGCCCGAAACGGGCGCGTCGAGGTACTCGCAGCCGAGGTCGTTGATGCGCTGGGCGAACTGCTTCGTCGCGACGGGGCTGATCGAACTCATGTCGATGACGATCTTGCCGGCGCTGAGGCCTTCGGCGACGCCGTTCTCGCCGAACAGCACGGCTTCGACGTCGGGGGTGTCGGGCACCATAGTGATGATGATGTCGGCCCGCTGCGCGACCTCGCGATTGTTCTCGCACACGATCGCGCCGCCGTCCACGAGCTGTCGTGGCGTCTTGCCCCGCGTATGCACGAACAGCGTGTGACCGCCCTCGATGAGGTGCTGTGCCATCGGGGTGCCCATGATGCCGAGTCCGATGAATCCGATGTTTGCCATGTCGTGGTCTCCTTTATGTGTGGTATCGCTGTTGGGGCGGGGGTCAGCGTGTCAGCGCCTCGATCCAGCCCAAGCCTTCCCGCGTCGTCGCGGCCGGCTTGTATTCGCAGCCGATCCAGCCGTCGTAGCCGCTGCGCTCGATGAAGTCGAACAGGAACCGCCAGTTGATCTCCCCGGTCCCGGGTTCGTTGCGGCCCGGGTTGTCGGCCAGCTGGATGTGGGCGATGCGTGGCAGGTGGCGCGCGAGCGTGTTCGCGAGTTCGCCTTCCATGCGCTGCGCGTGGTAGAGGTCGTACTGGATGAAGAGGTTGTCCGAGCCGACCGCTTCGAGAATCTCCGCGGCCTGCGCGGTGCGGCTGAGGTAGAAGCCGGGGATGTCGTACGTGTTGATCGGCTCTACGAGCAGGCGGATGCCCGCTGTCTTCAGTTGGCCGGCGGCGAAGCGCAGGTTCTCGATGAAGGTCTCGCGCACGCGGCCCGCGTCGATGCCGGCGGGCGTCTTGCCGGCGAGGCAATTCACCTGCCGGCAGCCGAGCGCGCGGGCGTACTCGATCGCGCGGCCGACGCCGTCCTGGAATTCGGCGACACGCGTCGGATCGCAGGCGATGCCGCGCTCGCCCGCGTCCCAGTCGCCGGCCGGCAGGTTGTGCAGCACCTGCGTGAGGCCGCAGCGATCGAGCTTCTCGGCGAGCTGTTCCTTCTGGAAGGCGTAGGGGAAGAGGTACTCGACGCCCTTGAAGCCGGCGTCGGCGGCGGCTTCGAAGCGGTCGAGGAAGACTTGCTCGTTGAAGAGCATCGTCAGGTTGGCAGCGAATTTGGGCATGTTCGGTTCCTGCGGGTTCATTAGTCCGTCAGTCGGATCGGCTCTACGACCGTCCGGGCCGAGCTTGTCGAGGCCTTGGCAGGGCCCTTCGACAAGCTCAGGGCAAACGGATTGGGATCCATCTTTTCGGGCGGCTAGTCGAGCAGGGCCACGGCGGTCGGCGCGTCGATAGCGCTTTCGGCAAGCGGCTCGAATTCGTTGATCGCGTTGATCTCGGTTCCCATCGCGATGTTCGTGACGCGCTCGAGGATGATCTCGACCACCACCGGCACGCGAAACTCCTCCATCCACGCCTTGGCCTGCGCGAACGCGGGCCGGACGTCCTCGGGCTTTCTCACGCGGACCGCCTTGCAGCCCAGCCCTTCGACCACGCCGATGTGATCGACGCCGTAGCCTTCGGTCTCGGGCGCGTTGATGTTCTCGAACGCGAGCTGCACGCAGTAATCCATGTCGAAGCCGCGCTGCGACTGACGGATCAGGCCGAGGTAGGCGTTATTCACGACGACATGGATGTAGGGCAGCTTGAACTGCGCGCCGACCGCGAGCTCCTCGATCATGAACTGGAAGTCGTAATCGCCCGAGATCGCGACGACCTTGCGCTTCGGGTCCGCGGCGACGACCCCGAGGGCCGCCGGCACGGTCCAGCCGAGCGGGCCGGCCTGGCCGCAGTTGATCCAGTGGCGTTCCTTGTACACGTGCAGGAACTGGGCGGCGGCGATCTGCGACAGGCCGATCGTCGTCACATAGCAGGTGTCGCGACCGAAGCTCTTGTTCATCTCCTCATACACGCGCTGCGGCTTCATCGGCACCTCGTCGAAGTGCGTCTTGCGCAGCATCGTGCGCTTGCGGCCCTGGCATTCCTCGACCCACTGGCGACGGTCAGGAAGTCGCCCTTCGGCCTTCATCTCGCGCGCGACTTCGATCAGGCGATCGAGTGCCAGACCGGCGTCCGACACGATGCCGTAGTCCGGCCCGAACACGCGGCCGATCTGCGTCGGCTCGATGTCGATGTGGACGAACTTGCGGCCTTCCGTATAGACCTCGACGGAGCCGGTGTGGCGGTTCGCCCAGCGATTGCCGACGCCCATGACGAAGTCGGACGCGAGCATCGTCGCGTTGCCGTAGCGGTGCGCGGTCTGCAGTCCGACCATGCCGGCCATCAGCGGATGGTCGTCGGGAATCGAGCCCCAGCCCATCAGCGTCGGGATCACCGGCACGCCGATGATTTCGGCGAACTGCTGCAGCCGGGCGGCTGCGTCGGCGTTGATCACGCCGCCGCCGGAAACGATCAGCGGACGCTCGGCAGCGTTCATCATCACGACCGCCTTTTCGGCCTGCGCGCGAGTCGCGGCGGGCTTATACACCGGCAGCGGTTCGTAGGTGTCGATGTCGAACTCGATCTCGGCCAGCTGCACGTCGAACGGCAGGTCGATCAGCACCGGGCCGGGGCGGCCGGAGCGCATGACGTGGAAAGCCTGCTGGAACACGCGCGGGACCTGTGCCGGTTCGCGCACCGTCACCGCCCACTTCGTCACCGGCTTCGCGATCGATTCGATATCGACGGCCTGGAAGTCCTCCTTGTAGAGGCGGGCGCGCGGCGCCTGACCCGTGATGCAGAGGATAGGTATCGAATCGGCGGACGCCGAGTACAGGCCAGTGATCATGTCGGTGCCCGCCGGGCCGGACGTGCCGATGCACACGCCGATGTTGCCCGCTTTGGTGCGGGTGTAGCCCTCGGCCATGTGCGAGGCGCCTTCGACGTGGCGGGCGAGATAGTGCCTGAAGCTGCCGTCCCGGCGCAGCGCCGAATACAGGGGATTGATCGCTGCGCCGGGGATGCCGAACAGCGTGGTGATGCCTTCCCTGCGCAACACCGCGGCGGCGGCGTCGACTGCTCTCATGCGGGCCATGTTCTCCTCCTGGGCTCTGATCGGCGTATGCCGTCGATTGGTATGAGTGCAGGATAGGGAACAATTCATTTTGCCTGAATGGCAGCGGCAATCGTTTCTGTCGATACTCCAAGTATCGGCTGTGCTCTGCCCGCTGCGAATCGAGAAGGCTTCCCGTCGATCCGCCGCCGCCTGACGAAAACGATTCGCGGTAGGCCGGGAGTGGTTTCGGGATGAGCACGCTTCAGGTCGCCGAGGTCGCCGTGTGGATCGGAAAACTCAGCTGCGGCCTCGTGCTGCCCGACAGCCAGCGGCGCGGACCGCTTCATAGCCGGCGGAAATCAGCGCATGACCCCGGTCAGCAGCAGGTAGCCCGGAACCCACCCGGTCAAAACCCCCTGAACGATCGACGTCCAGGCGGTGACGCGTCCCAAGGGCTTGTGCAGGGCAAGCAGCAGAAAGAACAGCAGCCACAGCACGCCCCACGCGGCCCAGGAGACCCCCATCCACAGCTCCGTGCCCGTGCGGGCGCCGGAAATCGTCTCGATGGCGACCGGGACGGCGGTGATCGCGACGAACAGGCTGAACCAGCCCAGCCCGCGACCGTCCGCGCCGTTGTAGCGGTTGATGGCGACCCACAGGTAGGTGAAGGAGAAGAGGAGCGACAAGGCCGCAGTCTTGATCGAGCCGGCATCGGCATCCGTGCCGAACGCGAGCTTGAGCGAGACGAGGAGCGTGACGCCGCCGGCGAAGAAGTTGATCAGCGCGATTTCGCGGTCGCTGATCCGACCGAGCATCCACAGCCCGTTGAGGATGAGGACGGCGCCGACGTAGAACAGGGCGAGGCCGGTAAGCATGGCGGGGGATTGTCCGGTTGCGTGAGCGACGTCCAGCCGCGAGGCGGGACGTGGGCTGTTCAGCGCGGCAGGTCGATCTGGACGGGGTCGGCGACCGTTGCTTCGTCGCAGTTGTGGCCGGGCCCGGCGCGGTCGATGACGATGAAGTCGGATACCGCGCCGAGCGCTAGCAGCGGGTGGTGCCACACGCCGCGCGCGTAATTGACGCCCTGGTCGCCGCGCGCCCTGAAGACGCGCAGGGCTTCGACGCCCGGCGCCTCGCCGGCGGCGGCGACGACGACGAGGTATGGACGTCCCGATACCGGCACGAAAGCCTGACTGCCGAGCGGGTGCCGCTCCATCATCTCCACTGTGAACGGCAGCGCGCGTGGTTCGCCGCGGAAAATCGACACGATTGCGTGCCCGTCCGGGCCCGGATCGATGTTCGCGAGGTCGTGATAGCGCACGGTGTTGCCGCCGTTGATCGGGAAGTGGCGTACCGCGTCGTCGGCTTCGATGACGTCGCCGAAAGGCGCAAACGCTTCCTGCGTCAGGGGTTCGGCGACGATCGTTCCCGGTGAGGGCGCGGTCGGTGCCGGTGCGGGCTTCGTGTTCATCGCTGCACTTTGCCCCACAAGCGCAGGCGGGAGACGCCTCCGTCCGGAAGAATGTTGAGGCGCACGTGGGTGACGGGGCCCATTTTCTCGATCTGCTCGGTGAAAGTGTGGATCGCGTCCATGGAAAGCTTTTGCTCGGGCAGCAGCACCGGCCAGAACATGCTCTGCGTGATCACCGACTGGTCGGTGCCGCCCTCGACGAACGCAGCCTGGATCGAGCAGCGGTCGGGGTAGTTGCCCTTGAAGTGGGCAGTGTCGACTTCGATCTTCTCGATCGTGCCGGCGCCACCGAGCTGCAGGAGGCACCAGTCGCTGCCCGGTTCGCGGCGGCGGCGGGTTTCCCAGCCGTCGCCCATGTTGACGCCGCGCCCGGGCAGGATGAGGTTCGCGGCCGAGCCGAAGTGCGCGTCGTTCCATGCGACCGGGCGGCCCCCGTTTTCCAGCGCGACGAGGTCGACGAGCTCATCGCCGCGCCCGTCGAACACGCCGACCGGCTGACCATAGACACGCAGTCGCGCGATGCCGCCGTCGGGGTAGATGTTGACGCGCAGATGCGTGAAGGCTTCGTCCGAGTTCGCGCGCAGCAAGTGATGGCTGTTTCCGGACAGCGAGGTCGAGGGCAGGATCTCGACCCATTTCGCGTCCTTCAGCGCGGCGACGTCATCGGTATCCGAGACGGTCGCCTCGATCGAAACGGCGGGAGCGTAGTTGCCGGTGAAGTGGCTGGTGTCGACGTCGAAGCCGCGGATCGTGCCCTTGCGACCCAGTTTGACGAAGCACCAGTCGTGGCCGGTGGTGCGCTTGCGGCGCGTCTCCCAGCCGTCCATCCACTTGCCGTTGTCGTCGAACTTGCCCGGGATGAACTGAGCGGGGTCGGGACTGAGCATGCGCGAGACGTCGGCGAAGAAGTCGTCGGAGGCATACAGCGCGGCGGCACCGATCCTCGGGTTGGCGAGGTCGACGGAGCGGGCCGCCCAGTCGGGCAGGACGGGGGGCTCGGCGATCCGGATGCTGCCGGTGTTATGACTACTCATGAAACTTCTCCTCTGAATTATTGTGCGGGTCGGGTTCGATCCCTGCGTTTCGGGGCTGCGTTTTTGGTCGCAAGGCAATTATGTGTACGCATAACGCTATAAAAGTGTACACAAAAACAAAAGTCAACTTTTCCTTTGACTGTTCCGCTGCACGCTGCAATGCAGCATGACGGGGTCGCAGGGGGCGAGCAGGGGGCAGGACCACGGTTGCACCAGATCCCTGGCATTGCTCCGCCGGGGAGGGGTTGGACTCACTGCAGCAACGGGGAGGTGATAAGCACCAGAAAAAATATAAATGAACACAAAAATATCTTGAATCGGATACAAACAACTTCTACACTCGTACCGACAAATGTCGCCAATGTTCGGGTTTGTCCTCTCGCATTTGGCTATGGAGCGCAGCAGATGAGCAAGAAACGGTCGGCGATCGATCTGGGAACAGCACGCGGCGAGGAGGGGGTCTCGGGCAATGGTCGCGACGAAGCCATCTATCGCAACCTGTACGCGGCGATCGTCGAGAATCATCTCGCACCCGGCACCAAGCTGCCGGAGGACACGTTGGCCGAGGCCTTCGGCGTCAGTCGTACGAGCATCCGCAAGGTGCTGCAGCGCCTCTCCTATGAGCGGCTGGTCGATATTCGGCTCAACCGCGGCGCGACCGTAGCCCAGCCGACCGTCAAGGAGGCGCGCGACGTGTTCGCGGCCCGGCGCATTGTCGAATGCGGCGTGATGCCCCAAGTCGTCGCGAAGGCCACGCCCGAGCGCATCCAGGGGCTGGGCGCGATCGTCCAGCGCGAACACGCAGCCGAGGCGCGTGGCGACCGGCGCGAGGCGATTTTCCTGTCCGGCGAGTTCCACGTCGAGCTGGCGAAGGTTGCCGATAACGAGGCGATCGCGGATTTCCTCGCGCGGCTGGTGTCCCGTTCCTCGCTGGTGATCGCGACCTACGGTGCACCAATGGCCGGCAGCTGCCGCCACTCCGAGCACGACGACGTGCTGGAGCTGATCGCAGCGGGCGATGCGCCCGCCGCACAGCAATGGATGGACCGGCACCTGCGCGACGTCGAGCGCACCGTCGTCCTCGTCGAGGAGGCGCCCGAGGAGCCGGACCTGCGCAAGATTCTGGACGCCGTGGCGCAACGCCAGCGGCGCGAACGATAAGCCCCGCCGGGGCAGTCCCGACACCAGCAGCGAGGAGCACGCGATGCAGATTCGAGTCATCAACCCCAACACCACCGCGAGCATGACCGCGAAGATCGGCGAGGCCGCGCGTCGTGTCGCGGCGCCCGGCACGATCATCACTGCCACCAATCCGCCGAGCGGGCCGGTGTCGATCGAAAGTCACTTCGACGAGGCGATCAGCGCGGTCGGCGTGACCGAGGAAATCCGCACAGGCGAGCGCGAGGCCGCGGACGGCTACATCATCGCCTGCTTCGGCGACCCCGGCCTGCTTGCGGCGCGCGAACTGACGGCCAAGCCGGTGATAGGGATCGCCGAGGCCGCCTTTCATCTCGCAACGATGATCAGCACACGCTTCTCGGTGGTCACGACGCTCGGGCGCACCTGCATCATCGCCGAGCACCTGCTGCAGTCCTACGGCTTCGCGCACCACTGCCGGCGCGTGCGTGCGGCCGAGATCCCGGTGCTCGACCTCGAGGACGACGGCGCCTGCGCGGTGTCGCGGATCGTTGACGAATGCCGCCGTGCGCGGGACGAGGACGGCATCGGCGCGATCGTGCTGGGGTGCGGCGGCATGGCCGACCTGAGCGAGGAGATCGGCCAGGCGGTGGGGCTGCCGATCGTCGAGGGCGTTACCGCTGCGGTGAAGCTTGTCGAGGCCCTCGCCAGCCTGAAACTCGGCACCAGCAAGCATGGCGACCTCGCTTTCCCGCGCGCGAAGCGCTTCACCGGACAGTTCGAATACCTCAGCGCGTGAGCGCGCAGCATTGAAGGCCCCCACGAGAAAGGGGCCGAACAACGACACCAAGGCAGCACGGAGCGCGGCGCAACAGCTGCGCCCGTATAACTAGGAGCGAGACTATGGCAACGGTGAATCAGGATATCGGCCTGGCCGGCTGGCAGCCGGACGCGGTCGCGGCAGTGACGGCGGAAGGCGCGGAGCCTGCGGGACAGCACAAAGCGCTCGGCGAGGAGTCGCTGGCGCCGCAGCAGACCCGCATCATGGGCAAGTGGTCGTATCTGCTGGCATGGTTCGGCGGCTGCGTGTCGATCGGCACCTTTGCGATGGGTTCCAGCGTGGTCGGCACCCTGAACCTGCTGCAGGCAACCCTCGCGATCGCGATCGGCTGCTTCGTCATCGGCATCGCGCTGGCCGTGAATGGTGCGGCCGGCTACAAGTATGGCATCCCCTTCGTCGTGCAGGCGCGCAGCGCGTTCGGTTTTGCCGGCACGAAGTTTCCCGGGCTCGTGCGCGCGGTGCCGGCGATCGTATGGTACGGCTTCCAGAGCTGGGTCGGCGCGGGCGCGCTGAACGCGGTGTCGGTGTCGATGTTCGGCTTCGACAACCTGGTGTTCTGGTTCGTGGTGTTCCAGCTGCTGCAGATTGCGCTGTCGGTGCTGGGCTTCCAAGGCATCAAGTGGCTGGAGAACATCGGCAGCGGCTTCATCCTGGTGTCGCTCACCTACATGTTCATCAGCGTCATCAACAAGTACGGCGACGTGATCTCCGAGCGCCTCGTGAACATCGAGGGCACCTGGGGCCTGCCGTTCTGGGGCGCGACGATGCTGTTCCTCGGCATCTACAGCACGATGATGCTCAACGTCAGCGATTACGCGCGCGAACTGGAGAAGGGCGTCAAGCGCGGTCCGCTGACGACGATCTACGCGATGTCGATCCTGCCTTGCACGCTGTTCATGGGGCTCATCGGCCTGATGGTGTCGGGGGCGACCGGCGTGGCCGACCCGATCCAGGTTTTCTCGAGTGCGGTCGACAACAAGCCGTTGCTGATCGCGACGCTGCTCTTCATCACCTTCGCCCAGGTCACGACCAACGTGCTCAACAACGTCGTGCCGCCGACCTACGTGCTGATGGATGTCTTCAAGATCTCCTTCCGCACTGCGGCGATCATCGTCGGTCTGCTCGCGTTCGGCACCTTTCCGTGGGAACTCGTCAAGGACGAGTCGGCAGCCGGCCTGCAGGTCTTCGTGCAGACCTACTCCGCCTTCCTCGGCCCGATCTTCGCGGTGCTGGTGGTCGATTACTACATCGTGCGCCGCCGCACGCTGAACCTTGAGAAGCTGTATGACGAGGAGGGCCCGTACCGCGGCGTGAACTACGCCGGCATCGTCGCCTCGCTGGTCGGCGCGGGCGTCGCGCTCACGTTCTCGACGGTGTCGTGGTACGCCAGCCTGATCCCGGCGGGCCTCACCTATTACCTGCTGATGAAGCACTGGGGCGCCTGCCGGCGCTTCTGCGAGAACTGATTTTCCCTGATCGAAGTTGAGCGGATGAGCGGTTGGGGCCATCCGCCGGATGCGTGACAAATGCGCCAGGTAGAGATGATGAAGATAGATGCCAATTACCCGCGCGACCTCGTCGGCTATGGTCGCAACCCCCCGTATGCGAACTGGCCCGGCCGCGCGCGCGTCGCGGTGCAGTTCGTGCTGAACTACGAGGAGGGCGGCGAGAACTGCGTGTTGCACGGCGATCCGGCGAGCGAGCAGTTCCTGTCCGAGCTCTTCAATCCGCCGGCAATCCCCGACCGCCACCTGTCGATGGAAGGCGTGTACGAGTACGGTTCGCGCGTCGGCGTGTGGCGCTTCCTGCGCGAGTTCGAGCGACGCGGCCTGCCGATGACGATCTTCGGAGTGTCGATGGCGCTCGAGCGCCATCCGGAAGTTACCGCGGCGTTCCGCGAACTCGGCCACGAGATCGCGTGCCACGGCTGGCGCTGGATCCACTACCAGAACGTGGATGAGGCGATCGAGCGTGAGCACCTGCGCATCGGCATGGAGATCATCGAGCGTCTCACCGGCGAGCGCGCGCTCGGCTGGTACACCGGGCGCGACTCGCCGAACACGCGGCGCCTCGTCGCCGATTATGGCGGCTTTCTGTACGACTCGGACTACTACGGCGACGACCTGCCGTTGTGGACCGAAGTGCAGAAGACCGACGGCGAGACCGTGCCGCATCTGATCGTGCCCTACACGCTCGACACCAACGACATGCGCTTCGCGCTGCCGCAGGGCTTCTCGCACGGCGACGAGTTCTTCGAATACCTGCGCGACGCGTTCGACGTGATGTACGCCGAGGGCGACGAACGCCCGGCGATGATGAGCATCGGCATGCACTGCCGGCTGCTCGGCCGCCCGGGCCGCTTCCGCGCGCTGCAGCGCTTCCTCGACCACATCGAGAAGCACGACCGGGTGTGGGTGTGCCGTCGCGCCGACATCGCCCGCCACTGGATCGAGCACCACCCTTACAGGCCCGAGGCCTGATTCACGACGGCCGGGAGCGCGGCCGTCATACATCAAAACAGAAGGCCGGACGGCCATGGAGACAAGCATGGAAAAGATCGACCTGGAGATCCACAGGATCGACCCGACGCTCTACAACGAGGACCTCGCGCCGCTCGCGCCCGAAAAGCGCAAATGGGGTTGGTTCGAGATCTTCAACGTATGGTCCAACGACATCCAGAGCCTGTTCGGCTACACCCTGGCGGCGACGCTCTTCATTACCTACGGCCTCAACGGCTGGGCGGTGTTCGCGGGCATCATCCTCGCGGGCGTGATCGTCAACGTGCTGGTGAACCTTACCGGCAAGCCGGGCGTGAAGTACGGCATCCCCTATCCGGTGATTGCACGGGCGAGCCTCGGCGTGCGCGGCGCGAACTTCCCTGCGCTGATCCGCGGCATTGTCGCGATCTTCTGGTACGGAGTGCAGACCTACTTCGCTTCGACTGCGCTGGCGCTGCTCTTCAACGCGCTGCTGGGCAGCCCCGGCGGTGCGACTTTCCTCGGCATGGATGCGGTGGGCTGGTTCTCCTATGCAGTGGTGTGCGTGTTCCAGCTGGCGCTGTTCATGCGCGGCATCGACTGGATCACGAACTTCCTGAACTGGGCGGGCCCACTGGTCTATCTCGTGATGATCGCGCTGCTCGGGGTGATCTGGTACAAGGCCGGCGGCGGCCTCGTGGCCGAGCTCGGCAACATTTTCGACGGCCAGGGCGAGCACCCGGGCGGCCCGGTCGCCGCCTTCGTCGCGGTGGTCGGCACGATGGTCGCGTACTTCGCCGCAGTGGTGATCAACTACGGCGACTTCTCGCGCTACGTGAAGAGCGAGAAGCAGATGAAGTGGGGCAACTTCCTCGGCTTGCCGGTGAGCCTCGCCTTCTTCTCCTTCCTCGCGCTGTTCATCACGGCCGGCACCGCCGTGCTGTTCGGCGAGATCGTCACCAACCCCGCCGACATGGTCGCCAAGGTCGACAACCTCGCGCTGACCGTCATCGCCGCGCTGACCTTCTTCGCCGCGACCGTCGGGATCAACCTCGTGGCGAACTTCATCCCCGCCGCGTTCGGCCTCGCGAATCTCGCGCCGGCAAAGATCAGTGCGCGCACTGGCGGCATCATCACCGCGGTCGTGGCGTTTTTCATCGGCGGGCTGTGGGTCTCGCTGATCAGCAACATCGGCATCGCCGGCTTCGTCGACACGCTGGGTGCAGTGCTGGCCCCGCTGTATGGCATCGTCGTCGCGGACTACTACCTCGTGCGCAAGCAGAAGCTGGACGTTCAGGACCTTTTCTCGGCTGAGCCGGGTTCGACCTACTACTTCGACAACGGCTGGAACAAGAGGGCGCTGGTCGCGTTCTCGGTGGCCTCCGTGTTCTCGGTGATGTCGGTGTGGGTGCCTGCGTTGTCTGCTTTTGCCGGTTTTGCGTGGATGTTCGGTGCGCTGCTGGGCGGTGCGCTGCACCTGGGGCTGATGTCGCGCCGCCGCGCGGAGCTGGTGCCGGCCTGATTCTGCAGATCCCGTCCGTGAAGCTTCGTCTCCAAGCGGGGCTTCTGGCGCAGGCTGACTTTGCCAGTGACGCCGTGCGCGCCGCGTGGCGGACGCCGGTGGTCGAGGTCACCGGCCGGCGTTTCTCGTTGAACTTGCAGTCGCGTCAGGTTCGCCGCACTGCGCGAGGATTGCTGCGCGCGTCGCGTCGCGCAGCGCGAGCGCGTCACTCCAGTCCGAGCCCTGCGGCAGGATCGGGGGCGCGATCGATACCGTGATCGCGGCGCGGCGAGGGCGCCACGTCGCGTCGGGCAACACGGTGCGTGTGCCGCGAATGGTTACGGGCACCACGGGCAGCCGGGCTTCGCACGCGGCGAGGAAGGCACCGAGGCGGAATTCGCGCAGCCCCGGCTGTCCGACGAAAGTGCCTTCGGCGAAGTAGAACAGCGCTGTGCCCGTGCAAGCCCGTTTGGCGAGGCGGTGGGCGGCGTCGACGCTGTCCTGCACCGCGAAGCGCTCGACGAACTCGGCGCCGAGTCCCTGCAGGAAGCGGTAGGCGATCGGGTTGTCCTGAAGTTCGCGCTTCGCGACGAACGCGAAAGGTCGCGGGAGCGCGGCGACGGCGATCAGGCCGTCGAGATAGCTCGCGTGGTTCGCGACGACGATGCAGGGAGCACGGGCGGGGAGATTTTCCCGGCCGCGGACGTCGAGGCGGATGCCGAGCAGCTTCGCGAGCAGCCGCGCCGCGTGGCTTCCGATGCGCCAGCCGGCGGCAGGGCGGCGCAGCGCCGCGACCGTCAGCCAGACCGGCACCGCAAGCAGCACGAGAGCCATCCACGCCCAGCCCGCCCACAGCAACGTCGCGCCGCGAGACAGCGTTCGCGATGCGCGCTCCGCGAGCCCCGACGCCGCGAGACGCAGCAACTGCATGGGCACGCTGCGCTGCCGGCCCAGCGCGCCGCTGAGGTACAGGTCGCGCGTCGCGACACGGCGGATCTTTCCGCTTGATGTTTTCAGCACGCTGTGCGGCGGCGCCAGCACGACTTCGTCGAGCGGCACGCCGAGCAGTTCGAGGGCGAGGCCTTCGACCGCGCGCTGCAAGCTACTGCGCTCGTCGTCCTGCGTCGTCCTCGTTTCGACGACGGCGACGAGCCGTTCGCTCGCCGTGACCGGATCGGAAGCGCCGAATATCGCGACGCAGCCCCTGCGCACGCCCGGCAGCGCCCCGATTGCATCCTCGAGTTCGTACGGATAGAGGTTCCGCCCGCCGCGGATGATCATGTCCTTGACGCGGCCGGTGACGAAGAGCTCGCCGTCGGCGAGGTAGCCGAGGTCGCCGGTGTCGAGCCAGGCTCCGTGCCACAGCTTGCGCGTTTCCTCCGGATTGCGCAGATAGCCGGACGTGGCCGACGGGCCGCGGAACTCGATGCGGCCGACGTGGCGCTCGGGGAGTTCGGCGCCGGCCGGATCCACGATGCGAAGCTCATGTTCGGGCAGCGGCTTGCCGCAGCCGACGAAGCGAATCGCCGTCGTGTCACTCGCCGTTGCCGAGAGCGCCTTGCGGTCGCGGAAAAACGGCTCGCGCGCGATGCGGTCGATGCGCGCCTCCCGCCCGGGTAGGGGAACTGTCAGCCCGACGGCGTTCTCGGCGAGCCCGTACGACGGCGTCAGGGTCTCGCGGCGCAGACCGTAGGGCGCGAAGCGCTCGCTGAAGCGCTCAATCGTGTCCGGACTGACGGGCTCGGCCCCATTGACCGCAAATCGCCAGCACGACAGGTTCAGCCCCGCGAGCTCGGCGTCTTCGACGTGCTTCAGTACGAGCTCGTAGGCGAAATTCGGCCCTGCGGAGAGACTGCCGCGGTAACGGTGGATCGTCCACAACCAGCGCGCCGGTCGCGCCAGGAAATCCAGCGGCGACATCAGCACCAGCGGGGAGCCGTTGTACAGGCTGCCGAGCCAGGCCGCGATCAGGCCCATGTCGTGATACAGCGGCAGCCAGCTCACGGTGACATCGTCGGCGCTCATCCCGATCGTGCGACTCCACGCCCGGATGTTCGCGAGCAGGTTGGTGTGGCTGAGCATGACGCCTTTGGGGTTGCCGGTGCTGCCCGAGGTGTACTGAAGCAGGGCAAGGTCGGCCGCATCCATCGTGGTTGACGTGCTGCGGGCGGCAGTCGCTGCCAGTTCCTCTACCGTCGCGACCTGCTTCAGACTGGGCGACTGCGTCGCAAGCAGGCGCGCGACGGTCCGCACGTCCGCGTCCGTGACCAGCACGGGCGCCTCACAGCTGGCGAGGATGCCGGCCTGGCGACGCAGATGATCTTCGAGCTGTGACGGGCGCGTCGGCGGATACATCGGCACGGGCACGCCTCCGGCCAGCAAGGTGCCGAAAAAACTCGTGAAGAACTCCAGCGCAGTCGGCAGCATGATTGCGACGGCGTCGCCGCGCGCGAGTCCTCGCTGCTGCAGGCCGGCGGCAATGCGGCGCGCGCCCTGCAGCAGATCGTCGTGCGTCAGCGTCGCGATCTCGACGTCGTCGCGCAGCAGGCGGATGTGCACGTGCCGGGGCGAGCGCGCAGCGTGCCACTCGAGCACCTCGATCAGCGTGTCGGCCTGCGCGGGAGTTTCGATCGTCTCGCCGGGTGTTTCCGGCAGGATGATATCGGTCTGCAGTCCGGCCAGGTCGGGATGGGCGGCGCGCAGCGCTGCGAGCAGCTGGCGCGGAGTCTCGGCGGCGGCGAGCGTGCCGGCCGGCAGGCGGACGCCGGCAGCATGCTCGAGGCGCGCGAGCAACTCGACGCGTGCAAGACTGTCGAGCCCCAGATCGCGTTCGAGATGGCTGTCCAACTCCGGCGTCAACCGCTGTCCCGGGCGAAGCTCGGCGACGAGCACGCGCACGATCTGTAGAACTTCTGCGTCACCGGTCGCCGCCGAGAGTCGATTCATGCTGAAGTCCTGCGTGTTGGCCTGCCGCCGTTTGTTGCTGCACCTGTCCAGCCTTGCCTGGTTCGGAAGCAGGGCGTGGGTCCGTTTGAGCGGCGGCGGATGCAGACTTTCTCACGTTTTGGCCGTTGCTTGCCACCAGCGCGGAGTGTCGCCGGGCGGCACCTGACCGATCAGCCGGAACACGGCCGCCAGCCCGTTGCGTGCGATCGCGTGTGGCGAGCCGTGGACATTCGCCGTCACCGCCTTGCCGCGGAACTGAAGGGGTGAGTCGTATTGCGACCTGAAAAGGGCGCTGCAGGCGGACGATCAGTGTCATTGAATCCGTATTGAGACTTGACTACAAAGACGTTGTCGATACCATGAACGGCAGCCGCCGCCGGCACGCCGGTTGCTGGGAATCGCCTCAGTTCGATGGTTTTCCGATTTTTCATCACCGCGGACGATGATCACTGAATCGTGCGGATTCCTTCGACATATCGCGTCAAGAAGCTGCACATTCTGATAAGAGCCCGCTTCCTTCTCGGAGCCGCGGACAGGCGCCACGGATCACGGAATCGGCCGGTCGAGCGAATTCGAGCGCCCGGGGCACTGGGGAAATTATGCGCACACCGTTTTCTTGTGATTCGGACCTGGGCAAGGGCTTCGGGAGCCGCTTCGAGATTTTGCCGGCGCTGGATCAATTCACGCGCGACCAGGTCTTCACGATTCGCCATGAGGTGTACTGCGAAGACCTCGGGTTCGAGCCGCTGCGCGAGGATCGGCATGAAACCGACGAATACGATCGTCACAGCGTGCACTGCCTGCTGCGCACGGCAGACGACTCCCATACGCTCGTCGGCTGCACCCGGTTGGTCCTCGCGCGCCCCGAGGATCCCGCTCATCCTTTCCCGTTCGAGAGCGTTTGCCGGGCGAACCTGGATCAGCACACGATCGATTCGCGCGCTCTGCCGCGACACAAGATCGCAGAAGTTTCCCGCCTAGCGGTCAGGCAAATGTACCGTCGCCGTCGCGGTGAAAAGCACACCGAGATGACGCTGCGAAACCGCGACTTCGGTTCGAGCGCGACCCCGCGTTTTCCATTCATCCCGGTCGGTTTGTATCTGGGGACGATGGCATTGGCCGAGGAATCCGGCATCGAAAAGGTTTTCGTCATCACGGAGCCGCGCCTGGCCGCGCATCTGTCCCGGCTGGGGTTCAGTATCGTGCAGGTCGGCCCTCCGATCGAACATCGCGGCACGCGGGTGCCGTCGATGATGGACGTTGAGCAGAGCAAGGAAGGGCTGCGTTCGCTGATTCGCCCGATGTGGGAGCTGATCCGCGGAGGGGTCAGGGCCGGCTACGCGGGGAAACGGGCGGCGATGGTCGCTACCTGACGAGCGGATCTATGGCCCTATCCGGTGTCCCGCCCTCGTCGCATGGCGCCCGGCAAACTACTGTCCCAGGGCGGACATCAGCGAGTTCCGCTCGTCGCGTGACTCGGCAATGATTTCCGCGACCGCAGCGGCGGGGGCCGGCTGCGTGGCAGGGATTTCCCCGGGCCGCGAAAACGGATTGGGATGAGTGCTCAGCCGGTTCGCCAGGTGGACAATGTTCGCCAGGGTGGCCGGAGACTCTCCTTCGTACGCTGTCTCGCAGCCGGAGATCGCGTCGAGAATGGCATCGGGCGCATCGAGTGCGCCGAGCACGGCGTGGCCGACGGCCGCGTGCCATTCGGAAAGCAGGCGGGAGAGGTCGTCGTCGCGGGCGACTCCGGGATGGCGGGCAACGCGTGACAGCAGATAGAAGTAACCGACGTCGTGCACGAGGCCGGCGAACATCGCCTCGTGCGGGTTGAAACGGGTCAGCTTGCGGGCGATGACGAACGACAGGGTGGCGACGTCGAGGCTGTGTTCCCAGAGTCGGCGTGCTTTGCTCGCATAAGGCGCCATTTCCCTGTCGAGCATCAGCTGCTCGATCGCGACGGAAATCGCAAGCGCGCGAATTGCCGAGAAACCGACCCGGATCACCGCGCTCCTGACATCGCAGACGTCGTTTCCGGAGAAGTTCAGCGCGGCCGAGTTGGCGAGGCGGATGACTTTGGCCGATACCAGCGGCTCGGCCCCGATGACGCGGGCGAGTTCATCGACGGTCAGCATCGGGTGGTCGAGCGCCACCCGGATCTTCATCGCCGCATCCAGAAAGGTCGGGAAACTGACGTCGCCGCGGGAGAGGTCGTCCGCGATCTGGATCAGGAAGCGCTGTGTGGAAACGTTCGCCATCATCGATGAATGCAGGCTGTCACGGAGCTGCGCGGCTTATCGCAGCACCATGTTGTCGCGGTGAACCAGTTCGGGTTCGTCGATGTAGCCGAGCAGCTTTTCTATCTCGGTGCTGGATTTGCGCGCGATGCGGCGGCACTCGCTACTGCTGTAGTTGATGAGACCGCGCGCGATTTCGTCGCCGGCGGCGCTGCGGCAGGCAACCGCTGCGCCGCGCTCGAATTCGCCCCCGACTTCGACGACCCCTACGGGCAACAGGCTGCGCCCGCAGCGCAGCGCGGCGATCGCGCCATCGTCGAGGATGAGGTCGCCGGCGAGCTGCAGGTGATCGGCGAGCCACTGTTTGCGCGCCTGCAGCGGCGAACTGGTCGCGTAGAGCAGGGTGCCGAGCGGTTCGGCTTGCGCGAGGCGGATCAGTGCGTCGACTTCGTTGCCGCTGGCGATGCACGTGTGGGCACCGCTTCGCGCTGCACGCTGGGCGGCGCGGATCTTCGTGATCATCCCGCCCCTGCTGATAGCGGTGCCGGCGCCACCCGCCATCGCCTCGTAAGATCTGTCCTCGGCCCGGCCTTCGCAGACGAGCGTCGCATTGGGGTCGCGGCGCGGGTCGGCGGTGTACAAGCCTTGCTGGTCGGTCAGGATCACCAGCGCATCGGCTTCGATGAGGTTCGCGACCAGCGCGCCGAGCGTGTCGTTGTCGCCGAACTTGATTTCGTCGGTGACGATCGTGTCGTTCTCGTTGATGATCGGCACGACACCCAGCTCGAGCAGCGTCGTCAGCGTCGAACGTGCGTTCAGGTAGCGCTTGCGATCGGCGAGGTCGTCGTGGGTCAGCAGGATTTGCGCAGTATGGAGATTGTGGCGCGAAAAAGCGTCCTCGTAGGCTTCGACGAGGCCCATCTGCCCGACCGCCGCAGCGGCCTGCAGCTTGTGCATTTCGTGCGGGCGCTTTTGCCAGCCGAGGCGCTGCATTCCCGCGGCGATCGCGCCGGACGACACCAGCACGACCTGCTTGCCCGCGGCACGCAATGCTGCGATCTGGCGCGCCCAGTCGGCCATCGCCGCTTTGTCGAGTCCGGCGCCGTTGTTCGTGACGAGTGCGCTGCCGACTTTGACGACGATGCGGCGCGCGTTGCGGATCTTGTCTCTCATGACGGACTGCGAAGGTTCCTAATGATTGGGCCGGTTGGTGTCCTGCTCATCGGTGGGATTGTTCTCGTTTCCGTCGCGGTCGTCGTCGACGGCGCCAGTGTCGCCTTCGGCGAGGAGCGTCTGCAGTCGTGCCTGGTAGGCCGCTTCGACGCGCGCTTCGGCTTCGGCCGCGGCGAGCGCCTCCGCATGGGCGCGGGCCGCTTTCTCGGCTTCCGCCTGGGCGCGTCCGGCATCGAGGAAGTCCTGGATCGCGAAGACCAGCTTCCTGCAGCCGTCGCCGGTCAGCGCCGAGATCTCGAAATGGCGTTCGACCGGCCCGTAGGCTTCGAGGAAGGCCGCGACGCGCGCGGCGCGTTCGTCTTCGGGAATCAGGTCGAGTTTGTTCAGCGCAAGCCAGCGCGGCTTGTTGTACAGCGATTCATCGTACTTGCGCAGTTCCTCGACGATCGCCTTGGCGTCCCGTACCGGATCGGCGTCGGGATCGAAGGGCGCGAGGTCGACGAGATGCAGCAGCACGCGCGTGCGCTGCAAATGGCGCAGGAACTGGTGGCCGAGCCCATGCCCTTCAGCCGCCCCTTCGATCAGCCCGGGAATGTCGGCGATGACGAAGCTGCGGTTCTCGTCGGTGCGCACGACGCCGAGGTTCGGTGCGAGCGTCGTGAAGGGATAGTCGGCGACTTTCGGCTTGGCCGCCGAGACTGCGCGGATGAACGTCGACTTGCCGGCGTTCGGCATGCCGAGCAGGCCGACGTCAGCCAGCACTTTCAGTTCGAGGCGCAGCGCGCGACGCTCGCCTTCCTCGCCCATCGTCCGCTTGCGCGGGGCGCGGTTGACGCTCGACTTGAAATGGAGGTTGCCCAGGCCCCCCTTGCCGCCGCGCGCGATGATCGCCTGCTTGCCGTCCTCGTCGAGGTCGGCGACGAGTTCGCCGGTGTCGAGATCGGTGATCACCGTGCCGACCGGCATGCGCAGCACGATGTCTTCGCCGCCCTTGCCGTAGCAGTCCTTGTTGCCGCCGTTCTCGCCGCGTTGCGCGCGGTGCATGCGCGTGAAGCGGTAGTCGACGAGCGTGTTGAGGTTGCGGTCCGCGAGCGCGTAGATGCTGCCCCCGCGGCCGCCGTCGCCGCCGTCCGGGCCGCCACGCGGTACGAATTTCTCGCGCCGGAACGACGCCGAGCCGTTGCCGCCGTCGCCGGCCATGACCTCGATGCGTGCTTCGTCAATGAACTTCATGATGATGATGTGCCTGTGGCAAAAACAAAAAAGCCCTATCGCAAGGATAGGGCTTTTCGAACCGGAACGCCGCCGGGTTTCAGGCGGCTTCGGGCACGATGAGGACGGTGCGGCGGCGCTGCGCGCCCTTGATCGTGAACTGCACGGTGCCGTCCTTCAGGGCGAACAGCGTGTGGTCCTTGCCGATGCCGACGTTTTCGCCCGGATGGTATTCGGTGCCGCGCTGGCGAACGATGATGTTGCCGGCGAGCACGAACTGGCCGCCATAGCGCTTGACGCCGAGGCGTTTCGATTCCGAGTCGCGGCCGTTACGGGAACTGCCGCCAGCTTTTTTGTGTGCCATGTCGAATTACCTCCGGACTCAGGCCGAGATCGCTTCGATGCGAAGCTCGGTGTAGTTCTGGCGATGCCCCTGATGCTTCTGGTAGTGCTTGCGGCGGCGCATCTTGAAAATCTTGATCTTGTCGTGACGGCCGTGGGACACCACGGTCGCCGTGACGACGGCGCCGGAAACCACCGGAGTGCCGATCTTGACCGACTCCCCCTCGCCGACCATGAAAACCTGGTCGATGGTGATTTCGGAGCCCACGTCTGCCGGTATCTGTTCTACCTTGATCTTTTCGCCGGCTGCGACGCGATACTGCTTGCCGCCGGTTTTTATCACCGCGTACATGGTGTTGCTCCAGTTGATGGGTTTGCAAAAGAATCGAGCACTCTAATTGCGAAGTGGATGATAGTCAAGGATTTCAAGGCCTTCAGCCGGTTAACGGAGGCGGCGGCGGAGTTCGCGGGGCAGGGCGGGCATGACCACCGCTGCGAAGCCCGGGCAAGTGCTTTTGCCATTTCGGCAGGCTGTGACAGCCTGCGCCCGGCCGCCGCGCTACAGCAACCCGCGCTCGGCGAACGACAGGGGCTGCGCGTGGGCGGTGACGATGAAGTGATCGAGGACGCGGATATCGACCAACTCGAGCGCCTGTTTGAGACTGCGCGTCAGCAGTTCGTCCGCGGAGCTCGGCTCGGCGGCGCCCGAAGGGTGGTTGTGCGCGAGAATGACCGCCGCCGCATTGCGCGCCAGCGCGAGCTTGACGACTTCGCGCGGGTAGACGCTGGTCTGCGTCAGCGTGCCGCGGAACAGTTCGACCGCTTCGATCAGGCGATTGCGTGCATCGAGCAGCAGCACGTGGAACACCTCGTGTGGCAGCGAGCCGATGCGCAGGCGCAGCCAGTCGCGCACCGCCAGCGGTGATTCGAACACGTCGGCAGCGTTCATCTGCTCGGCCAGCGCGCGCCTCGCCAGTTCCATGACCGCCTGCAGTTGGGCATACTTTGCGAGGCCCATGCCCGGGATCGCGGAAAATTCCGCGGCGGAGGCGGCGCACAGGCGGGTCAGCGAGCCGAACTGTTGCAGCAGGTCGCGCGCAAGATCGACCGCGCTTTTTCCGCGCATGCCGACGCGCAGGAACAGCGCGAGCAGTTCGGCGTCGGACAGCGCGGCAGTGCCGCGGGTGAGGAGTTTCTCGCGCGGACGCTCGTTTTCCGGCCAGTCGGTGATTGCCATGGGGTAGCGGGTGTGAGGATGTGTTCGTTAATTATACGGAATATGCCATGAGCGAATTGAGCGGGCGCCGGATCGTGCTTGGCGTCACCGGCGGGGTTGCCGCGTACAAGGCTGCGGAACTCGTGCGGCTGCTGGGAAAAGCGGGGGCCGACGTGCACGTCGTGCTGACCGCCGGCGGCGCACGTTTCGTCACGCCGGTGACTTTCCAGGCGCTGTCGGGCAACCCGGTGTGGTCGGATCTTTGGGATGCGCGCGTCGATAACAACATGGCGCATATCGACCTGACGCGCGGCGCCGACGCGATCCTGATCGCGCCGGCGACGGCCGACGTCATCGCGAAGCTCGTCCACGGCATCGCCGATGACCTGCTGACGACGCTGTGCCTCGCGCGCGAGTGCCCGCTGCTCGTCGCGCCGGCGATGAACCGCCAGATGTGGGAGCACCCGGCGACGCGGCGCAACATCGCGCAGCTCGCTGCCGATGGTGCCACCGTGGTCGGCCCGGCCGCCGGGGACCAGGCCTGCGGCGAGACCGGCATGGGCAGGATGCTCGAGCCTGACGAACTGCTCGAGCACCTGATCGCCTTTTTCCAGCCGAAGCTGCTCGCCGGGCGCAAGGTCGTGATGACCGCGGGGCCGACGTTCGAGGCGATCGATCCGGTGCGCGGCATCACGAACACGAGTTCCGGCAAGATGGGCTACGCGCTTGCACAGGCGTGCCGGCGCGCCGGTGCCGAAGTCGTGCTCGTCAGCGGGCCGACCGGACTGCCGGCGCCGCTCGGCCTCGATCGCGTCGACGTGCGCAGCGCGCTGCAGATGCGCGATGCCGTCGCGACGGCGCTGCCGGGCGCCGACGTCTTCATCGGCGTCGCCGCCGTCGCGGATTACCGGCCGCTGTCCGCCGCCGAGCACAAGGTGAAGAAGTCGTCCGCGGAGCTCACGCTCACGCTGACGCCGAACCCGGACATCCTCGCCGAAGTCGCGGCACTCCCGGATGCGCCGTTCTGCGTCGGTTTCGCCGCCGAAAGCCGCGACCTCGACGCCTACGCCGAAGGCAAGCGGCGCGCCAAGCGCCTGCCGATGCTGGTCGGCAACCTCGTGCAGGACGGGCTCGGCAGCGACGACAACCAGGTGATCCTGTACGACGACGCGGGTCGCCATCCCCAGCCGCGCGCGCCCAAAACCGTCGTCGCGCAGAAGATCGTCGAGCATCTGGCGGGCCTGCTGGCGACGCGGGCAGTCCGGCTGGCGAGATGAGCATGAGTGGCCGCTGCGTCATGACGCGGGACCAACAGGCGTGATAATCAACAAAGTCATTTCCGTTTGCTACGGCGGCTTGTGGACTGCGCGGGCGACGATTCAAGTTCCGAGGGGAAAATGCACCGAATAGACGTCAAGATTCTCGACGACCGCCTGCGCACCCATGCGCCCGCGTACGCCACGCCGGGTGCAGCCGGCCTCGACCTGCGCGCGTGCCTGAACGCACCGGTGAGCCTGCATCCGGGCGAAACCACGCTGATTCCGAGCGGGCTCGCGATCCACCTCGCCGATCCGGGCCTCGCGGCGATGGTGCTGCCGCGCTCCGGCCTCGGTCACAAGCATGGCATCGTGCTCGGCAACCTCGTCGGCCTGATCGACTCGGACTACCAGGGGCAGATTTTCGTGTCGGTGTGGAATCGCGGACGCGAAACCTTCACGGTCCAGCCGATGGAGCGCATCGCCCAGCTGGTGGTCGTGCCGGTGCTGCAGGTCGGCTTCAACATCGTCGATGAATTCCCCGAAAGCGATCGCGGCGCGGGCGGTTTCGGCAGCACCGGCAAGCACTGAATGCGTCACGGGATTCCGGTCGGCGTACACGTCATCGTCGAGCGGGACGGCGAAGTCCTGCTGCTCAGGCGCGCCGGCACCGGATTCTTCGACGGCCTGTACAGCCTTCCGGGCGGGCATGTCGAGCCCGGTGAATCGCTGCTCGACGCGGCCGTGCGGGAAATGTCCGAGGAAACCGGGCTGTACTTGCATGCGGATGCGCTCGAATACGTTGGGGTCGTGCACCGCCGCTCCGACACGAACCGTGTCGATTTCTTCGTCCGCGCCGGCCGCTTCACCGGCGAGCCGCAGATTTGCGAGCCGGACAAATGCGACCGGCTCGGCTGGTTCGGGCGTGACTGCCTTCCCGCGGCGACCGTTCCCTACATCCGCAACGCGCTGGCCGAGCGGCCGATGCCGTGGCTGCTGGAACTCGGGTGGCAGGACGACGCGTGAGGACGGTCGCCCGTCAGGCCGCCTGGTCCGCGCGTGCGCGCTCTTTGTTCCACATATTGCAAAAACGCAGTTCGGTCGGATACGGGAAGAAATCCTCGAGGTAACCCTTGCGGATCGAGGCCTGCGCGTCCTGCCAGAACTTGGCGTCGAGCAGGTCGCGGTGGTGCTTGAGGAAAGCTTTGCGCACGCGCGGGGCGCCGAGCAGGAACGTCGCGAATTCTTCCGGAAAGACGTCCATCGGACCCGCCGAATACCACGGCTCCGCAGCCATCTCCATCTCCGGATACGGCGCCGGCGGGATTCTGCGGAAGTTCATCGCGGTCATGTACTCGATCTCGTCGTAGTCGTAGAACACGACGCGGCCGTAACGGGTAATGCCGAAGTTCTTCCACAGCATGTCGCCGGGAAAGATGTTGGCCGTCGCCAGCTCGCGGATCGCGTTGCCGTATTCGCGCACCGCGTATTCGACCTGGTCGTCGTTGGCGCGCTCGAGGTAGATGTTCAGCGGCGTCATGCGTCGTTCGATGTAAAGGTGCTTGATGATCACCGAGTCGCCTTCGATCTCGAATGACGACGGGGCCAGCGCGCGCAATTCGTCGAGCAGCTCGGGGTGGAAGCGCGACAGCGGCAGCGCGGCGTACGAGAACTCCAACGTGTCGGCGAGGCGGCCGACGCGGTCGACCTGTTTCACCATCAGGTACTTGCGCTTGACGGTCGCGCGGTCCATGTTTTTCGACGCGCCGAACACGTCCTTGATGATCTTGAACACATACGGGTAGGACGGCAGCGTGAACACCAGCATCACGAGGCCGCGGATGCCGGGCGCGACGATGAACTGGTCGTTCGAGTGGCGCAGGTGCGCGATGAGGTCGCGGAAGAACATCGTCTTGCCCTGCTTGCCGAGCCCGAGCATCGTGTAGAGCTCGGAACGGTGCTTGTTCGGCATGATCGAGCGCAGGAAGTGGACGTAGCCGGACGGCACTTCCATATCAACGAGAAAATACGCGCGCGACAGCGAGAACAGCACCGAGATGCGCCACGGATCGAGCAGGATCGTGTCAGCTTCGAGCCGGCCCGCCAGGTTGTGTCGAACTGCCAGGGCGAATGGGTACTCCTGGTAGCCGTTGATCGCCTTGCCGATGATGTAGGCAGTCTTGTTGCGGTAGAACGCCGAGTACAGCACCTGGATCTGGCAATTGACTTCCATGTCGGGCCACGCGCCGAGGTGTTCGTGCACGGCGCGCAGGATGTTGTCGATGTCGCGGTCGAGATCCGCGAACGGGCGCTGCCAGTCGAAATCCTCAATGATCCGCCGCACCGTCGTGCGCAAGCCTTCGTCCTGCGGGTAATAGCTGCTGTAGACCGGCGGATAGGATTCGATGTATTCGGTCGAGACAGCGGGGCGCGCGAAAAGGTAGTCGTTGTTGAAATACGTGCGGTGCAGGATCTTGCAGCACACCGAATTGAAGAAGGTCTCCGCCAGCTCGGGCTGCTTGTGCCGCATCAGGATGCCGATGTACTGGAGCTTGAGCTGCTGCCAGGTGCTGTCGTCGAGCGAATCGGCGTCGAACTCCTCGTGCAGCCGCCGCACCGCCTCATCGACGCGGTCGTCGTAGAACTGCACCCGCTCGCGCACCGCGTCGATCTGCGCCTGCCAATCGGCCGCCTCGAAGCTTTCCTTGGCGCGGCGCGACGTCTCGCGGAAGATCCGGTAGTGCTTGTTGAAGCCTTCGATCATCGCCTGGGCGATCGATTGGGCGACCGGGTTTTCCCCGACGGGTGCGTCCATGGATTCCTCGTCTCGGTGATGAGGTGCGACGTTGGCGCGCAGCGGCGTGACGCCGTCCATTTTATCCCGAAACCTGCGGAGGGCCGGAGCACCCCCGCAACGCGATGACTCAGCAGCCCGCGTCGGCCAGCAGGTCTTCGCCGACCGGCGTGGCAACGGCTTCGAGGAAATTCCGTCCCCAGCGGTGGATGTCGTTGTGTTCGACGATGGCGAACAGCTCGCGCAGGCGCGACTCGGCCTCGGCGTCGTCCATCGCGATCGCCTGGTACAGGCGCGCTGCGAGGTCGGCGAGATCGTGCGGGTTGGTCAGCACCGCACCGTGCAGTTCGGCCGCTGCGCCGGCGAATTCCGACAGCACGAGCACCCCGCGCCCGGCGATCAGGCCCTGCGTCGCGACGTACTCTTTCGCCACGAGGTTCAGGCCGTCGCGCAGCGGCGTGATCCACATGACGTCGGCCATGGCGTACCACGCGACGACTTCCTCGAACGGCAGCGCGCGGAAGAAGAACTGCACCGGTGTCCAGCCGACGCGCGAGAAGCGCCCGTTGATGCGCCCTACCGCCTGCTCGATCTGCGTCTGCAGCGCGTCGTAGATCGTCATTTCCTTCGCGGCCGGCACGCACACGGCCATTAGCGACACTTTACCCTGCAGCTCGGGCTGCGCGTCGAGCAGACGTTCGAATGCGAGCAGCTTCTCGAGCGTGCCTTTCGTGTAGTCGAGGCGCTCGACCGACAGGATCACGCGCGTGTCCGCGAGGTCGGCGCGCAATTCGGCCATGCGGTCGCGCGTCGAAGGCCGGTCGAGGATCTTGCGCACGCGCTCGACGTCGAGGCCGACCGGGTGGGCGCCGAGGCCGATGCGTCGGCCGTGCACCTCGATTGCGGTCGTGACTTCGTCGAGGCCGACGGCGCAGCCGTAAGTGAGGTAGCGGGGCGCGCAGTTGCGGCGCTCGAGCACGGTCAGCGGCGCGACGCCGCGCGCGACGTCGACGAAATTTTCGGCCTGGCGGGGGATGTGAAAGCCGATGTAGTCGCACTGCAGCAGGCTCCCGATGATCTCGCGGCGCCACGGCAGCACGTTGAACACATCCGCCGACGGGAAATAGGTGTGGTGGAAGAAGGCGATCTTCACGTCCGGGCGCAGCTCGCGCAGCACCGCCGGCACCATCCACAGGTTGTAGTCGTGCAGCCACACGACCGCGCCTTCGGCCGCCTCGGCCGCCGCGCGCTCGGCGAAGAGCCGGTTGACCTTCAGGTAAACCTGCCAGTCATCCTCGCGGAATTGCGCCCGTTCCCAGAACGTGTGCAGCGTCGGCCAGAACGCTTCTTTCGAAAAGCGCTTGTAGAAGATGTCGATGTCGTCCTTCGTCAGCGGTACGCGCGCAGCGACCAGATGGGGGTAGCGCTCGCGGTCCACCGCCGTATGGACTTCGAACGGGATCGCCTTTTTCGGGTCATGCATCGACCATGCGATCCATGCGCCGGGGCGGCCGTCGCTGAAGTAGCTCAGCAACGTCGGAATGATGCCGTTCGGCGAGCTCGGGGCCGCACGAGTGATCCGGCCGTTTTCGACCACCTCCTCGTACGGCAACCGGTGATAGACCATGACGAGCTCGGAGCGCCCCGGCGTGTCGGTTTCGCGCAGCTCCGCTTCGACGCCTTCCGGCCCGAGGAAACCGAAGTGGGCGATTGCCTCGAGGATGCCTCCGCAGCCCGGATGGCGTGCGTGCAGCACATGAGCGCGATCGCGGGTCGCTTCGAGCAGCGCCGCTTCCGACTCGCCGACGCACACTCCGACGAACCCCTGCTCGTACATCGACAGGTCATTGAGCGTGTCGCCGGCGACCAGCACCGTGTCGCGGTCAACGTCCAGCAGGCGCACCAGCGCCTCGAGCGTGCTGCCTTTGTTGACGCCGCGCGGCAGGATGTCGAGATAGCGTTCGGCCGAATACAGCATGTCGCAGCCGAGCGCCGCGGCGATGCCGCGAAGGTCGCTGCCGACGGTGCCGGGCGCGCAGAAATACGAGCAGCGGCGTTGCTGCGGCACTTCCTGGCGCTCGATGCCGACGAACGATGCCATCGCCGCGGCGACGACACGCTCGCCAGGCCACAGCGCGTCGATGCCGGCTTGCAGCGGTTGCACCGGCTGCAGCGTACGGCCATCGACGACCGTCGCGCCGACGTCGCAAACGATGTAGTCGGGCGTCGGGATCGACGGGTCGGAGAGCAGTGGCAACACGACCTCGAGTCCGCGCCCGGTGACGAAGACCAGCTTGATTTCGGGGTGGGCGTTGATCAACTGGTACAGGCGCAAACGTGCTTCAGGGTGGCCGGCGAGAAATGTTCCGTCGAGATCGGTCGCAATAAGCATAGAAAGTTCTCCATTTTCTGGTTGTGCGCCGACTTTTGTTGCCGGCGATGAGAGGGCGAGGAGGGTCTTTCCCCGCGGCGCGAGCGCAGGTTCGAGCAGAACGGGCGCAGGGCCGCGCAAGAGGCGGCGCGACGACGGGAGAACCGGCAGGTGCCCCGCCGGACACACAGGAGAGGTTGCCGAACGGTAAATCGTTGTCCGGCGGGCAAGGTCGTGCAGCGAGATATATTTGGACAAACATTGTAACCGTTTACCCGCGTAGACCCAAATTGCCTCAAGCCGCGGTGACCCGGTCTTGCCGCTCCACAATGCAGATTGGATCGTCATCGGCCGCGCAGGGGTTAGATCTTGTGTCTTATACAAGAGTAAGATTGTGCGCCTGGCGGCAACCGGCTGCACTCGCAGGTCTATAATCGTGCGCCGTCAGGAAATGAGCGGATGCGATGAGGCCTTCAGGGCCGTGTCTCGTCCTGTTTTTGCGTCCGTCAGGCTTCGCACAGGGCAAAATAACGAGGGAGAAATGCATGACAACGAAGAGTCCGACCATCATCTACACGCTCACCGATGAGGCGCCGCTGCTGGCGACCTACTCGCTGCTGCCGATCATCGAGACGTTTGCCCAGCCTGCGGGCATCAATATCGCGAAGAGCGACATATCGGTGGCCGCTCGTATCCTTGCCGAGTTCTCGGACTACCTGACCGACGCGCAGAAGGTGCCCGACAACCTGGCCGAACTCGGCCGGCTCACGCAGGATCCGGACACCAACATCATCAAGCTTCCGAACATCAGCGCCGCCGTGCAGCAGCTCACCACTGCGATCGCCGAGCTGCAGCAAAAGGGTTACGCGATTCCGAACTATCCGGAAACGCCGAAGACCGACGAAGAAAAGATCATCAAGCAGCGCTACGGCAAGGTGCTCGGCAGCGCGGTCAACCCGGTGCTGCGCGAAGGCAACTCGGACCGCCGTGCGCCCCCCGCGGTCAAGCGCTATGCGCGCAAGCATCCGCACTCGATGGGCGAGTGGAGCATGGCGTCGCGCACGCACGTCGCGCACATGAAAAGCGGCGACTTCTACCACGGCGAGAAGTCGATGACGCTCGACCGCGCCCGCGACGTGAAGATGGACCTGGTCACCCGGCGCGGTGAAACCATCGTGCTCAAGCCGAAAGTCGCGCTGCTCGACGGCGAGATCATCGACTCGATGTTCATGAGCAAGAAGGCGCTGTGCGCGTTCTACGAAGAGCAGATGGAAGACGCGCGCAAGACCGGCGTGATGTTCTCGCTGCACGTCAAGGCGACGATGATGAAGGTCTCGCACCCGATCGTGTTCGGCCACGCGGTCAAGATCTTCTACAAGGAGGCTTTCGAGAAGCACGGCAAGCTCTTCGACGAGCTGGGCGTCAACGTCAACAACGGCATGTCGAACCTCTACGAGAAGATCGCGACGCTGCCGGAATCGAAGCGCGACGAAATCGTGCGCGACCTGCACGCGTGCCACGAGCACCGCCCGGAGCTGGCGATGGTCGACTCGGCCAAGGGCATCACAAACCTGCACGCTCCGAACGACGTGATCGTCGACGCCTCGATGCCGGCGATGATCCGCATCGGCGGCAAGATGTGGGGTGCCGACGGCAAGCCGAAGGACACCAAGGCCGTCATGCCGGAGAGCACTTTCGCCCGGATCTACCAGGAGATGATCAACTTCTGCAAGACCAACGGCAACTTCGATCCGACGACGATGGGAACCGTGCCGAACGTCGGCCTGATGGCGCAGCAGGCCGAGGAATACGGCTCGCATGACAAGACTTTCGAGATTCCGGAAGCCGGCGAGGCGCGCATCGTCGATATCGCCACCGGCGAAGTGCTGCTGACGCAGAACGTCGAGGAAGGCGACATCTGGCGCATGTGCCAGGTCAAGGACGCCGCGATCCGCGACTGGGTCAAGCTGGCCGTCAACCGTGCCCGCAACTCCGGCATGCCGGCGCTGTTCTGGCTGGACCCTTATCGCCCGCACGAGGCGGAGCTGATCAAGAAGGTCGAGAAGTACCTGAAGGATCATGACACGAGCGGGCTCGACATCCAGATCATGTCCCAGGTGCGTGCGATGCGTTACACGCTCGAGCGCGTCATCCGCGGCCTCGACACCATCTCGGTGACAGGCAACATCCTGCGCGACTACCTGACCGATCTCTTCCCGATCATGGAGCTGGGCACCAGCGCGAAGATGCTGTCGATCGTGCCGCTGATGGCCGGGGGCGGAATGTACGAAACCGGGGCGGGCGGCTCGGCGCCGAAGCACGTGCAGCAGCTGGTCGAGGAGAACCACCTGCGCTGGGATTCGCTCGGCGAGTTCCTCGCGCTGGCGGTGTCGCTCGAGGACATGGGCATCAAGACCGGCAACGACAAGGCCAAGCTGCTCGCGAGAACTCTCGACGAGGCGACCGGAAAACTGCTCGACAACGACAAGTCGCCGTCGCGCAAGACCGGTGAGCTGGACAACCGCGGCAGCCACTTCTACCTTGCGCTGTACTGGGCACAGGCGCTGGCGGCGCAGGATGACGACGCGGAGCTGAAGTCGCGTTTCGCGCCGGTGGCGAAAGCGCTGGCCGAGAACGAGCAGAAGATCGTGGACGAACTGCGCGCAGCACAGGGGCGTCCGGCGGACATCGGCGGCTACTACCTGCCCGATCCAGCGAAGACCGTCGCGGTGATGCGTCCGAGCGCGACGTTCAACGCGATCCTGGCGGAAGCCTCGGCCTGAGCATGGTGAAGCGCGCGCCGCTGGAGGCGGGCGCGCAGGCGGAAATCCTGGCGCCGGAAGGAAGGTGCCGGGGTTTGCGCCACAGTTGATATCCGCAGGGGGGGAGGAGCATCATCCGCATACGTCGTCCCCGGGGGCGCCCTGCGAGGTGATCCCCCAAGCTGCCAGTCGAAGGTTTTCAGTGCAAAGCTGAGTCAATCGAAACGCGTCCACATAGAGGGAGTAGGCATGAGCACATCTCACATCACAGTTCCCGCCGGCGGCCAGAAAATCATTCCTGGCCAGCCCATCCCCGACAATCCGATCATCCCGTTCATCGAAGGTGATGGCATCGGTGTAGACATCACCCCGGTGATGATCAAGGTCATCGATGCGGCAGTCGCGAAAGCGTATGGCGGCAAGAGAAAGATCCACTGGATGGAAGTCTATGCCGGTGAGAAATCCACTCAGGTGTACGGCCCGGACGAGTGGCTCCCGAAGGAAACCTTCGACGCGCTCAAGGAATACTCGGTGTCGATCAAGGGCCCGATGACGACTCCGGTCGGCGGCGGCATCCGCTCGCTGAACGTCGCGCTGCGCCAGGAGCTCGACCTCTACCAGTGTGTGCGTCCGATCCAGTACTTCAAGGGCGTGCCTTCGCCGCTGAAGAACCCGGAACTGACCAACATGGTGATCTTCCGCGAGAACACCGAGGACATCTACGCCGGCATCGAATGGCAGGCAGACTCTGAGCAGGCCAGGAAGGTCATCGCGTTCCTGCAGAACGAGATGGGCGTCAAGAAGATCCGCTTCCCGGACACGTCAGGCATCGGCATCAAGCCGGTTTCCGTCGAAGGCACGCAGCGTCTGGTGCGCGCGGCGCTCAAGTACGTGATCGACAATGACCGCAAGTCGCTGACGATCGTGCACAAGGGCAACATCATGAAGTTCACCGAAGGCCTGTTCCGCGACGTGGCCTACGAGCTGGCGCAGAAGGAATTCGGCGCGCAGCCGATCGACGGCGGCCCGTGGTGCAAGTTCAAGAACCCGAACACCGGCCGCGAAATTGTCGTCAAGGACTCGATCGCCGACGCTTTCCTGCAGCAGATCCTGCTGCGTCCGGCCGAGTACGACGTCATCGCGACGACGAACCTGAACGGCGACTACATCTCCGACGCGCTGGCTGCCCAGGTCGGCGGCATCGGCATCGCCCCGGGCGCGAACATTTCCGACCAATACGCCTGCTTCGAAGCGACGCACGGCACGGCGCCGAAATACGCCGGCCTGGACAAGGTCAACCCGGGTTCGCTGATCCTGTCCGCCGAGATGATGCTGCGTTTCATGAAGTGGACGGAAGCGGCCGATCTCGTCATCAAAGGCATGGAAGCCGCCATCGGCGACAAGGTCGTGACATACGACTTCGCACGCCTGATGGAAGGCGCCCAGGAAGTGTCCTGCTCGGCGTTCGGCGACGCGATGATCGCGCGCATGTAATCGCCGCGCTCGGCGCCCGCCCCCGCGTCGCCGATCCGAAAACCCGCCGTCTCCCCGAGACCGCGGGTTTTTTCGTCTCCGCGTGCACTGCGCCACGCTGGGTAACCTCAGTAAGTCTTTGTAAGCTATCTGTAAGAAACCGCTTTCTAGAATAGGCGTGCGTTCTGCTGCCCGTCGCCCGTTCAGGGCGTCAGCCGCAGAAATGCAACAATAATCACTAGGAGACAATATGGATAACAACAGCACAGCCTATTGGAGGGCGACGCTGGGACTGCTGGCGAAGATTCTCGTGATCTGGTTCCTGGTCTCATTCGGCGCAGGCATCATCTTCGCCCCGGTGCTCGACAACATTCACCTGGGAGGCTACCCGCTGGGCTTCTGGTTCGCGCAGCAGGGCTCGATCTACGTCTTCGTGGTCCTGATCTTCTATTACGCGAAGAAGATGGGCGACATCGACCGCCAATTCGACGTTCACGAAGATTGAGGGCCACGACATGGAACTGCAAACTCTGACTTATCTCGTCGTGGGCGCGAGCTTCGCCCTCTATCTCGGCATCGCAGCGTGGGCGCGCGCAGGCTCGACCTCCGAGTTCTACGTCGCCGGCGGCGGCGTGCATCCGGTCACGAACGGCATGGCGACGGCGGCGGACTGGATGTCGGCGGCCTCGTTCATCTCGATGGCCGGCCTGATCGCGAACATGGGCTACGGCGGCGGCCTGTTCCTGATGGGCTGGACCGGTGGCTACGTGCTGCTCGCGATGCTGCTCGCGCCGTATCTGCGCAAGTTCGGCAAATTCACCGTGCCGCAGTTCATCGGCGACCGCTTCTACTCGAAGTCGGCGAGCACGGTCGCGGTATTGTGCCTGCTGACCGCGTCGATCACGTACGTCATCGGACAGATGACCGGCGTCGGCGTCGCGTTCTCCCGCTTTCTCGGCGTATCGAACGAGGCCGGGATCTACATCGGCATGGCGATCGTGTTCATGTACGCGGTGTTCGGCGGCATGAAGGGCATCACCTACACGCAGGTCGCGCAATACGTCGTGCTGATTCTCGCCTACACGATTCCGGCGATCTTCATCGCGCTGCAACTGACCGGCAATCCGATCCCGCAACTGGGACTCGGCGGAGATCTGGTCGGCACCGACACGTCGCTGCTGTCGAAGCTGAACCAGGTCGTCACCGATCTCGGCTTCGGCGAATACACGACTTCGGTGCCGGGCAGCCGGCTCAACATGTTCGTGTACACCGTGTCGCTGATGATTGGCACCGCGGGCCTGCCGCACGTGATCGTGCGCTTCTTCACGGTGCCGAAGGTCAAGGACGCGCGCTCGTCCGCCGGCTGGGCGCTGGTGTTCATCGCGATCCTCTACACGACGGCGCCGGCTGTCGCGGCGATGGCGAAGTACAACCTCCACGCGACCGTCAACACCGCCGTCGCGACCGGCGGCGACTTGTACGCGCCGAACGCGAGCCTGCCGAACGAGGAGCGTCCGGAGTGGATGAAGCGCTGGGAAAAGACCGGCCTGCTGAAGTTCGAGGACAAGAACGGCGACGGACGCATCCAGTACTACAACGATGCGTCGAAGAATCCCGAAGCCGTCGCGAAGGCGCAAGCCGCGGGCTGGAACGGCAACGAGCTGACGGTCAACGCCGACATCATCGTGCTCGCGAATCCGGAAATCGCGCTGCTGCCGAACTGGGTCATCGCGCTCGTCGCGGCCGGCGGTCTCGCCGCGGCGTTGTCGACCGCGGCCGGCCTGCTGCTCGCGATCTCGTCGGCGGTGTCGCACGACCTCGTCAAGAACGTGTTCAAGCCGGACATCAGCGACAAGGGCGAACTGATGGTCGGCAAGATCTCGATGGCCGGGGCGATCGTGCTTGCCGGCTACCTCGGTCTGAACCCGCCGGGATTCGCAGCAGGCACGGTCGCGCTGGCGTTCGGCATCGCGGCGAGCTCGCTGTTCCCGGCGATCATGATGGGCATCTTCAGCAAGAAGATGAACAAGGAAGGCGCGATCGCAGGCATGCTGGCGGGCCTGTTCGTGACGCTGTTCTACGTGTTCGCGCACAAGGGCCTGTTCTTCATCAAAGGCACCGAGTTCGTCGATCTGATCGGCGGCCCGAACTCCTTCTTCGGCATCACGCCTGAAGCGTTCGGCGCGATCGGCGCGCTGGTGAACTTCACCGTCGCGTTCGTCGTCGATAAGGTCACGAAGGAGCCGCCGGTGCATATCCAGGCGCTGGTCGAGAGCGTGCGGATTCCGCGCGGCGCGAAGGCGGTCGACGGCGCACACTGAACGGTCCGATGCAGCAAGGGTTGCGGTCGCTTGCCGGCGCACTTGCCGGCGCGGCTGCAACCAGAACCCCGCCGGCGTCCGATGGCGGGGTTTTTATTTTTGTGGCACTTTGCGCATCGGTGCCGATTCCGGCAGCGGATGCTACGGAGTAGCGAATGGTCTTTGACGTTAGCGTTGCCCTGACCTGGGTGTTGTTCCTTGCCCTGTTCCCGATCGCGTTTTTCTGGCTACGTCGCGCATGGCGGATTGTCGTTCAGCGCGATTTTTCGGAAGTGGCGCTCAAGCGTGGCGAGTTGCCGGCGAATCCGCAGAAATTCGCCCCGTATGCGGCAGCGATAAATCTGGTTTGTGGCGGAGTCGTCGTTGCGGTGATCGGCGGAGTCGTGCTCGGCTACCTCGACTACGAAAGCTGGAGCGCGACCGCCGGGGTGACGATCTGGTGCAAGTTCCTTGCCGATTTCATCCTGAGCCGTCATGCCCATCCGATCGCCCTCAAGAAAGCGGCCAGGCCCGAAGAAACCGGGGGCCCGAGCCGATAGCTTGCCTATCGGCCGAGCCCGCGCTGGTGTCGTTTGTCCGTCAGCGGTCCTGGGAAGGTGCAAGTCGGAGCGCCGTCAGGGACGCTCGGCAACGTCATATTCGCGGTCGAGGCGGTTCATCACGTACACATACACCCCGACGATCACCAGATAACTCAGCAGCGAGCCCTGGGCGAACATGTAGAAACCCAGTGGGAAGCCGAGAAACGAGTATCCGTTGAGCTCGTCCGCGAAATAGCCAGCGACGAAGCTGACGAGAAACCAGACCGCCAGCAACGACACGATCAGCGCGCGGTTGTAGCGCCAGTAGGCACGCTGCCTGTCGGTCAGTTTCACCATTGCCCCGTCCTACTGTCCTGCATTTCGGCCGGCATACGCTTTCGCGAGGCGCTGCTGCACCTCCTGGGGCGCGGGCTCGTGGCCGCTCGCCGCAAGCACGAATTCGCTCTCGCCGGCGCAAATCGCTTTGAGCCGCGCCTCGAAGCCTTCCATCTCGGCCATCGGCACAGTCGCGGTGAGCACTGTCCACCCGCTCGCCGGGCTCTCGGTAGTCGTGAGCCGGCCTCGACGGGCAGCGAACTCGGCGGTGATGTCGCCGAAATGGCTGTCCTCGATTTTTACGGTGACCGTGACCAGCGGTTCGAGCACGATCGGTCGCGCGGCGAGCAGGGCTTCGAGCGTCGCGTGGCGCCCGGCCGTGACGAACGAGATTTCGTTCGAATCCACCGCATGGTGCTTGCCGTCGGTCAGCACGACGCGCACGTCCTGCACCGGGAAGCCAGACAACGCCCCTTCGGCGAGCGCCTGGCGCACGCCTTTCTCGACTGCGGGCAGGAAGTTCGTCGGGATCGCGCCTCCTTTGACCTCGCTGCCGAGTTCGATGCCGGAGCCTCGCGGAAGAACTTCGACGCGCAGCGCGACCTCGCCGAACTGGCCGGCGCCGCCGCTCTGCTTCTTGTGGCGGTAGCGTGCCTCCGCGGTGGCGGCGATGGTTTCGCGATATGGTACTGTCGGGGTCGCGGTGTCGAGCTGCAGGTTCCAGCGCGTGCGCAACTGCTCCAGCACGATCTTGAGGTGCAGTTCTCCGAGCCCCCGGATCACCGTCTGGCGCGCCTGGTGATCGAACCCCACTTCCAGGCACGGGTCCTCGTCGACGAGTCGCGCCAGCGCTTCGGCCAGTTTCTGTTCGTCACCATGTTTCCGCGTGATCAGCGTGAGTCCGAACACGGGCTGCGGATAGCGCAGCGCAGCGAGATGGTAGGTGTCTTCGTCGTGGGAGTCGTGCAGCACGGCGTCGGGGTGGATGTCGTCGACGCGCGCGACCGCGCAGATGTCACCCGGCACGCCGACTGGCGTCTCGACCTGGTTCTTGCCCTGCAGGCGCAGCAGGTGCGCCACTTTGAAGCTCTTGCGGCTGTCGCCGATATAGAGCTGGGTGTTCGGGCCGAGCGTGCCCTGGTGGATGCGGAACAGCCCGAGCTTGCCGCGGTACGGATCGTTCGCGACCTGGAACACATGGGCGATGACGTGGCGGGCGGGGTCCGGCGCGACCTCGACCGGCTGCGCCTGGCTGCCTTCTCCTTTGAGGAAGCGCGGCGGATTGCCTTCCGTCGGGTCCGGCATCAGGCGGCCGAGAATGTCGAGCAACTCGTTCACGCCCGCGCCGGTGCGCGACGAAACGAAGCACACCGGGATCAGATGGCCTTCGCGCAACGCCTGTTCGAATGGCGCGTGAAGCTGCTCGGGGTCGAGCGATTCCCCCTGCTCGAGATAGCTTGCCATCAGCGCCTCGTCGAGTTCGACGACCTGGTCGATGATCGCCTCGTGCGCCGCGGCGACCGACGAAAATGCGGCTTCGGCATCGTGGTCGGGCGCGAAAAAGCAGTCGATGACCCGGGCGCGGTCGGCGGCCGGCAGGTTGACGGGCAGGCATTCGCGACCGAAGGTCGCCGTCAGCTTCTCCATCAGCGCAGTGAGGTCGGCAGTGCTCGCGGCGTCGATCTTCGATACGACCACCAGGCGGCATTTGTCGGCCGCGGCGTCCATCATCCGGCGCGTGCCGCTTTCGATGCCCGCCTGCGCGCTGACGACGACCGCCGCCGTCTCGACCGCGGGCAGCGCCGACAGCGCCCGTCCGGCGAGATCCGGCAGGCCCGGGGTGTCGAGCATATTGACCCAGTGCCCGGCCCATTCGAAGTGCGCGATCGACGTCGCAAGGGAATGGCCCATCGCCTTTTCCTGTGCGTCGAAGTCGCTGACCGTGTCACCGCGTTCGATGCTGCCGGCCGCACCGATCGTTCCCGATGCGGCGAGCAGCGCTTCGAGCAGAGTCGTCTTGCCGCCGCCGGAATGGCCGAGCAGGGCGACGTTGCGGATGTCGTGTACAGAGGTCGGTGTCATGGCGCTGTCCTCCCGTTGTCGTTTGACCAGAGTTTCCGCCTGTCGCGCCGCGGGTGCAACGCCCGCAGGTCGGACTGGCCCGTTCAGGCGCTGCGCAGCCCGAGCAGCCGCGTCACCGCGATCGCCAGCAGCGGCAGCGACAATCCCAGCAGCGTGACGGTGATCAGCAGTACGCCGAGTTCGGAATAATCGGCCGGGATCGTCACGGCACCACTGGCCGGGTCGCGCACTTCGCGGCTGACGGTGAAAATCTCGTTCAGGTATTTCGTGCCGAGCTGCGCCGCCGACAACGCGAGGTTCGTGAACGACGCCATCACGGCGAAGAACGTCGCCTTGAGGTGAGGAGGCGCGGAATTCGCGATCCACGCGAGCATCGGCACCATCGACACCTGCCCGAGTGGCGACTCGAGCGCGGTGTTCGCGATCGCGATGAAGCGCGCGTCGATGAGCCCCCCGGTGAGCCGTGCGGTCCATTCGTGCAAGCCGTAGAACATGCCGACGATCGGGGCGGACAGCAGCGTCGCGGCAACGGTCAGCACGATGACGATCTGTGCGATCGATTTTTCCGCCATGAAGCGGCGGAACAGGAACAGGCCGGCGAGCGTCAGCGTGCTCGTGATCAGGTCGAGCCGCGACAGGAAGCTCTGGTCGAACCCGAGCATATCGATCATCCACCAGCTTGCGCCGGCCCCCGGAGTCGGGATCGCGCGAAAGACGAAGATCACGATGACGGTGCCGAGCAGCGTGCGCGCCGCCTCCGGGGCGAGTTCGCGCAGCAGCTTCGCGATCATCACGCCGATGATCGCGAACGACGACGCGAAGATCAGCTCCTGGCCGTACGGCATGCCGGACAGCCCGACGCCGAGGGTGAGCGCGACGAACACTGCGCTGCCGCCCAGGATCCACCAGTTCGGCGCCGTTTTCTCCTGGGGAGCGTGCACGAGGCGATCGACTTCCGCGCCGCTGTGGCCGAGCGCCTCGAGTCGCCGCGCCTCGCGCCGCTTGAGCACCCCGGCGAGCAGCACGCCGCTGATCGACAGCAGCGGGATCACCAGCGCGAGCTCGTAGATGCGCACGTAGATCTCGACTTTCGCGGACTCGGGCAAGGTCTCGGCGCCCTGGAACATCGCCACGTTCGCGAGCGACACCAGCACCGTGCCGCCGATGATCGCGACGCGCCCGAGCATCTGCATCGTCGTGTGCATCAGCCTGACCGTTTCGGCCGGGTAGGGAGCGCCGTCGACGTCGAGCCGCGGCACCGCCTCGACCGTCATCGCGTCGGCGACCGCGTCCTGCATCACGTAGCCGAGCGGCGCGAGCAGCGCAGACACCACGAACCACGCTTCGGCGCTCATCACGGTGCGCATCTGGTCGGGCCGGGAGATCAGCCCGATCATGATCGCGAGGCTCGCCGCAATGAGGGCCGCGCCGAGATAGACGAACCCGGCCTTGTGCCGCCACATCAGGTCGACGAGATGGCCGATCGGCATCTTCAGCGCCCACGGAATGCCGGCCCAGAAGCCGAGCGCGGCGAGAAAAGCTGCCGACAGGCCGAGGTAGTCCTTGACGAAGAACGTGCCGACGATTCCGGTCAGGCCCGACACGCCGGCCGCGACGTACACCATCAGCGGCGGCAGGTACGACAGCCGCATCTCGCGGCCGAGTTCCAGGATGTTGCGGTCGAACCAGCGGTACAGGGCAGTGCTCAAGGTGGGGATTCCGGTGGTCAGGGGCGGATCGGGTTGAAGGGGAAAAACGAAAGGGGAAAGCGGGCCGGCGGCATGTCAGCCCATCAGTCGCTCGAGCCATGGCAGGATCCACGGCAGCGAGGCGGCGGTCAGCAGTCCGTTGAGGCCCATGCCGAGCGCGGCGAAGGCGCCTGCCACTTCGCTGACCTGGAATGCACGCGCGGTGCCGATGCCATGCGAGGCGATGCCGATCGCGAAGCCGCGCACCGCGTGGTCGTCGATGCGCAGCATCCGGTAGACATAGCGCGCGCAGATCGCGCCGACGATACCGGTGCAGATCACCAGTACCGCGGTGAGCGACGGCAGGCCGCCGAGACGCTCCGCAACTCCCATCGCGATCGGCGTCGTGACGCTCTTCGGCGCGAGCGACATCATCGACTCGCGGCTCGCTCCGAGCAGCGCCGCGATGCCGACTGCCGACAGCGCCGCGGTCAGCGATCCGGCGGCGAGCGTCGCGAGCAGCGGCACCAGCATGCTGCGCAGGCGCCCCCACTGCGCATGGAGCGGTATCGCCAGCGCGACGGTGGCCGGGCCGAGCAGGAAATGCACGAACTGCGCGCCGTCGAAATAGGTTTCGTACGGCGTGTCCGTCGCGCTCAGCACCAGCACCAGCATGATCACCGCAAGCATCACCGGGTTCAGCAGGGGATGGTGGTTCGCGCGGCGGTACAGCCACAGCGCGGCCTGATACGCGAGCAGCGTCAGCGTCAGGCCGAGCAGCGGCGTCGCTGACAGATACACCCAGATCTCGCCGAGAACCGGCGTCATCGGGATTCTCCGCGACTCGGTGCGCGGTGCGTCAGCTTTTGCAGCAGCAGCGCGGCGACTGCGATCGACAGCAGGGTGCTGAACACCAGCGCGACGGTCAGCGGCAGCCACTCGTCGGTGAGCCGCTGGAAATGCAGCATGACGCCGGTGCCTGCCGGTACGAACAGCAGCGACAGGTGCTGCAGGACCCCGTTCGCGGTGGCGCGCAATTGTTCGCCGGGCCCGCTCCTCACGATCAGCGTGACGAACAGCAGGGCCATGCCGACGACCGGACCCGGGATCGGCACATTGAGCCCGCGCACCACCACTTCGCCGACGAGCTGGAACACGAGGAGTAGCGTGAGGGCGCCGATCATGAAGTCTCTCCGGAGTTGGCCGGGCAGGATGATCGCGACATTCTATTAACCCGGCGATTAAATACAACCGTTCGCCCTGAGCTTGTCGAAGGGCATGCCAGGGCTTCGACAAGCTCAGCCCGAACGGTATTTAGTTGCCGGGTCAATAACGGCACCGTAAGGCGTCGTCCGCGGGTAGCGGCGAACGAGCAGGTAACCGGCCGTGCCGGGGGGGCGCCACGCCCGTATGACGGATCGCCCCACGGCAGCGCTGCGATTGCCCGGTATTGCCGACACCTGCCCGAACGCCCTATCGTTGCGGCTCGATGACAACGGCGACGGCACGAGGAGACGGCAATGACGATGGTCGAAACGGCGCGGGGCACGGTGCATGAATGGCAACGGGATCACATGGGGCATATCAACATCCGCGCTTACATGGAATTCCACGATGCGGCGAGCTGGCAGTTCTACGCGATGCTCGGGCTGCCGGCATCGCTGTTGCGCAGCGGCGCGGTGAATCTGGCGATGGTGCAGCAGAACATCAGCTACCAGAAGGAGCTGTATCCGGGCGACACGGTGTTCGTGCGCAGCGGGGTGCTCGAGATGCGCGAAAAGGTGGTGCGCTTCCGCCATGAAATCGTCAATACCGAAACTGGTGAAGTCTGCTCGACGTCGGACTGCACCGTCGTGTGCCTGAATCCGGTGACGCGCCGCTCTCAGCCGTTCCCGGCGGAGGTCGCGCTGCACGCCGAGGAGTTCAGGTTGCCGATGGTGCAGTAGCGCGTGCCACGGCGGGATCGCTCTCACTTCGGATGATCGGAGTCTGGCGCGGGCGGGACTTGCGCTACGGGCGAAGGGGACCCGGCGAGCAGTTCGTCGACGAGCGCGCGCATCCGCCGCCAGTGCGATCCTTCCCAGAAGACGCGGCGACACACGTCACAAGTGCTGAAACGCGTGCGGCTCGCGCGCACTCCCGGCGGCAGGCGGTCTTCGACCTCGGCCTTGTCGATCGGCCGCAGCGGCGCGTTGCAGTCGAGGCATAGCGTGAAAGGCTTCGCGCTGCCGGCGAGGTCGAGCCGGTCGAAGATCTCGCGCACCTGCTGCGCCGGCTTGAGCGCCCGCACGTAACAGCCGTGCGTCAGCGTGCGGCGCTTGAGCAGTTCGCGGTCGCGTGTCAGCACGATGCGGCCGTCGCGCGCGGCGATGATCTCGATCTCGCCGTCGTCGAAGTGGTTGTCGTAGAGCGTGTCGAAGCCCGTCATCCGCAGCAGGTGGGCGAGTCCGCCGAGATGCGCGTCGGCGACGAAGCGCATCACCCGCAGCGGGTGGCGCCGCACGCGCAGCAGCGGCGTGATGTCGAGCGCTTCGAACTTCGGATACACCGCGACGCGATCGCCGTCGCGCAGCAGGCGGCCGAAATCGACCGATTCGCCGTTGACGAGCACCAGCTCGACTTCGGTGTGCGGCACGCCGAGTGCCTCGACCATGTGCTTGACGGTTGCCGCCCGGGCGCAGAGGGCGTCGAATTCGCGCCGACGGCGCCCCGGCGCGAGGAAGTCGTTCAGCTCTTCATAGAATCGGAATGTCGCCGTCACCATCGCTGTGCCCCTGCTGGGGGCCGAGGAAGACCGGGAAAAACCGCGCGTTTAAGGCTCCGGGCGGGGCTGGAACGCGAAATGCGCGGCAACCTCCGCATGCCTGATCGGCTGCAGCGGCAGGCCGTGCCATATCACTCCCGAGCCCACTCCCGAGGCGCCGTCCACGACAGCGATGAAGGCGGCGTCGCTCGCAGGCCCGCCGTCGTCGGCCCGGCACTGCTCGACGAACGCGGAAAGATCCCGGTCGTCGAGCAGCCCGATACCCTGCGGCACCTGCAGCAGCACGTTGCCGTCCTCGTCGAGGTACGCGGCCATCGCCGGGCCCGTCGCCGTGCCGGTGTGCGCCGTGAGGCTGCCGTCGACATCGAGCCGCAGGACCAGCGGCGTGTAATCCAGCGTCACGAAAACCCGCTGCGGCCCGTTCTGGACGAACCACTTGCCGTCGCTGTCCGAATGGTAATTCGCGTTCAGAAAGCCGTTCAGCCCGGCGTGCGTGACCGGCTCTCCTTTGAGCCGCCAGCCACCGCGGCGGTCGAGCGATAGCCATCCGTGGACGGCGGGCACGTCGGGCCAGCGGGCGTCAGTCGAGAAATCGGGCGTGGTCATCGGGAAAGTCGCGGATCAAAAGCAGCAGTATGAGCGTTTCGCCGCGAAGCGTACCGCTGCGCGGCAGGCGCGGTGCCGCGTCGCGCACGATCGATCGAGGCGGTCCTGGTGCGGAAAACAGTTTGCCCGCCGATGACCGGCGGCGATGCCGGAGCGAATGCCGCCGGGAGCACGTTCGCTCCCGGCTGTCGATGAAAGAAAACGCCAGCGTCAGCCGCGCGCTTTCGCGACCTGGCGCCAGCGGTGCAGCAGCGGCTCGGTGTAGCCGCTCGGCTGCGCGCAGCCCTTGAAGATCAGATCCTTCGCGGCCTGGAACGCGACCGAGTCGTCGAAGCTCGGCGCCATCGGACGGTACAGTGCATCGCCGGCGTTCTGCTGGTCGACGACGGCGGCCATACGCTTCAGGGTCTCCATGACCTGCGCCTCGTTCGTGACGCCGTGGCGCAGCCAGTTCGCGATGTGCTGGCTCGAGATGCGCAGCGTCGCGCGGTCTTCCATCAGGCCGATGTTGTTGATGTCCGGCACTTTGGAGCAGCCCACGCCCTGGTCGATCCAGCGCACGACGTAGCCGAGGATGCCCTGCGCGTTGTTGTCGAGTTCCTGCTGGATCTCGGCGGCGCTCCAGTTCGCGCTCGCGGCCACCGGCACGGTCAGGAGATTGTTCATCAGCGTCTCGCGCTCGGCGGCGAAGCTGATCTTCTCCATTTCCTGCTGCACCGCCTGGACGTCGACCTGGTGGTAGTGCAGCGCATGCAGCGTCGCGCCGGTCGGCGACGGCACCCACGCGGTCGTCGCGCCCGCTTTCGGATGGCCGATCTTCTGCTTGAGCATCTCGGCCATCAGGTCCGGCATCGCCCACATGCCCTTGCCGATCTGCGCGCGTCCGCGCAGCCCGCAGTCGAGGCCGACCAGCACGTTCTGGCGCTCGTAGGCCTGGATCCACGCCGAGCTCTTCATGTCGCCCTTGCGGATCATCGGGCCCGCTTCCATCGCGGTGTGCATCTCGTCGCCGGTGCGGTCGAGGAAGCCGGTGTTGATGAACGCGACGCGCGACTCGGCCGCCTTGATGCACGCGGCGAGGTTCACCGACGTGCGGCGCTCCTCGTCCATGATGCCGACTTTCATCGTGTTGGCGGGCAGGCCCAGCAGCTGCTCGACGCGGCCGAAGAGCTCGCTGGCGAAGGCGACTTCGGCCGGGCCGTGCATCTTCGGCTTGACGATGTACATGCTGCCGGTGCGCGAGTTGTGCTTGAGCTTGATGTCGCGCAGCGAGATCAGCGTCGTGACGACGCCGTCCAGGATGCCTTCGGGAATCTCGGCGCCGTCGGCGAGCAGGATCGCCGGGTTGGTCATCAGATGGCCGACGTTGCGGATGAAGAGCAGCGACCGGCCGTGCAGGCGCAACTGCGAGCCGTCGGGCGCGGTATATTCGCGGTCCGCGTTCATCGTGCGCTCGACCGTCTTGCCGCCCTTGTCGAAGGACTCGACGAGAGTGCCGGTGATCAGGCCCAGCCAGTTGCGGTACGCGACGATCTTGTCCTCGGCGTCGACGGCCGCGACTGAGTCCTCGCAGTCCATGATCGTCGTGATGGCCGCTTCGACGAGCACGTCCTTGATGCCGGCCGCGTCGGTCTTGCCGATCGGGTGGCTGCGGTCGAACTGGATCTCGAGGTGCAGGCCGTGGTTCTTGATCAGCACCGCCTTCGGCGCGGCTGCGTCGCCTTGGTGGCCCACGAACTTCGCCGCGTCGGCAAGGCCGGTCTTCGTGCCGTCCTGCAGCGTGACGACGAGCTTGCCGCCTTCGACCGCGTAGCCGGCGGCCTTCGAGTGGTCACCTTGCGCAAGCGGCGCGGCCTGGTTCAGCACGTCGCGGGCGAAAGCGATGACGCGCGCGCCGCGAACCGGGTTGTACGACGCGCCGGCTTCCGCGCCGCCGTCCGCCGGAATCGCGTCGGTGCCGTAGAGGGCGTCATAGAGGCTGCCCCAGCGCGCGTTCGCGGCGTTCAGCGCATACCGGGCGTTCATGATCGGCACGACGAGCTGCGGGCCGCACTGCTCGCGGATCTCGATATCGACGTTCGCGGTCGTGATCTTGAACGTGGCCGGGGCCGGCTGCAGATAGCCGATCTGCTCGAGGAAGGCACGGTAGGCCGGCATGTCGGCGATCGGGCCCGGGTGGGCGCGGTGCCAGGCGTCGATCTCCGCCTGCAGGCGGTCGCGCTCGGCGAGCAGGGCGCGGTTCTTGACCGCGAGCTCGTTGGCCAGATCGCTGAAGCCTTTCCAGAACGCGCCGGCGTCGAGGCCGGTGCCGGGCAGGGCCTCGGTCTCGATGAAGCGGTGCAGCGCCGCGTCCACCTGGAGCTGATTACATTGGATTCGTTCGGTCATGATGTCTCGCCTTTATTGCAGGTAGGTCGTGTAAAAATAGTAGATGGTCAGGGAAGTGCCGACCGTGATGATGAAGCGCCGCAACCACGCGGCAGGAACCTTGCGGGCGCCGACCGCGCCCCAGTAACCGCCCACCGCGGCGGTCGCCAGCATGACGAGCGTGTGAGGCCAGCTCACCGCGCCGGCGATGACGAAGGTCACGACGGCGACGCTGTAGATCACCGCCGACAGCCAGTTCTTCAGCGCATTGATGTCGTGGATGTCGCGATGGCCCTGGATCGCCAGCGCCGCGATCATCACGATGCCCATGCCGGCGCCGAAGAACCCGCCGTAGATGGACACCCCGAACTGGAACAGCAGGCCGCCCGGCGTCGCATGCGACGGGCCCCTCGCGGCCTGCCCGCGCAGCCGTGCGAGCAGTGCGGAAATCCGCCCGCTGCCGGCGAACATCACCGTCGCGATCAGCAGCAGCCAAGGAATCAGCATCGAGAACGTGTCGTCGCGCGTCGACAGCAGCAGCAGGCCGCCTGCGATGCCGCCGACAAACGCGACGGCCGTGAGCGCCGGCAGGCCTTTGCCGAAGCGCGCGAGTTCGCTGCGATACGCGTAGGCACTCGACAGGCTCGCCGGCCACAGCGCGACCGCGTTGCTGGCGTTCGCGATCACCGGCGGCACGCCGATCGCAAGCAGCGCCGGGAACGAGAAGAACGTCCCGCCGCCGGCGACCGCGTTCATCGCGCCGGCCATCGCCGCGGCAGTGCCGATGACGAGGAGTTCGGTAGGGGTCATCGGGGAACGCTCATGCGCGGGGCGTGCCGACAAAGCGCGGGCGGACGAAATCGACCACGTCGGTGAGCCGCTGGCCGATCACCGATGGCGTCACGTCGAGCGCTTCGAGAGGTTGGCCCGAGCGGTTGATCCAGAAGGTCGTGTAGCCGAACCAGGTCGCCCCCGCCGCGTCCCAGCCGTTCGACGAGACGAACAGGATGTCGCGCGCCGCGCAGCCGAAAGCGTCGGGTCCGAGCTGGTACGCGGCGTCGGCGGTCTTGTACTGGCGCACCGTGTCGACCGACAGCACGTGATCGAACAGCCCGTTCATGCCGGCGCTCTTGATCGCGACGTCGAGCATCCGCGGCGTGCCGTTCGACAGCACGGCCAGCGGCACGCCGAGCTCGCGCAACGTCTTCAGCGCGCCGAGGTTTTCGGGGAACGGCGACAGGCACGCGTACTGGTTCATCAGCTGGCGGTGCCGGGCATCGTTCATGTCGAGGCCGAGCCGGCTCGCCGAAAACCGCAACGCGTCGTCCGTCAATTCGAGGAACGGTTTGTAGCGGCCCGACAGGGTGCGCAGCAACGAGTATTCGATCTGCTTCAGCCGCCACAGCGCGGTCAGCGCTTCGCCGTGGCCGGGAAAAAGCTGCTCGGCGAGCGTGCCGACGGAATAGACGTCGAAGAGCGTGCCGTAAGCGTCGAAAGCGATCGCGCGGATCTGGCCAGTGTGTTTCATCGTCATCGGAATTCCGGTTCGTGCGCCTTTGCGACCGGCAACCCTGCTGGACGAAGGCATCTCGTTTATCGGGCAGCGTGTTCTCCACCCCGAAGTTGAGGAGGAGTGTATTGGTATCATGCGCGCGATAGAAGACGCGCATCAGTCAATTTATTTGTTACTTTCAGTACAAAATGGACACATTCAAACAGGTCGAGAGTTTTGTCAGCGTCGCGAGCCGCGGCAGCCTCTCGGCCGCGGCGCGGGCCGAGGGCGTCACGCCGGCCATCATCGGACGGCGTCTGGACGCGCTGGAACAGCGCCTCGGAGTCAAGCTGCTGACGCGCACAACCCGCAGCATCGGGCTGACGTTCGAAGGCGCCGCGTTCCTCGAGGATTGCCAGCGCATCCTGCACGATCTGGCCAATGCCGAAGCGTCGGTCAGCCTCGGCGGAGTCAAGGCCAGCGGACATATCCGGGTGTCGGCGCCCGCCGGCTTCGGCCGCATCCACGTCGCACCGCTGATGAGCGATTTCCTTGAAATGAACCCGGACGTGTCATGCACGCTGGATCTCAGCGACCGCGTCGTCGATCTCGTCAACGAAGGCATCGACTGCGCGATCCGCATCGGCGAACTTCCCGATTCGAGCCTGGTGTCGATCCGGCTTGCCGAGAACCGCCGCGTCGTCGTCGCGAGCCCGGCCTACCTTGCGCGCTTCGGCTCGCCGGCGGTGCCGCAGGATCTCTCCGGCCACAAGTGCCTGTCGCTCGGCCAGCAGCGGGGCTGGCTGTTCCGCGACGAGGACGGCGAGACGATCACGCTCAAGGTCGGCGGCCGGTTCGAATGCAACGACGGCGCGGTGCTGCACGAGTGGGCGCTCGCCGGTCACGGACTTGCATGGCGCTCGCTGTGGGAGGTCGCCGCCGACCTGCGCGCCGGGCGTCTGGTGTCCGTGCTGGACCCATTCGCCGCGCCGACGACGGGCATCTACGCCGTCTTTCCGCAGCGCAAGCATCTCGCGCTGCGCGTCCGGCTGTTCATCGACCACCTGAAAAATCACTACGGCCGCCCGGACTACTGGCGCCAGGCCTGACCGGCGTCGGCGACGGGAACGCAATCGTCTGCTCGGAGCGCGTTTTGCCGCGAACGAGTACGCCCCTTTCATGCACACGCGACAGTTGAACCCTGCGCGTACCTGATGTATATTTCGCCGCCTTGCTGCTGTAGCTCAGTCGGTAGAGCAACTGATTCGTAATCAGTAGGTCACCAGTTCGATTCCGGTCAGCAGCACCATAGATTCAAGCAAAAGGCCAACTCCAGAAGAGTTGGCCTTTTGCTTGTCGGCGGGTGATCGCTGCGGGCGGATCTGCTCGCGTCGCCCCTGGATGCGACGATTTTGTATCAAAACATCGCGGAAAGTCGCATGCCGGGAGGGATGCCCGGGACCGCACTCGTGTCCCTTTCACCGCTCCGGGAATCGAATAACCCTCAGGCGAAAAGCGGTTTTCATCGCTGGAGGGCGCGTTGAAACCATGATGATCGCAACGTTGAATTCCGCATGCCGCTTCGGGCAGTGCTTTCGCGCGAGCAGCTTGGCGCTCTGGCTGATGCCCTTTGATGGCCCTATAGTTCGCAATTTTGTGCCTTGAGGCATCCCACTAAAACCGCAATTCGTACCGGGCACCCCCTATGGATCCCGAAGAGAACCCGCTGGTGCTTGTTGTCAATGACGACGATGCCAGTCTGAAAGCCGTCGCCGCCCTGCTTGAAACGGCGGCCGAGCAACTGCGTTTCACGATCATGACCGCGCGCTCGGGCGAGGAGGCGCTGCGGCAGCTTCTCGATCATGAATTCGCCACGATCCTGCTCGACGTGAACATGCCCGGACTCGACGGATTCGAGACTGCCCGGCTGATTCACGGCCGCCCCCGTTCGGCGGCGATACCGATCATCTTCCTGACTGCTCACCGGTCCGACGAACTCGACCGGATCAAGGGTTACGAGGCCGGCGCGGCCGATTACCTCTTCACCCCGCTCGTCCCGCAGGTGTTGCAGGCAAAAGTGGGGGTGTTCGTCGAGCTGTGTCGGCAACGGCGGGAACTGGAGCACAAGGCGGCCTTGCTTGCGGATCTCAATCGCGAGCTGCAGGTACAGCGCCTGGAGGATCTGGAACGGGCCAACGCGGCCCTGCAGACGGAAGTTGCAGAGCGGCGCGGGGCGGAAAAGCTTGCCCGGGAACTCGCGCTTCGGGACACGCTGACGGGTTTTTTCAACCGTCGCTCGCTCAACGACCGTCTCGCCCATGCGATCGCGGTCGCCGGTCGCCAGAAGGACCGTCTCGCGTTGCTGTTTCTGGACCTCGATCGCTTCAAGCACGTCAATGATTCGCTCGGGCACGACAAGGGGGACGAGCTGCTGAAACAGGTCGCGACGCGGCTGCGCGGTGCGGTGCGGGAGGCTGACACGCTGGCCCGGTTCGGCGGCGACGAGTTCATCGTGTTGCTCGAAAACCTGCACGACAGGGACGATGCCGCACAAGTGGCGATCAAGATCTGCGTCGCGCTGGCGCATCCGTTCGAACTCGGCTCCAGCACGGTGAAAGTGTCGGCGAGTGTCGGGATCAGCCTTTACCCGGATGACGGGACGAGCGCGGGCGCGCTGATGAAGAATGCCGATCTGGCGATGTACGAAGCGAAGCAGAAGGGGCGTAACGGCCACGAGTTCTATCACGAGGAGCTCAACCGCCGCCTCCTGGACCGGATCCGGCACGAGCACGAATTGCAGCAGGCGCTGGAGAACGACGAATTCGAGCTGTACTACCAGCCGAAGGTCAACGTCGCCAGGGGAACGATCGCCGGGCTGGAAGCGTTGCTGCGCTGGCACCATCCCCAACGCGGATTCCTTTCGGCCGAACAGTTCATGAGGCTCGCCGAAGAGGCCGGCATGCTGGTGCCGTTGGGCGAATGGGCGCTGCGTGCGGCGTGCCGTCAGGCACGGCAGTGGCTGGAGGCGGGATGGCTCAAGGACACCGTGCGGATCGCAGTGAATGTCGCCGAGCCGCAGATCTATTCGGCGCTGCCCGACACGCTCTCCGGCCTGCTCGACGAGTACGGACTGTCTCCGGCGCATATCGAGCTCGAGATCACCGAAACCTTGCTGATGCGCGACGTCGACCACGCGGCGAGCGTGCTGGCGCAGATCGGCGCAACCGGCGTATCGATCGCAGTCGATGACTTCGGCACCGGCTACTCGTCGCTCGCGATCCTCAAGGCGCTTCCGATCCACATCCTCAAGATCGACCAATCGTTCGTGCGCGACCTGCCGCACGACCGCGACACCCATGCCATCGTCACCGCGATCGTCCAGATGGCCCACGCGATCGGGCTCAACGTCATCGCCGAAGGGGTCGAAAACGAAGCCCAGCTCGGCGCGTTGCGCAGGCTGGGGTGCGACGAATACCAGGGGTATCTCTACAGCAAGCCGCTCTCGGCGAGCGAGCTGACGAAGAAGTTCCCGGCCGGTGGTGCGAAACGCCTGCAGGGCGATGGACGCTGGCGGGCAATGGCGGCGGGCCGCGACAGCCAGCTGAGCCTGGTCGGAAAGTAAGCCCCAGCACAGAGAGCATCGAGCAATGTTAAGACGAACGAGTATCACGACGCGCCTGGTCGCCGGGTTTTCCCTGATGCTGGTGGCGACCCTGCTGCTGGGGATCGTGAGCCTGCGCAGCATCCAGGGCCTTGCCGACACGACCGCGAGCATGTACCGGCAACCGTTTACCGTCGCCATCGCGATTCGCGAAGCGGAAACTGAAACGCTGGTGGCCCAGCAGGTCATGAGCATGCTCGTGCACTACGCCGACGCCGCGGAAGTCGAGCGCCTCGAGCAGCGGCTCGAGGCGCGGCGCAAGGACAACGACGCGAGGTTTGCGCTGGTGCGGGAGCGTTACGGTGGCAGTCCCGTAGACCTGGACAGGATCCAGCAGGCGCGGGACGACTGGAAGGCGGTGCGCAACGAGACGATTGCCCTCGTCAAAAGCGGCCGCCGCGCCGAGGCGATTGCTTTGCACGGCGAGCGTTCGGACCGCCTCATCAATGCTCTGCTCGACCGCATAGAAGTCGTCTCGAATTTCTCGGCGGACCGGGCGGCAGCCCAGCAGCAGGCTGCCGGGAACGAGGCTGCATCCGCCGGGCGCCTGCTCGTCGGCGCGCTGATCCTGATCCTGGCTGCCGGGGCACTCTTGACCTTCGCCGTCACGCACAGCGTCAATCGTTCGCTGCGACGCGCGGCGGACGAAGTCAAGCGGGTGATCGAAAGCAGTTCGGACAAGGCACGCGTCGTCGAGGCAATCGGCGCGGGAGACCTGAGCCAGGAGATCGCAGAGTCGAAGCCGCTCAAGATCGACGCGGAAGCTCTGCCGCACGACGAAACCGGCGTCCTGCTCAAGGCGGCGGCCCACCTGAGTACCGTCCAGAACGAGCTGGACCACTCCTTCCGTAACATGACGTCGTCGTTACGCCAGGCGCGCGCGCAGGCCCGTGACGCGGACTGGCTCAAGAGCGGGCTGAACGAGCTCAACTCGGTGATGCGGGGAGAGCCGGCGACGTCGGAGATTGCCGACAAGGTGCTGGCGTACCTCGTCGAATACCTGAAAGCGGGAGTGGGCGCGCTGTACCTGCTCGACGAGCGTGCGGAGGAACTGAGCCTGGCGGCGAGCTATGCTTTCACCCGACGCAAGAACCTCGGCGACCGCTTCCGTCTCGGCGAGGGGCTGATCGGGCAGGCCGCCCGCGAACGCAAGCCGATCTGCCTCGCGAACGTGCCGGCCGATTATCTGCCGATCGCCTCCGCGCTCGGCGAGTCCGTGCCGAAAGTCGTCCTTGCGCTGCCGTTGCTGCATGGAACGCGGCTGATCGGCGCACTCGAGATCGGCACGTTCTCCGAGATGACGGACATCCAGCTCGAGTTCCTGGGCCTGGCGCAGGAAGCCATCGCGATCGGCCTGAGCGTCAGTCTGTCGCGCCAGCGGATGGCCGAGCTTCTCGAAGAGACCCAGCAGCAGGCCGAGGAACTCCGCGTGCAGCAGGAGGAACTGCAGCAAAGCAACGAGGAACTGGAAGAGCGCGCCCAGATGCTCGAGACGCAGCGCGAAAACATCCGGGCGAAGAACCGGGAGATCAAGCTCGCCGCCGAGGATCTTCGCGTGAAGGCGCAGGAACTCGAGCGCGTCAGCGCGTACAAGTCGCAGTTTCTCGCGAACATGTCGCATGAGCTGCGTACGCCGCTCAACAGCCTGATGATTCTGTCCAGCCTGCTGATGCAGAACAAGGACGGCAACCTGAGCGAAAAACAGATCGAGTTCGCGTCGACGATCCACTCGGCCGGCACCGATCTGCTCGACCTCATCAACGATATTCTCGATCTGTCGAAGATCGAGGCAGGGCGGATCGAACTCGACTTCGCCGATATCGCCGTCGAGGACCTGTCCGCCTCGATGCGCACGCTGTTCCAGTCCCAGGCCGAGCAGAAGCGGATCGCATTCAGCGTGGAAGTGGAGGCCGATGTTCCCCGAACGTTCCACGGCGATTCGCAGCGCGTTCATCAGATATTAAAGAACCTTGTTTCCAACGCCCTGAAGTTCACCGAGCACGGCGAAGTCAGGCTGTGCGTGACTTTCCCTTGCGGGAGCGCGAACCCCCTGCCGGTGCCCGCGATCGCGTTCGCAGTCAGCGATACCGGCATCGGTATTCCGGCCGACAAGCAACAAGGGATTTTCGATGCGTTCCGGCAGGCCGACGGTTCGATCAGCCGCAAATACGGCGGCACCGGGCTGGGCCTTTCGATTTCGCTCGAGCTCGCCCGCAGGATGCAGGGCGATATCCGCTTGAGCAGCAGCGAGGGCGAAGGCAGCGTGTTCGTCCTGTACCTGCCGCTCGGCGTCGAAAGCGACAAGGCACGGGAGCGGCGCCGTCCGCCCGCCGCGCTGCTCGCGCAGCCGCCGGTGATCGCTGCCGAGCCCGAGTTGTCGGTCCGTTCCGCAAAACCGGAGGAGCCCGGTCATTCGAAAGCCGGTGACCGGAGCATCCTGGTCGTCGAGGATGACCACGAGTTCGCGAAGATCCTGCAGGAAACGATCCGGGAGCGCGGGTTCTCCGTCCTCGTCGCCGAGAGCGGGGAAAAGGGACTCGAACTGGCGGAGCGGGAGCTGCCAAACGCAATCATCCTCGACGTGATGCTGCCCGGCATCGACGGCTGGAACGTGATGCGCAGCCTGAAGGACAATCCGCGTACCCGCCACATCCCCGTGCATTTCCTCACCTGCCTCGAGGAGCGGCAAAAAGCTTTGGGGATGGCGGCGATCGGCTTCGCGACGAAGCCCGTCAACAGCGACCAGCTGAACGACGTTCTCGGGGCGATCGAGCGCTCGGTGACGAAGTCGGTCAAGCGGCTCCTCGTCGTCGAGGACGACCAGAACGAGGCATACAGCATCGTCGCGCTGCTCGACGACAAGGACGTCGAGATCTCGGTGGCCGCTTCGGGCCGTGAAGCGGTCGATCTGCTGGCATCCGAAACCTTCGATTGCGTCGTCCTCGACCTGGGACTGCCGGAGATGTCCGGTTTCGACCTGCTCGATCACATGCAGGCAATGGAACGCGGCGAGCGCATTCCGGTCGTCATCCACTCCGGCCGCGAGCTGAGCGAGGATGACGAGCGCAGGCTGCGGCGCTACGCGGAAAGCATTGTCATCAAGGGCGCGAAGAGTCCCGAGCGCCTGATCAACGAAGTGACCCTGTTCCTGCACCAGGTCGAAACGCGGTTGCCCGCCAACAAGCGGCGCATGATCCGCGCGGCACTCGACAAGGAGGCGATGCTCGAAGGCCGAAAGGTCCTGTTGGTCGACGACGACATGCGCAACCTGTTCTCGCTGTCGAGCGTGCTGGCCGAAAAGGACATGGTCGTGATCGAGGCGGACAACGGCCGCAAGGCGCTGGCCCGTCTGGAAGAGCATCCGGACGTGTCGATCGTGCTCATGGACATCATGATGCCGGAGACCGACGGCTATGCCGCGATGCGCGAAATCCGCCGCAATCCGCGCTTCAGCCAACTTCCGGTGATCGCGATGACCGCCAAGGCGATGAAAGGCGATTACGAGAAGTGCCTCGAGGCCGGGGCGAGCGACTACATCGCCAAGCCGATCGATGTCGACAAGCTGTTTTCGCTGATTCGGGTGTGGATGTATCAGCGTGTCTGAGTGGGGCGACGCGCAACCGGATCTGCAAGAGGTCGAAATACGGCTGCTGCTCGAGGGAATCGAGCAGGTGTACGGCTACGACTTTCGCGACTATGCCGAAGCGTCGATTCGGCGCCGCCTCGTGCACTGGCTGGCCGAATCCGGCTTCGAGACGTTTTCGCTCGCCCAGTCGCGGGTGCTGCGCGATCGCCGCGTCTTCGATTCGCTGCTGCGCGGAATCACGATCAACGTCACGGAAATGTTCCGCGACCCCGGCTTCTTCAGGATGGTGCGCACGAAAGTCGTTCCCTTCCTCCGGACGTATCCGTTCGTCAAGATCTGGCACGCGGGCTGCGCCACCGGCGAGGAAGCCTACTCGATGGCGATCCTGCTCAACGAGGAGGGGATGGCGGGGCGTTACCGGATTTACGCGACCGACATCAACGAGGCGATCCTCGAGCGCGCGCAGGAAGGCATCCTGTCGGTCGCGAGCATGCAGCTGTTCACCCGCAACTACCAGTTGAGCGGCGGAGCCGCGTCTTTCGCGGATTACTACACGGCGCGCTACGAGCATGCGCTCCTGTCCCCGGCGTTACGAAAAAATATCGTGTTCGCGCCGCACAACCTCGCGACCGATGGCGAATTCGGCGAAATGAATATGATCCTGTGCCGCAACGTCATGATCTATTTCAAGCCGCCGCTCAAGGAACGCTGCCTGCGCCTGTTCGACGACAGTCTCCCGCCCGGCGGATTTCTCTGCCTCGGGCTCAAGGAAGTGCTCGAACGGACGAGCATCGAAGCCCGCTTCGCCGAACTGGATGGTCCGATGCGCATCTACAGGAAGCGTTACGACTGAGCGTCCTGTGCGCCCGGCTCCAAGGGCGGGACGAGAACGGCGAGAGGCGCAGCGGTCCCTTCAGCAGGATCTTCCCTATGACGATCCTGCAGAAAGGGTCCGTCGGGTGACGCGCCCGGTGTGCCGTGCTCGAGCGGGGTTATGACTTCGTCAATTCTTGCGAAATCGGCATCGAGCCGAGAAAAACGTCTCGTTTTCCCGCAGATCGACGCTGAAAACGGCCAAAGCCGGCTGCTAGACTGGTGCCCGGTCATCAATCAGCGCACCAACGTTCTGAAGGGAAAGAGCAGGAATGTCATATCTGGCCGACATGTTGTGGCACAGACTCGCCGGCCCGCTGCCGGGAGGGCTGGATAAGTCGGAACTCGGCTACCTTTTCCTTCCGAACCGGCACATGCCGCTTCTGATGCGGCGCCGGGCGACGATGATCGTCAATCGGGTGCGAATGTTCGCGTTTCTTTTTGCCGTGCTCACGCCGCTGTGGAGCGTGATCGACTTCGTCGTCTTTCCGCCGTCACTGTGGGTCACCCTCGCGCTGATGCGGCTTCTTGCCAGCGCGGCGTTCGCGACCCTCCTGATCTGTTACCGGCCGTCGGGCAATCTGTTCGATGCCTACCGCGCGATTGCGGTCCTGTTTGCAATTCCGACAGCATTCTATGTCGGTTCGCACACCCTGCTCGGGACGTACCAGCTGTCCGAGCTTTCAGCGGCGATCGGCGCCGGCTACGCTTTCCTGCCATTCGTCCTGCTCGCGGGCCTGTCGGTTTTTCCGCTGACGCTGATCGAGAACGTGCTGATTTCGAGCCCGATCCTGCTCGCCCAGGCCCTCGCCGGCTATCTGAGCTGGTCGACGCTCAACTGGCCATCGTTTGCCGGCTCGTTCTGGTTGCTGGTGCTGATCACCGGCGTGTCGATGATTGCCGGGATGAGCCAGCTCGCGTTCATGACGGCGCTGGTGCGCCAGTCGGTGCGGGACCCTCTGACCGGTGCCTTTTCGCGCGGTAGCGGCGAAGAAATGCTCGAACTGCAACTGGGTATCGCCAATCGCAACCAGGCGCCGATCACGGTCGCCTTCATCGACGTCGATCACTTCAAAAGCATCAACGACCGCTTCGGCCATGAAGCGGGCGACAAGGTCCTGATCACGCTCGCCACGCACATCACCGCCGCGCTGCGCCGGGTCGACATACTGGTTCGCTGGGGCGGCGAAGAATTCGTCGTGATCATGCCCAACACCGATCTGGCGAGAGCGCGAACGGCGATCGATCGCCTGTGCAGGCTCGGTCTCGGGACCGGTCCGGATGGCACTCCGGTGACTGCCAGCATCGGCTTGGCCGAGCGCCGTACCGAGGGTACGGGCGACTGGAAAGCCTTGGTCGAGAAAGCCGACCAACGGATGTATCACGCCAAGCACAACGGCCGCGACCAGGTCTGCTTCGGCGCCTGCTAGAAGTGGTGCCACCCCGCAAGGGGGCGGCCTCATGAGAGTGCCGGCAGTGCCCGCTTCAGAGGCGCGGGCCGATGCGGTGCGGAGGGCGTGTGCCGCTGTGCTAACATTCCCCGCTTCTCTTGCGTACACCGGGCACGGTGTGGGCGCTCGTGCCATTCCGAACGGAAGAATCATGCGCATTTTGGTGAGTAACGACGACGGTTATTTTGCTCCGGGGATCGCCGCCCTCGCTGAAGCGCTGCAGGAGGTCGGGGACGTCACGGTGGTGGCGCCCGAGCGTGACCGAAGCGGCGCAAGCAATTCCTTGACGCTCGATCGCCCGTTGTCGCTGCGGCAGGCGGCAAACGGTTTCCATTTCGTCAACGGCACGCCGACCGACTGCGTGCACCTTGCGGTCACCGGCATGCTCGATCACCTCCCGGACATGGTCGTATCGGGCGTGAATCACGGCGCGAACATGGGCGACGACACGATTTATTCGGGCACGGTCGCGGCTGCCACGGAAGGGTTCCTGCTCGGCGTGCCGGCGATTGCGGTGTCTCTCGTGAGTAAGGCGGCGACCGATTTTTCAGCGGCTGCGCGGGTCGCGCGCGATCTCGCCGAGCGATTCACACGCGTCCCTTTCCAGCATCCGGTACTGCTGAACGTGAATGTCCCGGACCGCCCTTACGAAGAACTGCGCGGCATCCGCGTCACGAGGCTGGGCAAGCGGCACAAGGCCGAACCGGTGATCCGCAGCACGACTCCGCGCAACGAGACCGTTTATTGGGTGGGCGCGGCCGGGCAGGCGGCGGACGCGGGCGAGGGTACCGACTTCCAGGCGGTGGCGGAAGGCTTCGTTTCCGTCACCCCGCTACAGATCGATCTCACCCACAACGGCCTCATTTCCAGCGTTGCCGAATGGGTCGGTAGATGAACATGCGCTCCCCGGACCCTGGGCAGGCCTCGAGTCGTGCCCGTTCGCGCATGGTCGAGCGGCTCCGTGCGCAGGGGATTGCCGACGAGAAGGTGCTGGGGGCGATGATGCAGATCCCGCGCCACGCGTTTGTCGATGAAGGCCTCGCCTTCAGCGCCTACGACGACACGGCGCTGCCGATCGGATACCAGCAGACGATTTCGCAGCCGCTGGTGGTCGCGCGCATGATCGAGATCCTGCGCGCCGGCCGCGAACTGGGACGGACGCTCGAAGTCGGCGCCGGCTGCGGCTACCAGGCTGCGGTCCTTTCTCTCGTGGCGACCGAAGTGTATGCCGTCGAGCGCATTCGCCCCCTTCTCGACCGGGCACGCGAAAACCTGCGGCCGTTGCGGCTGCCGAACGTTCGTCTCAAATACGCCGACGGCAATCTGGGATTGCCCGAAGCTGCTCCTTTTGACACCATTATTGTGGCTGCCGCTGCGGCCGGCATTCCGGGCTCACTGAAGGAGCAACTCGCTCCGGGCGGGCGGCTGATGATCCCGCTCGGGACCGCCGACCAGCGTCTCGTGATGACCGAGCGGCACGGCAATATTTTCAGGGAAAGCCGGTTCGAAGCGGTGCGCTTCGTCCCCTTGCTCACTGGTACCGAATGATCCATTCAGTAAAATCCGCTTCGTTTAAGTTTTTCGGCCCCGTGCTTCTCGCTGCGCTGCTGTCGGCATGCGCAGCGACAGGCCCGGCTCCTGTTCGCGACACGACGCCTCCCCCCTCGACCCAGGCTCCATCGGAGGCCCCGACCAACGGTGCGAAGCAGCCCGTTCATGTGGTCCGGCCGGGCGATACGTTAATGGGGATCGCACGGCTGCATGGGGTCACAGCAAAGGATCTCGTCGTCTGGAACAATTTGACGGATCCGAATCAAATACATGTGGGCCGCGAATTGCTCGTCGGCCCTCCGGTGGATGCAGTTGCGCAGCCGATCGCGATCGGTGAACCCGTGGACGTGCAGCCGGTGAAGCCGGGGAGCGACGGCAACGGCGTGGTGGTCAAGCAGGAGCCGAAAGGTGGGAAGCAGCCTTATAGCGACGAAGCGTGGGCTTCGGTCCAGCCTCGCTCGACCCTGCCTCCGGTTGTGCCACCGACCGCGCCGGAAGCGGACAGGACGGTGGCTGCCGACGCCGTATGGTTGTGGCCGGTAAGCGGCCAGGTCATCGGTACGTTCGACGAAGCTGCCAACAAGGGGCTCGATATCGCCGGCAAACCGGGTGATCCGGTGATCGCCTCGGCGGGGGGCAAGGTAGTGTATTCGGGCAGCGGCTTGCGCGGCTATGGAAAACTGGTCATCATCAAGCACGACGCGAACTATCTCACGGCATACGCGCACAACCAGCAACTGCTGGTCAAGGAAGGGGAGTCGGTTACCAAGGGTCAGAGAATCGCAGAGCTCGGAAGTACCGATGCGGATCGCCCGAAGCTTCACTTCGAGATTCGCAAGCAGGGACGTCCGGTCGATCCGATGAAATATCTGCCTGCACGCTAACGAGGAGCTATGTACGATCCGGTGAGTCGTGACGATGTGGATAGTCAGGAGCCGGATCTCCCCCCCGAGGTGGAGGTGTTCGTCGAGCGGGTTGCGCCCGCGTTCGAGAACGAGTTTCTCAGCGACGTCACCCAGATCTACCTGAACGAGATCGGGGCGAATCCGCTGCTTACGGCAGCCGAAGAGGCTGCGCTTGCGCGAAGAGTGCGTACCGGCGATTTTTCCGCTCGCCAGATCATGATCGAACGCAACCTGCGCTTGGTCGTCAACATCGCGAAACATTACCTCAATCGCGGCATCCCGCTGCTCGATCTGGTCGAGGAGGGAAATCTCGGCCTGATGCATGCGCTCGAGAAATTCGACCCCGAGCGCGGCTTCCGCTTCTCGACCTACGCGACGTGGTGGATTCGCCAGAACATCGAGCGGGCGATCATGAACCAGTCGCGCACGATCCGCCTGCCGGTGCACGTGGTCAAGGAGCTGAATCAGGTGCTGCGCGCGCAGCGCACCCTCGAAGCGTCGGGCAACGGCGAATTCACGCTCGAGCAGGTCGCCCATCGTCTCGACAAGTCGGTCGAGGAGGTGCGCGCGATCCTCGCCCTGAGCGAGCACACCGCGTCACTCGACGCGCCCCTCGAGATCGACCCGACCCTTTCGATCGGCGAATCGCTCGCCGACGATCAGGCCGAGCCTCCCGATACTCACATCCAGGACGCGGAGGTCGAGAGGCTGATCCAGGAATGGATCGGGATGTTGAACGAAAAGCAGCGCCTGGTGATCCGGCATCGATACGGACTCGACGAATGCGAGGTGATGACGCTTGAGGAACTCGCGTCGCGGCTGTGCCTGACGCGTGAGCGGGTGCGCCAGATCCAGCTCGAGGCGCTGGGACAGCTGCGAAGGACGGTCAAACGGCGCGGCATTTCGCGCGACGAACTGCTGTAGGCCCATCCCGCTCGCATTCGTTCATTCCACGCTTGCGGTTTCGGCCTTTTGCTGTTCACGCAGGGCCTGCGACAGTTCAAACACGGCCATCGCATAGAAGCTGCTCTTGTTGTAGCGCGTGATTGCGTAGAAATTCTGGTATCCGAGCCAGTATTCGGTTCCGGCCTCGGGCGTCGCAAGGTCGACGAGGGTTGCAGGAGTCGTGCGTAACGTGCCATCGACGCTCGTCACGCCGGCCTGCGCCAGTTGTTCCGGTGTAAGCGCGGGTTTGATGCCTGCGTCGACCAGCGCCTGCAAGTCGGCTTCGGGTGAGACCCGCGCGGGCTCCGCTACGAGCTCACCACGCACCCAGCCATGTTCGGCGAGGTAGCGCGCGACACTGCCGATCGCATCGGTCGGTTCCAGATCGAAATCGATGCCGCCGCTGTGGTCGAAATCAACGCCGTAGCTCCGGATGCTGCTGGGCAGGAACTGCGGGTAGCCGATCGCTCCCGCATACGAGCCGTAGTAGCTGAAAAGGTCGCGTCGCTGCTCGCGTGCGAGCAGGAACAGGTTTTCGAGCTCGCGCAGGAACAGCGGCGCCCGTGGCGGATAGTCGAACGCCAGCGTTGTCAGCGCCGACAGCGTCTCGAAATTTCCCGTATTGCGGCCATAGTGGGTTTCCACGCCGATGATCGCGACGACGATTTCCGGGGGCACCCCGTAGCGTTCGTGCGCAGCCTGCAAAGTCGCCGCATGCTCCTGCCAGAACGCAACTCCGCCACTGATGCGTGCCGAGTCGAGAAAGCGGGCGCGGTAGCGCTGCCATGAGCGGACGCCGGGCGAGGAGCCGGAAGGACTGATCAGGCGGATGACGTCGGGTTCGTGGCGGGCGCGGTCGAGCGCGGCGAGCACTTCCCCGCCGTCGAAGCCGTGTTTTTCCTCCATTGTGCGGACGAACGTCCTGACCTCTTCGCGCTGAACATAGGACGCATCGGCGAGCGCTGTGCCTGAGAGGAAGGCGAGCGCGAGGAGCGGGGTAATGAAGCGTTGTTTCATTTGTGTCTCGGTGTCTCGGTGGTCGCCGGGAATCCATGGTCACCCTGTTCGGGCCCGGAAAACCAGCGGGTCGACAACATGCACTGCGCTCATGCAGGGCGGGGCAGCTTGAGTTGCCGGCGCAAAGTCGTGGGGCCGTCCGAGGACGGGAAGGGCCGGGATTGCTTCGCCAGGCAGGGGCAGCATGGTCGTGAGGCATGGGGCTGCGCACTGTGAAATTGCCCGGGAAGCGGTGATAATAGACGACAAAGATCATCAGGCTGCGCCCGATGCAGGCGACGAAACGGTTCGAAAGCCAGGCCGCGGTGATATCGCCTGCAATGAGTGAGGGGAGGGATATGACGACGACAGCGTTCATTACGCACCGGGAATGCTGGCTGCACGATATGGGGACGTTCCATCCGGAATGCTCCGACCGGCTGGCGGCGATCAATGACCGCCTGATCGCAGCCGGCCTCGACCTCTATCTCTCATTCTACGACGCGCCCCCCGCGACGCCCGAGCAGATCACTCGCGCGCACCCGGCGGCGTACCTCGAAGAGCTGATGAACAGCGTGCCCGAGCATGGCATCCGCCACCTCGATCCTGATACCGCGATGAATCCCGAGACCATGAAGGCCGCGTTGCGTTCGGCCGGAGCGGGCGTGCTGGCGACGGATCTGGTGCTGAAGGGCGAGATCGAGAACGCGTTCTGCGCGGTTCGCCCGCCCGGTCACCATGCGGAACGGGCGCGGGCGATGGGGTTCTGCTTCCTCAACAATGTCGCGATCGCGGCGCGCCACGCTCTCGAAGCGCACGGACTGGAGCGCGTGGCGATCGTCGATTTCGACGTTCACCACGGTAACGGCACCGAGGACATTTTCCGTGACGATCCCCGCGTGATGATGGCGAGCATTTTCCAGCATCCGTTCTATCCGTACAGCGGCGCGGACTGCACGGCGACCCACATGGTCAACGTGCCGGTCCCGGCCGGTACGCGCGGAGACACTTTCCGCCAGATCGTCAGCGACCTGTGGATCCCCGCGCTGAGGAACCACAACCCGCAGATGATCTTCATCTCCGCGGGTTTCGACGGCCATTACGAAGACGACATGGGATCGCTCGGTCTGGTCGAGTCCGACTATGTCTGGGCGACGCAGCAGGTCAAGGCGCTTGCGGCGGACTGCGGACACAAGAACATCGTTTCCGTCCTTGAAGGGGGATACGCGCTGTCTTCGCTCGCCCGTTCGGTGGTTGCGCATATCAAGGCGCTGGCCGATCTCTGATGGGGAGCACGCGCGGCGATCCACGCCCGCGCCAGGGTGGTCGTCTGCCGTCGATCGGGTAGAATCAGCGTTTTTAATCTTTCGGCCACTTCCATGATTACCGGATCGATTGTCGCCATCGTCACGCCGATGCATGAGGATGGCAGCCTGGATTACCCCCGTCTGCGCAGTTTGATCGACTTCCACGTGGCCGAAGGCACCGACGGGATCGTGGTCGTCGGCACCACCGGCGAATCGCCTACGGTGAACGTCGAGGAGCATTGCGAACTCATCAGGACGACGGTCGAGCACGCTGCCGGACGCATCCCGGTGATCGCTGGCGCCGGCGCCAACTCGACAGCCGAAGCGATCGAACTGGCCCGGTTTGCGCAGCAGGCGGGGGCAGTCGCACAGCTTTCGGTCGTTCCGTATTACAACCGCCCGACCCAGGAAGGCCTTTACCGGCACTTCCGTTCGATCGCCGAAGCCGTCGAACTGCCGCTGATCCTTTATAACGTGCCGGGGCGCACCGTCGCCGATCTGTCGAACGACACGACGCTGCGACTGGCCGAGATACCGAACATCATCGGCATCAAGGACGCGACAGGCAGCATCGACCGCGCCTGCGACCTGATCGAGCGCGCGCCGAAGGACTTCGCCCTCTACACCGGCGACGACATGACGGCGGCGGCTTTCATCCTTCTCGGCGGTCACGGCACGATTTCGGTCACCGCCAACGTCGCGCCGCGCGCAATGCACGAGATGTGCGCCGCAGCCTTGGCGGGAGATGCGCTGAGGGTGCGCGAGATCAACGCGCGCCTCGTCGGTCTGCATCGCGATCTCTTCTGCGAGGCCAATCCGATTCCGGTCAAGTGGGCAGTTGCCCGCATGGGCCTGATGGAGTCCGGCCTGCGCCTTCCGCTGACCCCGCTGTCGTCAGGCTCGCAGGAGCGCGTGCTGCTCGCGATGCGTCGTGCCGGCGTGAACGTTTGAATCTTCAGGACTTTCGGAAACTCATGAATCGTAGCGTCCGCACTTCGGCTTCACTTCTCGCCCTTTCACTCGCCCTGGCCGGATGCTCCGGCTCACTGGTCGAATCGAAGAAGATCGACTATAAAAGTGCGCGCCAGTTGCCGCCGCTCGAGATCCCTCCCGACCTCACCGCGCCGACGCGTGACGACCGGTATGCCGTGCCGGACGTCTCGCCGCGCGGCGTCGCGACCTACTCGGCCTATACCAACGACCGCGCCGCGCAGCCGCAGGCAACTGCGACCGAAGACGTGCTGCCCGCAGTGCAAAGCATGCGTGTCGAACGTGCCGGCACGCAGCGCTGGCTCGTCGTTCCGGGGACGCCGGACGTGCTGTGGCCGCAAGTCAAGGATTTCTGGCTCGAACTGGGCTTCGTCGTGAACATCGAGCGCCCGCAAGTCGGGGTGATGGAAACCGATTGGGCCGAGGACAGGGCGAAGATTCCGCAGGATTTCCTGCGTTCCGCGATCGGCGGCGTGCTCGACGGGTTGTTCTCGACGCCGGAACGGGACAAATTCCGCACCCGGCTCGAGCCGGGCAAGGAACCGAACACGGTCGAAATCTATATCAGCCATCGCGGAATGGTGGAGATCTATCCCACCGAAGCGAAGGACACGACGATCTGGCAGCCCCGGGCAGCCGATCCGGACCTCGAGGCCGAGATGCTGCGCCGCCTGATGGTGCGGCTCGGCGCGAAGGAAGAGCGCGCGCAGGCAATCCTTGCCGCGGCTCCGGAGGCTGAGCGCGCCACGCTGCAGACGGCCGGCGGGAAAGCGAGCTTGACGATGCAGGAGTCTTTCGATCGCGCGTGGCGCCGGGTCGGGCTCGCGCTGGACCGGATCGGTTTTACCGTCGAGGATCGCGACCGTTCGAAGGGGCTGTATTTCGTGCGCTACGTCGACCCGGAGGTCGATGTCGAGTCGAAGAAGTCCGACGGCTTCCTGTCGAAGCTGGCGTTCTGGCGCGGCAAGGACGAAGTCGCGACAAGCGGCAGCGAATATCGCCTGCGCGTGCAGGGTGAAGAGGATGCTTCGGTGATCACCGTGATGACCCGCGAAGGCGGGGAAGATTCTTCGTCTACGGCGCGCAAGATTCTTACTCTGTTGCAGGAGCAACTGCGCTGAGGTGTGGCGCGACCCCGGCGGGGTGGCCCGGAGCGCCGCGAAGATCTTTCCTGGACTCGTAAAAAAGCCGGCGCATGCCGGCTTTTTCATTCCGGAACAGACAGTTACTTCTGAACGGCTTCCTTCGTTGCTTCGACAGCGGCTTCAGCACCTTCCTTGGCTGCTGCGACAGCTTGCTCGGCGCCTTCCTTGGCTGCTTCGACCGCGTTGGCCGCGCCTTCCTGGGCGCTTTCCACGGCTTCCTTCGCGGCTTCCTCGACTGCGGCTGCGGGGGCTGCTTCCTGCGCGGGAGGCGGAGGAGCGGCGGGCTCTTCCTTCTCGCCGCATGCGGACAGGGCGAAAGTGAGGAGGGCAGCGACGAGGAGCGATTGTTTCATGTCTGGTTTCCTTATTGGATAGAGGTGATGACAGCAGTTGATCCGCCTTGGCTGCAGATCGTCAAAACGATTATGCAAGCGGTAGACCAATGGAAATTCTAGCATGTCAATGTCGCAGTCACTCGTTATGTGTTGCAGTGCCGCACCGGGATAAACGGCACGACTCCGCGCGGCACAAGGGCTGCGGCCTTTCCCGTCGACGTGTTTCCAGTTGTATGGGCGGCCGAGCAAGACCGCCGGATATTTGCTGCCGTGAAGTTTTCCTGCCCGCGGTGTACCGCTGGGAAAAGTGCCGCGGAGAGACGTAAAATTACCGACTTTTGGCGGATCTTCAATGCCTGTCGCAGTCATCGAGTCGCTGGATCACGAAGGTCGCGGAGTCGCGCACGTTGACGGCAAGGTCGTCTTCGTCGAAGGGGCACTTGCGGGCGAGCGGGTCGAATATGCGGTCTACCGTCAGCGGCCGAGTTACGACCTCGCCGAGGCGACTCGCATCATCAAGGCCAGTGCTCAGCGCGTCGTGCCTCGCTGCGAGCATTTCGGTGTGTGCGGCGGGTGCTCGATGCAGCATCTCGACTCGGTCGCGCAGGCGGCCGCCAAGCAGCGGGTGCTTGAGGACGCGTTGTGGCACGTCGGAAAAGTAAGGCCTGGCATCCTCTACGCGGCGATTCACGGCCCGTCGTGGGGGTATCGCTATCGTGCGCGGATCGGCGTGAGGGTGGTGCCGAAAAAAGGCGGAGTACTGATCGGCTTCCACGAACGGCGCAGCAGCTACATCGCCGATCTGCGCAGCTGCGCCGTCCTGCCTCCTCACATCTCGGGGATGTTGCCGGCGCTGCACGAGCTCGTCGGCGGACTCTCGATCGCCGACCGGCTGCCGCAGATCGAAATCGCGATCGGCGACACGACGACCGTACTGGTGTTCCGCAACCTGTTGCCGTTGACTTCTGCCGACGAGGCGCGGCTCGCGGCCTTCGCCGACGAGCACGGCGTGCAGGTGTGGCTGCAGCCCGGGGCGCCGGCGACGGCGCATCCGCTCCACCCGAAAGGTGCAGCGCCGCTCGCCTATACGCTGCCCGAGTTCGACGTCGCGATGGCGTTCCAGCCAACCGACTTCACCCAGGTGAACATCGACATCAACCGCCTGCTGATCCGCCGGTCGTTGCAGTTGCTCGATCCGCGGCCCGGCGAGCGTATTGCGGACCTGTTTTGCGGGCTGGGAAATTTCAGTCTGCCGATCGCTCGCTGCGGAGCCACCGTGGTGGGCGTCGAGGGCAGCGAATCGCTTGTCAGGCGTGCGGCCAAGAACGCGCGACGCAATGGCCTGCACGGACGCAGCGAATTCCACGCCGCGAACCTGTTCGAAGCGACCGAAGACAGCCTCGCTGCGCTGGGCAGGCTCGACAAGCTGCTGATCGATCCGCCACGGGAAGGAGCGATCGCGGTCGTCAAGGCGCTCAGCGCGCTGCAATCGCCCGCGCGCATCGTGTACGTGTCCTGCAACCCGGCGACGCTCGCACGCGATGCGGCCGTGCTGGTGCACGAGAAAGGTTACGTGCTGCGAGGCGCCGGAATTGCCAACATGTTCCCGCAAACTTCGCACGTGGAGTCGATCGCGCTTTTCGAGCGAAACTGAGGCGAAGGACGCCGCCGGGCGCAATCGCACGCACTGCGGCCGGCAACTTTCGTGTGGCAGTGCAGGGCCCACCCGGTGGTATACTCCGCCGCTCGCGGCAGCAGGGCAGCGCAACTGGAAACCTCCCTGAACCCGCCCAGGAAGCGTGGCAGAGTGGTCGATTGCACCGGTCTTGAAAACCGGCAACGGGCAACCGTTCGTGAGTTCGAATCTCACCGCTTCCGCCAAAATACGAGAAAAAGCGGCCTTTTTGGCCGCTTTTTCCGTTTACCCCACGCCCGCGCAGCAAAGCCGAAACGAGATTGGTCACGCGGCCCCGCTCCGGTTCGTCATGCCGTCGTGATTCGCTGAGCCACGCCTGCGGCATCGCGCCCACCGGATGACACTCCCGCGCCACCCCTGTTCGGTGGCGGAACCCGATTTTCCCTGAACGCTTGCATTCCCGATAAACGGCGAGTAGAGTGAGTGTTCATTCAGTCGTTTGATTGACATCAAACAAGTGAAGACCCGGGGCGGAGGGGTTTGTATCGCTCGATGTGTTTCTCAGATGGCCGGATCCGCCGCGCAGCGGAACATTCTTAAGGAGGCAGGTTCATGAACGACGGATTGTTTGACCAGTTCAAGGAGTGGTACGAGAAGCGTCACGACTACGCGCGGGCCTGGAAGGCGCGCACGGGCGGGCAGGTGGTGGCGACGATGTGCACCTATTCGCCGGAGGAGTTGCTGATCGCTGCCGGCATGCTGCCGGTGCGCGTGCTCGGCGCCCATGAGCCGCAGAACGTGACCGAGCCGCACATCTTCGGCATGTTCTGCCCGTTCTGTCGCGACTCGCTCGCTCAAGGCCTGCTCGGCCGCTACGACTACGCCGAAGGCGTCACGCTGACGCAGTCGTGCATCCAGTATCGCCAGACCTACAGCTCGTGGCGCCAGAATGTCCCCACGGTGAAGTGGGACTACTACGTCGCGATGCCGAACGACGTGCAGTCGCCGCATTCGCGCAAGGCGCATGTCGCCGAAGTGCAGCGCTTCCGCGTGTTCCTGCAGACGCTGACCGGCAAGGAAATCACCGACGACATGCTGCGCGAGTCGCTCGCCGTCGTCGACGAGAATCGTCGCCTGCTGCGCCAACTCTTCGACTACCGCAAGGAAACGAACCCGCAGGTGACCGGCGTCGAAGCGCTGTATGCGTCGATCACTGCCCAGCTCATCGACAAGCGCGAGCACAACGAGCAGCTGAAGAAAGTGCTGGCGGCACTGCCGAAGCGCAATCTCGATCGTCCACAGGGTGCGCGCTTCATGACCATCGGTTCGGAGAACGACGACGTCGCGTTCATGGCGATGGTCGAATCGGTCGGCGCGACGATCGTCATCGACGACCAGTGCTCCGGCACCCGTTACTTCTGGAACGCCTCGAAGCCTGGCGACGACGTCATCCGCGCGATCGCCGAGCGCTACTGCGACCGCCCGGCGTGCCCGACGAAGGATTATCCGGTCCACACGCGTTACGACCACGTGCTCAATCTGGCGAAGGAATACAACGTCCAGGCCGCGATCTTCCTGCAGCAGAAGTTCTGCGACCCCCACGAGGGCGACTACCCGGATCTGAAGCGTCACCTCGAAGCCAATGGCATCCCGACGCTGTTCCTCGAATTCGACATCACGAACCCGATCGGCCCGTTCCGCATCCGCATCGAAGCGATGCTCGAGACGCTGAGCGAAGAAGAGCTGTTCTGAGCCCTCAAGGAGACCAACCATGACGAACCTGTACCCGACCGAACCGCTCAAGTTGTGGGGCAAGGCCAAGCAGCTGCGCGAGCAGTACTACCAGAACTTCGCGCGTGCGAAGGACAACGGCGGCATCCGCTGGTCCGCGGCCGGCTGGTCGTTCGACGCGATCCCGACTTCGCTCGGCGACGACGTGTATCCGCTGACCGGCGAGCCGTATTCGGCCGGCGTGTCGCTCGACCGCAAGTTCACGCAGCGCTGCCTCGACGCGGCCGAATCGTACGGCTTCGCGCGCGACATGTGCTCGTACATGCGCATCTACTGGGGCAGCATGCATCTGGACGAGTACTTCTACGGCGGCAAGTGGCCGAAGTCGGACTTCATCTTCCAGACGCAGATCTGCTGCTCGCACGCGAAGTGGTATCAGCACGTCTCGCGCACGAAGAAGATCCCGGACTTCTACGTCGACGTGTCCGTCGGTGCGTACAAGGACCTGACGCCCGACCGGCTCGACTACGTGACGAGCCAGCTGCACGACTCGATCGAGTTCGTCGAGAAGGCGACGGGTCGCAAGTGCGACGACGAGCTGCTGATCCGCGCGATCAAGAACGAGATGCGCTCGACCGCGCGCTGGGCGCAGATCTGCGAACTGCAGAAAGCCGTGCCGGCGCCGCTGGATGAAAAGACGATGTACTCGCTGTACGTGCTGGCGATCCTGCACAAGTCGTCGCAATGGTGCGCCGACTTCTACGACGAGCTGTACGAGGAAGTGAAGGACCGCGTCGCGCGCGGCATCGCCGCAGTGCCCAACGAGCGCTGCCGGCTGATGTCGGACACGCAGCCACCGTGGCCTTTCCTGAAGATCTTCAGGTATCTGGAGAGCTACGGCGCGGTGTCGATCGGCTCGCTCTACACGTTCGGCCTCGAAGGCACGTGGGAGTACAAGGAAGACGGCTCGTGGGGCGCACGCACGCTGCCGTGGGAAAAGGGCATCGAGATGAACGACCGTGATACGGCGCTGCGTCTCTATGCCGACTGGAACCTGTCGAAGCCGCTGTGGCAGCAGTTCTTCGACCCGTCGGTGAAGTCCGAGATGATGCTCAACATCGCGCGCGACTGGAACGTCGACGGCTGCATGATGCACCTTAACCGCGGCTGCGAAGGTCTCTCCGTCGGCATCATGGAGAACCGCCAGGCGATGGCGAAGGCTGGCATCCCGATCATGACGTACGAAGGCAACATGGGCGACGAGCGCGAGTTCGACGAAGTTCGCACCCAGGCCCGCGTCGATGCGTTCATGGAGCAGCTCGGCCTGCGCCGCCTCGCTGCCTGATTTTTTGGCGCCGCCTGCGCGCCGTTTCGCTCCCGATGGCGCCCGCCCTGCCTTGCGTAAGGCGGGCGCCGCGTCGGTGCGTCCGGTCCGCGGGCATATCACAATCGAATTCGACTGAGGACACGAGGATGATTACCGCAGGAATCGACATGGGCTCGCGCAGCGTGAAGGTGGTGCTGCTCGAAGAGATCAAGGTGGATGGCGCGCCGCAACTGAACTACGCGGTCAAGAAAGCGCACCTGATGATGCCGGGTG
>Ga0209347_1000537_pt1 | contig 91942 bp, 78 predicted proteins | sample AutmiccommuBRH23_FD_187382 | JGI IMG/M metagenome (GOLD analysis project Ga0209347, IMG submission 187382) | Deep subsurface microbial communities from Mt. Terri, Switzerland - Autotrophic microbial communities BRH/23 (SPAdes) (version 2) | ecosystem: Environmental > Aquatic > Deep subsurface >...
CCCGCCGACGGAGCGGCGGGTGGGTCCCGGCTCTCCGCGGCTGCGCCGCTGCGGCCGGGATGAGGAATGAAAAATAAACATCGTCATCCCGGAGAAGCCGCGCGAGCGGCTGGCTCCGGGACCCACGAAGCGACGGGCGACCAATTTTAGCAAGCTTATACTTGCTTTAAATGATCACCCGCCGCAAGCTCGGCGCATGACGCCCGATCCTTCCGCCCCCGACACCTCCGCCCCCGGCTGGCGGGCCATCGCCACCCGCGCCTATGGCCCGGCGCTGGCGCTGGTCTGCCTCGGCGTGTGGCTGCACGCCGCCGACAGCCTGCTGGTCGCCACCATGCTGCCGGCGATGGTCGCCGAGATCGGCGGGCAGGCGCTGGTGGCCTGGACGGTGGCGCTGTACGAGGTCGGCTCGATCGCCGCCGGTGCCGCCAGCGGGCTGCTGGCGTTGCGCCACGGCATCCGGGCGCCGATGGCGGGGGCGGCGTTGCTGTTCGCCGCCGGCTGCGCGGTCAGCGCGCTGGCGCCCGACATGTGGGTGGTGCTGGCCGGAAGGCTGCTGCAGGGGCTCGGCGGCGGCGGCCTGATGGCGCTGTCCTTCGTCGCCGTCGGCCTGCTGTTCCCGAGCCGGCTGATGCCGCTGGCGCTGGCGGCGGTGTCGACGCTGTGGGGGGTATCGGCCTTCCTCGGGCCGCTGGCCGGCGGGCTGTTCGTGGAGTTCGCGACCTGGCGCGCCGGCTTCTGGTTCTTCGCCCTGCAGGCGCTGGCGCAGGCGCTGTGGATCATCCTCGGCCCGCCGCTCGGCTCCGCCCGTCCGGCGCCGGCCCCGGCGGGCCGGCTGCCGGTGCTGCGGCTGCTGTTCCTGTCGGCCGGCGTCGTGCTGATCGCCTGCGGCGGCATCGACGTCGCCCCGCTGCACACCAGCCTGTTCGTGCTCGCCGGCCTCGCCTGCCTGGCGGCGTTCCTGCGGCTCGACGCGCGGCGCGAGGCCAGCCGCCTGCTGCCGCCGTCGCCGGTCGGCCTCGGCACGCCGGCCGGGGCGGCGCTGACCATGATCCTGTGCCTGTCGGCCGCGACCATCGCGATCTCCGCCTACGGCCCGCTGCTGATCACCACGCTGCACGGCACGTCCGCGCTCGTCGCCGGCTATATCATCGCCGCCGCCTCGATCAGCTGGACGGTGACGGCGGTGCTGGCGGCGGGAGCCGCCGAGCGGCACGACCCGAAGCTGATCGCCATCGGCACCGTGGTGGTGGCGCTGAGCGTGCCGGGCTTCGCCTGGAGCGTGCCGCACGGGCCGCTGTGGCTGATCGTCGCCTGTGCGGCGATGGAGGGCGGCGGCTTCGGCCTTGCCTGGACCTTCATCCTGCGGCGCGCCACGGCACTGGCGCCGGCCGGCGAGACCGAGCGCATCGCCGCCGCCATCCCGACCATGCAGCGGCTCGGCTACGCGATCGGCGCCGCCTATGTCGGCATCGTCGCCAACGCCGCCGGCTTCGCCGAGGCCGCCGGCGGCGAGGCGATGCGGCATGCGGCGGAAGTGATCTTCCTCGCCTGCCTGCCGCCGGCGGCGCTGGGGCTGGCGGCGATGGCCGGCTTCGTGCGGGTGCGGGGGTAGCGCGTCAACGATGGAGCGGCGGGTGGGTCCCGGGTCGCCGCTGCGCGTCGCCCGGGATGACGACAAATATTAAGGGCGCCGCAAACATTGGGGCAGCCGCAATAGTGCTGCCCTCATCCCGAGGGGGCGGGGCCGTCGCAAATTCAATGTCGTCATCCCGGGCGGGCGCAGCCCGACCCGGGACCCACGAAGCGACGTGCGCCTGACGCCCTGCGCCGCGGCGCTGCCTACGCCGCGCTCTCCGCCATCGCCTCGCCGGCCAGCGTGCGCGCGACGGCGTGCACCACCGCGGCGATGCGCACCGCCAGCTGGATGGCGGCCGGCGCGACGCCGTGTTCGCGCAGCACCTTCTCGTGGCTGTCGATGCACATGCCGCAACCGTTGATCGCCGACACCGCCAGGCTCCACAGCTCGAAATCGGCCTTGTCGACGCCGGGGTTGGAGATGGCGTTCATGCGCAGCCGCGCCGGCATCGTCTTGTAGTCGGGCGACGACGACAGGTGCACGAAGCGGTAGTAGACGTTGTTCATGCCCATGATCGCGGCCGCGGTCTTGGCGGCGTCGTAGGCCGCCGGCTCCAGCTTCAGCCGGGCCTCGGCGGCGACCGCCTCGATCACCGCCGGCACGCCGGTGGCGAGTGCGGAGGCCAGCCAGGTGCCCCAGGCCTGCTGCTGGGTGAGCGCGGTCTCGCGCTCCAGCGACGACAGGTTCAGCTTCAGGTCCTTGGCATAGCCCGGCAGGGCGTCCTTGAGCGCGTCGAGCGCCATGGTGGTGTCTCCTGGAAGCGCGTGGATCCCGGATCCGGACCGCCGGTCGGCGATCCGGTCCGGGATGAGGGCTGGGCTCAGGCGGCCTTCAGGGTCTCGTCGCCCTTCTTCCAGTTGCACGGGCACAGCTCGTCGGTCTGCAGGGCGTCGAGCACGCGCAGCACCTCGTCCGGCGAGCGGCCGACCGACAGGTCGTTGACCGCCGAGTAGCGGATCACGCCCTCGGGATCGACGATGAAGGTGGCGCGCAGGGCCACGCCCTCGGCGTCGTCGAGCACCCCGCAGGCCACCGACAACTGCTTCTTGATGTCGGCCAGCCACGGGTAGCCGACCTTGCCGAGGTCGGCGCGGCTCTGCCGCCAGGCCAGGTGCACGAACTCGCTGTCGGTCGACACGCCGATCAGCTGCGCGTCGCGGTCGGCGAACTCGCCGTTCAGGCCGTCGAAGCCGACGATCTCGGTCGGGCACACGAAGGTGAAGTCCTTCGGCCAGAACACGTAGACGCCCCACTTGCCGCCGAGCGAGCCGTTGGTCAGCTCGTGGAAGGTCTCCGGCGTGGTCTTGGCGTCGACGGCCTTCAGGGCGTAGGCGGGGAAGCGGTCACCGACCTTCAGCATGGGGGAAGTCTCCTCGGGAATTGGGGCGTTCCGACTGGAACGATCGCTGGCCCTGAGGTATCCCGTCGCAGCTATCGAATGAAATCGATTTTTCCGCAGCGCACCATAGAATTGATCTATGACAAGAATCCCCACCCTCAGGCACTTGCGGTATTTCGTCACGGCCTATGACACCGGGCATTTCGGCCGTGCAGCAGAGGCGTGCCACGTGACCCAGCCGACCCTGTCGGCCGGCATCAAGCAGATGGAGGACCTGCTGCAGGTGACGCTGTTCGAGCGCGGAGCAGCGGGCGTGCTGCCGACCGCGGCGGCCCGCGCCATCGAGCAGCGGGCGCGCGGCGTGCTGCGCGACACCGAGGACCTGACGATCGCGGCACAGCGCCACGCCGACCCGCTGGTCGGCCCGGTGCGCCTGGCCGGCATCCCGACCATCCTGCCCTATGTGCTGCCGGCGATCCTGCCGGAGCTGCGCCGCAGCTTCCCCGATCTCGAGCTGCGGCTGGAGGAGCGGCAGACCGAGGCGGTGCTCGACCGGCTGGCCCGCGGCATCGCCGACATCGGCCTGATCGCCCTGCCCTACCCGCTGGAGGACATCGTCGCCGAGACGCTGCTCGACGACCCGCTGCTGCTGGCCTGCCGCAAGGGCCATAGGCTGGCACGCAAGCCCGCGGTCGACCTCGGCGAGCTGCGGCGCGAGGAGCTGCTGCTGCTGGAGGACGGCCACTGCCTGCGCAGCCACGCGCTGGCCGCCTGCAGCCTCGCCGACCGCCGGCACGGCGAGGACATCGTCGGCACCAGCCTCGCCACACTGGTGCAGATGGTGGCGGGCGGGCTCGGCGTGACGCTGCTGCCGGGCATCGCGGTCGAGCGCGAGCTGAGCGCGTCCGAGGACCTCGCGGTGGTGCCGCTGGCGGCCGACGCGCCGAGCCGGCGCCTGGTGCTGATCTGCCGCGCCGGGTATCCGGCGATCGGCGGGTTCAAGGCGCTGGCGGAGGCGATGCGGCGGGTGCTGGTGAGGGGCTGACGAGCACGTCGCTTCGTGGGTCCCGGAGCCGTCCGCTCACGCGGACTCTCCGGGATGACGAAAGTAATAAATGACCGTCATCAGTAATTGAGGACCGTCATCCCGGAGGGGCCGCGAAGCGTCCGGCTCCGGGACCCACCCGCCGCCGCCGCGCCTGCAACCGTCACTCCGCCGCCTCGCTCACCCGCATCAGCTTGTCCTGCACGGTCGCCAGGTGCCGGCGCATCGCCAGGGCGGCGGCGTCGCGGTCGCGGTCGCGGATGGCGGCGACGATCGCCTGGTGCTCGGCGAAGCTGTGGTGGTTGGCCGGCGGGCCGGCGGGATCGACGCGCAACCGTCCCCACACGACAGCGCGGCGCACCGCGTTCAGGGTGTCGAACAGCGCCAGCAGCAGCGAGTTGTGCGCCGCCACCGCGATGGTGCGGTGCAGGCGGTTGTCCCACGATTCGTATTGCCGCCAGCTGTGCGCCTCGACGCTGCGCTCGAGGCAGCGCGCCAGGGCGGCGATGTCGGCGGCGGTGGCGTGCAGGGCGGCCTCGCCGGCGATCTGCGGCTCCAGCAGCAGGCGGGTGCGCATGACCTCGCCGGGATTGGTCAGATTGGCGATGCCGGCGATCGACGACACCTCCTCGGCCGGCCGCGAGCCGACGAAGGTGCCCTTGCCGACATGCCGCCACAGCTCGCCCTCGCGCTCCAGCACCGCCAGCGCCTTGCGCAGGTCGCCGCGCGACACCCCGAGCAGCTCGCTCAGCTCGCGCTCGGCCGGCAGCCTGGCGCTCGGCGGCAGCCCGCGCTGCGCCAGGTAGGCGCGCAGCTGCGTGAGCGCGCCCTGGCCGACCGCCAGTTCCTCCTCGCCCCGGACATCGTCGTCCGCCTGGATATGCCCGTCCATCGCCGATCCGCGCCGCCTTCCCGATCCCGCCGAATAGGCCACAGCGGCGGCAGCAGCGCAAGGTTTTGCACCAATCGGTCATTTTTATCTAACCAATCCGATATTGGTTGACTCCGAGTCCACGCCATGGCGACGCTACCGGTGGTTGCCAGCGGCAGCCTGCCCAAGAAGCCGTCAGAGCTTTGACCCTCGGGAGGAATACGATGATCAGGAAGACGGGACTCGGAGTCCTGGCCGCGGCCCTGGCCGTGACGATGCTTGCGCCGGCGGCGCAGCGCCCGGCCGCCGCCGCCGAGGCGGTGCGGGTGGCGCTCGGCGACGTGGTGTCGGTGGAGACGCTCGCCTTCGTGGTGGCGATGGAGCGGGCCAAGGACCGCGGCGTCGCCTACGAGCTGACCTCCTTCGCCAAGGAGGAGCTGGCGCTGCAGGCGGTGGTCAACGGCCAGGCCGACCTCGGCGTCGGCACGCCCTACTCGGTGATCCAGAAGGCCAAGGTGCCGCTGCGCAACCTGTTCCAGATGTCGGCCCTGGTGTTCTTCCCGGTCGCCGACAAGAAGTACAAGACCTGGAAGGACCTCGACGGCCAGCCCTTCACCTTCCACGCCCGCGGCACCGGCACCGAGGCGATCGGCTCGATCATCGCCAAGCGCGAGGGCATCAGCTTCGGCCAGCGCAGCTACGTACCCGGCTCGGAGAACCGCATCATCGGCATGATCAACGGCCAGATCAACGCCACCATCGTCGACCTCGCCAACAAGAACCTGCTGATGAGCAAGGCGGCCGACCGCTTCCACATCCTGCCCGGCCTCGACACCCCGGCCAGCGACGAGCTGGTGTTCGCCAGCCAGAAATGGATCGACGCCAACCGCCAGACCGTCGACGTGATCGTCGAGGAACTGCTGAATCTGTGGCGCGAGATGAGCAAGGACCCCGCCGTGGTCGAGCGCGAGCGCGCCAAGCGCGGCCTGCTCGCCGACCTGCCCAAGGAGGTGCTGTCGGAGGTCACCAAGTTCTACACCGAGGGTACGGCGGCCGGGCTGTACAACCCGATCGGCGGCGGCGAAGCGGTGGCCAAAGGCGACTTCGACTTCTACGTCAGCGCCGGCCAGCTGCAGGGCCCGGCCGAGAGCCTGGCGGTCGGCGACTACTGGGACCTGCGGCCGCTCGAGGCCGCCCGCAAGAAGCTCGGCGGCTGAGCGGCCGATGGCCGGCAACACCACCGAGGCGCTGCCCGCCCGTCCCGCCGCCCCGGCCGCAACCGGGCGCGGCGGCGGCGAGCCGCTGTGGCGGCATCCGCTGGCGCTGCGGCTGCTGTCGGTGGCGGTGGTCTGCGGCGCCTGGGAATGGGGCGGCCTGGTGCCGATCAGCCCGTCCTTCCCGACCTTCTCGGCGACCATGGCGGCGACCTGGGAGATGCTGGCCAGCGGTGAGCTGCCGCGGGCGTTCTGGATCACCCTGCAGCCACTGGCGCTCGGCCTGCTGATCTCGGCGATCGCCGGCATCGCGGTCGGGGTGGCGATGGGGCTGAGCCGGCTGGCCGAGTGGCTGGGCGCGCCGGTGTTCATCGTGCTGCAGTCGGCACCGCTGGCCGCGCTGATCCCGATGCTGACCTTCGTCTACGGCATCGGCCTGACCTCCAAGGTGCTGGTGGTCTGCATCATGGCGATGCCGGTGATCGTGCTGAACTCCTACAACGCGGTGCGCCACACCTCGGCGTCGCTGATCGAGATGGGGCGGGTGTTCCAGGCCTCGCCGGCGCAGTCGATCCTGAAGATCATCCTGCCGGCCGCCAGCCCGGTGATCTTCGCCGGGCTGCGGCTGGGGGCGGCGGCCGGCTTCATCGGCGCCATCCTGGCCGAGCTGCTGATCACCCCCACCGGCATCGGCGACATCATCACCTACAACCAGTCGGTCGCCGAATACGCCCGCATGTATTCCGCGATCCTCTCGGTCATCGTGTTCTCGGTGCTGTTCATCGAGTTCCTGGAATGGATCGAGGTCACGGTGTTCCGTCCGGAGAAGCGCGGCAGATGAGTCAGGCCCTGAAGATGCAGCCCGCCGCCCAGCACGCGCCCGAACCGGTCGTCGAGGTGCGCGGCATCTGCAAGACCTATCCGGGCGTGCAGGCGCTCGACGACATCCACCTCGACATCCCGCGCGGCCAGCTGACCACGCTGCTCGGGCCGTCCGGGTGCGGCAAGACCACGCTGCTGAAGATCATCGCCGGGCTGATCCCGGCGACTTCCGGCGAGGTGCGGGTGAACGGCCGGCCGGTCACCGGCCCGGGACCGGAGCGCGCCTTCGTGTTCCAGGACTTCGCGCTGATGCCCTGGGCGACGGTGCTGCGCAACGTCGCCTTCGGCCTGGAGCTGCGCGGCACGCCGCGGGCCGAGCGCGAGGACGTCGCGGCCCGGCACATCCGCTCGGTCGGCCTCGGCGGCTTCGAGAAGGCCTATCCGCACGAGCTGTCGGGCGGCATGCGGCAGCGCGTCGGCCTGGCCCGGGCGCTGACCGTCGACGCCGGCGTGCTGCTGATGGACGAGCCGTTCTCGGCGGTCGACGAGCAGACCCGCCGCAAGTTCCAGGAGGACCTGCTGCGGCTGATCGCCACCGAGCGCAAGACCTTCATCTTCGTCACCCACTCCATCGAGGAGGCGGTCTACGTCTCCGACCGCATCGTGCTGCTGTCGCCGCGGCCGGGCCGCATCGCCGACATCATCGAGCCCGCCGTCGAGCGCGGCGACGACCCCGACGCCATCCGCCGCCACCCGGCCTATCTCGACACGGTGGATGCGATCTGGCAGCGGCTGAAGAAGTACCTGGAGTGAGCATGCGCAGGAGGCCCCTCCCATGACCCTGTTCGGCTACCGCGTGCCGATGATGGCCTCGCTGCTGCTGTGGGCGGTGCTGTGGGAGATCGTCGGCTGGCTCGAGCTGTCGCTGCTGATCCCGCCCTTGTCGCGGATCGCCGTGCGCATGGCCGAGATCGTGCCGACGCCGAGCTTCCTCGCGGCCCTGTGGATCACCGGCAAGGCCTTCCTGCTCGGCAATTTGATCGCCATCGGTGCCGGCATCCCACTCGGCGTGCTGATGGGCCGCTCCGAGCTCGCCGACCGGCTGCTGCTGCCCTGGGTCAACCTGTTCCTCAGCGCGCCGCTGAGCGCCCTGGTGCCGGTGATCATGGTGATCTTCGGCATGGGCCAGACCACCATCGTGCTGACCGTGGTGCTGTTCGCGGTGTGGATCGTGGTGCTCGATACCCGCGCCGGCATCCGCAACATGTCGCCGTCGCTGGTCGAGATGGCGCGCTCCTACGGCGCCAACGAATGGCAGGCGTTCAGCCGGATCTACGTCTGGGCGGCCCTGCCGGAGATCCTCACCGGCGTGCGGCTCGGCCTGATCCGCGCGGTCAAGGGCGTGATCATCGGCCAGCTGCTGGTGTCGATCGTCGGCTTCGGCCGGCTGTTCGAGATCTATTCGAGCAACTTCCTGATGGAGCATTTCTGGGCGCTGATCCTGGTGCTGTTCTTCTTCGCGTTTGTAATCGCCGAGGGGGTCGGCTACCTGGAGCGCCGAGTCGACTACTACGCCGCGTCCCGCCACTGACCACAACCGAGCGAAACCAGATGACCTATGTGATCGACCCGCCCGCCATCGCCAGCCTGCCGGTGCGCGGCTCCGGCGACCTGTTCCCGGTGCACCGCATCTACTGCGTGGGGCGCAACTACGCCGCCCACGCCATCGAGATGGGCCACGACCCGAACAAGGAGCCGCCGTTCTTCTTCCAGAAGAACCCGGACAACCTGCTGGTGGGCAAGGACTTCCCCTACCCGCCGATGAGCAGTGACGTGCACCACGAGATCGAGATGGTGGTGGCGCTGAAGAGCGGTGGGGTGAACATCCCGGTGGCGAGCGCCATGGAGCACGTCTACGGCTACGCCGTCGGCCTCGACATGACCCGCCGCGACCTGCAGGGCAAGGCCAAGGACGCCGGCCGCCCCTGGGAGGTCGGCAAGGCCTTCGAGCATTCCGCCCCCTGCTCCGAGCTGGTGCCGGCGAGCGCGATCGGCCATCCGAGTGCGGGTGCCGTGTGGCTGAAGGTCAACGGCGAGGTCCGCCAGCAGGGCGACCTCAACCAGCTGATCTGGAAGGTGCCGGAGATGATCGCCTTCCTGTCGGAGCTGTTCGAGCTGAAGGCCGGCGACCTGATCATGTCGGGCACGCCGTCCGGCGTGGCGGCGGTCAAGCGCGGCGACGCGTTGCACGGCTTCGTCGAGGGTGTCGGCGAGCTGAAGCTGAAGGTGGTCTGACGCTCCCTTCGAGGCTCCCCCGGCGAAGCCGGGGGAGCGCCTCAGGATGAGGCGGCTGGCGCCAGGCGCCGAGCTCTTCCCCGCCCGGCCCTTCGTGGCGCGCCTGCGGCGCGCACCTCAGGGCGACAGGGAAAGAGGAAGCGGCGCGTGGTTTCCCAGGTGCTCGGAACACTCTCCCTCTCCTGTCGCCCTGAGGTGCCGTGCGCAGCACGGCCACGAAGGGCCGGCCTCAACCGCCGCCATCGCCCTCATCGTGAGGTGCCGCGCCCGCCGCGGCCACGGCGGGGCCTCCCCGCCGCTTCGCCAGCCACCGGATCGCCTCCCAGTCGCCGGCGATCAGCGCCTGCTTCTTGGCCCGGCTCCAGCCCTTGATCTGCCGCTCCACCGCGAACGCCTCGGCATGCCGGTCGAACTCGGCGCACCACACCATCTCGACCGGCAGCCGGCTGGCCGTGTAGCCCTTCACGCGGCCCGAGCGATGGATCGCCAGCCGCTCGTCGGGTGGCCGCCGCGTGAAGCCGACATAGTAGCTGCCGTCGGCGCAGAGCAGGATGTAGACGTAAGCGGGCATGCCATGGCTATAGCAGGCGCAGGGCGGTTTTCACGCGTCGGGCCAGCCCTTCGTGGCCCCGCTGCGCGAGGCACCTCAGGGCGATAGAGAGGGGGAGGCGTTCGCAGCGTCAGCCATTCACTCTTTCTATCGCCCTGAGGTGCGAGCCCGGCGAAGCCGGGGGAGCCACGAAGGGCCGGCCGGCCGCACGCGCACCCTTGCGCCAACTCCCGCCCGGCCTCACCCTGCCCCCACGACAGAACGTCGCTCCGGAGACGCCGCCATGCTCGTGACCGGCACCCCGCTTCCCACCGCCCCGACGCCGGCGAAGCGCCCGCAGGATCCGTCCGCCGCCGCCGCGCCGAAGCGCGCCGCCCCCGACCCCGAGGTTTCCGCCGCGGTGGCCCGCGCCGAGGATGCCGCCGACAAGTCGAAGACCGCGCGCCGCGACGCGCTCTCGGGCGAGCTGACCCGGCTGATGGCGATCGCCCGCGAGCTGAACGGCGCCGGCGGCGACCTGCGCAGCAGCGCCGACGCCCTGCAGGACCTCGCCCGCCAGATCGCCAAGGTCGCCCGCGCTCTCGCCGACGCCGAGCGCGCCCTGCCGGCCGCCCAGCGCCGCGGCGTGCCGCAAGTCGCGGTGCCGCGCGCGGCGGCCGCCCCTGCCGCCGCCGAGGCGAAGCCGGAAGGAAGCGTCGAGGCGTCGGAAGCGGCGGCGACGGAAACCCAGGCGAAGCAGTCCGAAACCCCGACCAACCCCGCCTCCGCCGAGCCCAACCCGGCCGAGCCCACGCCCGCCACCGACCCCGACCCCGACGACCCGCTCGACCCGGAAAAGCGCGCCGAGGAGCGTCGCGAGCGCGCCCGCTCCGGCCGCGAGGGCACCCGCCAGCTGCTGCTGACCGCCGCCGACCTGCTGGACGCGATCCGCAAGACCGTGCGCAAGGCCGAGCTGTTCGAGAACCTGCTCGACCCGGAGGCCGCCAAGGAACGCGGGAAGGCCGGCGCCGAGGTCGAGGGCCTCGCCATCGAGCTGCGCGGCCTCGCCGCCCGCTTCGCCGACCCGGCGCAGGGCCTCGGGGTGGACGTGACGGCGTAGCAGCGCGGCTTCGACCGGCCCTTCGTGGCCCTCCGCTGCGCGAAGGGCACCTCAGGGCGACAGAGTCATATCTCTGAAATCGCTCTATTTCTGTCGCCCTGAGGTGCCGCGCGAAGCGCGGCCGCGAAGGGCCGGCCAGCCCCGCGCGCCATGCCCGCGGCTACTGCACCGCCGCCTGCTTCAGGAACACCAGCAGCCGGATGTCGCGGTCCGGCACGAAGTCCAGCTTCACCGACTCGAAGGTGGTCGGCCCGGTCTTCTTCAGCCCGTCCCAGCACAGCGACAGGATGTTGGCGGGATCGCCCTTGTCGAGGGTCAGCCGGAACCGCCCGATCGGGCCGCGCCAGTTGCGCGCGGTGGTGAGGATATAGGCGACCTCGGCGGCCATGTACGGCATCGGGTTGCCGGGCTCGCGCGCCTCGGCGGCGGCGAGCGCGCGGCGGGTGCCGGCGTCGAGGCAGTAGCGGTCGCCGGCCGCCTCGTCCTCCCCGACCAGCCGCCCCACCGGGCCGCGCGCGTCGAGCGTGCTCGCCCGCCCGATCAGCGCCAGGCCGACGAACGGCTTGTAGACGTGCCGCACCGCCAGGTCGCGCCCGACGGGAAAGCTCTGCCGCCACCAGTATTTCGAGCGCAGCGTCCATTGCGGCGTGTCGTCGTACTCGCCCTCGGCCAGCAGCCCGGCACGGCGCAGCCGGTCCGCCGCCCCCGGCGGCAGCGCTGCCACCAGCTCGTCGTAGTTCTCGCGCCGCCACGGCACCATGCCGAGCGCGCCGGCCGCCGCCACCTCGGCCGTCACGTCGCGACCCTGGAAGACCGCCCGGCGCTCCAGCTCCGGCCTGAGCTCGGCGCCGTCGATCCACAGCCGGAACCCGAGGAAGTCGTCGCCCTGCGCCGGGAAGTTCCAGTTCGGCGCGGTGTCGCCCTGCGACAGGTCGAGGTCGGGCAGCGGGAACGCCACCAGGGTCTCCACTGGTGCCGCGGTGACATTACGGAACACGTAGTCGACGCGCACCTCCTCCAGGCCGATGCGCAGGTCCTCGGCAACCATGCGGATGGCGTCGTTGGCGGTGAGCTCGATGCCGGTGGTCGACTGGAAGCCGCTGCTGTCGTTGGCGGCGGCAGTGCGGGGGAAGCTGCCTGGGGCGGCGCCGGGGACGAGGAGGGCCAGGAGGACGAGCAGGTGCAGGCGGCGGGCCATCGGGGCGGATTCCGGTGCGGTTGCGCGCGCAGCCTATCACGCTGGCGCGACACCGGCCGCCGCTGCGACGATGCGCCGGCTCCCTGCTCCGTCGGCAGACCGAGAGACCGAAGCACAAGACCTGCTCTCTCATAATTCACGTTCAACATGACGAATACTGGCGCCTTCGACCTCAGGAAGGGTGAATTTGATTGATTCATAACTACATCTCACGACGATTTCAATCGATCGGGAACTTGTGAACAACTCAAGGCTGCACAATTAAAGAAGGCTGAGCAAATTCCGGCAGTACATCCAGCGATTGCCCGATACTGGTTTACGCGTAGTTTGCTTAGTGGTTTGTGCGTAGTTCCCTCAAATTATACAGATTGTTAAGTTTGCTCACCCAACGTCTGCCTCGACGACACGGCCAAACCTATTCGTGAGGAAGACATGTTCCGCTTCAAATCGTCCATCGAGCAGCAAGAGCGGGTAGCGCGACTCTCTGCGATCGAGCGGTCGCAAGCCGTGATCGAGTTCGATCTGGACGGAAGAATCATCACCGCCAATCAGAACTTTCTGTCCGTGATGGGATATTCCCTCGCAGACATCGAGGGCCAGCACCACAGCCTGTTCATCGGGGCCGGCGAGCGCGACACAGCGGAATACAAGGCGTTCTGGGAGCGGCTCCGGCGCGGCGAGTACCAGGCCGGCGAATACAAGCGGATCGGCAAGGGCGGCAAGGACGTCTGGCTGCAGGCCGCCTACAACCCGGTTCTGGGCCGGGACGGCAAGCCCGTCCGCGTCGTCAAGGTCGCGACCGACGTGACCACGCAGAAACTGCAGAACGCCGACTACGCCGGTCAGATCGCCGCGATCGGCGCTTCCCAGGCGATCATCGAGTTCGATCTCGACGGCAAGATCCTCACGGCGAACGAGAACTTCCTCAAGACCATGGGCTACACCTTGGCCGAGGTCCAGGGCCGGCACCACGGCCTGTTCGTCGAGCAGAGCCACCGTGACAGCACCGAATACCGTGCGTTCTGGGCGGCCCTGCGGCGCGGCGACTATCAGACGGCGGAGTACAAGCGGGTCGGCAAGGGTGGCAAGGAGGTCTGGATCCAGGCGTCCTACAACCCGATCCGGGATCTCGACGGCAAGCCGTTCAAGGTGGTCAAGTTCGCCACCGACGTCACGGCGCAGAAGCTCCGCAACGCCGATTTCCAGGGCCAGCTCGCTGCGATCGGCAAGTCGCAGGCCGTCATCGAATTCGATCTCGACGGCATCATCCTGAGCGCCAACGCGAACTTCCTCGCCGCCATGGGCTATTCCCTGGCCGAGATTCAGGGCAAGCACCACAGCCTGTTCGTCACGCCGGCCGAGCGCGGCAGCAGCGCCTACAAGGAATTCTGGGCGTCGCTGCGGCACGGCCAGTATCAGGCAGCGGAGTACAAGCGGATCGGCAAGGGCGGCAAGGAGGTCTGGATCCAGGCGTCCTACAACCCGATCCTCGATCTCAACGGCACGCCGTTCAAGGTGGTGAAGTTCGCCACGGACGTGACCGCTCAGGTCATCGCCCGGATGCGGGCCGAGCACGTGGGCAAGCTCATGGAGGCGGTGGCCGCCGGCTCCGAGGAGCTCAACGCCTCGGTCAAGGAAATCGCCAACAGCATGGTGATGTCGAAGGACACGACCTCCGAGGCCTTCGATCTCGTGGTCGCGGCCGATCAGGCCACCCAGCAGCTGACCGAGGCGGCCGAGGCAATGGGCAGCGTCGTGGAGGTCATCAACGGCATTACCGGCCAGATCAACCTGCTGGCCCTCAACGCCACGATCGAATCGGCGCGCGCCGGAGAGGCCGGCAAGGGCTTCGCGGTGGTCGCCAACGAGGTGAAGAACCTGGCCGGGCAGGCCAAGAGCGCGACGGAGCAGATCTCGTCGAGCATCGGCGGGATGCAGTCGATATCCAATGACGTCGTCGGGTCGCTCAACTCGATACGCTCCGCCATGCAGCGCGTTCTGGAATACGTGACCTCGACGGCGTCGGCGGTGGAGGAGCAGAGCGCGGTCGCCAATGACATGTCCGCGAACATGCAAAAGGCCGCAGCGGAGGCCAGCAGCATCGGGCAATGATGTCGGGCAGAACTCAGGACCATATGGGCGTCTTCCACTCGGTTCGACCTGCTGCCTCGGCAGGTCGACCGAGGTACGCCCTCCAATAGGATTTATTGCTTGCGAATAGTTACTATCTTCGCACCCCCAGATACCGCCCGAGCACCCCCTGGTCCCGCGCCAGCACCACCGCCTCCCCGTCCCACACCACCCGCCCGCGCTCCAGCACCACCGCCCGGTCCGCCAGCCCCAGCACCTTCAGCGCGTGCTGCTCGACCACGATCAGCCCCATCTCGCCGTCGCGCACCAGCGCCCGCATCACGCCGAGCAGCTCCTCGACGATGATCGGCGCCAGCCCCTCCAGCGGCTCGTCGAGCAGCAGCAGCCGCGGGTTGGTCACCAGAGCGCGGGCGATGCTGAGCATCTGCTGCTCGCCGCCGGAGATCTGGTTGCCGCGGTTGCGGCGGCGCTCGGCCAGGCGCGGGAACGCCGCGTAGGCGCGTTCCAGCGTCCACGCGCCCGGGCGGGCGACGGCGGTCAGGTTCTCCTCGACGCTCAGCGAACGGAAGATGTTGCGCTCCTGCGGCACCCAGCCGATGCCGGCGAGCGCGCGGCGCTCGGTCGGCGCGGCGGTGATGTCCGCGCCGGCCAGCCGGATGCTGCCGGTGCTGCGCCGCGTCACCCCCATGATGGTCGCCAGCAGCGTGGTCTTGCCCATGCCGTTGCGCCCGAGCAGCGCCAGCGACCGGCCGGCGTCCAGCGCCAGCGACACGTCGGACAGCACCTCGGCGGCCCCGTAGCCGGCGGAAACGCCGTCGAGGCGCAGCAGCTCAGCCATGGCGGGGGGCATTGCGGTTCGGCGGGGCGGTGGTGGCGTGTGTGCCAACCTGCGGGCTTGGGAGCCCTTCGCGGGCCGGCCCTTCGTGGCCCTTCGCTGGCGCGAAGGGCACCTCAGGGCGACAGGGAGGGAGGTGGGGGCGCTCCCCGTCTATGTGGCTCTCCAGGCGATGGGCAAGCGGTTGGCGACCCTTCCCTCCTCTGTCGCCCTGAGGTGCACGTTGCGCAGCAACGGGCCACGAAGGGCCGGGAAGCCGTGGACTCCGCCGGTATACGGCACGCACGCATTCAGCCATCGGCCACCGCCTCCACCGCGCCCTCGCCGAGATACACCGCGCGCACCCGCTCGTCGCGCGCCACCGCGTCGGGGTCGCCCTCGACCAGCAGGCTGCCGCCGACCAGCACCGAGATGCGCTCGGCGAAGCGGAACACCAGGTCCATGTCGTGCTCGATCAGCAGCACCGTGACGTCGCGCGGCAGCCGGTCGATCACCGCCAGGATCTCGCCGCTCTCGCCATGCGGCACCCCGGCAGCGGGCTCGTCGAGCAGCAGCACCCGCGGCTCTCCCGCCAGGGCCGTGCACACCTCCAGCAGGCGCTGCCGGCCGTAGGGCAGCGTGTCGGTCGGGGCGTCGGCCACGTCGTCGAGGCCGAGGTCGCCGAGCCGCCGCATCGCCTCGCCGGCGACGGCAGCCATGGCGTCGAGCCGCACCCACGGGTTCCACGACACGCCAGTGCGCTCGACGATCGCCAGCGCCACGGTCTGCAAGGGGGTGAGCGGCCCGAACAACTGGTTGATCTGGAAGGTGCGGGCGAGGCCGAGGCCGACGCGGCGGCGCGGCGACAGCGATGTGACGTCGCGGCCGGCCATCCACACCCGCCCCGAGGTCGGTGCCAGATTGCCGGTCAGCAGGTTGATCAGCGTGGTCTTGCCGGCGCCGTTCGGGCCGATCAGCGCCTGCCGCACGCCGCGCTCCAGGCTGAGCGAGACGTCGGCGATGGCGCGGAAGCCGCCGAAGGACTTGCTCAGCGCATGGGTCTCCAGCACCGCGGTCATCGCAGCCCTCGCAGCCGCGCCCAAACCGCCTCGCCGAGGCCGAGCACGCCGCCGCGGGCGAACAGCACCAGGGCGATGAAGGAGAGGCCGAGCCAGAACGGCCAGTACTGCGCGGTCAACCCGGCCAGGATGTCGTGCATCACCACGAAGGCCGCGGCCCCGAGCAGGGCGCCGTACAGCCGCCCGACGCCGCCCAGCACCAGCACCAGCAGCACCTCGGCCGAGCGCTGGAAGCCGAGCACGTCGAGCGAGACGAACTGCGTGGTCTGCGCCAGCAGCGCCCCGGCAATCCCGGCGTAGACCGCACCGATCGTGTACACCACCACCAGGTGGCGGCCGGCCGGGGCGCCGATCGCCGCCATGCGCAGCCGGTTCTGCCGGATGCCGCGCAGCGCCAGGCCGAACGGCGCGTGCACCAGCCGGCGGGCGGCGAGGAACAGCAGGAACAGCACCGCCAGCGCGTACCAGAAGGCGGTGCGGCCGTAGATGTCGAAGTCGAACAGCCCGAGCAGCGGCCACATGGTGACACCGTACAGGCCGTCGGCTCCTCCGGTCAGCCAGGCCAGCTTGTTGGCCGCCTCGAACAGCATCATGGCGATGCCCAGCGTCACCATCAGGCGGGTGAGGTCGCTGCCGCGCAGCACCAGGAAGGAGGTGGCGAAGCCGAGCACCCCCGCCACCGCACCGCCGGCCAGCAGGCCCGACACCGGCTCGCCCCAGCCGGCCTGCGCCAGCAGCCCGGCCGCATAGGCACCGGTGCCGAAGAACGCGGCATGGCCGAGCGAGACGATGCCGGCATAGCCGAGCAGCAGGTCGAGCGACAGCGCGAACAGCGCGATCACCATGATCTCGCTCAGCAGCGGCAGCCGCAGCGGGAAGACGACGTAGGCGGCGATCGGCAGCAGCCACAGCGCAAGCTCGGCCGGCCGCCAGCGGTCATCCAGAATACGGGGCGTCCCCTGGGGCCCAACCATCAGCGCCCCGCCCTGCCGAACAGGCCCTGCGGCCGCACGAGCAGCACCGCCACCATGACGGCGTAGATGATGAAGGCGCCGGTCTCCGGGAACCAGTACTTGCCGGCGACATCGGCGATGCCGAGCAGCAGCGAGGCGAGGAACGGCCCGGTGATGCTCTCGGTGCCGCCGACCGCCACCACCACCAGGAAGTAGATCATGAAGCGCACCGCGAAGCCGGGGTCGAGGCCGAGCATGTCGATGCCGAGCGCGCCGCCGAGCCCGGCGAGGCCGGAGCCCACCGCGAAGGTCACCGAGAAGATCCGCCCGACCCGGATGCCGAGGCCGCGCGCCACGACGGGATCGTCGACCGCGGCGCGCAGCCGGGCGCCGAAACGGCTGCGGGTCAGCGTCAGCTGCAGGCCGGCCGCGAGGGCCGCGCACAGCAGGATCACCAGCAGCCGGTAGACGCTGATCTGCACGCCGCCGAACGTCAGCCGCTCGCGCAGCCAGGCCGGCAGCTGGATGATCTGCTGCTGCGCCCCCATGAAGTAGTCGGCCACCGCCATGGCGACGAACACCAGGCCGATCGAGAACAGCACCTGGTCGAGATGGCCGCGGTCGTAGAGGTGGACGTAGAGCGTGCGCTCGAGCACCGCGCCGAGCAGCGCCGACGCCAGGAACGCCGCCGGCAGGCACAGCAGGAACGGCACCCCGGCGCGGTTCAGCAGCAGCACGGTGACATAGCCGCCGACCATGGCGAAGGCGCCATGCGCCAGGTTGACGAAGTTCATCAGCCCGAGCGTGACCGACAAGCCGACCGCCAGCACGAACAGCAGCATGCCGTAGGCGACGCCGTCGACGAGCACGGTCAGCATGGGGCGAGCCGTGATGCCTGCGAGGCGGCTGGACCCGGCCCTTCGTGGCCGCGCTGCGCGCGGCACCTCAGGGCGACAGGGGGGAGAGGGACACCGCCTCCGCCCACCCCTTCCCTGTCGCCCTGAGGTGCGCGCCGCGCAGCGGTGCGCCACGAAGGGCCGGCCGGGGATTGGCCGCGCACTGTCCCCGAGCTCCCTCTCACTCCCCCTACTTCGCCTTCCCCGGGTCCCTCACCGCCACCAGCTTGTCGAACTCGACGTTCCACAACTCGCCGTCCTTCTTCTCCACCCGGCGGATGTAGACGTCCTGCACGATGTCGCGGGTCTCCGGGTCGATCGAGACGGGCCCGCGCGGGCTGGTCCAGGCCATGCCCTTCATGGCGGCGATCAGCTTGTCGCCGTCGGCGTCGCCGCCGGTCTTGGCGAGTGCGGCATAGATCAGGTGCATGCCATCATATCCCGCGACCGCCATGAAGTTCGGCCGGTTGCCGCCGGTCGCCTTGCCGTAGCCCGCGACGAACTTGCGGTTCTCCGGGCTGTCGTGGGCGGCGGAGTAGTGGTGCGAGGTGACGGCCCCCAGGGCCGGGTCGCCCATCTTGTTCAGGATGTCGTCGTCGACCACGTCGCCGGTGCCGATCAGCTTGATGCCGGCGTCGGCCAGGCCGCGCTCCTGGAACTGCTTCATGACGGCGGCGCCGACGCCGGAGGGCACGAAGATGAACAGCGCGTCGGGCTTGGCGTCCTTCACCCGCTGCAGGAACGGCGCGAAGTCGGGGTTGGCCAGCGGCACCCGCAGCGACTCCGCAACCGTGCCGCCGCCCTTCTGGAACACCTGGACGAAAGTCTTCTCGGCGTCGACCCCGGGGGCGTAGTCGGAGACCAGGGTGACCGCCGACTTGATGCCGTTCTTCGGCGCCCACTCGGCGATGCCGAGTGCGGCCTGCGGCAGGGTGAAGCTGGTGCGCGCGATATACGCCGACTTCTCGGTGATCGACGAGGTGGCGGCCGCCGTCACCACCATCGGCACCTTGGCCTGCTCGGCGATCGGTGCCGTGGCGAAGGCCAGTGGTGTGAGGCCGAACCCGGCCAGCACCTTGACCTGGTCGCGCACCACCATCTCCTGGGCGATGCGCTTGGTCTTGTCGGCGACGCCGCCGTCGTCCTCGAGCTTCAGCTCGATCTTGCGGCCGGCGACGGTGTCGCCGTGCTCGGCCATGTACAGCCGGGCGGCCGCCTCGATGGCGCGGCCGGTCGAGGCGAACGGGCCGGTCATCGGCAGGATCAGCCCGACTTTGACGCTGTCGGCGGCGGCCGCCGGGCCGGCGAGCGCGGCGAACACCGCGGCGGCGGCGAGCAAGTGCTTGTTCATGCGTTCCTCCCTTGTTGCTTGTTCTTGATGCTTTGGGGCGGCCGGTGGGTTCCGGAGCCGGGCGCTCGCGCGCCCCCTCCGGAATGACGAGAAAAAGTAGGGCGCTCACTCCCCCCTTCGTCATCCCGGAGGGGCCGCGCGAGCGGCCGGCTCCGGGATCCACCAGACGACGTGCGCCCCTACCCCCAAACCTCCTCCGCGACCTCGCGCAGCAGCGCCAGCTTGCGCCACTGGTCGTCCTCGCTCAGGTCGTTGCCGTGGGCGGTCGAGGAGAAGCCGCATTGCGGGCTGACGCACAGCTGCTCCAGCGGCACGTATTTCGCCGCCTCGTCGATCCGCCGCTTCAGCGCGTCCCTGGCCTCCAGGTCCGGCTTCTTGGTGGTCATCAGCCCGAGCACGATGCGCTTGCCCTTGGGCACGAAGCGCAGCGGCGCGAAGTCGCCGGAGCGCTGGTCGTCGTATTCCAGGAAGAAGCCGTCGATCGCCATCTCGTTGAACAGGATCTCGGCGACCGGCTCGTAGCCGCCCTGCGCCACCCAGGCGCTCTTGAAGTTGCCGCGGCACAGGTGCACGCACACCGCCATGTCTTTCGGCCGGTCGGCGATCGCGGCGTTGAACAGCCGGCAGTAGGTGCGGGTCAGCTGATCGGGGTCGTCGCCGCGCGCCGCCGTGCTGGCGCGGATCTCGTCGTCGCAGAGATATGCCAAGTTGGTGTCGTCCATCTGCAGATAGCGGCAGCCGCGCGAAGCGAGGTCGGCGATCTCGGCGGCATAGGCGGCCGACAGGTCGGCGTAGAAGTCGTCGAGATCCGGGTACACCGCCGCGTCGATCGCCGCGCGGCCGCCGCGGAAGTGCAGCATCGACGGCGACGGGATCGTCACCTTCGGGGTGCGCGTGGTCGCCGCCTTCAGGAAGTCGAAGTCCGCACCCTGGATCGGCTCGACGTGCTCGATGCGGCCGGTGACGTGCATGGTCGGCGGCTTGAAGCCGACGCGAGTGCCGTCGTCCTTGCGGAAGGCCGCCTTGAACTCGCCCTCCTCGATGGTCACGCCGCCGAGACGCTGCAGGAAATCGGTGTGGAAGAAGGTTCGGCGGTACTCGCCGTCGGTGACGGCGTCGAGGCCCACATCCTCCTGGCGCTTCACCACCTCGCGGATGCAGTCGTCCTCGACCGCGCGCAGCTCGGCTGCCGTGCAGCTGCCGTCCATGGCGCGGGCGCGCGCCTCCTGCAGCCGCGCCGGGCGCAGCAGGCTGCCGACGTGGTCGAAGCGGAACGGGGCGTCCATCGGGTCTCCTCCTGGGTGGTCTGGCTCGGTGGTCTTCCTGCATCTACACCGCGTCGCGCAGGCGGATCAGCGCGCCGCCCGGCACGCCGTCCAGCAGGCTGTGGTCGACGCGAGCCAAATCGAGGTTGCGGCGCGCCAGCCGGGCATGCTCGCGGGCGAGGCCCTCGGCGCGCGCACCCTCGCGGTTCTCGATGGCCTCCAGGATGGTCCGGTGCTGGTCCTGCGCCACGATCAGGATCTCGCGCGAGCGCGGCAGCGACGACTGCGCGAAGAAGAAGGCCGACGGCGAGGCGAAGGGCAGGGCGGTCGCCTGCTCCACCGCGCGGGCCAGCGGCGCGCTGCGGGCAAGGCCGAGCAGCAGGCGGTGATAGCGCTCGTTCAGCGCCACATAGGCGGAGAAGCCGGTCGGCCCGGAGGACGGGTGCACCACCTCGTCGAGCCGGCGCAGGCAGTCCTTCAGCGCGTCGAGCTCGGAGCGCCGGCCGAGCCGCTCGGCGGCGAGGCGTGCCGCCGTACCCTCCAGCACGCCGCGCAGCTCGATGGCGTCGACGATCTCGTCATAGCCGAAGGCGCGCACCACATAGCCGCCGCCGCTCAGCCCCTCCAGCAGGCCCTCGTGCTCGAGTTTGACCAGGGCCAGCCGCACCGGCGTGCGCGACACCCCGAGCCGCTCGACCAGCGGCAGCTCCGACACCCGCTCGCCGGCCGCGAGCTCGCCGTTCAGGATCAGCTCGCGCAACTTCAGCAGCGCGTCCAGCGACTGGCTCATGGCGCTCCCTACCGCCCGCCGGCACCTTGTTTGTGCTCGGCCTGTATACAGGAGATCACGGTATCCGGCGGCAGGAGGGAGTCAAGGGTGGGTGGGGCGGTGTTCGTGTATACATAGGCCCGTCACGCGGGTGGGTCCCGGCTCTCCGCTGCGCTCCGGCCGGGATGAGGGATATAGGGAAAGCCCTTATAATTCCTCATCCCGGCCGCAGCGGCGAAGCCGCGGAGAGCCGGGCCCCACCAGACGACGTGCGTCCTGCGCTACGCCCGCAGCCGGTACACCCGCTCCGCGTTGCCGCCCAGCACCGCCGCGCGCTCCGCCGCGTCGAGCCCCGCCAGGAAACCCCGCACCATCCCGATCCACGCCCCATAGGAGCCGGCCAGGGTCAGCACCGGCCAGTCGCTGCCAAAGATCAGCCGATCCCGTCCGAAGCAGGCCAGCAGATGCTCGACATAGGGCCGCAGCTCCGCCGCCTCGGCGCCCGCTGCCGCCTCGGTCAGCAGCCCCGACAGCTTGCAGCAGCTGCGGCCGTCGGCGGCGAGCCCGGCGATGTCTTCGGCCCAGGCGCTGAACGCGCCGTCGCGGATCGCCGGCTTGCCGCCGTGGTCGAGGACGATCCGGAGATCCGGATGCCGGTCGCGCAGCGCCGCCAGGCGCTTCAGGTGGCGCGGCAGCACCAGCGCGTCGAAGGCGAGGTCGTGCGCGACCATCGCGGCCAGCGCCGGCGCCAGATCCGGCCGCAGCAGCCAGTCGTCGGCGGCGATGTCCTGCACCATCGGCCTGAGCCCGGCCAGCTTCGGATGCGCCGCCAACGCCGCAATGCGCCCGGGTGCGTCCGGCCGCTCCAAGTCGACCCAGCCGACCACGCCGCGCACGAACGGCGTGCGGTCGGCCAGCTCCAGCAGGAAGCCGGTCTCGGCCTCGGTGGGTGCGGCCTGCACCAGCACGGTGCCGACGACGCCGTGGCGCTGCAGCAGCGGTGCCAGGTGCTCCGGCATGAAGTCGCGGTACAGCGGCGCCAGCACCGGGGTCAGCCAGCCATAGTCGCCGCGGTCGATCCGCCAAAAGTGCTGGTGCGCGTCGATGATGCCGGTCACCGGGTGTCCGGTCATCGCCGCACCGGCGTCAGCCCTTCAGCTCGTCGAGCAGCCGCACCACGTCGGCCGACGCGGTCTCGACCTCGGCGATCTCGCGCAGCGCCTCGTCGAGCTTGCCGGACTGGAACAGCTGGGCGGCGCGCTTGCCGTGCTCGTGCACCCGGCGGTGCGGATCCTCCAGCTGGCGGAAGGCGTCGCGGCCGCGCACCGGTGCCGAGCCGTCGCCGTAGTACCACTTGCCGAGCCGGCAGGATTGGTGGTCGGACAGCTCCTCGGCCTTCAGCTGGATACGGCCGACCGCCATGTCGACCAGCCGCTTCTTCCAGATCACGTGGTCGGCCTTGGCCAGCCGCACCACCTTGTCCGGGAACTGCTGCTTGGCCAGCGCCCCCAGCTGCTGGCCGATGCCGGACTGGCTGCTGGCCATGATGTCGGCCAGGCGGTCGACCTGTTGGACGTTGTCCGCGGTCAGCCCGGCGATGCCGGTGATGCCGCCCGACACCTCGCCGGTGGCGGCGCGCTGGTCGGCCAGGATGCCGGCGATCTCGCCCATGTGCCGGGCGACCGACTGGATGCCGTCGCCGACCGCCGCGATGTCGCCGTCGAGTTCACGCATGACGCTGCGACCGGTCGTCACCGCCTCGCTGCCCGCCGCCATCGAGGCGACGATGCCGGCGATCTCGGTGCGCAATGCTGCGATCCGCTGGCGGATGGTGGTGGTGGCGCCCGCCGTCTGCTGCGACAGCGCCTTGACCTCGCCGGCGACCACCGCGAAGCCCTTGCCGGCGGCCCCGGCGCGCGCCGCCTCGATGGTGGCGTTCAAGGCCAGCAGGTTGGTCTGCTTGGCGATGGCGTCGATCGACTGCACGATGCCGCCGATCTCCTCCGACGCGACGTTCAGGGCGTCGACCTTCGCGGTCGCCGCCTGCACCGTCTCGGCGATCTGCGACATGGTGGCGACGGCGTTGCGCACCCCGGCGACGCTGTGCTCGACGGTGGCGCGCATCTGCTCGGCCCCGGCCGAGGCGGCCTCGCTGGTGTCGCTGATCTGTGCCACCGAGGCGACGAGCTCCTCCGTGGCGGCAGCGATCGCCTGGGTGCGGCCATCGATGTCGCGGGCCGACGACAGGATCCGCGCCGCCGCGATCGCCGCCTCGTTCATCTCGATGGCGAGGTCGACCGCCGTGTCCAGATTCCGGCTGCTGCCGCCCTGCAGCACCTCGGCGAAGCGCGCCAGCGCCAGGGACACCGGGTCGTCGCCGGCCGGCCGCCGCGTCAGGTCGCCGGCCGCCAGCGCCTCGATCACCGCGACCAGGTCGGCGTCGCGCTCCGCCGATGCCTGCGTTCCCGTGGATCCGTTCGACATCGCCGCTTCGCCTCCCCCCGCAATGCTTGTTGCTTCGCTGATAGGACGGGCCATTGGTGCCGGCAAGGCAATTCGCCGGAGCCGAATTCGCGGTGGCCGATGTGGCGGCCATCGCGGGGCCGCGCTAAGACTGGAGGCATGCGGATCGCCCTCCTGCAATGCGCGCCCGGCGCCCCCGATACCGCCGCTGGCCTCGGCCGGCTCGACGCCGCCGCCGCGCGCGCCGCCGCCGCCGAGGCGGCGCTGCTGGTGACGCCGGAGATGTTTTTGACCGGCTACGCCATCGGCGCCGACGCCGTGCAACGCCTAGCCGAGCCGGCCGACGGCCCGGCCGCCCGGGCGGCGGCGGCGATCGCCCGGCGGCACGGCGTCGCCCTGCTGTACGGCTGGCCGGAACGGTGCGACGACGGCGCCGTCTACAACGCGGTGCAGCTGCTCGGCGCCGACGGCACCGCACTCGCCGGCTACCGCAAGACCCACCTGTTCGGTGACCTCGACCGCGCGCAGTTCGGCGCCGGCGACCGGCTGTCGCCGGTGGTCGAGCTGGGCGGCTTCCGGCTCGGCCTGGCGATCTGCTACGACATCGAATTCCCCGAGGTCGCCCGTGCCCTGGCGCTGGCCGGTGCGGAGGCGATCCTGGTGCCGACCGCCAACATGACGCCGTTCGAGAGCGTGGCGAGGCGCCTGGTGCCGGCGCGCGCCGAGGAGAGCACGGTGTTCGTCGCCTACGCCAACTATGTCGGGCGGGAGTCCGGGTTCGAATATTGCGGCCTGAGCTGCGTGGTGGCGCCGGACGGAAGCGACCTGGCGCGCGCCGGAACCGGCGAGGAATTGCTGGTGGCGGAGCTGGAGCGCGGGCGGCTGGACGCGGCGCGGGCGCAGCTCGGCTACCTGCGCGACCGGCGCCCGGAGCTCTATCGATGAGCCAGGCCGCACCCGGCCCTTCGTGGCCGCGCGATGCGCGGCACCTCAGGGCGACAGAGAAAACATCGGCACCTCCCCCCTATTCTGTCGCCCTGAGGTGCCCCGCGCAGCGGGGCCACGAAGGGCCGGGTGCGGAGTGGCCGCCCCTGCCTCTCACGACCATGCGAGCCCCCCGTGACCGCTGCTGACGCCCCCGTCACCGCCTTCGGCCCCGACTTCCCCTTCGCCTTCGACGACTGGCTGGCGCATCCGGCCGGGCTCGGCAGCATCCCGGCCGAGCGGCACGGTGCCGAGGTGGCGATCGTCGGCGCCGGGATATCCGGGCTGATCTGCGCCTACGAGCTGATGAAGCTCGGCCTGCGCCCCGTGGTCTTCGAGGCCGGGCAGATCGGCGGAAGGCTGCGCTCGCAGCCCTTCGAGGGGGCGGACGGCATCGTCGCCGAGCTCGGCGGCATGCGCTTCCCGGAATCCTCCACCGCGTTCTGGCACTACGCGCGGCGGGTCGGCGTGGAGTCCGTGCCGTTCCCGAACCCGCTCACCGCCGCTGCCGGCAGCACCGTGGTCGACCTGGAGGGCGAGACCTTCTACGCCGAGACGCTCGCCGACCTGCCGGCGATGTTCCGCGAGGTCGCCGACGCCTGGAGTGCCGCCCTGGAGGAGGGGGCCGGCTTCGGCGCCCTGCAGGCGGCGCTGCGGGCCCGCGACGTGCCGAGGCTGAAGGAACTGTGGAACGCCCTGGTGCCGCTGTGGGACGAGCGCACCTTCTACGACTTCATCGCCTCGTCCGCGGCGTTCCGCGCCCTGCCGTTCCGCCACCGCGAGGTGTTCGGCCAGGTCGGCTTCGGCACGGGGGGATGGGACAGCGACTTCCCGAACTCGATGCTGGAGATCCTGCGCGTCGTCCTGACCGGCTGCGACGACAACCAGCGGCTGGTGGTCGGCGGCGTCGAGCAGGTGCCGCAGGGGCTGTGGCGCCGCGCCCCCGACCGCATGGTGCACTGGCCGCGCGGCACCACGCTGGCGAAACTGCACTCCGGCGCCCCGCGGGCCGGCGTCGTGCGCATCACCCGGCTGCCCGACGGCAAGCTTGCAGTCACCGACCGCTGGGGCCGCACCCAGGGCTTCGACGCCGTCGTTGCCACCTGCCAGAGCTGGCTGCTGACCACCGCCATCGACTGCGACGAGCAGCTGTTCGCGCAGCCGCTGTGGATGGCCCTCGACCGCACCCGCTACATGCAGTCCTCCAAGACCTTCGTGATGGTCGACCGGCCGTTCTGGAAGGACAAGGACCCGGCAACGGGACGCGACCGCATGAGCATGACGCTGACCGACCGGCTGACCCGCGGCACTTACCTGTTCGACAACGGCCCCGACCGGCCCGGCGTGATCTGCCTGACCTATTCGTGGATGAGCGACGCCCTGAAGATGCTGCCGCTACCGGTCGAGAAGCGGGTCGACCTGGCGCTGTCGGCGCTGGCCAAGATCCACCCGCACGCCAACCTGCGCGAGCACATCATCGGCGACCCGATCACCGTGTCCTGGGAGAGCGACCCCAACTTCCTCGGCGCCTTCAAGGGCGCATTGCCGGGCCACTATCGCTACAACCACCGCATGTACGGCCACTTCATGCAGCAGGATATTCCGCCGGAGCAGCGCGGCATCTTCCTGGCCGGCGACGACGTGTCGTGGACGCCCGCCTGGGTCGAGGGCGCGGTGCAGACGGCGCTGAACGCGGTGTGGGGCGTGACGGCGCATTTCGGCGGGCGGAGTGCCGCGGGCAATCCGGGGCCGGGTGACGTATATGCGGAGATCGGGCCGGTGGCGCTGCCGGGGTAGACGCACGTCGCTTGGTGGGTCCCGGAGCCGTCCGCTCGCGCGGACTCTCCGGGATGACGAAGTTGGGGATGGTCCTCCCCCCTTATCGTCATCCCGGAGGGGTCGCGCGAGCGACCGGCTCCGGGACCCACCCGCCGCTCCCCGGCCCGAACTTTAGCGACACGACGCCCCACGATCGGTGTCCCCATTCCGCCTTTATTGTGCGCAAGCTTTCGCCACGAGTGCCGTGGATGATCCCGTCTGCCGGCTGGTGCCGGCGCCGCATCCCGTCCCGCCGGAGGCCAGAATGCCCTCTACCGTCCGCTCCCCCCTCGCCGCCCTGCTGCTCGCCGCCGCCGTCCTCGGCCACGCCGCCCCGGCGTCCGCCGCCGGCATCGCGTTCACCAAGGAGCGCTACCTGCTGGACGGCAGCACGCCGTCGGTGTGCCTCGACTTCTCGGCCCCGGTCAGCTTTCCGGCCGGCGGCTTCCCGCAGGACTATGTCGCGGTGACGCCCAAGGCGGCACTCGACGTGCGGGTGCAGGACGGTGCGCTGTGCCTGGGCGGCCTGGGCTGGGGGACCAGCTATTCGGTGACGCTGCGGCCGGGCGTGCCGGCGGCCGACGGCAGCAAGACCGCGGCTGCCAAGACGGTGGCGCTGAAGATCCCCGACGCGCCGGCCGCGGTCGGCTTCGCCGGCGGCGGCTACGTGCTGGCGCAGGCCGGCGAGACCGCGCTGCCGGTCACCACCGTCAACGTCGACCGGGTGCGGCTGCGGGTGCTGCGGATCGTCGACCGCAACCTGATCGACGAGATCGCGCAGAACGACCTGGCGCGCGCCCTGAACGGCTGGTCGGCCGAGCAGATCGCCGAGGTCTATGGCGAGCTGGTGTGGGAGGGCACGGTCGACACGCCCGGCCCGCGCAACCAGCGGATCCGCACCGGCATCCCGATCGACCAGATCGTCGACCGGGCGCAGCCCGGCGTGCACGCCATCACCGCCGAGCCGGCCGACCGGCCGTCGGAGGACTGGACCACGCTGGCGACGCAATGGCTGGTGGTCTCCAACATCGGCCTGACCACCTTCTCCGGCGAGGACGGGCTAACGGTGTTCGCCAACAGCCTGGACGCCGCCCGGCCGGTGGCCGGCGTCGAGACGGTGATGCTGGCGCGCAACAACAAGGTGCTGGGCCGCGCCGTCACCGACGCCACCGGCCGCGCCGACTTCCCGGTCGGGCTGCTGCGCGGGCGCGGCGGCAACGAGGCGACCGCCCTGCTGGCCTATGGTGCGAACAGCGACTTCACGCTGCTGCGGCTGGCCGGCCCGGCCTTCGACCTGTCGGACCGCGGCGTGTCGGGGCGCACGCCGCCGGGGCCGCTGGACGGCTTCCTGTGGGCCGACCGCGACATCTACCGCCCGGGCGAGACCCTGAAGATGGCGGCGCTGCTGCGCAGTGCCGAGGCGCGCGCGGTGGAGGGCATGCCGCTGACCCTGGCGGTGGTGCGGCCGGACGGCCAGGACTTCCGCCGCATGGTGCTGCCGGCGCAGGACGGCGGCGCCTACCGCAGCGACCTGGAGCTGCCGCGCTCGGCACCGACCGGGCAGTGGACCGCCCTGCTCTACGCCGACCCGAAGGCGGCACCGATCGCCGAGATGCCGTTCGCGGTCGAGGATTTCGTGCCGGAGCGGCTCGACCTCGAGCTGAGCGCGGAGGCGCCCGCCATCGCAGCCGGCGAGACCGTGCCGGTGGCACTCGACGGCCGCTTCCTGTTCGGCGCCCCGGCCGCCGACATGCGGGTGACCGCCGAGGTGGTGGTCGCGGTCGACCCCGAGCCGTTCGCCGACTGGGCCGGATACCGCTTCGGCCTCGCCACCGAGGAGTGGACGGCGATCCGCGCCGAGCTGGCGGAGACCCGCACCGACGCCGAGGGCAAGGGCGCACTCGACGCGATCCTGCCGGAGATCGGCGACACCACGCTGCCGCTGCGGGCGACGGTCCGCGCCACCCTGCTGGAGGCCGGCGGCCGCGGCGTGACCCGCGGGCTCGACCTGAAGATCCGCCGCCAGGAGGTCGCGGTCGGGATCCGCCCGGGCTTCGCCGAGGCGGTGGTGCCGGAGGACGGCCGCGCCGAGTTCCAGGTGGTGGCGCTCGACGCCGAGGGCCGCGCCATCGACGGCCGCCAGCTCGGCTGGGAGCTGATCCGCGAGATCTGGCACTACGACTGGGTGCGGGTGAACGGCAACTGGGAGGTCGAGACCTCGGTGCAAAACCGCCGGGTCGAGGCCGGCAAGCTGACGTCGCGCGGCGACGGGCCGCTGGCGCTGGCGGCAGCGGTCGAGTGGGGCTGGTATCGGCTGGAGGTCTACGATCCCGCCACCGGTGCCGCCTCCTCGGTGCGGTTCCGGGCCGGCTGGCGCGCCGGCCCGGTCGCCGGTACCGCCCCGGACAAGGTCAAGGTCACCCTGGACAAGGAACGCTACCGGCCCGGCGAGACCGCGCGGGTGTTCATCGACCCGCCCTATGCCGGCGAGGCGCTGGTCACCGTGCTCGGCCGCGGCGTGCTGGAGACCCGGCGGCTGACGGTGCCGGTGGGCGGTGCCGAGCTGGAGTTGACCGCCAATGACGGCTGGGGGGCGGCCGGCGCCTATGTCGGGGTCACCCTGCTGCGCCCCGGCCGCCCGGAGGGTGCCGCGTCCGACGCGCCGCCGGCACCGGGCCGGGCAATCGGCGTCGCCTGGCTGGAACTCGACCGCAGCGACCGCGTGCTCGGCGTCGCGATCCTGGCGCCGCCGGAGACCCGGCCGGAGCGGCGGCTGAGCGTGCCGATCGCGATCTCCGGCCTCGACGTCGGCGAGAAGGCCTGGCTGACGCTGGCCGCCGTCGACCGCGGCGTGCTGTCGCTCACCGACTTCCAGACCCCCGACCCGGAGGCGCGGCTGTTCGGCAAGCGCCGGCTGGCGGTCGACCTGCGCGACCTGTACGGCCGGCTGATCGACGGCGCCTATGACCGCATCGGCGCGCTGCGTGCCGGCGGCGACGCCATGGGCCGCAACAATTCCGGCCTCGACGAGGACAGCTACGAGACCGTGGCGCTGTTCTCCGGACTGGTGGCGGTCGGCCCCGGCGGCCGCGTCGAGGTGCCGATCGACATCCCCGACTTCAACGGCGAGCTGCGGCTGATGGTGGTGGCGTTCTCCGACGACAAGGTCGGGCATGCCGACGCCCCGCTGCCGGTGCGCGCCGCGGTGGTCGCCGACCTGTCGCGGCCGCGCTTCCTCGCCCCCGGCGACAGCGCCGAGCTGACCCTGGAGCTGCACAACCTGGCCGGCGAGCCCGGCGAATACCGCATCACGGTCGCCGCCGAGGGTGCGGCCGCCGTGCGCGACGGCGGCGAGCACCGCGTCACCCTGGCCCGCAATGCCAAGGCCGAGCGCAGCGTGCGCGTCGAGGCGACCGGCATCGGCACGGCCCGGCTGGCGCTGTCACTGACCGGCCCGGGGACCGGCCCGGGGACCGGCCCGGGGACCGGCCCGGGGACCGGCCCGGGCGGCCTGGCGATCGACCGCAGCTTCGCGTTCTCGGTGCGCCCCGCCCAGACCGTGCAGTCCGAGCGGCAGACGGTGTGGCTGCCGCCCGGCAGCACGCTGCGGCTCGACCCGGCGGTCTCCGCCGGGCTGCTGGCCGGCACCGCGCGCACCGGCGTCACCCTCGGCACCGCGCCGAGCTTCGACCTGCCGCATCTGATCGACGGCCTGTACCGCTACCCCTATGGCTGCCTGGAGCAGAGCGTCAGCACGGCGATGCCGCTGCTGTATCTCGACGACCTCAACGCCTATGCGGGCCGCACCGAGGACACCGCGGCGGTGCGCGACCGGGTGCAGAAGAGCATCTGGCGGGTGCTGAACATGCAGCGCTCGGACGGCGCCTTCTCGCTGTGGGACGCCTATGGCGAGCCGGAGCCCTGGCTGACCGCCTACACCCTCGACTTCCTGACCCGCGCCCGCACCGCAGGATACGCCGTGCCGGACGGCGCCTACGGCCTCGGCCTCGACTGGCTGAAGTCGGCGCTGGTCGACAGCACCGAGTGGAACGACTGGTCGGCGTCGCGGCCCTACGCCCTCTACGTGCTGGCCAAGGCCGGCCGCACCGAGGTCGCCGGTGCCGCCCGCTGGCTCGCCGACAACCGCGCCAATCGCCTGCTGTACGGCGCCCGCAGCCACCTGGCGGCGACGCTGACGCTGCTCGGCGACGGCGACCGGGCGGCCAGGCTGCTGGCCGACACCGCGGTGCCGGAGCGCGGCTGGTGGCGGCACGACTACGGCACCCGGGTGCGCGACGCCGCCCTGCGCCTGACCCTGATGACGGAGGCCGGCGCCCCGGACAAGGCGATCGGCGCGGTCGCCGACCAGGTCGCCGACCTCGCCGGCCGGCGGCGCTGGCTCAGCACCCAGGAGATGGGCTGGCTGGTTCTGGCGGCGCGGGCGATGATCGAGCGGCAGCGCACGGCGGTCGCCGAGGTCGACGGCCACCTCGTCGGGCCGCAGACCCGGCCGATCGCGGCGTTCCCGACCGCCGCCGACCTGGCGCGCGGCTACGCCGTCGCCAACCGCGGCGGCGAGACGCTGCGCGTCGAGGTCGTCACCTCCGGCGTGCCCAGCGGGCCGCTGCCCGCCGCCGCCGAAGGCATGGCCGTGGAGCGGGCGATCCACGCCCTCGACGGCACCCCGGTGGAGCCGGGTGCCGCGCTCGTGCAGGGCAAGCGCTACGTGGTGGTGCTCACCGGCGGCAGCGACTTCGCCGAGGCGCATCAGGGGCTGGTCGTCGACCTGCTGCCGGCGGGGCTGGAGATCGAGAACACCCGGCTGCGCAACAGCGGCGACGTCGGCGACTTCGCCTGGCTGCCGGAGCTGACCGAGGCCCGCCACATCGAGATCCGCGACGACCGATTCGTCGCCGCCTACGATCTCTCGGCCGAGCGCAACGCATTCACCGCCGCCTACATCGTGCGCGCCGTCACCCGCGGCAGCTACGTGCAGCCGGCGGCCTATGCCGAGGACATGTACCAGCCGTTCCGGTTCGCCCGCGGCGAGGTCGGCCGGATCACGGTGACGGCGGCACCCTGATGCACCGCGCCGCCGTCCTCGCCCTGGTGCTGGTCGCCATCGTCGCGGCGGCGGCGGCACCGGCGGCGTGGCAGCGGCTGACCCGGCCGCTCGACCGCGCCGTCCACCCGTCGCTGACGGTCGCCGACCGCGACGGCCGGGCGCTGCGGGTGTTCCTGTCGCCGGACGACTCCTGGCGGCTGCCGGCCGAGCCGGAGCGCATCGACCCGCTGTATCTCGCGATGCTGACGGCGGTCGAGGACCAGCGGTTCGCCGAGCATCCCGGCGTCGACCCGCTGGCGGCCGGCCGCGCGCTCGGGCAGATGCTGGCGGCCGGCCGGGTGGTGTCGGGTGCGTCGACCCTGACCATGCAGACGGTGCGGCTGCTCGACCCGCGGCCGCGCACCCTCGGCGCCAAGCTGCTGGAGGCGGCGCGCGCGCTGGTGCTGGAGCGGCGGCTCGACAAGCGCGGCATCCTCGCCCTCTACCTCACCCTCGCCCCCTATGGCGGCAACATCGAGGGGGTGCGGGCGGCCTCGCTCGCCTATCTCGGCAAGGAACCAGCGGGGCTGACCCCGGCCGAAGCGGCGCTGCTGGTGGCGATCCCGCAATCGCCGGAGCGGCTGCGCCCGGACCGCCACGCCGACGCCGCCCGGAGCGCCCGCGACCGCATCCTCGACCGCGCCGCCGCCGCCGGGGCGATCACCGCCGCGGCGGCCGCCGAGGCCAAGGGCGACGCGGTGCCGGTGCTGCGCCGGGCGCTGCCGATGCACGCCCCGCATCTCACTCGCCGGCTGGCGCTGGCCGCCTCACCCGGCACCGCGATCATCCGCAGCACCATCGACGGCGGCCTGCAGCGGCGGATCGAGGGCATGGCCGCCCACTGGGCGCAGTCGCTCGACCGCGACACCGGGCTGGCGGTGGTGGTCGCCGACGCCGGCAGCGGTGCGGTGCTGGCACATCTCGGCTCGCCCGAGTTCCTCGCCGACCGCCGCGCCGGCCAGCTCGACATGACGCGGGCGGTGCGCTCGCCCGGCTCGACCCTGAAGCCGCTGCTGTACGGCCTGGCGTTCGACGACGGCTTCCTCGATCCGCGCAGCATCGTCACCGACGCGCCGCTGCGGATCTCCGGCTACGCGCCGGCCAATTTCGCGCCGCTGCATCTGGGCGAGCTGCCGGCGGCCGAGGCGCTGCGGCTGTCGCTGAACGTGCCGGCGGTGTCGGTGCTCGACCGCTACGGGCCGGCGCGCTTCGTGAACCGGCTGGACACGGCCGGCGCCACGCTGACGCTGCCGCCCAGCGCCATGCGACCGGGCCTGGCGGTGATCCTCGGCGGTGTCGGCACCACGCTGGAGGATCTGGTCTCGCTGTACACGGCATTCGCCGGCGACGGCGGCGTCCGCCCGCTGGTGACCCGCGCCGACGACCTCGACCACACCGCGGCGCGGCCGCTGCTGAGCGCCGGTGCGGCGTGGGAGGTCGCCCGCATCCTTGAGGAGGCGCCGCATCCGGCGCATGGTGCCGGCCGACGCGGCGGGCCGCTCGCCTGGAAGACCGGCACCTCCTACGGCTTCCGCGACGCCTGGGCGATCGGCGTCGCCGACGGCCTGGTGGCGGGCGTCTGGGTCGGCCGGCCGGACGGCACGCCGCGGCCCGGCCACTATGGTGCGCGCTCCGCCGCCCCGCTGCTGTTCGAGCTGTTCGACGTGCTGCCGCGCGCACCACGCCTCGCCGCGCCGCGGCCGGCAGCACCGCCGCCGTCGAGCCGGCCGCTGCCGCCGGCGCTGGCCTATTTCCCGGCGCGCGCCGCCACGCCGGCGGCCGATCCCGTGCGCATCGCCTACCCGCGCGACGGTGCCGAGATCGAGCGCCCCGCCGGCCGGCCGATCGCGCTGCAGGCCAAGGGCGGGCGGCGGCCGCTGGTCTGGCTGGTCGACGGCCGCCCGGTCCCCGCCCCGCCGCATCGCCGCGACGCCGCCTGGATCCCCGACGGCGCCGGCTTCGCCACCGTCACGGTGATCGACGCCGACGGCCTGAGCGCGCAGGCGCGCATCCAGCTGCGCTGAGGCGCAGCCGGCCGGGTCGGGGCGGCTACGCCGCGGGCCGGTCGCCGGCGGCCTCGGCCATCGCCCGCCGCAGCACCTCGAAGACCCTGGGGTCGGCGCATTGCGCCACGTTGAAGCGCAGATAGGCGCCGGCACTGCGCGACGGGCTGAACACGTCGCCGGGGGCCAGCACCACGCCGTGCTGCAGCGCCCGGCCGGCGACCGCCGCCGAATCCAGGCCGTCGGGCAGCCGCGCCCACAGGAACATGCCGGCGCGCGGCTCGACCCACAGCTCCAGCCCGGCCTTCCGCAGCCGCCGCGCGGTCTCGCCCATGGCCCGCGCCAGCCGGCCGCGCAGGCCGTCGAGATGCCGGCGGTAGCCGCCGTCGACCAGCATCCGGTGCACCAGCTGTGCTGCCAGCGCGCCGTTGCCGAAGGTCGTCGCCAGCTTCAGGTCGGCGATGCCCTCGATCCAGTCGGCGCGGGCGGCCAGGAAGCCGCAGCGCACCGCCGCCGACAGCGTCTTGGAGAAGCTGCCGACATGGATCACCCGGTCGAGCCCGTCGAAGGCGGCCAGCCGCGGCGCCGGCTCGGCCTCGAAGTCGGCGAAGATGTCGTCCTCGACCACCACGATGTCGTGCGCCTCGGCGAGCTTCAGCAGGCGGTGCACGCTGGCCGCCGCCAGGCTGGCGCCGGTCGGGTTGTGCAGGGTGGCGTTGGTGACGTAGAGCCGCGGCCGGTGCTCGGCGGCGGCCCGCGCGAACGCCGCCAGGTCGGGACCGTCCGGGGTGTAGGGCACGCCGACCACGGTGGCGCGGTGTGCCCGCATGATCGCCTGGAAGTTGAAGTAGCAGGGGTCGTCCAGCAGCACGGTGTCCCCCGGCTGCAGCAGGAAGCGGCACACCAGGTCGATCGCCTGGGTGCCGGAATCGGTCAGCAGGATGCGCTCCGGTCCGGCGTCGATGCCGCGGCCGTCGAGCCGGTCGGCGAGATGCCGGCGCAGCGGCGCGAAGCCGAGCGGCGCGTCGTATTCCGAGAGGTCGGCGGCGGCGTCGCGCGCCAGGCCGCGCATCGCCCGGCGCAGCTGGGCATCCGGCAGCCAGTCCGGCGGCAGCCAGCCGCAGCCCGGCCGCAGCACCTCGCCGGCCCGCGCGGCCGCCCCCTGGTCGAGCGACTGCCGCATGATCCACAGCGGGTCGATGCCGCGCTCCGCCGGCCGCGCCGGCGGCGCCAGGGTGAACGGCCGGGTGCGGCGGGTGACGTAGAAGCCGGAGCCGGGCCGCGCCACGATCGCCCCCTCGGCGGCCAGCCGGTCATAGGCCTCGACCACGGTCGACTTCGACACCCCGAGGGTCTCCGCCAGCCGGCGCAGCGACGGCACCCTGGCCCCCGGCGCCAGGCTGCGCGCCGCGATGCGCTGCCGGATATCCTCCATCACGGTCTCGACCAGGGTGCGGCCGGGCTCGGCCTCCGGCGCTGCGACGCTCATCCGTACCCCCTATCGAACCAGTACAGTTCAGGCAATCCGTATCCTAGCGTATCTGGCGACTGCCGGCATCCGGAAGCAGCATCGCCGGCATGGATGCATCCTCGACCCTGCGCGCCGGCCCGGCGACGCCGACCGCGACCGCCGGCTGGATCAACGGCCTGATCGGCGTGGCGATCTTCAGCGGCTCGCTGCCGGCGACCCGGATCGCCGTCATGACCTTCGACCCGGTGTTCCTGACGCTGGCGCGGGCCGCCATTGCCGGCCTCGCCGGGGTGCTGCTGCTGGCCGCTCTTCGCCCGGTGCGGCCGCAGCGTGCCGAGTTCATGCCGCTGGTCATCGTCGCGCTCGGCGTGGTCGTCGGCTTCCCGCTGCTGACCGCGCTGGCGCTGCGCTACGTGACCGCCGCGCATGCCATCGTGTTCATCGGCCTGCTGCCGATCGCCACCGCGGTGTTCGGGACGCTGCGCGCCGGCGAGCGGCCGCGGCCGGCGTTCTGGGCCTTCTCTCTCGCCGGTGCCGCAATCGTCTCCGGCTATGCGCTGCAGGAAGGCTCGCAGGCCTCGCTGCTGGGCGACGGGCTGATGCTGGCCGCGGTCGTGGCCTGCGGCCTGGGCTATGCGGAGGGTGCGCGCCTGTCGCGCCGGCTCGGCGGCTGGCAGGTGATCTCCTGGGCGCTGCTGCTGTCGCTGCCGGCCACCCTGCCGGCGGCGCTGCTGACGCTGCCGGCGACGCCGCAGGGCATCGGCTGGCCGGCGCTGGCAGCACTGGCCTATGTCAGCCTGTTCAGCATGCTGATCGGCTTCGTGTTCTGGTACCGCGGCCTCGCCCAGGGCGGCATCGCCGCGGTCGGCCAGCTGCAGCTGCTGCAGCCGTTCCTGGGCTTCGCGCTGGCCGCCCTGCTGCTCGGCGAGCCGATCGGCTGGCCGCTGCTCGCCGCCGCCGGGGCCGTGGTGCTGTGCGTCGCCGGCGCCCGGCGCTTCGCCAACTGAGCTCCGGGAGCAACCGATGATCGACCTCGCCACCACCGCCGCCTTCGGCCTGATCGCGCTCGGCATGGTGCTCACACCGGGGCCGAACATGGTCTACCTGATCTCGCGCTCGATCAGCCAGGGGCCGGCGGCCGGGCTGGTGTCGCTCGGCGGGGTGGCGCTCGGCTTCGTGATCTACATGCTGTGCGCGGCGTTCGGGATCACCGCCCTGGTGCTGGCGGTGCCCTACGCCTACGACGCGCTGCGGCTGGCCGGGGCGGCCTACCTGCTGTATCTCGCCTGGCAGGCGGTGCGGCCGGGCGGCCGCTCGCCGTTCCAGGTCCGCGACCTGCCGCGCGACGGCCTCGCCCGGCTGTTCATGATGGGGCTGCTGACCAACCTGCTGAACCCGAAGATCGCGGTGCTGTACCTGTCGCTGCTGCCACAGTTCGTCGACCCGGCGCGCGGCAGCGTGCTGGTGCAGTCCCTGGTGCTGGGATCGGCGCAGATCGCCATCAGCGTCACCGTGAACGCGCTGATCGCGCTCGCCGCCGGCTCGATCGCCGGCTTCCTCGCCGGCCGGCCGGGCTGGCTGGCGGTGCAGCGCTGGCTCATGGGCACCGTCCTGGCGGCATTGGCGGTGCGGATGGCGGCCGAGGCCCGGCGCTAGCCCGCCGCCTCGCCCTACGCGCCGAGGCGCTTCCAGACGCTGCAGGCCGACAGTCCGGGGTACTGCACGAACCGGTCGGTCGCGCGGTGCCAGTAGACCGAGACGCCACCCGACCCGCCCGGCATGAACACCAGCATCTGGTTCATCGCCATGCCCTTGCGCTGGCACAGCCCGTGCTCGTCGTCGGTTCGCTCCAGGTGCTGCTGGATCGACTCCTTGATCACGTAGTTGGCGGCCGCCGATGCCTCGGGGATGAACGCGGCGCCGACCAGCAGCACCGCGCCGGCCGCGATGCCGGCCATCGCCGGCACCGACCGCCGGCCGACCCCGATGCGAATATGGACGAGCGATCGGACAATTCCGCACACTACTGCCGACAGGGGGTCGATCATCATTTGCACGCTGTATCTAGGGGCTAGGACCGCAGAAGATTTATCAGCCAAGCATGAAGAATTCCCTACTGCCCTTCGTAGGTAGATACCCTAAGAACGATGGTTAGGCTCCCCCTAAAGTTGTTGAATTCTGCGCCCTATCTCTATCATCGTGTGTTCGGGCGATTCGCTGGCGTGGCGGCGAGCGGTCAGAGTTGTCGTCGCCGCGATTCATCCGCAAGCTGGCGCCCGGCCATCCGCCGCGACCGGCGCGGGCGGCACCCGATTCGAAGGAGCGCCAATGCGCCGTCGCCACCTGCTCAGGAATGCCGCGGCCCTCGCTCTTGCGGCCGGCGCCCCGCTGACGGCGGCGGCGCCTACCCGCGCGTCGGCGGCGCCGCGCCGGGTCCGGCCTTACGACTCCGGCTGGCCGAGTGCGGCCGATTGGGACGCGTTGCGCACGAGGGTCGGCGGCCGTCTGCTCCGGGTAACCTCGCCGCTGGAGGAGTGTGCGCGCGAACCGGCTGGGCATCTGTGCAAGCGGGCGTTGGAGAACCTGTCGAACCCGTTCTTCATCCAGGACCAGCCCGGCGGCACGCAGTCGGCCGGCTGGCTGGACGGCTGGACCGCGTCGCCCAGTGTCTACGCCGTCGAGGCGGCAGGAGCGGAGGATGTCGCCGCCGCCGTCGACTTTGCGCGCAACCGCAACCTGCGCCTGGTGGTCAAGGGCGGCGCGCATAGCTACCTCGGGCAGTCGAGCGCCCCGGACAGCCTGATGATCTGGACCCGGCGCCTCGACAAGATCGAGTTGCACGACGCCTTCGTGCCACAGGGCTGCGACGGCAATGTCACGCCGCAACCAGCGGTCAGCGTGGGCTCCGGGGCCAAGTTCATCCAGCTTTACGACGCTGTGGTCACCAAGGGCGGACGCTTCGTCCAGGGTGGCGGCTGCACCAGCGTCGGGGTCGGGGGCCATGTGCAGACCGGCGGCTTCGGCAGCTTCTCAAAATACGGCGGACTCGGCGCGGCATCTCTGCTGGAGGCTGAGATCGTGACCGCCGACGGCCGAATCCGGACGGTCAACGCCTGTCGCGACCCCGACCTGTTCCTGGCGCTGAAGGGCGGCGGCGCGGGCTTCGGGGTCACCACCCGGCTGACCCTGGCGACCCGGCCGCTGCCCGAGCGCTTCGGGTTCCTGGGACGCACGATCCAGGCGACATCGGAGCCGGGCTTCCGCCGGCTGATCACGGCGTTCTGCGGGTTCGCCCGGGACGCGCTGGTCAACCCCAACTGGGGCGAACAGGCGACCGTTACCCCGGGCAACGCCCTCGAGCTCGCGCTGTGCTTCCAGGGCCTGTCGGATGACGAGGCGAAAGCCGCCTGGGCCCCGCTCGACCGCTGGCTGGCCGACAACCGCGCCGACATCGCCAAGGATTCCGGACCGCGTATCGTCTCGATGCCGGCCCGCAACTGGTGGGATTTCGACTACCGGCGCACCTACCGCCCGGATTCGATCGTCGTCGACGACCGCCCGGGCGCGGCGCCGGGGCGGTTCTGGTGGACCGGCAACGGCAGCGAGGTCGGGATCTTCCTGTCGGCCTACGAATCGGCCTGGTTGCCGGCACGGCTGCTGGAGCCGACCGCCGGGCCGGTGCTGGCCGAGGCCCTGTTCGCCGCATCGCGCCACTACGCGGTGGGGCTGCATTTCAACAAGGGCCTGGCCGGTGCCACGCCGGAACGCCGGGCCGAGGCGCTGGAGACCTCGATTCACCCGGACGCCGCCGACGCCTTCGCGCTGGCCCTGATCGCCGGCGGCCAGAAGCAGGCCTACCCAGGCGTGCTCGGCCACGAGCCCGACATGGCGGCGGCGCGAACCGAGCGCGCGGCGATCACCGCCGCCTTCGCCGAACTGCGCAGGGTGGTGCCGGACAGCGGGTCCTACTCCTCGGAGATGAGCTATTTCGAGGACGGCTGGCGCGAGCGGGCCTGGGGTCCGCACTACGCCCGCCTGCTGGCCACCAAGCAGAAATACGATCCCGACGGCCTGTTCACCGGCCACCACCAGGTGGGCAGCGAGATGTGGAGCGCCGACGGGTTCACCCGGCTCGGCTGAACCTGCTGGGGATGCGACGGCAACCGACGGGCGGCCGGCCGGCGCGACGCGGCGTTTGAAATTCTCATCCGGAAGCGCCGATGATACACGATCCTCGGATCGGCCAACGGTCGGGAGGGATCGATGCACGAGGCGAGACGCATGGATCGGCTCGTGCAGTTGTTCTCGCAGTCCAGATTCGACGATGTCCTGACCGAGACCGCCACGCTGATGGCGGCGGCGCCGCTCACCGCCGATCTGCACCAGTTGCGCGCCCTGGCCAAGTCGCGGATTCACGGTGCGCAGAGCGCCACCGACGACTACCGGCGCGCCCTCGTTACCGCCCCTGGGCACTATTTCTGCTACTATAATTTCGCCAACTGCCTGCGGACGCTGGGGCGGCCCAGCGAGGCCAAGCGCAACTACGGCCGGGCCGTGGCGATCACCGCCAGGCTGCCGGAGGCATTCAACAATCTCGGCCTGCTGCAACAGGAGGACGGCGACGACGCCGCGGCGGCCGACAGCTTCCGGCAGGCGATCCGCGGCGACGGACTTTGCCACGCCTATCGCAAGAACATCGCCAAGCTGCTGCTGCGGCAGGCGCGCCACGGCGACGCCGCCGCCGCCTGCCGCAGGGCGCTGCTGCTCGAGCCGTCCTCGGCGGACGCCTGGACCACGCTCGGCCTCGCCCTGGACCTGCGGGCGGACTACACGGAAGCGCAGCGCTGCAACCGCCGCGCCCTGGCGGCGGATCCGGGGCTGGCGGTCGCGCGCAGCAACGCAGCGCTGATCGACCTGCGGCTCGGCCACTTCGCGCAGGGCTGGGATGGCTACGGCGCGCGCAAGCAGCCGGATATCGAGGTGTGCAATCCGGACGGGACGCCGCTGCCGCGGTGGCCCGGCGGCTTGCCGGCCGGCCGGCGCCTGCTGCTGTGGTGCGAACAGGGAATCGGCGACCAGATCATGTTCCTGTCGCTGCTGCCCCATCTGCTGCGGGCCGGAGCCAGGGTCGCATTGGTGATCGAGGACCGGATGCTCGCCCTGGTCAGGCGCAGCTTCCCGGAGGTCGAGGTGATCCCCGAGCGGCAGATGCTCGCCGAGCGCCGGCTGGCCACCCCGGCCGATGCCTGGACCTTCCTCGGCGACCTGCCGCGCCATCTGGCGCTATTCTGCGGCGGCGCCGCGCGGCCGGTGCCTTGGCTGGTCCCCGATCCCGATCGCGCCGCCGCGCTGCGGCGGTCCCTGCAGGCCCGCCACCCCGGCCGCCGGCTGGTGGGCATCACCTGGCGCTCGATATCGCCGGTGGACGGCGGACTGCGCAGCATCGCGCCGGAGCTTTGGTCGCCGGTGCTGGCGGTACCCGGCTGTGCCTTCATCAGCCTGCAGTACGGAGCCACGGCTGCCGACGGCCAGGCGTTCCACGCGGCCACCGGCCGGCGTCCGGATATCGAGCATGGAATCGAGCCGCTGGTCGACCTCGACGGGCTGGCAGCGCTGGTCGGCGCCACCGACCTCGCCGTCTGCCCGGTCAACAACACCGTGCACTTCGCCGGCGCCATGGGACGCCCCGGCTGGACCCTGCTGCCGCGCCGGCCGGACTGGCGCTGGGGCCTCGGGACGACATGGTCGCGCTGGTACCCGAGCCTGACCCTGTTCCGCCAGGACGCCGGGGACGACTGGGCGCCGGTGATGGCGGCGGTGGCGCGCGACCTTGCCGCCTGGGCGGTCAGCCGGCCCGCAGGATGAGGGCCTCCGCGACCGCCGCCGCGTGATCCCAGGTGAGCCGTGCCGATACGTCGCGGGCGCCGGCCAGACCGCGGGCGCGCGCCTCCTCGCGGTCGCGGTAGACCCGGCGCATCAGGTCGCGCAGATGCCGCCAGTCCGGCTCGGCCCACACCCCGAGATCCATGTCGGCGCGCTCGAAATACGGATCGTCGACCGGCACCAGGCGGTGGTCGATGCGGTAGGCATCCCGGCCGATGAAGGCGGTCGGCCCGCTGTAGCCGGTCACGATCACCGGCAGCCCGCAGGCCATCGCCTCGCTGACCGGCAGTCCCCACCCCTCCCCCCGCGACGGTGCCACGAAGGCGTCGCAGGCGGTGTACAGCCCCGCGAAGGTGTCGTGGCCGCGCACCGGCGGTATCACCTTGAGCCGTTCCGGCCGGCGCAGCCGCAGGGCACGCAGCTCCGCGCCGAGGTCGATGTCCGGCTGCTGCGCGTGCAGGCCGGCCAGCACCAGTTCGGCGTCCTCTCCGGCGCCGAACTCGGCGTCGAACGCGGACACCAGGTCGGCCATGCCCTTGCGCCGCTCCCAGCGGCCGACCGCCAGGAAGCGGAACCGGCCGGAGCGCGGCAGCGCCGGCGGAACCGCGGGATGGAACAACCGCGTATCCACTCCCTCGGGCACCACGTCGACCCGGTCGGCGGCGAAGCCGTTGGCGACCAGCACGCGCCTGCCCCAGGGTGTGGCCGTCCAGATCCGGTCGGCCCGCGCCAGCGGCTCGTACCAGTCGTCGGGCAGCCGGCTCGCCTCCCACACCGTGTAGGCGATGCGCGGGCCCGGCGCCTCGCGCAGTACATCCGCCATGCTGCCATACAGCAGGGCGATCGAGGTCAACCGGCGGTCCGGCATGGCGGAGAGGATGCAGCAGCGGTCGGCGGCGCTGCTGCGCACCGGCGACAGCACCACCGGCAGCCGCCGCGACAGTGCGGCGAACAGGCCGCGGGTGTGGATGTTGTAGCCGGACATGCCGCCGATCCATCCGGTCGCGTGGACCAGGTGGCAATGCGCAGCGGATGACGGGAAGGACCGGTTCACCGTGGTCGCCGGCTACATGAGGGACGGCAGGAACAGCACCAGGCCCGGCAGCAGCACGATCACGGCAAGCCGGATCACGTCGGCGATCAGGAACGGCACCACGCCGCGGAAGATGGTGCCGATCGGAACGTCCGGGATCACCGTCTTCATGACGAACACATTCAGCCCCACCGGCGGGCTGATCAGGCTGATCTCGGTCACCACCACCACGACGATGCCGAACCACACCAGGTCGAAGCCGAGCCCGGCCATCAGCGGGGCCAGGATCGGCACCGTCAGCAGCACCATCGACAGGCTTTCCAGCACCATGCCGAGCGCCAGGTACATCAGCAGCACCAGCCCCAGCACGGCAAGCGGCGACAGGTCGCTGCCCTTGACCATGGCCTCGAGCGCGCCCGGGAGGCCGGCGACGTTGACGAAGTTCGAGAAGATCAGCGCGCCGATCAGCACCATGAACATCATGGTGGTGGTCGCCGCCGTCTCCGACAGCGTCTCCAGCAGGTCGCGCCAGGACAGCCGGCGCCGCGCCAGCGCGATCATCAGCGCGCCGGTGGCGCCGATGCCGGCCGCCTCGGTGGCGGTGAACACGCCGAGATAGATGCCGCCGATCACCAGCACGAACAGGCCGAGGATGCCGGCGACGCCGCGGGTCGCCCGCAGCCTTTCGCGATACCCCACGCGCTCGCCGCGCGGCCCGGCCTCGGGCCTGATCGCACACACCACCGACACCGCCGCCATGTAGCCGAGGATGCCGAGGACCCCGGGCACGATGCCGGCGATGAACAGCTTGCCGATGTCCGTCTGTGTCGCCACCCCGTACAGCACCAGGATGACGCTCGGCGGGATCAGGATGCCCAGCGTGCCGCCGGCCGCGATCACCCCGGTCGCCAGCGCGTCGTCGTAGCGGTAGCGGCGCATCTGCGGCAGCGCCACCTTGCCCATGGTGGCGGCGGTGGCCAGCGACGAGCCGCACACCGCCGAGAAGCCGCCGCAGGCCACGGCGGTCGCCAGCGCCAGTCCGCCGCGGCGGTGGCCGAGCCAGGCGTTGCAGGCGGCGTACAGCTCGTCCGACAGCCCGGCCCGGGTCACCAGGTTGCCCATCAGGATGAACAGCGGCACCACCGACAGCGAGTAGGACAGCCCGGTGTCGAAGGCCGTCTGCCCGACGATCGCCATCGCCGGCACCACGCCCAGCAGCATCGCCAGCCCGGCCGCCCCGACCAGCGCCATCGCCATGGCGATCGGCACGCCGGCGAGCATCACCACCAGCAGGACGGCGAGGCCGGGCAGCCAGGTTTCCATCAGCGCATGGCTCCAGCGACGGAGCGGCGGGTGGGTCCCGGAGCCGTCCGCTGGCGCGGACTCTCCGGGATGACGACATTCAATTCGCCGTCATCCCGGACCGACGCGCCGGAGGCGCGGTGGAGCCGGGACCCACCGAGCGACGGGCATTCGAGCCTCACGGCCGCACCACCCGGACGGCGGCGACGACCGCTCCCGCCGCCGCCAGCGCCGCCATCACGGCCGCCACCGGGCCAAGCGGGATGCCGAGATACACCGTGGCGTCGCCATAGCCCGACAGGTCTCGCGCCATGATACCGAGTCGCCAGGCCAGCAGGCCGAGCACGGTGGCGGTCGCCACCGCCGCGACGCGTGCCAGCAGGCCGCGCGGCAGAGCCGGCAGCCGGCTGGTCAGCAGGTCGACGGTCACGTGCTCGCGCCGCCAGGTCACCAGCGGCAGGCCGGCGAACACCACCAGTGCCAGCAGCACCTCGGTCACCTCGTAGGCACCGTTCAACGCCCGGCCGAAGAAGTAGCGGCCGACCACGTCGACGAAGGTGACCGCCATCATCGCGAACAGCAGCAGCGAGGCGACCAGCTTCAGCGCACCGGCGGCAAGGGCGCCGGCCCGGGCCAGGCTCACTTCTTCGCCGCGGCGATCTCGACCTTGAGGGCCGCGATAGCACCTCCACCGTCGATCCCGGCCTCCTTGGCGGCCGCCAGGAAGTCGGTCTCGACACCGGCCAGCTTGACGGTCAGCGCGTCGGTGAACGCCTTGTCGGCGGTGACGAAGACGACACCCTTGTCGGCCATCGCCTTCATGCCGGCGGCGTCGGCGGCATCCCAGGCCTTGCCGGCCAGCCGCGCCATCGCCTCGCCCGACACGCCGTCGACGGCGGCCTTGTCCTCGGCCGACAGGGCCTCCCACTTCGCCTGATTCATGACCACGAAGAACGAGGTGTTGTACAGCCCGCCCGGCACCGAGGTGCCGTGCCGCACGATGCCGTCGATCTTGAAGAACGGCACCGACTCGGCGGGGAACAGGATGCCGTCGGCGACGCCGTTCGACAGGATCTCGTAGACCTGCGGCGACGGCGCCTGCACGCCGACCATGCCCAGGCGCTTGGCGACCTCGGCGACCACGCCGCCGCCGATCCGCATCTTCAGGCCGTCGGTATCCTCGATCTTCGCCACCGGCTTCTTGGTCGTGTAGATCTGCCCCGGGCCGTGCGAGAACACCGTCAGGACATGCACCCCGTCATGCTCCCCGGCCTTCGCCAGGGTCTCGCTGTGCAGCCGCCAGTAGGCCACCGACAGCGCCTCGGCGCTGTCCGACAGGAACGGCAGCTCGACCACCGGGGTCAGCTTGAAGCGGCCGGGGGTGTAGCCGTGCACGCCGTAGCCGACGTCGGCGGCCCCGCTCTTCACCAGGTCGAACTGCGCCGGCGGCTTGCCGATCGGCGCCGCCATGATCTCCACCTTCACCCGGCCCTTGGTCGCCGCCTCCACCTGCTGGCCCCAGGGTGCGAGGATGTCGCGTACGATCGGGTGCGACGGCGGCAGCCAGTTCGAGACCCTGAGCGTGGTCTGGGCGTGGGCGGTGGCCGCTGCCGCCAATGCCACGGCGAGGCCGAGGCCGGCGCCAACCATACCGGAAACGATGCGACGCATGACGTGATCCCCTCTGACGATCGTGAACCCTAGGACGTTCCCTGCCCCACGCGGCCCTTATCGGCGGCCAGCGCCTTCACCAGCTCGATCCTGACCTTGCCGAGCGCATTGCGCGGCAACTCGGCGGCGAACACAACATCCTTCGGATGCTTGAAGCGCGCCAGCCGGCCGTCGAAGGCGGCGAGCACGGCGGCCCGCTCCAGCGCCGCCCCCGGCGCCGCCACCACCACCGCCACCGGCACCTCGCCCCAGCGCGCATCCGGACGGCCGACCACCGCCGCCTCGGCAATGCCCGGCACCGTGCGCAGCACCCGCTCGAGCTCGGCGGGGTAGACGTTCTCGCCGCCGGAGATGATCACGTTCTTCAGCCGGTCGCGGAACCAGTAGGCGCCGTTGCCGTCGCGCAGCGCCAGGTCGCCGGTGCGGAACCAGCCGTCGCGGAACGCCGCGGCGGTGGCGGCGGCATCGTTCCAGTAGCCTGCGGTGACGTTGTCGCCCCGGACTTCGATCTCGCCGACGTCTCCGTCCGCCACCTCCCCGCCGTCCGCATCGACTAGGCGGACCCGGCAGAGCCCCGCCGCCCGGCCGATCGAGCCGAGTTCCGCCGGCGGATCGGCGACCGTCTGGAAGACCGCGACCGGTGCGGTCTCGGTGGCGCCGTAGACCTGGATCACCGGTACGCCGCGGTCGCGGAACGCGGTCATCAGCTCGATCGGCACGTCCGACGAGCCGGTGGCGACCGCGCGCAGCGAAGACAGGTCGCTCACGGTCCACAACGGGTGCCCGATCATCGCCTGCAGGGTCGCCGGCACCAGCACCGTCAGGCTGGGCCGCAGCGCCTCGATCGCGGCCAGCGTCGCTCCGGGCTCGAACCTCTCGTGCAGCGTGACGCTGGCGCCGCAGCGCAGCGCCGGCGTGGTCTGGATGTTCAGGCCGCCGACATGGAACATCGGCAGCACGGTGAGCACGTGGTCGGCCTCGGTGAAGCGGTGCATGCCCAGGGAATTCACGGCGTTGGCCTCGACCGCCGCCTGGGTCAGGACCGCACCCTTCGGCCGGCCGGTGGTGCCGGAGGTGTAGACCACCAGCAGGGGATCCTCGGCCCCGCCAAAGCGCGGGGCGTCGGCCCCTGTGCCCACCATCGCCGCCAGACCACCGGCGGCCGGATCGCTGACCTGCACCGCGCAGGCCGCCGGATCCGGCAGGATCGCCCCGAGGTCGCCGGCGAAGGCCGGCTGCACCAGCAGCAGCCGCGGCCCGCAATGCGCCATCACATAGCGCAGCTCCGGCGCGGCGAGCCGCCAGTTCAGCGGCACCAGGATGGCGCCGAGCCGGGCCGCCGCGGCCAGCAGCAGCAGCATGTCCGGCGCATTGGTGCCGAGCCAGGCCACCCGGTCGCCGCGGCCGATGCCGTGCCGCTCGTGCAGCCAGGCGGCGGTGCCGTCGACCTGCGCCGCCAGCCGACCGTACGAGACGACCTCGTCACGGAAGCGGATCGCCGGGGCCTCCGGGCGCTCCGCCGCGTGCCGGTCGATCCAGTCGGCGACCGGCATCAGTCGTCGTCCTTCTCGCCCGGCTCGTACAGCGCGTCGCGGCCGACCCGGTCGAGGCAGATCTCCGCGGTCCAGGGGAGCATCAGCGAGCCGCAGCGGCTGTCGCGGTACAGCCGCTCCAGCGGCAGCGACTTCAGCATCGACTGGCCGCCGCAGGTGCGGATCGCCAGCTGGCAGATCTCGTTGGCGTTCTCCATCACCGAGTACTGCGCCAGGTAGGCGCGCAGCACCTGCTCCTTCGACGGGTCCGGCCGCGCCTCGCTGATCGCCTGGAACCACAACGCCTTGGTCTGCTCCAGCATCAGCCGCATCTGCGCCACGCCGAGCTGCTTGGTCGGGTACATCCGGCGCTTCACCGGCGGCAGCCCCGGCACCTCGCCGCGCAGGTAGGCGACGGTGAAATCATAGGCCGCCTGGGCGATGCCCACGTAGGTCGGCGACAGGGTCATGAACATGTGCGGCCAGCGCGACGCCGCCTGGTAGTAAACGCCGCGCGGCATCAGCTGGGCGTCTTCGGGAACGAACACGTCCTCCAGCAGCAGGGTGCGCGAGACCGTGCCGCGCATGCCGAGCGGGTCCCAGTCGCCGACCACCCGCACGCCCTCGGCGTCCGCCGGCACGGCGATGTACAGGGTGTCGCGGCGCGACGGTCGCTGGCCCTCGCGGACCTCGCCGCACAGCACGCCGTAGTAGTCGGCGTGGCCGGACAGCGAGGCGAAGATCTTCTTGCCGTTGACCCGCCAGCCGCCGTCGACCGCGGTGGCCGAGGTGGAGAACGGCACCACCCCGGCGGCCGCCGCCCCGCCCTCGGAGAAGGGCTGCGCGTAGATGGCACCCTCGTCGAGGATGCGGCGGTAATGCACCGAGCGGCGCCGGCGGTGGGTGGCGCGGTCCTCCTCGGTCATCTCCAGGTCGTCGGACAGCGGCCCGGTCCACAGGCAGGAGCAGACATGCATGTTCCAGGTGAGCGCGGTGGCGCCGCAGTAGCGGCCGATCTCCGCCGCCGTCAGCATGTAGGCCCGGTAGCCGGCGCCGAGCCCGCCCTCGGCCTCCGGAACGCACACGCCGAGCAGGCCGGCCTTGTGCATGTCCATGTAGTTCTCGGTCGGGAAGCGGGCGTCGCGGTCGACCTCGGCGGCGCGGCCGGCGAAGCGCGCCTTGCCGATGCTGCGGGCGAGGTCGGTGAGCTCGGCCTCCTGGCCGGTCAGGCGGAACGCGTCCGCGTCGAACAGCGGGGCGTCGGCGGCGACGCCGGAGAGGTCAAGGGCGTCCATGGTCGGTCTCCGTGAGCGTCATCGGCACGTCGCTTCGTGGGTCCCGGGTCGTCGCTGCGCGCCGCCCGGGATGAGGGCTTTTGTTTGGGTCCTCAGCCCGGCCGGAGCGGCGGAGCCGCGGAGAGCCGCGACCCACCCGCCGCCGCCCCGCTGCATCACGCCGGCACCGACTGCAGGAACGCCCGCAGCAGCGCGTTGAACCGCGCCGGCTGCTCCAGCGGCGCCAGGTGGCCCGTGCCGGCCAGGCATTCGTAGCGGGAGCCCGCGATCTTGCGGCTCATGCTCTCCATCGTGCGCGCCGGGGCGTTGCGGTCGGCCTCGCCGGCGATCAGCAGGGCCGGCACGGCGATGGACGGCAGCTCGTCGCGGCGGTCGAAGCTGGCGAGGCAGCGGATCGCCGCGCGGTAGGTGTCGGCCGGCACCGCGGCCATCGCCGCCCTGATCGCCGGCACCGCGGCCGGGTCGGCGGCCGGCCCGACGAGGTTCGGAGCGGCGGCCTCGGCGAGGTCGGCCATGCTCCGGCCGGCGTCGAGCGGGGCCAGGCGCTCGCGCACGAACTGCTCCTGGAAGCTGCCGTCGCGGCTGCCGAAGGCCGAGGTGGTGCCGGACAAGACCAGCGAGCGCACGCGCTGCGGCCGGGTGTGGACGAACTCCTGCGCCACCATGCCGCCGATCGAATGCCCGACGATATCGGCCCGGGCGGCGCCGAGACCGTCCAGCATCGCCTCGAGCGCGCCCGCGAGACCGGCAAAAGTCATCGGCCCGTCCAGCGGGCTGCCGCCATAGCCCGGCATGTTCCAGGACACCACGTCGAAGGCGTCGGACAGCTGATCGAGCTGCGGCGCGAAGCTCTCGGCGCCACCGCCGATACCGTGCAGCATCACGACTGTGCGGCCCGCCGGACCCCGCCTCATATACGTCACGGTCATCGGAATTCCTCCACGAGCTCGCCGTCGATGACCACCGGTTCGCCGTCGAGGGCGATCGTGCAGCCGCGCACCGGCAGGTCGAAATGCCCCTTGGTGAAGCGCCCGGCGAACTCGTTGGCACCGGTGGAGTACAGGAAGTTTCCGGCGTAGGCCCGCACCTCGGTGCCGTTGGTGTCGCGCCGGTCGTACATCGCCAGCGCCTCGTAGCGGGCCCGGGGGTTCATGCCGAAGCCGACATGGCTGGTGGCGTAGGCCTCGCGGTCGCCCCAGGCGGCGAAGTAGCGGCGCATCAGCTCGGCGTCGGCGCCGCTGCCCTCGATCGCGGTCACGTAGTCGCCGGCGAGGGTCAGCGTCACCGGGCTCTCCAGGTATCGCTTGAAGGTCAGGTTGACGTCGCCGGCGTCGAGCACCAGCCGGCCGTTCACCGACCCGGCGCGCGGGAAGCTGACCACCAGCCCGGCCGGCCAGTGCGCCACCGTGCGCGGCCGGTCGCACCAGCCCCACACCCCGACGGTCGAGGCCTCACGCAGGTCGACCCTGAGGTCGGTGCCGGCGGCCGAGGTCACGGTCATCGCCGCCGCCGCGCGCATCCGCTTGACCGCCGCCTTGACCTTCACGTCGTCGCCTTCGGCCGGCACCAGCCGCTCCAGGGCGTCGGGATGCTCGTTCGAGACCATCAGCAGCCGGGCGCCGTCGGCCAGCACCGCCGGCAGCTCGGGCGCGTGCAGCAGTCCCTCCACCGTCAGGTCGACCACCAGCCCGGACGCCTTCAGCGCCTGGATGGCCGCCGTCTGCCCGGCGAGTGCGGCCGACGCGCCGGTCGAGCGCACGGGCACCGGGGCGTCCTGGCGCGGTGTCGGCACCACCACATGGAACGGGCTGGCGCCGAGCCGTTGCAGGGCCAGCTCGGCGAGCTGCACGTTCAGCGCCCGCGACTGCGTCTCCGACAACAGCGCCACCGCCTCGCCCGGCGCCACCCGGCACAGCTCGAAGACCCGGGCGAAGGCGTCGACCCACTTGGCCTCGATGCGGTCGGCGAGCATGGCGGCGGTCCTCCGCGGCGAAAGTCCTGGCACAGCCTAGCAACCGCGGTTAATCCATGAAAAGGCATATTTCTGGAGCTTGGAGCGGCGAGTGACCGACGATACCCCGGGTCGCGGCGAGGAGCGTTTCGTCGACGGCTACCTGCTCTACCTCCTGGCGCGCGCCTCCAGCATCGCCAGCGCCGAGTTTCACGGCCGGGCGAAGGCGCGCGGCGTCGCCGTCCCGGTGTGGCGGATCCTGGCGGTGCTGAAGGGTACCGAAGGGGTCACGGTCGGCGAGCTGGCGACGCGCTGCCTCGCCAACCAGCCGACTATCACCAAGACCGTCGACCGCATGCAGGCGCAGGGTCTGGTGACCCGACTGGCCGACACCGGCGACCGGCGTCGCGTGCTCGTCCGGCTCACCCCCGCCGGCGAAACGTTGGTCGACGAGTTGATCGCCGACGCCCGGGCGCACCAGGCACGCCTGGTCGCGGCGATGGGCACGTCCGAGAGCCGGGTGCTCGTCGAGGCGCTGCAGCGGCTGATCGCCAGCGCCTAGTGCCGCGACGCGGATCCGGCGACGTCGACATGCTGCTCGCGGATCCGCAAGATCTCGGGCAGTGCCGCGATGAAGACTGGCACGATGGCCGGGTCGAAATGCCGCCCGGCCTGCTGCCGGATATGCTCCACGGCCCTTTCGTTCGACCACGCGTCCTTGTAAGGCCGCTCCGAGGTGAGGGCGTCGAAGACGTCGGCAACCGCGACGATTCGGCCTTCCTGCGGGATTTCCTCGCCTGACAGCCCGCGGGGATACCCTGAGCCGTCCCATTTCTCGTGATGGCTGAGCGCGATGCTGCGGGCCAGGACCAGCACGTCGGAATCGTCGTCGGACAGGATATCGGCACCGATCTCGGCGTGGCCCTGCATCACCCTCCACTCCTGCGACGTCAGCCTGCCCGGCTTCAGAAGGATCTCGTCGGGGATACCGATCTTGCCGACGTCGTGCATCGGGCTGGCGTTCAGCATGACCTCGCAGTCCTCCGGCGACCAGCCCAGCCGCTCGGCGAGCAGAGTGGATATCCTGCTCATGCGCAGGATGTGATTGCCCGTCTCGTTGTCCCGGTACTCCGCGGCGCGGCCCAGTCGGCGGACGACCAGCAGCCTGGAGCGCCGCAGCTTCTCCGTCCGGTCCTTCACGATGCCTTCGAGCAGGGCGGCCTGCCCCCAGATCATCCGGTGCGCCAGCTGCGCCTCGAGCAGATTGCGCACCCGGGCCATCAGCTCCGCTCTGTCGAACGGCTTGACCACATAATCCCGGGCGCCGGCCTCGAAGGCCCGCAGCAGGAACTCGCTGGACTGCTGCGCGGTGAGCACGAGCACCGGGGCCGGCACCGGCTCGTCGATCTCGCGCAGCAGCCGCATGACCGCGTAGCCGTCGAGGATCGGCATGTTCAGGTCCAGCAGAACGAGACCGGGGCGGGGCCTGCGGTACGCATCGGCGGCCTCCCTCGGATCGTCGAGCAGCACGAGGTCGGCGTAGCCCTCCGCCCGCAGCATCTTGTCGAGCAGCTTCAGATTCACCGGCTCGTCGTCGATCGCGAGTATCGTCGACCGCTTGAGGTCCGGCAGGGCCCGGGGGGTCACGGCGTGTCTCCTTGTGTGATCGATGGCGCGCCCGGCGGACGGGTGCCGGCGGGCGGCGACCGGCGATCCTGCGGCTTTCGACGGTCGGGTTCCCGCAGCAGGTCCGCGATCACCTGCAGCAGTTCCACGATGTCCACCGGCTTCGTCAGGTAGCGCCGGAACCCTGCCGACAAGGCCCGCTCGATATCCTTCTCCATCGCCGCCGCCGAGATCGCCACCGCCGGGATGCCGCGGGTGTGGGGATCGGCGCGCAGCCTGGCCAGCAGTTCCGGCCCGTCCATCCCGGCCATGTTGATGTCGAGGAGGAGCAGGTCGGGGCGGCGGTCCCGCGCCAGCTGGAGGCCGGCCTGCCCACTCTCGGCCTCCAGCAGGGTTACCTGCGGATGGCGCCTCAGGGCATGCCGGACCAGCTTCAGGTTCGCCGGGTTGTCTTCGACATACAGCACCACGCCCGGCGGAAGCTTCGAGCTGTCCTTGCGCTGCGCCGAAGGCTCGAGCTGCGCTGGCGGCTCGGCAGCCGGCAGCTCGATCCAGAAGGTGCTGCCGACGCCGGCCTTGCTGTCCACCCCGATGCTGCCGCCCATCGCCTCGACCAGTCGCTTGGAGATCACCAGCCCGATGCCGGTGCCATCGGTCTCGGAGTTCTCGGCACCCAGGCGGTTGAAGGCCGTGAACAGCTCACCGAGCCGGTCCGCGGGGATGCCGTTGCCGGTGTCCTGCACGGCGAAGCGCAGCCGCCCGCCGCCGACGGGGCCCACGCTTATGGTGATCTCGCCGCCCGCCCGGTTGTACTTGACTGCGTTGCTCAGGAGGTTCAGCACCACCTGCCGCAAGCGCGTGCCGTCGGCCCGGACCGCTTGCGCTTGCGCTTCCGCGGCGCGGCTGAACCGCACCGCGATCCCGCGGGCAGCCGCCAGCGGCGCGATCAGTTTCCCGCAGGCGCTGAAGATGTCGTCGATGCCGATGTCCTCGATCGAAAGGTCGAGACGGCGCGATTCGACGCGCGCGAGGTCGAGCACCTCGTTGATCAGTCGCAGCAGGTGCGCGCCCGACCTGCGGATGGTCTGCACGCTGTCGAGCTGGTCGTCGGTCAGACCCTGGTCGATCTCGAGCACCTGGGCGAAGCCCAGGATTGCGTTCAGCGGCGTCCGCAACTCGTGGCTCATGGCGGACAGGAAATCCGACTTCGCCCGGTTCGCGGCTTCCGCGTCCTCCTTCGCGCTCACCAGGGCCGCCTCGACCTCCTTCAGCCCGGTGATGTCCTGGACGACGCCGAGCATCTTGGTCGGCCGGCCGAGGTCGTCGCGCACCACGTCGCCGCTGCCGAGCAGCCAGCGGATTGTGCCGTCCGGCCAGATGCATCGGTACTCCGCCTGGTACCGCTCGCCGTTCCTGACGCAGTCGTCGATCGCCTCGACGACGCGTTGCCGGTCATCGGGGTGCACAGATTCCAGGAATGCCTTGCGCGAGGTCCGCTCGAGAGGGCCGGCCAGCCCGAACAGGGGGCCGACACGCTCCGAGCACAGCAGCTCTCCGGTCCGGATGTTCCAGTCCCAGGTGCCGATGTTCGCGTAGTTCTGGCTGATCCGCAGCCGCTCCTCGGCCTGTTTCACCCGGGTGATCTCGGTGCGGATCGAGACGTACTGGTAGGGCGATCCCTCGTCATCGAAGAACGGGACGATCGTGCACTCGGCCCAGGACAGGGAACCGTCCTTGCGACGGTTGCAGATCTCGCCGCTCCAGATCTCGCCGGTCCGGATGGTACGCCAGAACGCCTCGTAGAAGGCCGGCGGGTGATGGCCGGACTTGAGCATGCGGTGGTTCTGTCCGATCAGCTCGGCCGGGGTGAAGCCGCAGACGTCGCAGAACTTGTCGTTCACATGGATGATCGTGCCGGCTCGGTCGGTGACGCTGACCAGCGCGTGGCGGTCGAGCGCCATGTGCTCGCGGTCACGCTCGTACTGCAGCGACCGCAGCCGATCCGACATGGCCTTCGCCTGGCGGGCGCGCCGGGCGCGCGAGGCGACCGCCGCGACCAGGTGGGCGGGCTCGACCGGCTTGACGAGAAAGCTGTCGCCGCCGAGCTCGAGGGCCTGCAACTGCCGCGTCAGGTCGGTCTCCGACGACAGGAAGAGGATCGGCAGGTTCCGGTGCGGCTCCCGCTGGCGCAGCACCGCTGCCAGCTCCGGTCCCTCGGCCCCGGGCATGAACACGTCGAGGACGAGCACGTCCGGCTGGAAGGCGTCCAGTTCCTCCAGCAGCCGCATCGGCTCGCACAACGTCCGCACCTGCATGCCGGCATCCGCCAGGATCGCCGCCTGCAGCTTGACCAGAGGCGGGACGTCGTCGACCAGCAGGACGCGATACGCCGGCGAGGGCTGTTGCCCGAGGATCGAATCCGCAACGGCCGACAGCCCGACCGCATCGAGTGGCTGGAGGAGGTAGCCGGCGGCTCCTGCGCGAAAGGCGGCCAGACGCGGGGCGAGCGCGTCGCTCCTCGATGCCACCACGTAGGGAGTGCTGGTGCCGGGGCCGATCCCCAGGGCGGCGAACGCCTCGCGCGCCAGCCCCTGCTCCTGGTCACCGACCCGGTCCGGCAGGGCGGACCGGAAGCCGACGGTGTCGGCGAAGCTGCGGGTGCGGTGGCCTTGGTGCCGCAGAACCCGGAACAGGTGCCGCTGCGGCGCGTCGCTGTCGCCGAGGAATTGGATGTCCGGCTTCGCGCGGGGCGACGCCTCTCCGGGGTAGCGGTTCATTGGCATTCTGCCGGTCGCTCAGGTGCTTGTTCCGGCCGCCGCCGCTATCCCACGGCCGCGTCCGGCGAGGAACTCCGACAGGAGGTCCCGGGCCGCCAGCATCCGCTCCAGATCGCCGCTGTTCATGGCGTCCTGTGCCATGCGGTTCAACTGAACCATCACGTCCAGTTCTCGGACCGCGGCGGCGGCGGCGGCCCGGAACCGGGCCCATGCATCCGGGGTGCCGGATGCGTCGCGGGCCGCGGTGAAGGGTATGGCGCGGAAAGTCGCAATTGTGGGAGCTGCGCCGGCTGCGCGCTTGCTGTCCATGTCTATCTCCGAAGCGTGATTGCGGTGCCGGCCGGGTCAGGCCGCGCGGACACGTGCCAGGAACTCGGACAGTTCGTGCTGGAGCTTGGCCGCCGACCCCGATAGCTCCTGGGCCGACGAGAGCACCTGGGAGGCGGCCGAGCCGCCTTCGGATGCCGCCAGGCTGACCTGGGCGATCGCGCTGGAGACCTCGCTGGTGCCGGTGGCCGCCTGCTGCACGTTTCGTGCGATTTCCTGCGTCGCGGCGTCCTGCTGCTCGACGGCCGAGGCGATCGCAGCGGCGATCTCGCGGCTCTCGCTGATCACATGAGCGATTTCCGTGATGGCCCTCACAGTGTGCTGCGTCACACCTTGCACTTCGCCGATCTGGGCGGTGATGCTTTCGGTCGCCTGCGCCGTCTGACTGGCCAGCGACTTGACTTCGGAAGCGACGACCGCGAATCCCTTGCCGGCCTCGCCGGCGCGGGCTGCCTCGATCGTCGCGTTCAGCGCCAGGAGGTTGGTCTGGGAGGCGATGTCCTGGATCAACTTGACCACCTCCCCGATCTTCTGGGTCGTCGCCATCAGCCCCTCGGCCGTCACCTGGGTCTCCTCGGCACTGCGGACCGCCCGGTCGGAGATCGCCGAGGACTGGTTGACCTGCTGCCCGATCTCACGCACCGAGGAAGCCATCTCCTCGCAGGCCACGGCAACCGTCTCGACATTGGCGCTCGCCTGGGTCGCCCCGGCGGCCACGGTGCCGGCCTGGGTATTGGTCTCCTCCAGAGTGATGTTCAAGGTCTGGGCCGCCGCCTCGAGCTCGGTTGCCGCGGATGCGACGATTCCGACTATGGACCCGACGCTCTGCTCGAACTGATCGGCGAGTGCCGCCATGGCCCGCTTCTGCGCCTCCTCGGCACGCTTCTCCTGCTCGAGCTTCTCCGTCTCCAACCGCTTCATCTCGATCGTGCGCTGCTTGAAGGTCTGGAACGCCAGTGCGACCATCCCGACCTCATCGCGGCTGCGGACGGCCAGATCGACGCTGGTATCTCCTTCAGCCAACCGGCCGAGTGCGTGCACGACCTCGGCGAGCGGGCGCGAGATCTGCGAACGGATGATCAGGAACGCCAGGCCGAAACCGACGACGATGCATGCCAGGGTCAGAATCGTCATCATCGTGAGTGCGGCCTGCTCGTGCTCATACACGGTGGCAGTCGCCGCAGCCGTGAAGCCCCGGACTTCCGTCACCAGCACGCCGAGCGCACGATGCAGGTCATCCTCGATGCGCGATGCCTCGTCCATGCCAGCCAGGGCCTGCTCCACCCGCCCCTGTATCAGTAACGATCCGATCGCACGGATCTGGCCCGACGAAATCGCATAGACGCGTCCAATATCCGCGAGACTTGTCTCCACGAAATCAATCTCGTCCTTCTGAGACTGCGTCGTGGCGCTATCACTCGACAGCTTCGTCAAGCGTTGTAGCGCTTGCAGCTCTTCGGACATATTTTTGCCGAGGGTCTCGATTTCGGCGACCGTCGCACGCAGCCTGACCTCGTCGGCGCGCCCGGACTGGGCTAGACGGACCGCGCGCTCGACCAAGACCGTTTGCTCCATCTGATGCGTGGAGATCTTCTCGATCTTCTCCGACAGCGGCAGATCCTGGTCGATCACGGTTGCGATTTCATGCCCGATACTCGCCAGTTGCCAGGCGGCAGTACCGCCGACAGCGATCGTGAATGCAATGCACAGCCCGACGACCGCGAATAGCTTGACGGTTATCGAGAGGGCGCGGGCGGGGGCGCGGGCGGCCAGCGAGAGATCTTCAGCGGACTGCTTCATTGTCGGACTTCCTCTTTGCGCTCGTCGTGTCGATTGCAGGCTCGGCGGCACATGCGTTGCCCCCCCGGCGCGGAGGAGCCGGGCGGATCCGAAGTTGGTCCCACTCAATGGGATGAGCAGAGATACGTGGAGTGACTCAGGATGGATCAGATAATTATTCGATTTTTTGTCCCGTGGTTGATCTTAAATGAACAAACATCGAGTTAACAAAAAGTAAACTCGTAGTTCTCGCTGGAAACTATCCACCTCGATGATCAGTTTTTCTCCGGAATTCGTAACAATATTCGATCTGTAATTATAAACTATTACAATGTACTTATATTTATTCGTTAGATCAAATCTGATGATACCAATGTAATAAACACAAACCACCTCGCCTATTTCGATCAATCAAATAGACTATTTTCGACCTTTATCTCCAAAGTATATCTTGGCTCTATCTTGAAAACGCCTACTATGGAAAATTAAGCGAAATTTTATTGGTCGATTACAATAAAATTTCCAACACATACTCTCGAATATGGTCGAGAGATCCGGCGATCGAGGGCGACTAAGTGCTTTCCACACTCGGGGAACTACGGAGCCATGCGATTCTTCATTTAGTCGATACCTTTTCATGGCCAACCATTTTAGATTGCATCAGGCTGGTCATCCCAGCTGGCCGGAGGTGGGCGATCATCATCGCGACCCTACGGACCGCCCTCTCACGGCGTGACAATCGAACCACTGGGGCTTCGGCTGCTGTCGAACCAGAGCCGGGACGCAGGAACGGATACCGAGGCAAGCCTCCGCGCACGCCGGGATCGGCTGACGGCCGCGATGGACGCAGCCGCGCGCCGGACGGGACACCCGGCCGCGTCCTTGTCTCCAACTCTCGCGAGTAGGCCGCCCGGCAAAATCCGCCGGGCCGGGCAGAATCGCTCCAGCGCCATCCACGTCCCCCTCCCCGGGAACGCCCCGACGACGTCGAGCGACAGGCGCGCTCCCGAAGCCGCTCAACAGCACCGGGCACCGGGCACCACCCGCCCCCGTGCGGCCGACGGATCCGACGGCACAGGATCGGATCAGCGTCATCCGGTCCGGCACGCCTCTTGCTTGTCTTCTCGCGTAGCCGAGACCGGAGAGGCCGTACCATGACGACACGGCAGGGCGAACGCATCCTCGTCGCGAGCCCGCACCGCAGCGACGCGATCCACATCCAGGAAGCCAACCCCTGGCTGGCCGACGACGCGATCGAGACCGTCGCGACCTCGTCGGCGGCCATCGAGCTGCTGGCCGATCCGCGGCACAGCTTCACCCTGGCCCTGATCGACCGCGACCTCGGGCCGGACCCGGCGCCGACGGTGTTCCAGTTCGTCCGCCAGGCCGCCGACAGCCCTTATCCCGGGCTCGCCGTCGGCCTGATCGGCAGCGGCATCACCCCGATCGACATCCGGCGTGCCGTGCAGACCGGGTGCCTGATAACGCTCAGCCGCCCCTTCGACCTCGGCGCCCTCGGTGCCGCCGTGCACCGCTCGCCGATGGACCGCACCGATTTCATCCTGAGCGGCGCCTATACCGGACCGGACCGCAGGCGAGTATCCGACAGCGCCCGTGCCGATGCCGGACGCGGCGCGCAGCCGATCGAGCAGGTCGTCGCCTCGACCGCGCCGAGCTACGATATCGCACCCGAGACCACCGGCTTCCGCTTCAGGAGGCTGCGCGCCGACGCCGCCACCGCCTCGCCGGCGCTGGCGCTGCGCAACGGCCTGCGCCGCGCCACCCTGGCCCCGGCCGTCGCCCATATCGGCGTCAAGAAGAAAGAGGGCCTGGGACTGCTCGATCGCCGGGCGAGCGCCATGGATGCGACCTGGCGGCAGCTACAGGCGACCCTGGCGCCGATCCTGCTGTCCCGGCTCAACGCCCAGGCGGTGGAATCGGCACGGCTCGCCTCGCAGCGCGGCCTCACGCTGCTGTCCGCGGTCACCCGGTCGCTGGCCGCCTACAGCGCCGGGCGGCACCGGCTCGGACCGCGGCTCGTGGAATTCCTGCGCGCCCACCTCGACGGCGTGGCGACCGGGCTGCGCCATCGCATCGACGACGACGGCGGCCCGGTCGGCCGACATATCATGGCGGCCCTGAAGGACGCCGAGCGCCGCTTCGTCGACCCGGACGAGACTGGCCGTCAGGCCGACGGTGCCGGCACCGTGGCCGCCGACACCGCGGCGGCGCGCAGCCTTGCAACCGCAATGAAGGCGACCAAGCCGAACAGGCCGACCGCCGCCATCGCCGCCAGGGCGATCGACGGTCCCGACAGGTCGCCGATGAACGCCATGGCGAACGGTGCCACCGAGGTCAGCAGCAGACGCGCCGAGGCCATGCGGCCGAGACGCGCGCCGTAGCCGCTGCGGCCGAACAGCGCCAGCGGCAGGGTGCCGCGCACGATGCTGCTCAGCCCCGAGCCGAAGCCGAGCAGCACGACGAACAGCACCGCGCCTACGACCTGCGGCGCCGTCGCCGCCAGCAGCAGCACCGCGACCGGCATCAGGGCGGCGGCGAGGATCGTGATGGTCAAGGGGTGACAGCCGGCGCCGGCCGCCATGTTGACGAAGCGCACCAGCACCTGGGCCGGGCCGAACAGCGCCCCCACGGTCACCGCCGAGCCGATGCCCAGCGCAGTCAGCATCGGCACCATCTGCGCCAGGATCGCCGAAAGCAGGAACCCAGCGAGCGCGAAGCCGACCGCGACCAGCACCATGGCGCGGCGCTGCAGCGCCGCCGGCAGCGGCGTCTCGTCGACCTCCGAGCCCGCTCCCGCCCCGGCCGCACCTTCGGCTGGACGGGTCCCGGCCCGCGCCAGCCAGACATGCGCCGGCAGGCACAGCAGCAGGTTCATCGCCGCGAACACCCCGATCACCTCGCGCCACGTCAGCGCCGCGTCGAGCATCGCGGTGAGCGGCCAGAACAGGGTGGAGGCGAAACCGGCGATCAGAGTCAGGTGGGTGATCCGCCGCCGCGCATCGCCGCCCGCGGTCTGCACCAGATGCGCGAAGGCGGCGTCGTACAGCACCAGCGTGCCGACGACCTCGACCGCCAGCAGGCCGGCGGTCAGCCCGGCGAGGCCGGGGGCGAGAGCCATGCCGCCGAGCGCGGCCGCCGCCCCAACCGAGCCGGCCGCCATCACCCGGGCGGCTCCGTGCCGGTCTATCAGGCGGCCGGCATAGGGTGCGACGGCACCGCCCGCCAGCAGCGCAAGCGAGAAGCCGCCATAGACCGACGACAGCGGCAGCCCGAATTCACCAGCGATGTCCGGGGCGATGATCGCGAAGCCGTAATACAGTGTGCCGTAGCCCACGATCTGCGTGATCCCGAGCAGCCAGACCACGGCCGCGAGCGGCAGCCCGGGAGCCGCCGCCCGCGCCGCGATGCTCATCGGGCGTCGACCAGTTCCGGAGTCCGGTCGGCCGGCGCCGGGCCGCAGCCGCAGCCGGACTTGCCCGCATCCTTGGCGACGGCGTCGGCGACGCAGCAGGCGTCGGCGTCGGCCGGCGCCGGGCCGCCGCAGCAGGAAGCCGCGGCCGCGGCCGCGACCTTTACCGGCGCCGGCGCTGCCGGAGCGCAGCAGCCGGCAGCGGCCGCCTTGGCCGGCGCCGGACCGCAGCAGGCGGCGGCATCGCCTGCGGCCGCCGGGGCGATGCTGCACACGCCGGTCTCCGGCAGCACCAGCCTGACCTCGCGGGCGGCGGCATGGTCACCGGCGATCTCGGCGACCACCGAGCGGACCTGCTCGTAGCCGGTCGCCATCAGGAAGGTCGGCGCCCGGCCGTAGGACTTCATGCCGACGATGTAGAAGCCGGCCTCGGGCTGCGACAGCTCGGCGGCACCATGCGGCGGCACCGTGCCGCAGGAATGCTCGTTGGGGTCGATCAGCGGGGCCAGCGCCGGCGGCGCCTGCATGATCGGGTCGAGGGCGACGCGCAGCTCGCCGAGCATCTCCAGGGCCGGCCGAAAGCCGGTGGCGACCACGACGCGGTCGACCTCGAGGCGCATGGCCGCGCCGTCGACGCGGCCGTCGACCGCCACGCCGTCGCCGCTGAGCGCCACGCGCTCGGCGGCGAAGGGTGCGAGCACCTCCAGCCGCCCCTCGTCGATCGCCCGGCGGGCGGCGAGGCCGAGGGCGCCGCGCTCGCGCAGCTGGTCGGCCGCACCGCCGCCGACCAGCTTGTCGAGGCGGTTGCGCCGCAGCGCCCAAAGCACGCGGGTGCCCGGTACCTCGTCCTGCAGCCGCAGCAGGTCGAGCACCACGTTCATCCCGGAATGGCCGCTGCCGACCACCAGCACGCGCTTGCCGGCATAGGCTGCGCGCTCCAACCCCAGCACGTCGGGCATGGCATAGGCGATGCGCCCGGCGGCGGCCGCCTCGCCGGGCACCGGCAGACCGTCGACCCCCATCGGGTTCGGCCGCTCCCAGGTGCCCGACGCGTCGATCACCGCGCGCGCCAGCGTGGTGTGCTCGCCGCCGCCGGCATCGCGCCAGCGCACTGCGAAGGGGGCGTCGTCGCGGCCGGCCGTGGTCATTCGGTCGAGGCCGGCCCGGGCGATGCCGGTGACCGTGGCGTTCAGCCGGAGGTGCGGGGCGATCGCCAGATGGCCGGCGAGCGGGGCGAGGTAGTCGCGCACGATCTCGGCGCCGGTCGGCAGGGCGTCGGGATCCGGCGCGGTCCAGCCGGCCGGCTCCAGCAGCGCCCGGGCGGCGGCATCGATGTTGTATGACCACGGCGAGAACACCCGCACATGCCCCCACTCGGCGACCGCGGCACCGGCCGCAGCGCCGCGCTCCAGCACCACCGGGGTGATGCCGCGCTCGACCAGCCGCGCGGCGGCGGCAAGGCCGACGGGACCGGCGCCGATGACCGCGACCGGCAAGCTCTCGTTCATGCTCCGACTCCTTCGTGTTCGATGGATCGATGATCTATGTATGTGGGCAAATGAAAGCGGCTCACGGGCAGCAGGAGGTGGCCTCGCCGCACGCCACCTTCTCCGACGCGATCAGGCAGCGGGTGACATCCATCCAGGCCTCGACCGCGACCTTGAAGGCCGCCCGGCCCTTGTCGGTCAGCGTGTAGACCTTGCGCTCGCGCCCCGACACCACCTCAGCCGCGAAGGTGACGTAGCCGCCCTCCTCGAACTCGCGCAGCACCGGGTAGATGGTGCCCTCGGTCGGCGAGCAGCAGCCGTTGGTCGTGCGCTCCACCGCCCGCGCCACGTCGTAGCCGTGCATCGGCTTCTCGTGCAGGACGCAGAGGATGAAGAACTTCGACAGGCTCATCTTGATCGTGCCGTTCCAGTAGTCCCGGCTCAGGAAGTCCGGGGACGCTTTGGTGACGGCACGCGCATGCATCGGGGCTCTAGGCATGAAGGAAAGGTACCCATTGATGCTCGATGCGTCAAGGGGGTTATTCCAGAACGGTTCCGGTCTTGCCCATGATGGCGACCGCGGTCAGCATGCTCGCCGTAAGCCGCTCGAAGTGCTTCGACTTCCGATCGGCCTCGTTGTTGGACGGCGCGTCCTGGATCCAGTCCGGATAGCTCAGCCGGATCTTCAGGAACCGTCCCTGGTAGCCGGCGAGTATCAGGTGGCCGATCTGCGGCTTACCGCCGAGGCGGGCGTCACGGTAGCGGATGATCGACCACTTGGCCGGCAATGCGCCGCGCTTCGTCATCAAGTCCATGCTGGAATTCTCCAGAATGAACGTCAGATCCTGGAACATCCCGGTGCGTGCCAGTTCCACGAACCCCTGATTGTTCCGATGAAACTCGGTCTCGACCGCCTGCGAGGCGACGCCCCGCGCGATCTCGAGGCCACGCGCCTCCTGTGGCAGGTACAGGAAGAACGACAGGTTGGGCCGGTCCTTGCCGCTGTACCCGACATGCGCATCGAGCAGCCGGGTCGAATGACCGGCGAGCGGGATATCGTTGTAGATTTCCGGAAACACCGTTCCGCTGGGCTCGTGCCGAAGCCCGCCCGATCCGAGCGTCACGAACTCCGATGCCGGCCTCCCGGATTGCTCCAGTGCGGCGCGCGGCGCGGCCGGTGTGCCGGTTGCGTTGCATCCAGCGACGAGCAGCGCCAAGGCGACCAGCGCCGGTCCGAATAGACGACACCCCATTCCCACCCCCATCGCCGGAACCCACCGGCAACTGGGTATCAGGGAGCATCCGGCCTTACAACGTTCAGTGGATGCGCTCGAAAATCGGCCGCGTTCAGCTTGGCGGCGTCCGGCTGGCCTTGGCCGGCTCGACCGTGGCGCGGCCGGTCTGCCGCGCCTTGCTCTCGCGGTGGGCGATGAACAGTGCGGCACCGACGATGATCGCCGAGCCGATCCACGTGTACAGCCCCGGCGCCTCGGCGAACATCACGTAGCCGATCAGCGCCGACCACAGCAGTTGCAGGAACCGCGCACTCTGCACCGCCGACATCTCGCCGACCTTGAAGCCCTGCATCATCGCCAGGTGCCCGAGGGTGGCGAGCCCGGCGATGGTGATGGTGACCAGCCATTCCTCGGTCGTGGGTGCGCGCCACACCAGCATCGCCGGCACGAAGGTAACCGCGGTCACGAAGATCGAGAGGTAGGCGACCACCGCCGGCCCGCTCTCGCGCCGGGTCAGCACCTTGGCGATCAGGTCGGAACAGGCGAAGATCGGTGCCGCGATCAGCATGGCGATGGCGCCGGGGTCGACCTCCGCGAAGCCGGGCCGCACGATCAGCAGAGCCCCGCACAGGCCCGCGATCACCGCCATGATCCGCGGCAGGCGGATGGCCTCGCGCAGGAAGATCACCGCGCCGATGGTCGCGAACACCGGGTTGGTGAAGCCGATCGCCGTCACCTCGGCGAGCGGGATCCGGCTCATCGCATAGAACCACAGCATCACGCCGACGCCGTGCATCAGGCCGCGCAGGCTATGCAGCTTCCAGTTCGCCGCCACCACGTCGGCCATCCGCACGCGCAGGAAGAACGGCGCCAGGAACAGCAGCCCGAAGCCGTAGCGCAGGAACGACACCTGGATCGGATCCATGTGCGCACCGACATGCCGGACCAGGGCCATGAAGGTCGAGAAGATCAGCCCGGAGAGGGCGACCCAGAACATTCCCTGGACGTTCGGCGGCACCGCCGCGAAGCTGGCGCGCCAACGGTCGACGGGCGGCATCGGCAGAATTCCGGAAAAAACTCGACGCCGGGGGCGCCCTGGAGACGGACAAGGGAGCACGCAGCCATGAGCGGATCAAGCACGATGACCCTGCCGGACAGCCTGGTGTCCACGGACTGGCTGGCCGCGAACCTCAAGAATCCCGGGCTGCGGGTGTTCGACTGCACCTGCTTCCTGGTGCCGGACCCGCAGACCACGCTGCGCGCCGAGAGCGGCCGGGCTACCTACGAGGCCGGGCACATTCCCGGCGCGGGGTTCCTGGACATCACCGGCGACGACTTCTCCGAGCCCGGCACCCGGTTCCGCTTCACCATGCCCACCCCGGAGCGCCTCGCCGAGGCGTTCGGCGTCCACGGGATCGGCGACGGCACTGCGGTGGTGCTGTACGCCGCCGACAACCCGAGCTGGGCGACCCGGTTCTGGTGGATGCTGCAGGTCGCCGGCCACGACAACGCCGCCGTGCTCGACGGCGGGCTGAAGAAATGGAAGGCCGAGGGCCGGCCGGTGGAGACCGGGGCCGAGCGCCACCCGCCGGCCACCCTGACGCCGAACCCGCGCCCGCATCTGGTGGTCGGCCGCGACGGCGTGCTGCAGGCGTTGGCCGCGGGTGCCTGCGTGGTCAATGCGCTGTCGCCGGAGCAGCACCGCGGCGACGGCGGCACCCACTACGGCCGGCCGGGCCGGATCGCCGGCTCGGTCAACGTCGCCTCCCGCGACCTGCTCGACCCCGCGACCGGGGCGTTCCGGCCGCACGCCGAGATCGAAGCGGCGATGCGCGGCGCCGGCGCCCTCGACGCCGCGCGGGTGGTGCCGTATTGCGGCGGCGGCATCGCCGCCAGCATCACCACCTTCTGGCTGGCCCGGCTCGGGCACCGCAACGTGGCACTCTACGACAACTCGCTGTCGGAATGGGTGACCGACCCGGACCTGCCGATGGAGACCGGTTGAGGCGAACCGGCCGAGAGCACGTGGATGATCACGCTGCGGCAGATCGAGGTGATCCGGGCCGTCATGGTGACCGGGACCATCGCCGGTGCCGCCAAGCTGCTGAACGTCTCGGCACCGGGCATCAGCCGGCTGATGAAGTACACCGAGGACAGCCTCGGCTTCCGGCTGTTCATCCGCCGCCACGGCCGCTACGACCCGACCCCCGAGGCGCGGGACGTCTTCGACCTGATCGACACGGTGTACCGCAAGGTCGGCGACCTGCAGGTGACGATCGACCGCATGAAGCGCGGCGAGACCAAGGAGCTCAGCCTCGGCTCGGTGCCGAGCATCGCCAACGTCATGGTGCCGCTGGCGATCGAGCGGCTGCGCCGGCATTACCCGCAGCTGCGCATCGACATCAACATCCTGAAGGTCGAGGACGCGGTCGACTACCTGCTGCTCGGCAAGGGCGAGGTGGTGGCGATGAGCTACCGCTTCGACCACCCGATCGTCAGCTTCGAGCCGCTGGCCCGCGGCCGGCTGTTCTGCGTCGTGCCGGCGGGCCACGAATATGCCGGCCTGGCGTCGGTGTCGGCCGAGCAGATCGTCCGCCACCCGCTGGTCGGCATCGACCCGAACGACCCCTACGGCTCGATCATGGCGCGGATCTTCGCCCGCCGCGGCCTGCCCTACGACACCACGATCCGCGCCCGCTTCGGCTCGACCGTCTGCAGCCTCGTGGCGGCCGGCCTTGGAATCGCGGTGATCGACCAGTTCACCGTGGCGCACGGCCGGGTGCCGGGGATCCACTGCGTCGAGATCGACGAGGACACCGGCTTCGAGACCTATGCCGCGCATCGCAACGACGGGCCGCTGTCGACCTACGCCGAGTCCTTCGTGGCGCTGCTGCGCGACGAGATGCGGGCGGTCTCGGCAGCGGGATAACTTCGCGTTACGGCATTCGAAATCTTCGTATTTGACGTTAGCTTTCGCGATGGCAGACGCTGCCCTTCAAGCCAAACAACAATCGGGAGGAAGTCAGATGAAATCGAAGCTGCTGGGGGCGGTCGCCGCCCTCGCCCTGCTGGCGGCCGGCACCGCCGGCCAGGCCGCCGACTACCCGGCCAAGGACCTGCAGGGCATCATCATGTGGGGCGCCGGCGGCGCCACCGACACGGTCGCCCGCGCCGTCACCCCGCTGGTCGAGGAAGCGCTCGGCAAGCAGATCGTCCTGGTCAACAAGGCCGGCGGCTCCGGCGCCATCTCCACCGCCTTCGTCGCCGGCCGCCCGTCGGACGGCTACACCCTGCTGTACGGTGCGGAGAACCCGCAGCTGCACAAGGTGCTGGAGCTGGCGCAGACCGACTACGCCGACTTCTACCCGGTCAACGTGCTGGCGCGCGGCGTGGCGGTGATCGTCGCCAACAACGACCGGCCCTGGAAGACCGTGAAGGACCTGGTCGACGAGGCACAGAAGAACCCCGGCAAGATCAAGATGGGTTCCACCGGCCCCGGCGGGCTGCCGCATGTGGTCGGCGCGCTGATGAAGACCGTCACCGACTTCAACGTCACCTCGGTGCCGTTCGACGGCGAGGGTCCGGGCATCACCGCCCTGCTCGGTGGCCACGTCGACTTCATGCCGGCCGGCCTGAGTGCCGCCGCCGAGCATATCAAGGCCGGCCGCGTAAAGGTGCTGGCGGTGGTCAACAACGACGAGCTGGCCGCCCTGCCCGGCGTGCCGCCGATCTCCAAGGACTTCAGCGGCTTCGCCAAGTACCTGCCGTGGGGCCCGTTCTACGGCGTGTTCGTCAAGCGCGACACGCCCGACGACGCCAAGGCCAAGCTGGTCGACGCCGTGAAGAAGGCGGCCGCCACCTCGAAGTTCGTCGAGATGATGGAAGGCCGCGGCAACATCATGATGAACCTCGCCGGCGACGAGGCCGACGTCTTCCTGAAGAAGTGGCAGTCGACCACCGCCTGGGTGCTGCACGACGCCGGCGCCACCAAGGCTTCGCCGGAGAAGTTCGGCATCGCGAAGCCCTGATGCATGCGAGGGGCGGTCCCGGCCGGGACCGCCCCTTCGGTTTTCGAGGGAGGGTCGTATGCTCGAACCGCGCCCGCGGCTGCCCGGCGAGCGGGGGTTCACGGTCGTCCTGCTCGCCGCCAGCGTGGTCCTGCTGGTCCTCGCCTTCCGCATTTCCGGCTTCTCGTCGGTGAGCTCGGCCGGCGTGTTCCCGATGATCGCCGCCGCCGTGATGGTGATGTCGCTGGCGGTCGTGCTGCTGCATGAGCGCCGGATCGAAGCGCCGATCGGCGGCACGTCGGCCTTCTTCCGCCGGGTCACGCCGCCGGTGCTGCTGGCGACCGTCGGCCTGATGGCCGCCCTGATGCTGCTGATCGAGCCGGCCGGCTTCCTGCCCGCCGCCGGCGGCTTCCTGTTCGTGACGATGCTGGTGCTGCAAGGCGGCCGGCCCGTCCGCGCCGCGGTCATCAGTGCGGTGTCGCTGGCGGTGATCTACGCGGTGTTCCGGCTGGTGTTCCAGGTGGTGCTGCCGGAAGTGGAGTGGCTGTGATGGCAGGCGGGGCGATGGAAGGCTCGGCCTTCTCCTACTTCATGATGTCCTGGCTGGATCCATCGCTGCTGGCGCTGACCGCGGCCGGCGCGCTGGCCGGCGTCTACATCGGCGCCATCCCGGGCCTGTCGGTCACCATGGCGGTGTCAATCCTGATCTCCTTCACCTTCTCCTGGGACGTCAACGAGGCGCTGGCCCTGATGGGCGGGGTGTTCTGCGGCGGCGTCTACGGCGGCTCGCGCACCGCCATCCTGCTGAACATCCCCGGCGCGCCGAGCGCCATCGCCACCGCGCTGGACGGCTTCCCGCTGGCGCAGCGCGGCGAGGCCGGACGCGCCATCGGCGTCAGCACCGTGGTGTCGGTGATCGGCGGCATGGTCGGGGTGGCGGCCCTCGCCGTCGCCGCCCCGGCGATCTCCGACTTCGCGCTGATGTTCGCGCCGCGCGACTACCTGCTGCTGGCGATCATCGGCATCCTGCTGGTCGGCAGCCTCTCCGGCGAGTCGCTGGCCAAGGGCGTGTTCGCCGGCGCGCTCGGCGTGCTGATCGGCATGGTCGGCCTCGACCCGATGACGGCGGAGGGCCGCTTCACCTTCGGCCAGGTGTCGCTGCTCGGCGGCATTCCCTATGTCGCCGCCATGATCGGCTTCTTCGGTGTCGCCGAGGCGCTGGCGCAGCTGCACCACCTGCACACCCGGCCGGTGCGCCAGCAGGTCGACCGCATCGTGCCGGGCTGGAGCGTCATCCGGAAATACATCCCGCTGTCGCTGCGCAGCTCGGCCATCGGCGTGGTCATCGGCGCGCTGCCCGGCACCGGCGGCGACATCGCCGCCCTGATGGCCTACGACCAGGCCAAGCGCACCGTCAAGAACCCCTCGCGGCCGTTCGGCCAGGGCGCGTATGAGGGGCTGGTGGCGCCGGAATCCGCCAACAACGCCGCCATCGGCGGCGCCTACATCCCGATGCTGACGCTGGGCCTGCCGGGCGACGCGGTGACCGCGGTGATCATCGGCGCACTGTTCATCCACGGCCTGAAGCCCGGACCGATGCTGATGATCGAGACGCCGCATTTGTTCTGGTTCACCGTCGGCAACCTGACGCTCGCCAACCTGTTCACCCTGGTGTTCGGCCTCACGGGCATCCGGGTGTTCGCCAAGATCGTCGAGTGCCCGCGCGCCATCCTGATCCCGCTGATCATCGTGCTGTCGGTGGTCGGCACCTATGCGATCCAGAACAGCGTGATCGATATCTACTGGATGCTGGCCTTCGGCGTGCTCGGCTACTTCATGAAGATGTACGGCTACCAGGTCGGACCGGTGATCCTGGGGGTGATCCTGGGGCCGCTGATGGACGTGTCCTACCGCCGCGCCATGCTGTCGGTGCAGGACGACCCGGCGGCCTTCGCGCTCGAGCTGGTCATCCACCCGATCACCCTGGTGCTGACCCTGAGCATCGCCCTGCTGCTGCTGTCGCAGTCGCCGGCCTGGGCCGCCGGCCGCGCCCGCCTCGCACGATGGCGAGCCGGGCCCAACGGAGGATGACGTCATGAAGACCTCGATCGCGACCGTGTCGCTCAGCGGCGACCTCGACGAGAAGCTGGCGGCGATCGCCGCGGCCGGATACGACGGGGTCGAGATCTTCGAGAACGACTTCCTCACCTTCGACGGCGGCCCGCGCGACGTCGGGCGGATGATCCGCGACCTCGGGCTGACCTGCGTCGCCTTCCAGCCGTTCCGCGACTTCGAGGGCATGCCGGAGCCGGACCGGACGCGCGCCCTCGCCCGCGCCGAGCGCAAGTTCGACGTCATGGAGGAGCTCGGCACCAGGCTGATGCTGGTGTGCAGCAACGTTTCGCCGGTCTCGCAGGGCGGCATCGACCGGGCGGCCGCCGACTTCCGCGAACTCGGCGAGCGCGCCGCCCGGCGCGGCCTGACGATCGGCTACGAGGCGCTGGCCTGGGGCCGCCACGTCAGCGACCACCGCGACGCCTGGGAGGTGGTGCGCCGCGCCGACCACCCGAATGTCGGCCTGATCCTCGACACCTACCACACCATCGCCCGCGGCGTACCGGTGGAGAGCATCCGCTCGATCCCCGGCGACCGCATCGTGCTGGTGCAGGTCGCCGACGCGCCGCGCATCGACATGGACCTGCTGCAGCTCAGCCGGCATTTCCGCTGCATGCCGGGCCAGGGCGACCTGCCGCTGCTCGGCTTCATGCAGGCGCTGGAGGCCACCGGCTATGACGGCATGCTGTCGCTGGAGATCTTCAACGACCAGTTCCGCGCCGGCTCGGCCCGCCAGGTGGCGACCGACGGGCGGCGCGGCCTGCTGTTCCTGATGGACCAGGTCGCGCGCTCGCCGGCCAACCCGAGGAACCGCAAGCCGGCGATGCCGGCGCGCCCGGCCGGCATCGGCGTCGAGTTCATCGAGTTCGCGGTCGACGAGGACACCGCCACGGAGCTGACCACCCTGCTCGCGGCACTCGGCTTCCGGCGCGCCGGCATCCACCGCTCCAAGACGGTGGAACTGTGGCGCCAGGGTGCCATCAACCTGGTGGTCAATACCGAGAAGGAGGGCTTCGCGCATTCCTCCTACATCGTGCACGGCCCATCGGTCTGCGCGGTGGCGCTGCGGGTCTCCGACGTCGCCGCCGCCATGGAGCGGGCATCCGCCCTGCTGGTGCCGACCTTCAGCCAGGCGGTAGGGCCGGGCGAGCTGCAGATCCCGGCGATCCGCGGGGTCGGCGGCAGCCTGATCTATTTCGTCGAGCCGAAGGGCCCGCTGGCCGACATCTGGTCGGTCGACTTCGAGCCGGCGCCGGAGACCCCGGGCGACGGCATCGGCCTCGCCCGGGTCGACCACCTCGCGCAGTCGATGAGCTACGAGGAGATGCTGTCCTGGCTGCTGACCTACACCGCCCTGCTCGACTTCGCCAAGTCGCCGCAGGTCGACATCACCGAGCCCGGCGGCCTGGTGCAGAGCCAGGCTCTGCACTCGCCGGACGGGGCGCTGCGGCTGGTGCTGAACAGTTCGCAGAGCGCCAAGACCCAGTCGTCGCGCTTCCTGTCGGAGTTCTTCGGCGCCGGCACCCAGCACATCGCCTTCGAGACCGCCGACATCTTCGCCACCGTGCGCGGCATGAAGGCGAACGGCCTGGAGCCGCTGCGCATCCCCGACAATTACTACGACGACATCGACGTGCGCTTCGGGCTCGACGCCGAGCTGGTGACCGCACTGCGCGACCACGACGTGCTGTACGACCGCGACGGCGACGGCGAGTACTTCCAGATCTACACCCGCACCTTCGCCGACCGCTTCTTCTTCGAGATCGTGCAGCGCCGCGCCTATGAGGGTTTCGGCGCCGCCAACGCCCCGGTCAGGCTGGCCGCGCAGGCGCGCTCGGCGCCGGAACCGACGGTGCCGAAGCGCTGACCCCGCCGGCTATCCCCGAGCCCGGCGCGGCCGGGCCGCCTTGAACCGGCGGGTGACCTCGATGATGGCGGTCTCCACCGGCAGCCGCTCCATGCTGGAGGCGCCGACGAAGCCCTGGGCGTCGGTGTTCGCCAGCACGTAGTCGACGTCCTCGGGCGTGGCGATCGGGCCGCCATGCGCCAGGGTGACGATCCCCGGATCGACCGCCCAGGCGGCCTCGATCATCGCCTGCACCTTGGCCGCGGCGTCGTCCAGGCCAAGGGCGTCGCGCGACCCGATGGTGCCGCCGGCGGTCAGCCCGACATGCGGGACCAGCATGTCGACCCCGGCCTCGGCCATCATGCGGGCGTCGTCCGGGCTGAACACGTAGGCCAAGGTGTAAAGGTCGGCGTCGCGGGCGCGGGTGATCATCTCGGCCTCGCGGGCGTAGCCGAGCCCGACCGATTCCAGGTCGCGCCGGAACACCCCGTCGATCCGGCCGACGGTCGGGAAATTGATGACGCCGCAATAGCCGACGCCGCGGATCTCCTCGAGCAGGCCGCCGATGTCGCGGGTCGGATCGGTGGCGCACACGCCGGCGATCACCGGGATGGCGTCGACCGCCGGCAGGATCTGCCGGCGCCCCATCTCCAGCACGATGTCGTTGGCATTACCGAACGGCAGATAGCCGGCGATCGAGGCGTGGCCGTTCATGCGGAACCAGCCGGAATTGTAGACCACCACCAGGTCGGCGCCGCCGAGCTCAGCGCATTTCGCGGACAGCCCGGTGCCGGCGCCGGCGGTGACCACCGGTTCGCCGGCGGCAACCACCTTCGCGATGCGGGCGCGGACCTCGTCCCTGCGGTATCGGCGGGCCATGTCGTCTCCTGGGTGCGGTTCGGCGGGTTCAGGGCGTGCCGGAAGCGGCGTCGATCAGGCGGCGCAGCCGGTCGACCGCCAGGTCGGCGAAGGGCGGGTCGTTGATGTGGCAGGGCGACGTCACGATCGTCCCGCCATAGGCTGCGGTGACCGACGTGACGAAGGCGGCGTCGGCGGCCGGGTCGTGGAACGGTGCGCCCGGCCGCCCGTAGTCGGAAATGCCGCCGAGCGGCAGCAGCAGCTCCGTCGGGCCGGTCGCCGCGGCCAGCTTGGCGGCAACGATGCGGCCGAGCTCGGCGTTCTCCGCGGCCGTGGTGCGCATCAGCGTGGTGCCGGCGTTGTGCCGGTGCAGGCGGCGGTCGCGCAGCGCCGGCGGCACGGTCTCCGGCGGGCCGAAATTCACCATGTCCAGCGCCCCTGGTACGGCCACCTGCGGGATGCCGCGGCGGCCGGCCGCCTCCAGGCGATGCGGGCCGGCCGTCAAGGCGCCGCCGCACAGCTCGTCGGCCAGCTCCGTGGTGGTCAGGTCGAGGACGGCGTCGATCTCGCCGGCGGCGATCAACTCCTCCATCGCCCGGCCGCCGGTGCCGCTGGCGTGGAACACCATGACCTGGAAGCCGGCCTCGAGCAGCCGCCGCCGGCAGCGCTCGGCCGCCGGGGTGGTGACGCCGAAGGCGGTGACCGCGACGACCTTGCCGGCGGCGGCAGGCGCGCCCTCCTCCGCCGCCGCCTCGGCCATGCCGCAGACCGCATTGGCGGCATTGCGCAGCACCCGCCGCAGGATCGGGTTGAGCCCCATCACGTCGGTCACCGAGAACATCACCGCGATGTCGCGGGTGCCGACGAAGGCCGAGACGTCGCCGGCCCCCTTGGTCGAGACCAGCACCTTGGGAAAGCCGAACGGCAATGTCCGCAGCGGCGCGCTGGTCACCGCCGAGCCGGAGCCGCCGCCGATCCCGATGGCGCCGTCGATCCGCCCGGCGGCGTGCAGCTCGCCGACCAGCGCCGAAGCACCCGCGGCCATCCGCTCCAGCGCGGCCCCGCGGTCGCCGGCCGCCACCAGCGCGTCGACCCCGCCGCCGGCCCGCGCGGCGACCGCATGCCGGTCGAAGTCGGCGCCGCCGTGGTCGCCGCGCACCGCCACGTCGACCAGCAGCGCGCGGTGGCCGCGCGCGACGATCGCGTCGCGCAGGAAGCCGAGCTCCTCGCCCTTGGTGTCGAAGGTGCCGATGATCGCGATCGTGCGCGACGCGCGCATGCCGAGCCTCCTCCGGCGCCGCGTCTTGCCGGCACGGTCGCTGCGGGCGAACACTACGAACCGCCGTCCGCCCCAGCAAGGCCCGCCGACCGCCAGCGCAGGGCGATCGGGTAAACCGTGTTCGCCCGCCGCTTCGTGGGTCCCGGAGCCGCCCGCTCGCGCGGACTCTCCGGGATCCACCCGCCGCTCAGCCCTTCACCCGATTGCCCTGGCGGTCACTACCGCAGCAGGAACTGCACCGGCACGCGAACCTCCAGCTGGGCCTGCTGGAAATCCTCGGGGATGCGCGGCAGCGGCTGCGCGCGCTCGATCATCTCCTGGACGGCGTGGTCGAGCGAGGGGTCGCCGGCGCTACGCTCGATGCGGTGCGACAGCACGTTGCCGCCACGGTCCATCACGAACACCAGCAGGGCGGTGCCCTCGATGCGCCGCCGCCGCGCCCGGTTCGGGTACTCCTTGTGCTGCTCCAGCCAGGCCCGGAGCTGGCTCATGTAGTCCGCCACGCCGCCGGCGGCGGCCACCATATTGGTGGGCGCGCCGCTGTCGGCCCGCGGTGCCGGCTGGCCGCCGGCCGACTGGTGCCCGGTCTGGCCCTGGACCTCGGATGCCGCGGACACCGGCCCGCCGGCCGGCGGCGCTTCCGCCGCCCGCGTCTCGCTGGGGCGCGGCGTCGGTGCCGTCCGCGCCACGACGCGCCGCGGCGGCTCCGGGCGGGCCCGGGGCGTCGGCGGCGTCACGGCGTCGCGCGCCTCGACCGTCTGCGCCTCCGACGGCCGCACCGGCACCGCCTCCGGCGCCGGCACCCTGGCGACCTTCGGGAGCGGCGGCGGCACCGCCTCGGGGCGTACCGGCTCCACGGTCTCGGGCTTCACCTTCTCGACCGTCTCGACCTGCGCCGGCTCGACCGGGGCGTCCGGCGGCGTCTCGGGCACGATGTCCGCCTTCGGAGCCTGCACCGGCTCGGCGTTCGGCCGTGTCGGCGTCTCGACCGGCGGCGACGCCGTGGCGACGGTCTGCGACGGCGCAACCTCGCTGGCATCCTGCTGCGGGCCGGCCGGCGCCTGCGCCGCCGACGGCCCGGCGACCGGTGCGAGCATGACCTGCACGCCGCCACCGCCGAGGTTGATGGCGGGATGCGGCGGCGTCTGGAACAGCATGACGGCGACGGCGGCATGCAGGCCGAGCGCGGTCGTGCCGGCCACCGTCCAGTGTCGGGCATCGATCCGCATCAGCTACCGTCCGGAATCGTCATCAGGCGCACCCGCTCCGCCCCCGCCCGGCGCAGCGTCTCCATGATCGCCACCACGGCGACGGCTTCCGCACCGCCGTCAGCCTTGACGTGGACCTCCTGGTCCGGCGCCGCCGCCAGCCGTTCGGCCACCGCCGCCTGCAGGCCGGCCGGTTCCGTCACCTTGCCGTCGAGGGCCAGGCGGCCGTCGGCGCCGATCAGCAGCACCACGTCCTTGGGATCGCCGGCATCACCGTTGACCGAGGTCGGCGGGCTGATCTGGAACGGATCGGTCGCCGAGAGGCTGCCGACCACCATGAAGAAGATCAGCAGCAGGAACACGACGTTGATCAGCGGCAGGATCCTGTCGTCGTCGTTGCCGCTGCCGCCGCGCCGGCGGGCGAGCTTCATCGCATTGCCCTCATCGCGATCCGTCCCGGATCAGCGACAGGTTCGCCACCCCGGTCGCCGTCAGCCGGTCGAGCACGGCGACCGCCTCCTGCAGCGGCACGCCCGGCGCCGGCTTGAGGAACACCGCCTGGTCGCGCTTCGCCGCCAGCCGCTCGCGGATCCGCCCCTCCAGCTGGTCGAGCGTCACCGGCCGGCCGGACAGCCGCAGGCCGGCGGCGCGGATCTCCACCAGCATCGCGCCCTCCATGGGCGAGGCCTGCGCTCCAGCGGTCGGCGCGGCGAGCGCGATGGAGCGCCAGTCGAGGAAGCTGGACGCCAGCATGAAGAACACCAGGAGAATGAACACCACGTCGATCAGCGCGGTCAGGCTGATCAGCGTGCGCCGGGGCCGCGGCCTAGCGATCCGCCATGACGGCGGCTGGGCGAAGGCGGGCGAGGTCATGGCGGGTCTCCGAGGGATATTCTTGCTGGGCCGGCTCGACCGCGAGGTCGCGGGTAAAAACCTGGGTGACCACGGTTTCCATCTCGTGCGTCACGCCCTCGATCACCCGTTCGATCCAGGCCAGGATGGCGACCACCGGCATGGCGACGGCAAGGCCGACGGCGGTGGTCAGCAGCGCCTCCCAGATACCGCCCGACAGCACCGCCGGATTGACCTGCGAGCCGGCGGTCTGCAGCTGCTGGAACGCCTCGATCATGCCGAGCACAGTGCCGAACAGCCCGAGCAGCGGCGACAGCGTCGCGATGACCTCCAGCGGCCGCAGATAGGCCCGCAGCGACTCGATCCGGTCCGACGCCAGGCGCGCCACCTCCTCGCGCACGATCGCCTCGGTCAGGTCGCGGCGCATGCTGCCGCGCACGGCGTAGGCCACCACCTCGGCCACGGGATTGCGCGACCGGGACGCCACGCTGATCGCCTCGACAGAACGCCCGGCGCGGTGCAGCGCCAGGGCCCGGCGTGCCGTCTTGCGGTCGCCGACCCGGCTCACCGCGAACTGCCAGAGCTTCACCAGGATGATCGCGACCGCCACCACCGACATGCCGGCGAGAATCGCCACCACCGGGCCGCCGGCGTCGAGGAAGTCGCGCACCATCGCGGCGACGCCGGGATCGATCGCGCCCAGCATCGAGTCGGCGATGCCTGGTTCGACAACTGCAGAATCCACGGCGGCGGGATCCACGGTGGCCGCGTCGCCGGCTGTGGACCCGCTGCCCGCCTGCATCGTGCCGGGCGCCGTGCCGCCGGGAGAGGCCGCGTTGACCTGGGTCGTGCTTGAGTCCGTCATCGGAACCGAGATCTCCGTTCGGGTGATCCGTCAGCCACGTATCGCGCCGGGGGTGGTGCCGAAGGCCCGGCGGAACGCTGTGGAGAAGTTCGAGGTGTTGGAGTAGCCGGCGATGAAGGCCGCCTGCCCGACGGTGGCTCCCTGGCGCTCCAGGGCGTCGCGGGCGCGCTGCAGCCGGCGCAGCCGGACATAGTCGAACACCGTCTGGCCATGCTCGGTGCGGAACAGCCGCTGCAGCGCGCTCACGCTCATGCCGGCGTGTCGCGCCACCCCGTCGAGGGACAGCGGCCGGTCCAGGTTGGCGTCGAGGAACTCGCGCACGACCGCCAGCCGCCGACGGTCGCGGGTATGCACCGCCCGGCAGAACGGCTGCGGCTCCTCGGTGGTCAGCACGGCCAGGGCCTCGAAGGCGATCTCGACGGCCCGGCTCTCCAGGTAGAGCTGCTGCAGCATGGGCGTGTAGGCCGGCGGGCGCAGGATCTGCTCAGCGAGGGTCACCAGCCGCGCCGATGGCTGCCACGCCCGCGTCGCCAGATGCTCGCGGCCGAACCGCAGCACGGAGCCGCAGTCGCCGACCGGGTCGAGGCCGCCGGCCTCCAGCCATTCCGGCTCGATCGAGACGTTGACCTTGCGAACCCGGGCGTCCGGCATGGAATGCCGCAGCAGCACGTCCGGCTCTGCGAGGGCGATCAGGGTCCCGACCGGCGGGCGCGGCCGGCTTTCAGTCCGGTGGTCATGACCGAGCGCCACCGGCCGGTCGCCGAAGGTCGCTCCGACCGGTCCCTCCAGCACCACCGAGCACTTGATCGACGGGCGCAGCGTGATGGTGGTCGAGAAGTCCCCGACCTGCCGATGGTCGCTGGCGTGCAGCAGCAGGCCAGGCCGCAGCCGCACCATCCGATAGTCGCCACGCACCGACGCCATTGCCTTGCCGCCCCCGGGGGCGGTGGCGGAGAAGCCGGTGCCGGCGACCACCGACAGCTCGGCGATCTCGGCGTGCCCGACGATCTTTTCCGCTGCATGCGCGGGCGGCTTCATCCCAGTGGTCCCATCGGCCGATCGCACGCGCGGCCCCGCCTTTCGGGCCGGGCCACCCATGACGGCTGTTGTAGTGATAGTCATTCGCAATTGCAACATGATGTGGCAAGTTGCGCGCCGCCGGCCCCGCCCGGGGCATCGGCATGGCCGACCGCCGGTTCCGGCCGTGACCGGTGCGCAGACCGAATTGACGATCGTGCACATCCCGACGCTGTGGCGCCCACCGCCGGTCTCTCATTAATAAGAACCATTCGCAACATGGGCCACGTGGCGGCCCGATGCTCACGCGGACGAGGAGCCGATCCAGATGGCGGGCGAGATGGCGGGAACCGACTCCAACCAGCATGACGCGGTGCGGCGCGGGATGCGCGGCGCCCTGCTGTCGGCGACGATCCTGGCGGCCGGTGTGCTGCCGGCGGCGGCGCAGACGGCCGGATCGGCCCCGGGCGCCACCCAGGCTCCGGGGGCGGTGACGCTCGCCCCGGTAACCGTCCAGGGCAACGCGCCGGCCGGCACCGTCGAGGCCGCGACCACCGAAGGCCGGGACAGCTACACCACCGACACCGCCACGGTCGGCTCGAAGGATCCGGTCCCGGTCCGCGAGATCCCGCAGTCGCTCACGGTGGTGACGCGGCAGCGGATCGAGGACCAGAACATGACGCAGCTGGAGGACGCCTGGCGGCGCACCACAGGCGCCATGGTGGCGACCAACGATCCCGGCCGCTCCAGCCTGTTCCTGCGCGGCTTCGAGATCGACAACTACCTGGTCAATGGCCTGCCGGCCCCGGTCTCCAGCATCTACGGCACGCAGCCGGACCTGGCGATCTTCGACCGCGTGGAGGTGCTGCGCGGGCCGACCGGCCTGTACGGCGGCAGCGGCGAGCCGGGCGGCACCGCCAACCTGGCGCTGAAGCGCGCCGGCAAGGAATTCGGCGCCTCGGCGACCGGCTCCGTCGGCTCCTGGGAGAACTACCGCGGCGAGGCCGACATCACCGGCCCGCTGGTGGAGTCCGGACGGCTGCGCGGCCGCTTCGTCGGCGCCTACCAGGACCGCGAATCCTTCACCGACGTGGTCGACAACAAGGTCGGCATCGCCTACGGCGCGGTCGAGGCCGACCTGACCGAGGACACCACGGTGACCGTCGGCCTGTGGCGCCAGGAGCGCGATATCACGCCGTTCAACGGCCTGCCCGTCTCCACCACCGGCCAGTTCCTGGACATCGACCGCTCCACCTTCATCGGTGCCGACTGGAACCGCTTCGACAACAGCACCACCGAGAGCGTGGTCGAGCTCGAGCACCGCTTCGACGGCGGCGGCAAGGCGAAGCTCGGCATGCGCGTCGCCGACCGCGACGTCGACTTCAAATACGCCTACGGCGCGACCGGCGTGAACCCGGCGGTCGGCACCACCAACATGACTGCGATCGCGCGCGACTACGAGGAGACCTCGCTGGCGCTGGACGCCCATTACAGCCAGCCGTTCCGGCTGCTGGACCGCACCCACACGGCCACCCTGGGCTTGGACTACCGGCGCTACGAGCAGACCGTGCTGCAAGGCTCGGCCAGCAACTTCACGACGCCGATGAACGTCTACAACCCGAACCACGACATCGCCGAGCCGACGATCAACTACACCAGCCGGACCGAGGCCGATCCGACGCAGATGGGCGTCTACGGGCAGCTGCGGCTGAAGCCGGTCGAGCGCGTCACCACCATCCTCGGCGCCCGCACCAGCTGGTACGAATCGACGGTCACCAACCTGGTGACCGGGTCCAGCCAGACCACCGAGATCGACGCCGAGGTGGTGCCCTATGCGGGCATCGTGGTGGACCTGACCGAGAACCTCTCGGCCTATGCCAGCTACACCGACATCTTCCAGCCGCAGACCGACCTCGACGCCAGCGGCAGCGTGATCGACCCGCGCTCCGGCACTCAGTATGAGATCGGGCTGAAGGCCGCCTTCATGGGCGGCCGGCTGAACGCCAGCACCGGACTGTTCAAGCTGACCGACAAGGACCGGGCACTCGCCGATCCGAGTTCGCCCGGCAGCTTCGTGAACGGCGGCGAGGTTGAATCACGCGGCATCGAGGCCGAGCTGAGCGGCCGGCTGCTGGAAGGCTGGGAGGTGTTCGCCGGCTACGCCTACACCGAGACAGAGATCATCAAGGCGGCGACCACCTCTCAGGGCCAGCCGTTCAGCACCATCACGCCCGAGCACAGCTTCAACATCTGGTCGAAATACAGCTTCGGCGAGAGCAGCGGCCTCGAGGGCTTCTTCGTGGCCGGCGGTGCGCGGGTGGTCGGCAGCTTCTACAGCCAGGTGGGTTCGACCAGGATCGAGGAGGATGGCTACGTGGTCGTCGACGCCCAGGTCGGCTACCGGCTGAATGAGAACCTCGTGACCTCGCTCACCGTCAACAACCTGTTCGACGAGGAATACTACTCCCGCGTCGGCGGCCTCGGCCTGTTCAACTTCTACGGCGAGCCGCGCAACGTCCTGCTGAAGGTCAGCGCCAGCTTCTGATGCCGACCTGCTCGTCACCGCCTCACCACAAATTCATCGTTCCGGAGGGGGCGCGCCAGCGCCCGGCTCCGGAACCCACCCGCCGCTCCGTCATGCACGCATATCGAGGGCTCAGTCCCATGCGCTTGCTCCTCCTGCTCGCGGCCCTCCTCCTGCTCGCCGCCCTGCCCGCCGCCGCCGAAACCGTCACGGTCACCGACCTCGCCGGCCGCACGGTCGCGATCACCCGGCCGGTGGAGCGCATCCTGCTCGGCGAGGGCCGCTACCTGACGGCGCTCGCCATCCTCGACCGCGACGACCCGACCCATCGGCTCGCCGGCATGTTGGGCGAGTACGAGCGGCTCGACCCGGCCGGCTACGGGCAATACCTGGCGCGCTTCCCCCGCCTGGCCGAGGTCCCGCGCATCGGCCACGCCTCCGGCCACACAGTCAGCGTCGAGAAGGCGGTGTCGACAGGAGCGCAGGTCGCGTTTCTCGGGCTGGGCGGTCACGGCCCGTCGCTGCGCACACCGGAAATCGTTGCGCAGCTCGAGGCGGCGGACATCGCCGTGGTGTTCGTCGACTTCCGCCGCGATCCGCTCGCCGGCACGCCGCTCAGCATCGAGCTGATGGGCCGCGTGCTCGGCCGCGAGGCGGAGGCGGCAGGCTTCGCCGCCTACTACCGCGAGCAGCTGGCGGCGGTCGACGTCGGCCTCGCCGGGCTCGGCGGCGACCGCCCGACGGTGTTCCTGGAGAGCCGCGTCGGACTGTCGGAGCAATGCTGCGAGACCATGGTCCGCGACATGCTGGGCGCCCTGCTGACCCGCGCCGGCGGTGCCAACATGGCCGATCCGCTGGTGCCGGGAACCGTCGGCACCGTCGGCCTGGAATACCTGCTCACCCACCCGCCCGACGTCTACATCGGCACCGCCATCGGCAACGCCGGGACCGGCGCCGACTCCGCCCGCATCCGGCTCGGCGCCGGCGTGACCCCGGCGATGGCGCGCGCGTCGCTGCAGCGTGCGGCCGCCCGCACCGGAATCGCCGAGCTGCCGGCGATCCGGCAGGGCCGCGCCTACGCGGTCTGGCACCACTTCTACAACTCGCCGCTGCAGGTCGCCGCCCTGCAGGCGATGGCGAAATGGCTGCATCCCGCACGCTTCCCCGGCCTCGACGCCGAGGCGACCCTGCGGACCTTGCACGAGCGCTTCCTGCCGATCGCCTATGACGGCACCTACTGGATCGCGATGGCGCCGGAATGACCGCCGCCGCCGCATCCGGCCACGGCCTCGCCGCCGGCTACCGCCGCTTCGTGCGGCGGCGCGTGCTGCTGCTGGCCGGGCTGCTGGCGGCGGTGCTCGCCGCGCTGGTCGCCGACGTCGCGACCGGCCCGTCGAGCTTCCCGGCCGCCCGCCTGCTCGCCGGCCTGCTCGACCCGTCGGTGCTCGGCGCCGCCGAGCGGGTGATCCTGTGGGACATCCGGCTGCCGCAGGCGGTGATCGCGTTGCTCGTCGGCGCGTCGCTGGGGGTGGCCGGGGTCGAGCTGCAGACCGCCCTCGACAACCCGATGGCCAGCCCCCTCACCCTCGGCATCCAGGCCGCCGCCACCTTCGGCGCCGCCGTCGCCATCGTCTTCGGCATCGCGGTCGCCGGCGCCGGCGCCACGGTGGTGGTGCCCGGGTTCGCATTCCTGGCGGCGGCACTCGCCGCCCTCGCCCTGTACGCGCTGTCACGGCTGTACGGCGCCGGCGCCGACACCGTCGTGCTGTTCGGCATCGCCCTGCTGTTCGCCATGAACGCGTTGGTGGCCCTGGTGCAGTTCGTCGCCGACCCCGATGCCCTGCAGCAGGTGGTGTTCTGGACCATGGGCAGCCTGGCCAAGGCGACCTGGCCGAAGGTCGCGGTGCTGCTGGCGGTGCTCGCCCTCTGCGTCCCGGCCAGCCTGCGCCAGGCCGCCGCCATGACCGCGCTGCGCAGCGGCGACGAGCATGCCCGCAGCCTCGGCGTGCCGGTGGAACGGCTGCGCCTGCTGGTCCTGGCGCGCGCCAGCCTGCTGACGGCCGCCGCTGTCGCCTTCGTCGGCGCCATCGGCTTCGTCGGGCTGGTCGGGCCGCACATCGCGCGGCTGGCGCTGGGCGAGGACCACCGGTTCCTGGTGCCGGGCAGCGCGCTCGCCGGCGCCCTGGTCCTCTGCCTCGCCTCGATCGCCAGCAAGTCGCTGCTGCCGGGCATCGTCATCCCGGTCGGCATCGTCACCGCCCTGGTCGGCGTGCCGCTGTTCATGGCGCTGATCCTGACCCGCCGGAGGCGGCGGTGACCGCGGCCGAAACCGCCGTCCTGCCCGGCCTGATCCTGCAGGACATCGTCGCCGGCTATCGCGGTCGCCCGGTGATCGACGGCCTGTCGATCGAGCCGGTGGCGCCCGGCCGGCTGGTCGCCCTGCTGGGGCCGAACGCGGTCGGCAAGTCGACGCTGCTGCGCGCGCTGGCCGGACTGGGCAGCGTCAGCGGCCGGATCGTGCTCGACGGCCGCGAGCTGACCCGGCTGCCGCGCGCCGCCCGCTTCGGCCTGGTCGGCTACCTGCCGCAGAGCCTGCCGCAGCCGACCTCGCTGCTGGCCTGGGAGGCGGTGGCCAGCGCCTACAGCGCCACGGCACCGCACGGCTTCGGCCCGGCCGGCGGTGCCGCCGACGACGCCATCGAATCGGTGTTCGGCGAACTCGGCATCGCCGGACTGGCGCTGCGCCGCCTCGACCAGCTGTCGGGCGGCCAGCGCCAAATGGTGGGACTGGCCCAGCTGCTGGTGCGCCGGCCCCGGCTGATGCTGCTCGACGAGCCGACCAGCGCCCTAGACCTGCGCTGGCAGCTGCGCGTCCTGGAGACCGTGCGCGGGGTCGCTCGGCGCACCGGGGCCGTGGCGATGATGGCCGCCCACGACCTGAACCTGGCACTACGGTTCTGCGACCGCGTCGTGGTCCTGTCCCGCCAGGGCGTGGTCGCCGACGGCCCGCCGCTCGAGGCCATGACCACCGGCGTGCTGCGCGCGGCGTTCGGCGTCGAGGCGCGGGTCGAGCGCTGCTCCGCGGGCCACCCGGTGATCATTGCCGACCACGCCATGGACGATTGATCGACCCGATTCCCGTTCTCAGACCATCAGGGAGACCGCCGATGTTCCGATCCGAGGCCCGCGTGCCGACCGCCAAGGCGTCGCGCTATATCGCGGCCCTGTGCAAGCATTTCGCGCACAAGATCAGCGTGGAGTACGACGCCGCGCAGGGCCGCGCCGACTTTCCGTTCGGGGTATGCCGCCTGCAGGCCGACGCCGAGACGTTGATCATGCTCTGCGAGGCGCCGGACGCCGATGCGCTGGCCCGGGTCGAGAGCGTGGTGGGCGTTCATCTCGAGCGTTTCGCATGGCGCGAGAAGCCGGTGATCTCCTGGCTCCCTGCCCCCAACGAGGGTCCTGCCGCTACATCTGAGCAAGGTGTAGGTTAACCATCCACAACATTGACACAGAAGCATTTCTCCTAAGTCACGGCGGGTCGCGTATCTCTGTCTGGCGGGCGGAACACCCTGAAGCCAGCCGGAGACGAGAGCGTGACCCAGATCGAAGACCCGGCCTCCCAGATCCGTGAACTCACCCGACAGGCCTCCTTTCTGACCCGCAACAGCGCCGACGCCGACGACTTCGTGCAGGAATCCCTGATCCGCGCCCTGACCTACGTGAAGGACGGCGGCACCATCCAGAACTGGCGCGCCTACCTGTACCGCATCCTGCGCAACGTCCGGGCCGACCATGTCGGCCGGCAGGCGCGATATGGTCCGCCGGTGGTGCTCGAGGATGTCGAGCATCAGCTGGCAGTGCCGGCACCGCAGCCCTCGGAGCTGCTGCTGCGCGAACTCGGTGATGCCATCGACAAGCTGCCGTCCAGCCAGCGCCGGGTGGTCAACATGGTCGCCGTCGACGGCCTGTCCTATCAGGACGCCGCCGACCGGCTCGGTATTCCCATCGGCACGGTGATGTCGCGCCTGCACCGGGGACGCTCGGCTCTCAGGCGCGAGATCGGCGAGGATCCGACGACTCCGCTGGAAGCGGTGACGAGCCGCAGCGTCTCGGTCCCGGCCGGCGGGCGCTGGGCCGCGGCCGGCTGAGAACGGCAACACCGGCCGGTCAGCCGAGATCGTGGCGCTCCAGCTCACGCCGCAGGCCGCCGCTCAGATACAGCCAGGTCATCCGCAGGTCGCTGAACAGCGACCACAGCGGATGCGAAAAGGTCTCGGGCCGGTTGCGCTCGATGAAGGCGTGGCTGAGCCAGGCACCTCCATATCCGATCACCACCCCGGCGGCGGCGAGCCGCCAGTCGAGGTTCAGGACGCCGCCGAGCAGGAGCAGGAGGCCGGCGGTGGTGCCCAGCACATGCACGCGCCGCGTCGCGGCACGGCTGTGCTGCCTGAGGTATCGCGGCCAGAACTCGTCGTAGCGCATGTCCCCTAGCTGGACGGTGCCGGCAGCGAAATCAAGCGCCGGCTCACCAAGTGATCACGGACCGTGATCTCTTGGTCACGCGCCGGCAGGCCCCGGGCGATGCTGGAATAGGGCTCGAATGCGCGGTGTCTTCTCTGCGGATCCCGCGACCGTCCCGAGCGTTCATGACGCGGGATCCTTCCGTTCATCCGAGGAGAGTGCCATGATCGAGACTGTCCGTCATGCCGGGACCGTGGTGCGTACCGCGCTGATTCCTGCGGCCGGCTGGGGCACGCGCAGCCTTCCCGCCAGCAAGGCGGTGCCGAAGGAGATGCTGCCCGTCGTCGACAAGCCGCTGATCCAGTACGCCGTCGAGGAAGCCTTCGCCGCCGGCATCGAGCGCGTGGTGCTGGTGCTGAGCCCGGGCAAGCAGGCGCTGGTGAACCACTTCCAGCGCCAGGACAGCCTGGTGCGCGACCTGGAGGCCAAGGGCAAGACCGACGTCCTGATCCGGCTGGCCGCCAGCGACCTGCCGGACGGGCGCCTGCTGACCGTCACCCAGCAGGAGCCGCTCGGCCTCGGTCACGCCGTCAGTTGCGCGATGCATGTTCTCGACGGCGAGCCATTCGCGGTGCTGCTGCCCGACGACCTGATCCTCGCGGACACGCCGGTGCTCAAGCAGATGATCCAGGCCTACAATCACAACGGCAACGGCGGCCACATGATCGCCGTGCAGAACGTCATGCCGGAGGATGTGGACAAATACGGCATCATCGACACCGGCGGGCCGGTCGACGATCGGGCCACCGTCGCCATCGAAGGCCTGGTCGAGAAGCCGGCGCCGGCCGACGCCCCCTCCACCCTGGCGGTGATCGGCCGCTACATCCTCGATCCGTCGATCTTCCGGGCGCTGGCACACCAGACCCCAGGTGCCGGCGGCGAGATCCAGCTGACCGACGCGATCGCCCGCGGCATCGGCTCGATGCCGGTGAACGGCTTCCGCTTTTCGGGCACCCGATTCGACTGCGGCAATCCGGCCGGCTTCATCCGCGCCAACATCGCCTTCGGCCTGCTGCGCGAGGACGTGGCGCCGGCGATCCGCGGCATGCTGGCCCCGATCCCGCGCTGGCAGGACGCCGCCGACTGATCTCCGGCGACCGCCGGTGCGCAAGTTCGCTTCACCGGCGGCAGCCAAGAGGAAACAAGTGGAGCCTCCCTCACGATTCCCGGAACGGAAGATTACGCCGTCGCGAACGGCCCCGGATATCGGCGCTCAACTCTGCCGGATTTCGCGGTACGGGCGCGCCGGCGGCACCTCGACAGCCTTCGGCAAACGGTTACTTTAGGGCGTGTTCACCGCGACCGGCCGCTGCCCCCCGGGGAGGCGGCCGGCCATGAAAGGACGCGCCGATGAGCGATCCCCAGCTCCCGACACCCCAGCCTCTCAGCCTCAAGGTCCCGGAGCCGGAGGTGCGCCCCGGCGGCAAACCGGACTTCAGCGGCGTCACCATCCCGCGCGCCGGCACCGTGCGCCGCCCCGAGGTCGACGCCGACCCGGCCGACATCCGCGACCTCGGCTACACCATCATCCGGGTGCTGAACCGCGCCGGCGAGGCGGTCGGGCCGTGGGCCGGGCTGCTCGACGACGCGCAGGCGCTGCAGGGATTGCGCGACATGATGAAGGTGCGGGCCTTCGACGCCCGCATGCTGATGGCGCAGCGCCAGGGCAAGACCTCGTTCTACATGCAGTGCCTCGGCGAGGAGGCGATCGCCTGCGCCTTCCAGCGCGCGCTGTCGCCCGGCGACATGAACTTCCCCACATACCGCCAGCAGGGGCTGCTGGTCGCCGGCGGCTATCCGCTGGTCGACATGATGTGCCAGATCTTCTCCAACGAGCGCGACCCGCTGCACGGCCGCCAGCTGCCGGTGATGTACTCCTCCAAGTCGCACGGCTTCTTCTCGATCTCCGGCAACCTCGGGACCCAGTACATCCAGGCGGTCGGCTGGGCGATGGCGTCGGCGATCAAGGGCGACACGAAGATCGCGGCCGGGTGGATCGGCGACGGCTCGACCGCGGAATCCGACTTCCACGCCGCCCTGGTGTTCGCCTCCACTTACAAGGCGCCGGTGATCCTCAACATCGTCAACAATCAGTGGGCCATCTCGACCTTCCAGGGCATCGCCAAGGGCGGCTCGGGCACCTTCGCGGCACGTGGCCACGGCTTCGGCATCCCGTCGCTCAGGGTCGACGGCAACGACTACCTGGCGGTGCATGCGGTGGCGAAATGGGCGACCGAGCGGGCGCGGCGCAACCTCGGTCCGACGCTGGTGGAGTACGTGACATACCGGGTGGCGGCGCATTCCACCTCCGACGATCCCTCGGCGTACCGGCCGAAGGCGGAGTCCGACGCCTGGCCGCTCGGCGACCCGATCGAGCGGCTGAAGAACCACCTGATCGGCAAGGGCGCCTGGTCCGACGAGCGGCACGCGCAATACGCCGCCGAGGTCGAGGCCGAGGTGGTCGCCGCCCAGAAGGAGGCGGAGCGGCACGGCACCCTGCATGCCGGCGGCAAGCCATCGGTGCGCGACATGTTCGAGGGCGTCTACAAGGAGATGCCGCCGCATCTGCGCCGGCAGCGCCAGCAGGCGGGGGTCTGAGCATGCCGCGCATGACCATGATCGAGGCGATCCGCGACGCCATGCACGTCACCATGGCGGCCGACCCCAACGTCGTGGTGTTCGGCGAGGACGTCGGCTTCTTCGGCGGCGTGTTCCGCTGCACCCACGGCCTGCAGCAGAAGTTCGGCCGCGAGCGCTGCTTCGACACGCCGATCAACGAGAGCGGCATCGTCGGAGCCGCCATCGGCATGGCCGCCTATGGCCTGCGGCCCTGTGTGGAGATCCAGTTCGCCGACTACGTCTACCCGGCCTACGACCAGATCGTCTCGGAGGCCGCCCGGCTGCGCTACCGCTCGAACGGCGACTTCACCGCGCCGGTCACCATCCGCATGCCGACCGGCGGCGGCATCTTCGGCGGCCAGACCCACAGCCAGAGCCCGGAGGCGCTGTTCACCCATGTCTCCGGCCTGAAGACCGTGGTCCCGTCCAACCCCTATGACGCCAAGGGGCTGCTGATCTCGGCGATCGAGGACGACGACCCGGTGATCTTCCTGGAGCCGAAGCGCCTGTACAACGGCCCGTTCGACGGCCACCACGACCGCCCGGTGACACCCTGGTCGAAGCACCCGCTGGGCGAGGTGCCGGAAGGGCATTTCACCGTGCCGCTGGGCAAGGCGGCGATCCGCCGCGAGGGCAAGGCGGTGACGGTGCTGGCCTACGGCACCATGGTGCATGTCGCCGAGGCCGCCGCCGCGGAGACCGGCGTCGACGCCGAGATCATCGACCTGCGCACCCTGCTGCCGCTCGACCTCGACACCATCGTCGCCTCGGTCGCCAAGACCGGGCGCTGCGTGGTGGTGCACGAGGCGACCCTGACCTCCGGCTTCGGCGCCGAGCTGTGTGCCCTGGTGCAGGAGCATTGCTTCTACAGCCTGGAGGTGCCGGTCGCCCGGGTCGCCGGCTGGGACACCCCGTATCCGCATGCCCAGGAGTGGAGCTACTTCCCCGGCCCGAAGCGGGTTGGCGAGGCGCTGCTCGCCGCGATGGAAAGCTGAGGGGGAGGCGGAGATGGGCGAATACGTCATCAAGCTGCCCGACGTCGGCGAGGGTGTCGCCGAGGCCGAGCTGGTGGAGTGGAACGTCGCGGTCGGCGACGTCGTCCGCGAGGACGCCATCCTGGCCAGCGTCATGACCGACAAGGCCGCCGTCGAGATCCCCTCGCCGGTCGAGGGCAAGGTGATCTGGCTCGGCGGCGAGGTCGGCGAGACGCTTCCCGTGGGCTCGCCGCTGGTGCGCCTGGAGGTCTCCGGCGAGGGCAATGTCGCGGCGGCGGCGAAGCCGGCGGCACCGGCGCAGGCAGAAGCTCCGGCGGCCGCGGCGCCGGAGCCTGCCGCCAAGCCGGAACCCGCTGCTACGCCGAAGCCGAAGCCGAAGGCCCCGGCCGCCCGCCCGGCCTCGCCGACCATCGGCGCCGGCGCGCCGCGGCGCGAGGGCGACAAGCCGGTCGCCTCGCCCGCCGTGCGCGGCCGCGCCCGGGAGGCCGGCGTCGACCTGCGGCAGGTTCGCGGCTCCGGCCCGGCCGGGCGGATCACCCACGAGGACCTCGACGCCTTCATCGAGGCCGGCCCGCAGGCGGCCGCCGCGACCGGGCTGCGGCCCGACAGCAGCGTCACCGAGATCAAGGTGATCGGCCTGCGCCGCCGCATCGCCGAGAAGATGGCGCTGTCGAAGAGCCGGATCGCCCACATCACCTATGTCGACGAGGTCGACGTCACCGCGCTGGAGGAGCTGCGGGCGCAGCTGAACAAGCAGAAGCTCGAGCACCAGCCGCGGCTGACCATCCTGCCGTTCCTGATGCGCGCCATGGTCAAGGCGATCGCCGAACAGCCCGCCATCAACGCGCATTACGACGACGAGGCCGGGGTGATCCGCCAGTATGGCGGCGTGCATGTCGGCATTGCCGCACAGACCCCGACCGGGCTGGTGGTGCCGGTGGTCCGCCATGCCGAGGCCCGCGACCTGTGGGGCTGTGCCGCCGAGCTGAACCGCCTGACCGACGCCGCCAAGGCCGGCACCGCCGGCCGCGAGGAGCTCTCCGGCTCGACCATCACCATCACCTCGCTGGGTGCGATGGGCGGGCTGGTGACCACGCCGGTGATCAACCACCCGGAGGTGGCGATCGTCGGCGTCAACAAGATCCAGATGCGCCCGATGTGGGACGGCAGCCAGTTCGTGCCGCGGCGGATGATGAACCTGTCGTCGAGCTTCGATCACCGGGTGATCGACGGCTGGGACGCCGCGGTGTTCGTGCAGCGCATCAAGGCGCTGCTCGAGGCGCCGGCGATGATCTTCATCTGAGGGGGGGTACCATGAACTGGACCCGGCCCTTCGTGGCCCATCGCTGCGCGACGGGCACCTCAGGGCGACAGAGTTTAGCTTTGAGCAGCCCCCTTCCCCCTATCGTCCTGAGGTGCCCGTCGCGCAGCGATAGGCCACGAAGGACCGGCCGGGAGCTGCCGCGGCATCGGTCGAGAACCACGAGGACGCCCCCATGCTGAAGGACATCTCCGCCCAAGTGCTGGTGATCGGCGCCGGTCCCGGCGGCTATGTCGCGGCGATCCGCGCCGGGCAGCTCGGGCTCGACACCGTGGTGGTCGAGGCGAAGCGGCCGGGCGGTACCTGCCTGAACGTCGGCTGCATCCCGTCGAAGGCGCTGATCCACGCCGCCGACGAGCTGCACAGGCTGCGCGAGACCGCCGCCGGGCGGCGCACCCCGGGCATCCGCGTGGCGGCGCCGGACTTCGACCTCGCCGCCTGCCGCGACTGGAAGGACGGCATCGTCAACCGCCTGACCAACGGTGTGGCCGGCCTGCTGAAGAAGGCGCAGGTCAAGACCGTCGAGGGCTGGGCCCGCTTCCGCGACGGCAAGACCGTGGCGGTCGACACCCCGCTCGGGGTGCAGGTGATCCGCGCCGAGAACGTCATCGTCGCCACCGGCTCCGAGCCGGTCGCCCTGCCGGCCCTGCCGTTCGGCGGCCGGGTGCTGTCGTCGACCGAGGCACTGGCGCTGGCCGCCCCGCCGCCGCGCCTGGTGGTGGTGGGGGCCGGCTACATCGGCCTGGAGCTCGGCATCGCCTTCCGCAAGCTCGGCTCGGCGGTCACCGTGGTCGAGGCGACCGACCGCATCCTGCCGCTGTACGACGCCGAGCTGACCCGGCCGGTCACCCAACGGCTGCGGGCACTCGGCATCGATCTGCATCTCGGCGCCAAGGCGCGCGGGCTGGCGGGCAGAGAAGCGCTGCTGGTGGAAGCCGCCGACGGCACCGAGCTGCGGCTGCCGGCCGATGCCGTGCTGGTGACCGTCGGCCGCCGGCCGCTCACCGAGGGCTGGGGCCGCGAGGAGCTGGCGCTCGACATGAACGGCCCGTTCGTCGCGATCGACGACCGCTGCCGCACCTCGATGCGCGGTGTGTGGGCGGTCGGCGACGTCACCGGCGAGCCGATGCTGGCGCACCGCGCCATGGCCCAGGGCGAGATGGTCGCCGAGATCATCGCCGGCGAGAAGCGGGCCTGGGACAAGGTCGCGATCCCGGCGGTGTGCTTCACCGACCCGGAGATCGTCACCGCCGGCCTGTCGCCTGAGCAGGCGCGCAAGGCCGGCCACGAGATCCGCACCGCGCAGTTCCCGTTCCAGGCCAACGGCCGGGCGATGACCACCGAGAGCGAGGACGGCTTCGTGCGCATCGTCGCACGCGCCGACAACCACCTGGTGCTCGGCCTGCAGGCGGTGGGTGCCGGGGTTTCGGAGCTGTCGGCGCCGTTCGCACTGGCGCTGGAGATGGGCTGCCGGCTGGAGGACGTCGCCGCCACCATCCACGCCCACCCGACGCTGAGCGAGGCGATCCCCGAGGCGGCGATGCGCGCACTGGGGCACGCGCTGCACGTCTGAAGCCATGTCCATCGGATTGCATGCGCCAATCCGTAACTGACGTTGGGCTTTGCCCGGGGCAGTTGCAGTGTTTACGGAGCCTGTGCCCAATATGATCTGAGTCGTGCGGGTAGCCGGGGGCGGGATATCGATGATGCATGCTGCATCTGAAGACGGAACCGACGCTGAGACTGCCGCTTCCCTCCGCGAACCGGCACAGGCCTCCCCATGGTATGTCCTGGCGACTTTGCACGGGGAACAATACAGCACAAATATTGACAAGAGTCTGCACGAACTGAATCGCAGATCCTGGAATCGCTGGGTCGCGTCTGCCCTTTCTAACGAAACTAAGACCCACCTTGCCAAAGTTTGCGGCGTGAACCCTGACGATCTTGTGGCGCTTTCGCATGAAGAACAGGCGAGCTTGGCGACAAAGCTCCAGCAACGTCTCTCCACCGATGCGGTGTCGACGGCCGCCTTTGCATCTCCAGACGCCACGGCATCCATTGAGTTCGCCAACCGCGAGTTCAATCTGGCATTTGCAGCCGACGGCTTCATCATGTTGGGCGAAGCTGACTTCTCGGGGTCCCGTTTCCGTCGCCAAGCGTTATTCTCTGGCGCTGTATTTATTCGGGGCGCACGGTTTGAACGTGCGCGATTCGAAGACCGGACATGGTTTGCCCGCACCATATTCAGCGACCGCGCCGACTTCACAGGCGCAAAATTCCTCGACGAAGCAATCTTCTACCGGTCGAAGTTCGAGAGAAGCGCACGATTCGGGCGAACGAGCTTCAAGTCCACCACGATATTCAATCGTGCTTGTTGGAAGCGCTCTCCGGATTTTCGCGACGCGACTCTGCCATTCTGCACGACTTGGCACGAGGTATCGTGGCCCCGGACCCCGGCTGACAAGGACAATGCTGCTCTAGCGGTGGAACACTACGCCGCTCTCCGGCACGCGATGGACGCGGCCAAACGTCACGATGTGGAAATCGAGTTCTTCATACGCGAACTTTCGGCCCGAGCCCGCGTGCGGTCATGGCCAGAGCGCTTTGCAATTCGGGCCTACCTGCTATTGTCGAAGGGAGGCCTTTCGTTCATCCGGCCGTTCCTGATGTGGGTATCGGCTCTGGCTGGAATGATTCCGATCACTTTCGGCGCTATAACAAAGCGCACTCCGTTGATCGATGCCCCGACAGATCTCACGAACCAGGATATCGCAGCGGCTGTGGAGGCCGGAAGATTGGCGATCGGTTCCGCAGTGGTGGTCGCTGCGCCCTTCTTGGACACTCGTCGACTGGAGCAGATCGAGAGCCGCCTGAGCGAGATCGGCGCTTTCGGGGTCGTGCCAGTGTGGCTGCAAGCCCTGAGCCTGCTCCATGCGGGCTTCTCCGGCCTATGCCTGTTTCTGATGGCGCTTGCCCTGCGAAACTGGCTCAGGGTCAGATGATCGGCCCCAAATCCGGCTACGCCGAGGTCCCGCCGCCCGCATAGATCCTTGCGTCTTTTGCGAGCGCTTTCTAGTCGACCGTGAAGTACTCTCCAGTCGGGCAGGATTAGGAGCGGTGATGTCTGTTGGGCGCCGCTAGGGGTGGTGGTGGCCGTTAGGCGACAGCCGCTTGATGCTCGGTGGATAGGAGCAGCTGGAAGATGGCGCGCAAAAGCCCTGCCAGCCATCTGAGGAGCAGGGAGAAGTTGTATCCGGCAGCGGCGAGCACGGCGTTCGCCTGATCGCCGTGCCGCCCCTTGAGGAAGTCCCCGGGCGCTAAATAGTCGTCCGTGAAGAACCGGTAAGATCTTGAAAGCGTAGGATTGTCCGTATTGCAGAAGTATTCGATTTTGCAGAAAAGCCGGGTGTGGAACCCGGCTTTCTTGCGTTTTGGGATTCCGGTTTCGGCG
>Ga0209347_1000541_pt1 | contig 91571 bp, 79 predicted proteins | sample AutmiccommuBRH23_FD_187382 | JGI IMG/M metagenome (GOLD analysis project Ga0209347, IMG submission 187382) | Deep subsurface microbial communities from Mt. Terri, Switzerland - Autotrophic microbial communities BRH/23 (SPAdes) (version 2) | ecosystem: Environmental > Aquatic > Deep subsurface >...
GGCTCTAGCGTGTCACCGTCCGCGAGCGTGCGCACCGCGATCGACGTGCGCTGGCCGATCAGCTGCGGCAGCGCGGTCTCATGGTCGGCCGCGACGTGCTGCGCGACGACGTAGGCGAACCCGAGGTTCGCCGGCAAGCGCGCGAACAGCTCGAACAGCGCGGCCAATCCGCCGGCCGACGCGCCGATCGCGACGACGCCGCGACACCCGGTCGCGGAGGAGGTGCGCGGGACGCTGACAGGCGGGAGGCTTCGGTTGGCCGGCCGACGTGAGGAGGATGAGGACGGTCGCTTTGACATATTGATCCTTTGGATACGCGTGATCGGCGCCGTCTGACGGCTAGAACATGTTCTGAACGATGTTCCTGGCATCAGCGAGGTAGGGCAACATCAGGCAGGCAAAGGCAAGGTAGTGCAGTCCGGCGAGGGTTTCGGGCAAACGCTCGTAATCACGGGCTTGAGCGTGTTATGAACTTGCTTCCAGTGCCAGCCAGAACGCGGCCTTGGGCAGCATGAGGATACAGAAGACGACGAAATGCAATCCGGCCAGCACTTGCGGCATCCGCTCGAAATCCCGACTCAGTCGTCTGAATCGGGACAGCCAGCCGAAACTGCGCTCGACGGCCCAGCGCCGCGGCAGCAATACAAATCCTTCTTCGCCTCGGGATGCTTGACGATCTGAACATCGATGCCGGCCGCCTGGGCCGCTTTCCGAACGTCGTCGCCCGTGTAGCCCTGGTTGGCCCACGCCACTTTGACCGTTTCGCCCGTGGCTTGCTGCACCGCGTCGCACAGCTCTTTGACCTGCGCGCGCTCCTGTTCATTGGCGGGCGTGACGGTCAGCGCAACGAGTTGCCCCAGCGTATCACCGCCCTATGCACTTTGCCCCTCGGACGCCGCTTGTAGCCGTCGTAGCCGCACGCGGCCCGCTTTCGCAGCTGCTTTGCATCGTTCGCCCACCGAGGATCACGGCACTGGGCTGGTTGTTGCGACCGTCGCTGACTCGGATGATCGAACGCATGTCGCTCACCATCGCCTCGAAACAGCCCGCATCGTTCCAGCGGCGAAACTGCTGATACACCATCTGCCAGCGCCGACGCGGAGTCACCGAACTCGCTCATGCGAACGTCGGCTCTCTGGGTCGCTGCAGCCGTCTCCAGTGTCGTACGCCCCGACCGGACTGCGCCGGTCGCTTGCTCGTCGTCGTGCTGACCGGCAGGGCGCAGCCCACCTCGCCCTGCCTTCAATACGTACGTCGTTGGCGCTGATGCGGAGGTGCTGGACCGAGCCGAAGTCATCGGTGTCGTCATTTTGCCCAGCAAGAGCGAGTAGAGGTCGGGCCACACAGGGGGGATGCGCAACTCGAAGACTGCCTGCCTTCGCACTCGCCAATTGAGCGGACAGCAGCCGAGTGCGAGGCAGCGTTGCCGCAGGGCTTGCTTTTCGCAGCGTGCTCCAGCGGTAGAGACCCAGGTAGTGGCGTTCGGTTTTTTCCAGGTTGTTGAAGGCGAGGATGAGGATATCGGGTTGGTTGCGGTCGAAATCGTCGACGGCCTTGTCCGGATCGGTTGACACGACGACATGATCGAACTCATCGCGCCGCAACTCTTTCACCAGATCGGCGTCGGCTACGGCATCGGTGGCGACGAGAATGCCGGCGACCTTCATGCCTGTACCAATTTGGCACGACGCGTTTCCCAGTCAGCCAGCCAGGCGGGTAGTTTGTCGGCCGGCATGGGGCGCGCGACGAAGTAGCCCTGCGCCAGATCGCAGCCTTGCTGGCGCAGGAAATTCCAGTCCGCGCGGTCTTCCACCCCTTCGGCGACGGTCTTCATGCCCAGTTGCCGAGCCATGCCGAGGCTGGCGGTGACAAGGGCGCCGCGGGTTTTGTCCTGTGCGGCGCCATGGACGAAGCTGCGATCGACCTTGAGCTCGTCGAAGGGAATATCGCGCAACTGCGACAGTGAGGAATGGCCGGTGCCGAAGTCGTCGATGGAGAGGCCGACGTGCTTGAGCCGCAAGCGGGTGAGGATATCCAGGGGCGCCAGGACATCGGTCATGAGGCGGGATTCCGTCACTTCCAGGATCAGATCTTCCGCCGCCACGCCTGAACGGACGACTTCGCCTAGGACATAATCGGCGAAATCCAGCCGGGTCAGGTTGTGCATGGAGATATTGACCGCCACCCGCAGCTTCAGGCCCTGGTCGAGCCAACGCCGGGTTTGCCCGAGCGCCTCGGCGAGCACGACACGGGTCAGGTCGTCGATGAGGCCGCTTTCCTCGGCCACGCCGATGAAAGCGTCCGGAAACACCAGTCCGTCGTCGGGGTGTTGCCAACGTACCAGGGTTTCAACCCCGGTGAGGGCGCCGCTCACCACGTCCACCTTGGGCTGGTAATGATTCACCAGTTCGCCGTCGCCTATGGCGCGCCGGACTTCCTCGGCGCCATAGCGCCTGGCGGCCTTGCCGGCGGCCTTGGACGCCGTGCTGTGCCAACTGTTCAGCAGCGCTTCGAGACGTCCGAATTCGACTGGTTTGTTCAGGTGGCCAAGCACCTTCAAGTGATGGGCGCGGGCAAGACGTTCCGCGGTTTCCAGGATCCGCCCGTTCTCGCCGCTGATCAGCACCAAGGCGCCGGTGTACTGGCGCTCGACCAGCCGACGGATGACTTCCACCCCGTCCATACCGGGCATGTTGAGGTCGAGAAAGATCAACTGTTCGCCGACCGACTGCGCGTCCAGCCGGTTCAGCGCCTCCCGACCGGATGAGCAGGCCGCCACCCGGTCCAGTCCGAGGATGGCGAGCTGGCGCGTGAGCAGCTGCAACTGAAAGGCATCGTCGTCGACGAGCAGAATGTTCGCCGGCGCCGCGCCTTCCTGGGTCATGGCACCGAGCGCCGCCGCCAGGGCATGTTCGAATTCGAGCGCCAGCGCCAGCGTGGCATCGGCATCGCCATTCGTGCCCGCCTGTTCCAGCCGGGCGCAGACCTCGCCCAAGGCCAGGGCGCCGACGGCGCGGGACGAGGATTTGAGCTTGTGGCCACCCCCACCCGCCGTTTTCCAGTCGCCCAGGATGATGGCGGCGCGAATCTCGTCGGCCGTTTCTTGCGCCGAACGCCGGTAGTCCTCGAGAAAACGGGCAATCAGGGCCGGGTCGTCGCCGATCTGCTTCGGCAGCACCGACCTGTCCAGCGCGGCCAGATGCTGGTCGGCCGGCAGCGCCGGGCGATCGCCGGCGGTTTCATCCGAACCCGGGATCGGCAGCCATTTTTCCAGCATCGCCTGGAGCTGGTCGAGAAGCACCGGCTTCGTCAGGTAATCGTCCATGCCGGCGGCCTTGCAACGAACCTCCTCGCTCTTCAGGGCATTGGCGGTCAGGGCAACGATGGGTAGATGCTGGTCATTGTCCTCGGCGCGCCGAATGGCGGCGGTGAGTTCGTGCCCATCCATTTCCGGCATGTGCAGATCGGTCAGCAACAGGGCGTGGTGGCCTTGGCGCCAACGGCTCAGGGCCTCGCGGCCATCGTCGGCGAGATCGGCGACGTAGCCCAGGAGGGCCAGCTGATGCAGGATGACGCTCTGGTTGATCTCGTTGTCCTCGGCAACCAGTATCCGGCTGCCGCGTCGCCGCACCGTTTCGCCGCTGGACGCGAGGGGCGCTTTGGCCACATCGGGCATTTCCTGGCCAGGCGTCTGGGCCAGGCCGGCGGCAATCGCCACGGCCTCGAGCAGGGTCCGGCGGGTCAGTACGTTGCCGTCCACCGACACCAGATGGCTGTCCTTCTCGCGCAGCCCCCGGCGCAGCCCGCGCCGGATGACCACGAAGTGGGTATCGCTCGCCGGGTGGGCGCGGGCCGTGGCGCGCAGTTCATCCAGCGGTGGGCTGGCGATGGGGGTATCGATGACGGCGATGGCCCGCCCCGATGGCCGGCTGGCGATCCATTGCCGAGCGGTCGCCAGATCGGCCGTCCGTTCCACCACGGCTTCGTCATGGGCCAGGTAGGCGGCCAGGTCGCTGGCCATGCCCTCGGGATGTCCGAGCACGAGACAGGGCAGCCCGGTGAGCAGGCCGGGTTGCCGCCCGGCATCGGTTTGCCCCGGCGGCAGTTTGAGGGGCAGGCTGACGCAGAACAGCGAGCCTGCTCCCGGCTTGCTGTTCACGCGGATTTCTCCGCCCATCATGTCCGCCAACTGACGCGAAATGGCCAGCCCCAGTCCGGTCCCGCCATATTCGCGGGTGGTCGAAATGTCGGCCTGGGCGAAGGGCGAGAAGATCCGCGCCAGACTTTTTTGATCGAGACCGATGCCGTTGTCGGCGACCTGGAACTCCAGCCGAACGCCTTCAGCGTCGCTTTCGACCAGCAGCGCGCGAACGGACACCCGGCCCGGGCGCGGCGTCGCGCTGGAAAACTTGATCGCATTGTTGGTGAGGTTGATCAGGATCTGGCGCAGCCGCCCTGGATCGCCCATCACCTTCGCGGGGATGGACGGGTCGGTAAACAGGGTCAACTCCACCTTCTTCTTCAGGGCCATGCGATCGAGGATTCCGCAGGCCTTTTCGACCACGTCGGCGACACTCATCGGGATATTGGCGATTTCGAGCTTGCCGGCCTCGATCTTGGAGAAGTCGAGGATATCGTTGATCACGTCCAGCAGAGCGAACGACGAGTCGCGGATGATGTTGGCCATCTCCATCTGCGGGCCGCTGAGGCTGCTTTGTTGCAGCACCTCGATCATGCCGATGACGCCGTTCATCGGGGTGCGGATTTCGTGGCTCATGTTGGCAAGGAAGCTGTTATTGGCGGCATTGGCGCGCTCCGCCTCGATCCTGGCGGCGACCAGCTCCCGCTCCGCCGCCTTGCGCTCGGTGATGTCGCGCATCACCCCGGTGTAGTGGCGCTCGCCGCCCAGCGTCATCTCGCTGATCGAAACATCGAGCGGAAACGTGCCGCCATCCCGGCGCAGCCCCAGGACCTCGCGTCGGGTGCCGATGATGCGCGCCTCGCCGGTGCTGCGGTAACGCGCGAGATAACCGTCATGCTCGCCGTGGTACGGCTCCGGCATCAGCATCCTGACGTTGCGCCCGACCACTTCGTCGGCGGCATAGCCGAAAATGTGCTCGGCGGCCGGATTGAATGTTTCCACTTTGCCGAACTCGTCAATGGTGATGACCCCGTCCACCACGGTGTCGAGTATCGCCTGCAGGCGGGCGGCGATGTCGCGCACCGCGGCGGCGTCGGCCCTGGACTCCGTGGAGACACGCTCGCTTTCGCGCAACTCCTGTTCCGCCCGCTTGCGCTCGGTGATGTCCAGATACATGATCACGACGCCATCCGGAAGCCCATCGGCCAAGGGACTTGCCGTCATCAGGAACCAGCGCTGCCCGGTTGGCGAATGGCAGGGATATTCCATCGAAAAGTGATTTGCCGCGCCATTCTGCAGCCCACGAATTCCCGCGGCGGCCTGTTGTGCGGTGGCTGCGTCATCGCCCTGCACACTGTCGCAAGCATCGAGGTAATTGGCGCCGATCCTATATTCCGCGCACTGCAGCGCCGTCGCATCGGCAAATCGCTGCCATGCCTGGTTCACCGAGACGATGCGCCCCTGGCTGTCGAGCAAGGCGATAGACGCGGGCAGCGCATTAAGGATGGTGGTCTGCCTGGCGGCGTCGTTGTGACGCAACTGCTCCTGGACGTGGCGCAACAGGAACGTCCGGCCCTCACGGTCCGCCACCCCGTCCACCTCGCCGGCGGTCAGTTCCTCAAGACGTCGCCCGGTCGCGTGCAAGGTCTCGATCAGCGCTGAAATTTCTTCGTTGGCCTCCATCGGAGGCTGTGGTTTGACAGGTTTCATGCCGCGCTGTCCGGCAGGCCCAAAGTCAGCAACACGGTCTGCGTCTGGCTGAGCGTACCGACGATTCTTCGCACCGGCGGCGGCGTTAAAGCGACCAGGGTCGGCGTCATGAAGATACCTTCCGCCAGCGCGCGCTTCGGCTCCCGGAAGACGTCGACAATTTCGAGTTCATGGCGTTCCGCCAGGTAGTCCCGGCAGAACGCGGTAAGGTTGGCGACCGCCCGAACCGAGTTTGGCGCGTCGCCGGCGACAAACAGCCGGAACGTGAATTGGGGCTGTCGTCTCATGGCTGGCTTGCTTTCCCGCCCGAGATCGTCTCATCGTCGCCGCGCAACTCCTTCATGTGGGTGCGGCCGCGCGACAACTCGCCTTCGTGACTCTGTAGGGAGCGGACCAGCAAGGCCTTTTCGGCCTGCTTCGCCACGAGTTCCGTCTGCAACGACTTCGCGCGCACCTCGAGCTCGGCCTCCTCGGCATCGAGCTTGACCCGCTTGAGCTTCGCGGCGGCCTCGGCGGCCTCACTGGCGACCCGCTCGGCACGTTCCTTTTCCCAGCGCAGGGTGCCCATCAACACCTCGCCACCGGCCGTATAGGTGTCGGCCAGCGTCACCCCGGCGTCACTCAGGATCAGTTCGCGCACCTGGTTCGAATGCGCCGTGCCACGCGATTTGACGATGGACAGGGCGCGGTTGCGCTCGCCGGCCTGGACCAGATAGTTGAGGTGGATCCAGGTGTCGGCCAGGGTCGAAATCTGTAGCGACGAATCGCTTGCGATCCGGTTCGACATCTCGTCGAGCAGGCTGCTGCAGACCAGGGTGATGCCTTCGCCCTTGGACCAGTCGATCAAGCGGTCCACCATGCTTTGCGCGGTCGTGTCGTTGCTGGATTTGTACCAGGTGGACACCGGATCGATCACGAGGCAACGGGCGCCATGCTCTTCCGTCAGGGTCTTGATGCGCACCAGGTAAGACTCCGCGCTGCCACCGATGGAGCGCGCCGAGATCATGCGCAGGCAGCCGTTCTTAACATATCGATCCACAGCCCGATGCCGACCGAAGCCAGGTTGCGGATCACCTCGTTGCAATCCGAATCGAAGCTGACGAACAGGGTGTGTTCGCCGCGCCGGCAGGCTGCTTCCGCGAAGGCACCGCTCAGGGTGGTCTTGGCGGTGCCGGAATAACCGGTGATCAGGATGCTGGCGCCGCGGTAGTAGCCGCCGCCGAGCATGGTATCGAGCCGCTCGACGCCGCTGGAAACGCGCTCGCTGCTGATCTTGGCGTCGACATGTACCCGGGTGCGCGCGACGTCGACCACCAGCCCGCCGCTGCCGATCAGGAACGGCGATTCATTTTCGTCGAAGCCGGAGCCGCGACACTTCTGCACCCGCAGACTGCGATGCGACACGCCCCGCACCACGCTATGGTTGAGGATGACGGCGCAGTCCACCATGAATTGCATGAAGCCGAAAGGCTGCTGGATGAGGACGCTGTTTTCGTCTCCGCCCGCCTTTGCGGTGATGATGCCGGTCAGTTCGCGTGCCAGTAACCATTCGTGCAGCCGGTAGATCTCGCGCCGCTGCGCCGCCGGGTCGGGCAGCAGCGTCAATACGACATCAAGGGCGTCGAACACGATCCGTCGCCCCCGCATCGCCTGGGTCTGGGCCTCGAGTGCCGCGAGCATTCCGCCGAGATCGAAATCGCCCGACTGGACCAAGTCGAACTTCGGTTGGGCGTCGAGGAAAAACAGCATTTTCTTGCGCAGCAATTCGGCGAGTCCCCAGCCGAAGCTTTCGGCATTGGCCTCGATGCGCCGCGAGGACTCCTCGAAGGCGACGAAGATGCCCGGCTCCTTGCAATCCCGCGCGCCATGCGCCAGGAATTGCAGCGCCATGATGGTCTTGCCGGAGCCGGGACCGCCTATCAGTAACGTCGTGCGGGCGCGCGGCAAACCGCCGCGGGTGATCTCATCGAAACCCGCGATGCCGGTCGGCGCTTTGCTGGACTCTTTCGCGGCTTGCGCGGGCTGGTTGGATTTCATGCTGCCTTCCTATTTCATTATGTCTTATGCATAATCCGGTTTTTTTTCTTGGCGGCCTGTATGGTAGCACGCACTATTCGCGTGTTTCTTGCTCACGCGGCCATGCCATTGCCAATCCCCCCGGCTGCGATGCCACGCGACAGGTCAGGCGCGCCCTTGAGCAGAACCCGGATCTGTTCAACGCCTGGCACAAGGAGATGTATCCGACGACTGCCGCGCGTGCGAAAGCCGGCCCCGGGAAAAATGGTCTGAAGTGGGGTCGTGCCACGCCAGTTTTGTGGCAAAACCACTCGTCTACGTAACGATCTGCCGTATACGCCGATTCGGTCAGGCTATAGGTTTCCTTGGTTACGATTCAGCCTCCCCCGCTCGCCCCGAGCGAATCCCCGCGCGGCGGCTCCGCGCTTGCCACCTCGAGCCCGGTTGCTTCCTCACCACCCTGCAAGACACCGGAGCCGCGAGCGAGCGCGTCCCTGCGGATCACGCACGAGACCTGGTTTGCAGCGTCATGAATTCGGGCCTCCCATAAAGCATAATCATGGCATGAGCTCCCATTACCGAAAATCCAGGCGTGCACTTGGTCTGATGGAGATCGCTAGCACATCGGACTGGAGGGTGTCCGCAGGGATGTCGGCCGCGTGTGTCCTGGCGGTCTCCTTTGTGATCCCGGCCCTCTTTGGTGGCAGCAGGGTGCTTGGGTCACTGGTCGGGCTGCTCAGTCCCCTGGCCTGGTTGATGGCTGCGCTGTTCGGGAGCAGCTCGTGCGCTACCTGAAGCAGCCGGCGCCCGCATCGCCCGTGCCACCCCGACTCTCCGCATGCCGAAGGCGCGAGCCGTCCGCCCCCGCCACCCACCCCCTTTCGTCCGAACTGGACAAGGCATGGAACGCGGGCGAGCCCCCGGCGGCCGGCCCCACCGGCGAGCGTCCGGCTGCCTGGTCCCGGGAAGTTATCGACCACGTCGAGTGGAAGCGCTTCGAGGAGCTGTGCTGCGAGTTCTATCGTGGGAAGGGAATCCGGGCCGAGACGACGCGCCTCGGGGCCGATGGCGGTGTCGACATTCGCCTTTTTCAGGAGGGAGCGGATCTGAAGCGCTGCACCACGGTCGTGCAGTGCAAGGCATGGAACCAAGCCGTCGGCGTCAAGCCGGTGCGGGAACTGCGTGGGGTGATGGCGCATGAGAAGGTCGAGAAAGCCTTCTTCATGGCCCCGAACGGCTTCACCGACGAGGCGGGGGTTTTTGCAGCCGAAAATCTCATCACCTTGCTCGACGGCAAGCTCTTTCTCGCCATGCTCAAGCGCTTGCCGGAAGACCAACGACAGCAACTGCTGATTCTTCCACATCATCTCGAAGGACACGGGGTTCGATCCGCTGGTGCTCCACCTGAAAGGCCGGAAGGTGTTCTCGGCACGGTCAGCGTCCATCGAGGACATGCCGTGCTTTCGCGGAACACCTCCACCGCCCCGGACGCAGGAGTCGGTTCTGGCTGTCGGCGCCTGCCTGCCGTCCGATTCGGCGGGTTTCGATGCGTTGTGCGCGAAGGCGATCACCCATCTGCGCGGCATGAAGGCGGCCAAGCCAGGCAAGACGCGCACGCTCACGAGCACGGTCCAGACCAAGCTCGGCAAGGACGTGCCCGCGACGACGGTCGGTAGGGTCTGTTCCGAGTTGGTGAAGCGCGGCATCGTAAAAGTGAGTGGGACCGCCGTGACCTATGCACTTCCACCGCCGTGACTACGGAGCAGGCGACCGCGTTTTAGGTAGAACGATTACGCGCGAGCCGATACCTGGGGGCAGGCGGAACGATGCGAGACCGCACGGAGCCGAACCCCTTGGCCGGCAGGCGATCGGCCGATGACTTGTCTGAACGCGAACACCAGCAGACGGCGATTTTCCCGAGACTCTCGGTACGATATCCCTGATTAACTGCGGCCTTCAGCGTCAGAGATACGGTTGGCCTTGCTGTTGAACTTTCTATCCTTACGGGATTGCCCGCACCGTGTCCGTCACTCGCAGGTACTTGCACTCGGGATGGTCGAAGTACTTCGGCCGCTCGCACGCATCTTTCATGCAGCGGTAGAGGGAGAAGTGCGTGCGCGGTTCGCACAGCACGCGCGGATTGTTCGGCTCCTTTTTGACGGCCTCGGCGGGGGGCGGCAGGCTAGGCACTTCCTCCGCCACGGTGCGAGACACCGGCGGCACCCCCTCGGGCGGCGCTTGCGCCACCGGGGCCTCTTCCCACGCAGCGGGCTCGCCCGGTGCCGCTTCCGGCGCAGCGGTCCCGGGTAGCGGCAACTGCGGCTCGGCCGCCGCGCCGGAGGGCACCAATGGGGGTGATTCCGCCCGCGGCTCGGGCAGGACGGTCACTGGCGGCTCGGGGGGGAGGAGAGAAGCGGGCACTCCGTCCGGTTCCATGCTGTGCGCCAGGGAGCCCGGCACCCCCTTCGTGTCACGGTAGTCCGACCACATCATCCAGCTGCCTGCCCCCAGGACGACGAGCGCCACCACGGCGACACCCCCGAACAACGTCCGGCGCCAGCTGCCCCCTTTCGCGTCGCCCCCCGATTGCGCAGATCCGCCGATCTGTGCCGGATCGGGGCTTAGGGCAGTCTCCAGGGCGGCACGCCAAGCAGCATCGTCGGCATCGTCGACGCGCCCGCCCGGAGCTTGCCCGGGAGGCGATCCGAACCGGGTCCCGGTTTCCCACGCCAGCGCCGCTTGCAGGTTCGCCTCTGCTTCCATCGACCGGGGCTCCGAGCGCCCCCGGGAAGCGTACTCGACGTTTCCGTCATCAGCGGCACTCGGGAAAACATGGAAAGGCGCGGTCTGCCGGGAGGACGGGAGTGGGGGCGAGGTCTCGTGCCGCTGAGCTTCCTCGACCGCGGGCGGCACCACGATGGATTCTGCGGCACTGCGGCCGCCGAGCAGCGCACGCCGGAATTCGCCCACGCTCTGGGGCCGCTCCTCGGGCCTGACGTTGAGGGCCCGTTCGATCGCCGCGACGAAGGCCACGCTGTAGTTCAGTTCCGGGAAACTGCGGGCGAGGCGGTCCATCACCTCGAACAGCGGCTCCATTTGGTCGTCCAGCGCGCGTACGGTGGAGGCCAGCGGCGATTGACCGCTGACGCAGTAGTAGGCGACCGCGGCCAGCGCGTAGAGGTTGGTCCACGGCCCCTGCCGCAGCGTTGTCGATTCGGCGTACTGCTCGATCGCTGCGAAGGCCGGATCGAGGAGGGCGGTGAGCGCCTCGTCGCGATCGTCGATGGCGGGGTGCGCGGCGCCGAGATCCAGCAGCACCGGGCGGCCGTCGGGCAGCAGCAGGACGTTCCCCGGCGAGATGTCCCGGGGATAGCACGAAACACCGTGCAGAAGGTCGACCGCGCCGAGCAGCGGCAACAGCAGGCCCCGCAGCCAGGTTTCGTCCGGTGGTCGCTCCATCGCCTGACGCGCGGCCCTGAGGGTGACTCCCTCGTAGTAGGGCATCACGATATAGGCGGTGCCGTTGTCCTCCCAGAAGCGATGCACGCGCACCACGGCCGGGTGGTCGAAACGGGCCAGCAGTCTGGCCTCGTCGACGAAGGACTTGAGGCCCAGGGTGAAGGTCTGTGCGTGCCCGTCCGAACGCGGGACCACCTCCGTTCCGCTGCCCCGCGACGCAAAGGCGGCGGGCAGGTACTCCTTGATGGCGACCTGGCGCTGCAGGCCATGGTCCATCGCCAGATAGACGATGCTGAATCGCCCTTCGCCCAGGACGGACAGAAGCTCGTACTCGGCGAGCCGGGTGCCAGGTCGCAACGCATTGTGACTCGGCTCGATCCGGCGCTGCGTCAGTTCCGCCCCGATGCCGGGACCGTTGAAGGGAGGAAATTCGGAAGGAGAAGGTCGGTTCATGGAGCAATCGGCAAAACTGAGGCCGTCCGTGGGGAAGCGCTTCGACCTCGGCTGGGTGGCCGGGAATCCAAGCGTCGGCGGCGGCCAGGAGAAATTGACACGCTGCAACAAGGGTACGCGGCTCGCCGGAAATCGGGGCGGTTTCTACTTTTTTTCACAATTCCGGCCGAACTGGGGCGGCTCGCCGGCGCGGGTAGAATGCCGCGTTTCGGCTTCCCTAGACCCATCGGGCGAGCGGGCTCGAACGCTGCGGTGACCCACGGCAAGGCGGCTCAATTCCCACCCAAACCGAATACTGCCGGTACGCAGTTCACCGCAAAGTGTGGTTCGGTCCGGGCAAAGTCGGCAGCGGCGTGACCAAGTGAAGTTGGCGTTGGCGTTGTGGCAGGCCGGTGTCGCACGCGTTCAGCAGCGCCCATGGTTTAGAATGGACCGATGAGTTTCACCGTGTGCGCCATCACCCTCGACCTCGACGACACCCTGTGGCCGTTCGCCCCGATCGGCGCCCGGATCGAGCAGGCGATTCACGACTGGATGCTGTTGCATAGTCCGCGCACCGCCCGGATGTTCCCGATCCCGGCGATGCGGGCCCTGCGCGAGCGGATCTTCGCCGACAACGCGGACCTGGCGCACGACGTGAGCGCGCTGCGCCGGCGGACGCTCGCGCACGCGCTGCGCGAGAGCGGTGCCGATCTGTCCCTGCTGGAGCCTGCGTTCGAAGCGTTCTACGCCGCGCGCAACCAAGTGGAGTGCTATCCGGACAGTCTCGACGCGCTGCAACGCATCGCCGCGCGGATGCCGGTGGCGGCGATCACCAACGGCAACGCCGACCTGCAGCGGATCGGCTTGGCCGGGCACTTCGCCTTCCAGCTTGGCGCATGCGAGCACGGCGCCGCCAAGCCAGACCCCGGCATCTTCCTGGCCGCGTGCACGCGTCTGGGCTGCCTGCCGGGCGAAGTGCTGCACGTCGGCGATCACGTCGAGACGGACGTAGCCGGCGCCGCACGCGCCGGCCTGCGCGCGTGCTGGCTCAACCGGGTCGGCGCACGCTGGGAGCGCGAGGACCTGCGGCCCGACCTGGAGTTCGTCGCCCTCACCGAACTCGCGGACTGGCTGGAGGCGCAGGCGCGCGAGGACGACTGCCTCCCGGGCGCCGCCTACACGTCGCCGACCGGGGAATCGCCCGCCTGACCCGTTAGTGCCCGGCCGTAGCGGGGCAGGCGGTTGCTGCTGGTTGCTGGCCTGCCAGCACCCGGAACCCGATCACGGCGTCGCTGCCCAACGGCAATGCTGCGCTGGAGCCACCTTACGAGGGGGCCCGGCGCGCCTGGGGACAGCCATGAGGCACTTCATACGACATCCGGTCAGTATTCCGATTGAGGTTCGTGCCGGCGCGAGCACGCCGTGGGCGTGATGATGCAGCGCGTATTCAGCACCGGCACTGACTCGGGTGTTGGCAAGACCTGTAACTGGACACCCCTCGCCCAATTGTTGCCCCGGCGCGGAATGCCTGTGCGCTCGCGCAAGCCACTACAAAGGTTATCGAGATGACCGACATCACTGACAACATGCGCACGTATTCCGCCCAGGTGGTGGACGGCATCGAGGCCACCCCCGCTCGTGCCATGCTGCGTGCCGTCGGGTTCACCGACGAGGATTTCAAGAAGCCGCAGATCGGCATCGCCTCGACCTGGGCCAATGTCACGCCCTGCAACATGCACATCGACAAACTCGCGCGCGAGGCCGAGAAGGGGGCCAACGCGGCGGGTGGCAAGGCCGTTATCTTCAACACCATCACCGTCTCCGACGGCATCGCCAATGGCACCGAGGGCATGAAGTATTCGCTGGTGTCGCGTGAAGTCATCGCCGACTCCATCGAAACCGTGGCTGGCTGCGAAGGCTTCGACGGCCTCATCGCCGTGGGGGGGTGCGACAAGAACATGCCCGGTTGCCTCATCGGCATGGCACGCCTGAACCGCCCCTCGATCTTCGTCTACGGGGGCACCATCAGGCCCGGCGTCGGCCACACCGACATCATCTCGGTGTTCGAGGCTGTCGGCCGGCATGCCGCAGGCCAACTCAGCCTGCTGCAGGTCAAGCAGATCGAGGACACCGCCATCCCGGGCCCGGGCTCGTGCGGCGGCATGTACACCGCCAACACCATGGCCTCGGCCATCGAAGCCCTGGGCATGTCGCTGCCGGGTTCCTCGGCGCAGGACGCGATCTCGCCCGACAAGGCCTCGGACTGCTTCCGTGCCGGCCAGCAGGTGCTGGAACTGCTGGCACGTGACATCAAGCCGCGTGACATCATGACCCGCAAGGCCTTCGAGAATGCGATCCGCATGATCATCGCGCTCGCCGGTTCCACCAACGGCGTGCTGCATTTGCTGGCCATGGCTCACGCCGTCGAGGTGAAGCTGATGTTGGATGACTTCATCGAACTCGGCAAGACCACGCCGGTGCTCGCCGACCTGCGTCCGAGCGGCAAATACATGATGTCCGAACTGGTCGCTATCGGTGGCATTCAGCCGCTGATGAAGCGCATGCTCGATGCCGGCCTGTTGCACGGCGACGTGCTTACCGTCACCGGCAAGACGCTCGCAGAGAATCTCGCCAATGTCGCCGACTATCCGGCCGGCCAGGACATCATTCGTCCCTTCGACAACCCGATCAAGAAGGACTCGCATCTGGTCATCCTGCACGGCAACCTGTCGCCAACCGGCGCGGTCGCCAAGATCACCGGCAAGGAAGGCCTGCGCTTCGCGGGCCGCGCGCGCGTCTACCACGGCGAGGAAGCCGCGCTGGCTGGCATCCTCAACGGCGAGGTGGTCGCCGGCGATGTCATCGTGATCCGCTACGAGGGTCCGAAAGGCGGTCCGGGCATGCGCGAAATGCTGTCGCCGACTTCGGCCGTCATGGGAAAGGGCCTCGGCAAGGATGTCGCGCTCATCACCGATGGCCGCTTCTCCGGCGGCTCGCACGGCTTCGTGGTGGGTCACATCACGCCGGAAGCCTTCGATGGGGGCGCGATTGCACTGGTCGAGAACGGCGATGCCATTACGATCGATGCGGAAACCCGTGAAATCCGCCTTGGTGTGTCGGATGCGGTGCTTGCGGAGCGCCGCGCGCGCTGGACGCAACCCAAACCGCTATACACGCGAGGCGTGCTGGCCAAGTACGCAAAGCTCGTCTCCAGCGCCTCGGAAGGCGCCGTCACCGACAAGTAAGAGGGGGCGAACCGCTCACGAAACGGAAGAACTCGTACGCTGGACAATACGAATAAACGAGAATCTACGATGGGTTTCGGGTTTCGGGTTTCGGCCAGTAAGGGGCATAGCGGCAGAGGTGTTTTGGGCTGCTGCCGGTTCGGTGGCCGAACTCGATGTGGCCGTCGCGCAATTACTGCCGGCGCTGAACACGCGTCGGTTCAAGAAACTGCCCGGCTGTCGTCGCGAAGCCTTCGAACAACTCGATGCGCCTTACCTGCGGCCGCTACCGGCGACCCCGCTTATCCTGGCGCAATGGAAGCGGGCACGGGTCAAATATCGACTACCACGTCGAATTCGACGGCCACTACTACAGCGTGCCGCAAGCGCTCGTGCGCCAAGAGGTGGAAGTGCGCGTCACGCTGAGCAGGTAACATCAACCCGTACCCATGCAGCATCTGCTCATCGGTCACCATCACGCGAAATCAGCGGTCATGTTCCGCCATAAGCATTCAAGAGCCTCGTGGAGGAAGGGAATGGAGACGATCGATTGCGCGGTCATCGGGGCGGGCGTCGTCGGCCTCGCATGCGCCCGCGCGCTCGCCGCGGCCGGACGCGAAGTCGTCGTGATCGAACGCGAATCGACTTTCGGAACCGGCGTGAGCTCGCGCAACAGCGAAGTGATCCACGCCGGCCTTTACTATGCGCCGGGCTCGCTCAAGGCGCGGTTATGCGTCGAGGGACGCGAAATGCTTTACGCGTTCTGCCAGGAGCGGGCGATCCCGCACGCGCGCTGCAGCAAGCTCGTCGTCGCCGCGCGCGCCGAGCAAGCCGGCGCGCTGCGGCAGATCCGCACGCGTGCCGAAGCCAATGGCGTGGGCGACCTGCGCGAGCTCGATCGTGCGGCAGTTGCCGCGCTTGAACCTGCGCTGGACGTCCATGCGGCGCTGCTGTCGCCTTCGACCGGCATTGTGGACAGCCACGCGCTGATGCTCGCGCTGCTCGGTGATGCCGAACGCGACGGCGCGATGTTCGCCTTCGGCAGTCCGGTGCTCGGTGGATATTCCGATTCTGCGGGCATGGTGCTGCAGGTCGGCGGCGAGCGCGAGACCGATCTGCGCGCGCGCTGGGTCATCAACGCGTCCGGCCTCGACGCCGTGGCGCTCGGCCATCGCCTCGGCGGCCCGACCGCTGAAAGTCTGCCCCAGGCGTGGTTCGCGCGCGGCGTGTATTTCGCCATGAGCGGCAAGGCGCCGTTTTCGCGGCTGATCTATCCGATTCCCGAGCCCGGCGGGCTGGGCGTTCATCTGACGCTCGATCTCGCCGGCCAGGCGAAGTTCGGACCGGATGTCGAGTGGATCGACACGCCCGCCTACGACGTTGATCCCGCGCGGGCGCAGCGTTTTTACGCCCCGATCCGCAGCTGGTGGCCGGCGCTCGAAGACGGACGGCTTGTGCCGGGATATGCCGGCGTGCGCCCGAAGATTGCCGGCCCCGGCATGCCGGATGCGGATTTTCGCATCGACGGACCCGGTCGGCATGGCGTGCCGGGACTCATTCACCTGTTCGGCATCGAATCGCCCGGGCTGACGGCGGCGATGGCGATCGGGCGCCATGTTGCGCGGGCGATTGCAGGGCGGTGACCGTGTAAGGTTGGCGGCGGTGTTGCAACGGTTTTCAGGCCGGGGGCGGGGGGCCTGGGGCGGGGCACGGAGCGCGGCGGGCATTCCGATTGCACGAAGGTGGCCTCAAGATGTACAGCGATCCGTCGCTGAATCCCGAGCTGTAGCGCCGCTCCCGCCCGGCGAACGATGCGGCGCCGGCTAAGACGCCATTCGCCGTGGATGTGCTGATCCCGACTTGCGACCGGCCCCCTGCGCTCGCCGTGACGCTGACTTCGCTTTTCGCTCAGAGCCTCGGGGTGCTGCCAGGGCTGCCGCAGCTACGCATTTGTCGTTGACCACCAAAGAATGACGTTCGCGATCAAGCACTTGCCGCGCCCCTGTTCACAAGCCGTTGTTTTGTGTAGCTTCCTGTCTTTTTGGGTGACCGATGGACATAGGGAAGCTGGCCGACATGGTGGAGGTTTTCGAGGGGCTCGAGGACTGGCGCAACGCGCAACAGACGCGGCACCGCTTGAGCGAACTGCTCACGGTGGCGGTGTGTGCGGTGCTCAGCGGCGCCGACGACTTCGAGGAGATCTCACAGTGGGGGTGCGCCAAACTGCCGTGGCTGCGGGGCTTTCTGCAGCTCGACTACGGCGTGGCCTCGCCCGACACCTTCGAGCGCGTGTTCGCGCTGCTCGATCCGAAGCAGTTCGAGCAGGCCTTTCGCATTTGGGTGGGAGGCATTATCCCGGCAGTGGGCAAAGACCAGGTCATCGCCATCGATGGCAAGTCGAGCCGACGCACCACGAGCAAGGCGGCCGCTGCGCCACTGCATCTGGTCAGTGCGTTTGCGGCCAAGGTGGGCGTGGTGCTGGGCCAGACGGCGACGGCGGAGAAGTCCAACGAGATCACGGCGATCCCCGAACTGCTCAAGGTGCTCGACATCGACGGCTGCATCGTCACCATCGATGCGATGGGCACGCAGACCAAGATCGCGCGCGCCATCCGTGAGCGGGGTGCACACTACGTGCTGTGCGTGAAGGACAACCATCCGAAGCTGCTTGACTCGATCATCTTCGCGGACATCGATCCGCGCGGCCCGCTGACGCCGAGCTCGACGCACGAGAGCACGAGCACGGGCCACGGACGGATCGAAGTGCGACGCTGTACGGCGTATGACGCGACCGATCGGCTCTACAAGGCTGCTGCCTGGAAGGACGCGGCCAGCTTTGCCGTCGTCGAGCGCGTGCGAACCGTGGGCGAGCGCACCAGTACCGAGCGCGCGTACTACATCAGCAGTCTGCCGGGCGATGCCGAGCGAATCGCACTGGCGATCAGAAGTCATTGGGAAGTCGAGAATCGGCTGCACTGGTGTCTGGATGTTCAGTTCGGTGACGACTACGCAAGGGGCCGCATCGGCCACATTGCCCATAACCTGGCGCTGGTGCGCCACATGGTGCTCAATCTCATCCGGCTCGATAAGTCCATCAAGACGAGCATCAAGACCAAGCGGCTGCTGGCAGCAACATCCGATGAGTTTCGGGCCGCACTGCTCGGCTTCGAAGTGCCTGAAGAGGATGAGGATGACGACGAGTAATGATGAGCGCGTAGCTGCGGGAGCCCTGGGGGTGCTGCGGATCGTGGTTTCCGACCAGGGCGACCGGGGCCGCGCCGAGGCCTCGTCCGATCAGCCGCTACGAGCGCGGCCCGATGATCCTCACCAGCAACCACAGCTTCGGCGCCTCCGGCGAGGTATTCGGCGATCGGGTGATCGCCACCGCGATCCTCGATCGGCTACTGCACCACAGCCAGGTCGTCACGATCCGCGGCGACAGCTATTGGCTGCGCGACAAGCGCCGTAGCGGCCTTCTGCACAACGCCGCTATGGCGACCCCGATCACGGCCACGGAATAATCAACCAAGGGGGTCAATTCCTGATGTCGTCAGGGGGTCAGTTCTTCGTATCGCTTACCACGAGCCGTTGGGTACAGTGCTGACAGGGGCATTCGGAAAGGTGGCGCCAGTAACGGCCATGCCGTTTGCGACTTGGTCGGCCGCACTCCGGAGATGAGGCACGGCCGACGATGCTGCGGCGCTCACTCTCAATCGCTGGCCAACCCGCTCCCAGGCCGTCACCCGTTTGCCGACCCCGGGCAGCAACACCGTCACCGCGGGCGACCGCACCGGCGCCCTTCGCCCTTTGCCCTTTCGTCCGCGGCTTTGACCCCTGGGTGTCTACTCGACCTCCACCGTTTGCGTGTCAACCTGCATGCCGTCCTCGAATAGCGTGAGGGTGGCTGTCGTGAACTCGACGTCGACGACTTCAGCCGTCCACTGAGGGTTGGGGCATGAATCTGCCGGTGCAGAAGGGTGCACGGTCGTCAGCGTGAACCGGTACTGGCCATTCCTCGGCGTTGGAAGCGGGCCCGTGGCTCCGAGCGCGTCGAATTCGAAGGTCTGGCCCGGCGCGACGTTTCCGCCCGGGTTCGTGCATTCGACAGTCGCGACGCCCTGTCCCGCGAGCCTGATCTCGAAGGTCGTGCCGCCGAGACCGGCCACCTTGCCCGTGCACAGGAGCTGCGTTCCGATATCCGTACAGTTCGTCGCCTTCTCGATAAAGTGCCCGCTCTGCGCAATCGCTTCCCCTGCCGGGATCAAAGAGGCGCCAGTCGCAAAAAGGCCGATAATTAGATAAGCGCTCGTGTTTTTCATGTTCAACTCCTACTGAATTTAAACTACGCCAATTTGCGTAGGGGCCTGCCGTCGATAATTCGGCTCGTTGCTGCCCCACGAACCGCGCCGGGGGCGCTGCGCGTCATTGGTGAACGGAATGCGTTCGCTAACGCTTGCGTAGCCTGTCCTTCCGGTAGAAACAGCCTAGTTGTGTCGGACTCAAAACTCGCTCTATCGGAAGGTGGATTCGCTTATATCGAAGTGCACAATTGAACGGCGCTGCCGTATTTGTTAAACACCAGCGTGGCGCTGCCCTTGAATGCAGTTCCGATCTCGATTCCGTCGGCGAACGAACCCCTTTCGAGTTCCCTCCCGAGCTTGTCAGGCGTCGTGACGCGGCAGATTACTGCCAAGCCATGGAATAACTATGTCTTTGGAATGCGCCGACCGAGACCTCAGAGCGGATCATTGTCCTGCGAGTACGCTGCCAATTGCAGGCGGGTGTGCACGTCGAGCTTGCCGTAGATATGGTGGAGGTGGCTCTTCACCGTGCCTTCACTCAAGAAAAGGCGGGCGGCGATCTGCTTGTTGCTCAACCCCGTGACGACCAGACGGATGATTTCCCGCTCTCGCGCGGAGATCTTTTCCAGCGGCTCCCCGCCCCCCGCCTTGCCCCCGACCAGACGGTCGAACGCCCTGCTCACTGAGCCCGTCTCGATCCAGCGCCCGCCGCCGTGCACCTTGCGAACACAGTTTACGACGAGTCGCGACGGGACCTCCTTGAGGAGGATGCCGTCCGCGCCGAGGCGGAGCGCCGCCGTCGCCTGAGCGACGGTGATGGTATCGGCGAAGAGCACCACATGGGTGGGCGATGCGTGTGAGCGCAGCTTCTGCAGCACGTCGATGCCGTTCATGTCCGGCAGTCCGTTGTCCAGCAGCAGGACATCGGGTCGATGATCCATCGCGGCGCGCAGCGCCTGCTCGCCGGAGGTGCAGCAGGCCTGCACCTGAATGTCTGGCTCCCGCGCGAAGAGTGCTGTGAGCCCATCCAGCACGATGGGGTGATGGTCAGCCAGAACGAGCCGTATGGTCACGCGAGCAGCAAACCTGCGCAAGCTGACGGAACGCCGGTCCGCGCGGGCGTAGCGGTGTCCATGCGGTTTACCGGTAGATATCCTTCACGCGCCGCAAACCGCTCATCTTCCACATCGGGCCCGAGTTCTTCCGACGCAACGCGTGAGTGGGACGATTTTCCTGCATGCGTAGCGGTCAGCATAAAAAGTGCCAATCTAGGAAATGCCGTTAAATCATGTTGTTACCAAGTACGTCGCGGATGTCCTTGCGGTCGACTGTAAAAACGCGCGACAGACGTGCCGAACAGCCACAACAAGTCGTTCCCGGGCACTAGCGGACGCTCCTTTGCCGCCGCATTACCCCGCTCCAATCCATGTTGGCATGAGGTTTGGCACCTCGTCTTGCCTGATAGGTCCGAATCCCGAGCCCGGCAGCCTTGGCGTTCATCTGAGGCTCGATCTGGGCGGTTAAGCGAAATTCGGACCCGAGGTCGAATGGGTTCGGCATCGAATCGCCCGGCCTCACGGCGGCGATGGCGATCGGGTGCCAGGTCGCGCGGGCGATTGCGGGGCGGTGACCGTGTAAGGTTGGCGGTGTGTTGTAACGGTTTTCAGGCTGGGGGCGGGGGGCTTGGGGCGGGGCACGGAGCGCGGCGGGCATTCCGATTGCACGAAGCCGGCCCGGTGCCACTCCAGGAGACAATCATGGCCAGCCAGCAGAAAGACGAAACGACGTCGGGCCAGGCAGTACCGAACCCGGTTCAGGTGCAGAAGTTTCTCGGTGGCCTGGATTACCCGGTCGCGAAGCAGGAGCTGGTCGAACAGGCGCGCAGGAAAGGTGCCGACGCGAACGTGATGGACGCGCTCGAGCGGATCCCGGATCGCCAGTACGACAGCCCGGTCTCGGTGTCTGCGGAGATTGGCAAACTTGGCTGAGGGAGCGGCAGCCGCAAGGGCTTCGGCAGATTCGGCTTCGTGCTTCGAACTGCAGGCCGCCTCCATCGTCGCGTTTCACGATGGTTTCCTTGCCGGCCGGGACGCGCCATTGCCTGCCGAGCCGGCCCCTTGGTGGCAGTGGATCGAGGAAAACCACCGCAGCAACACGGCGTTGTGGCGCGAAGAGGACCGGGCGCGACGCAGCGACGTGCCGGACAGCGAGATCGTGCGTTGCAAGCGCAACATCGATGCATTGAACCAGCGGCGCAATGACGCAGTCGAGGCGCTGGACGATTGTCTTCTTGCCGCCCTCGAGCGGGTTGTGCCGGCACCGGCTCCGGATGCGCGGCTGTCGAGCGAAACCGCGGGTGCGATCATCGACCGGCTTTCGATCCTGGCGCTGAAGATCCACCACATGCGCCAAGCGTCGCAACGTCGCGAGGCCGGCGCCGAGCATATGCAGCGGTGTGCCGACAAGCTCGCGACGCTGGTCGCGCAGCGCAAGGATCTCGCAACCTGTCTCGACCGACTGCTGCACGAAGCGAGCTGTGGCGTCGCGCGCTTCAGGACGTACCGGCAGTTCAAGATGTACAACGATCCTTCGCTGAATCCCGAGCTGTACCAACGCTCGCGCTAGGTGAACGATGCGGCGCCGGCGAACACGCCGTTCGCCGTGGATGTACTGATCCCGACTTGCGACCGGCCCGCTGCGCTCGCCGTGACGAGTTCTGGGACGGCCCGGTCGAGCCCGAAGAGGTGCTGCCGGACAGTCCGGCGTGGGCGCGCCACGCGTTGCACAGTGCTGCCAACCTGTACCACGTGCAGACGAATCTCGGTCTCACTCCGGACCGGCAGCGGCTCTATCGTGTTGCGTGGGTCGGTGGCTGCGTGCTGTTCGACCGCGTGAAGCTGGAGGCAGCGGGCGGATTCGAGTTCTGGCGCGAGCGGCCCCCCGAGCACTGCGGCGAGGACGTGTTCGCGCAGCTGCGGGTCATGGCGCGCGACGGCGGCTGCGGCGTGATCCCGTCGGGCGCTTACCACCAGGAGCTGGTGACGACGGTTCCGCGGCGTGACGTCGATGCGCCACGCTTGATGCGCACGAAGCTGGAGGCACGATGACGGGTTCGGCAGCCAGCCACCCACCCGCGCGTTTCGCCGAACTCGCGACGATCGCGGTGCTTCGGGTCCAGTGATGGCGGCCCGGCACCGCCATGCGCTGTTGCTGCGGCTGCAATGCCCGGTCTGCGGTCGCCAAAACCTGGACAGCCGATGCGGGCCACGACCCCTCGTTCGTCGATGACGTCGAGACGGCCGAAGTCACGGAGCTGGCGCTGGAACTGTGGCGCGATGCGCAGGCATCGCCAGCAGCGCTCGCGCCTGCGCCAGCACTTCGCCGAGGTCTTCGTCGCTACCGCCCTGGGCGGCTGGATCGCGCGCCGGCGCCCATACCGGCCGATGCAGCGCGCGATCGAGCGGCGCCCAGCGCGCGATCTCTGACGCCCGGAAGACGATCACGCACGGCAGTTTGAGCGCCGCGGCGAGATGCGCGACGCCGGTGTCGTTGCATACCAGCAGCCGCGCGCCAGCCAGCAGCGCCGCGAGGGCGCCGGCGGAGATCGGCGCCGCAGCATCGATCGCGGGAGCGCGCAGCGCAGCCTTCACCGCAGCGGTGATCGAGGTCTCGTACTGCGACCCGGTCAGCACCAGCGGCAGGCCGCAGTCGTCGTGCAAGGCATCGCCAACTGCGGCGAACCGCTGCGGCGGCCAGCGCCGTTCCACTGCCCGGGCGCCCGCGTGCAGACAAATGTACCCGTTCGGCCGCAGGCCTTCGGCGACGCCGCTCGCGGTCAGTTCGGCGTGGTCGGCGGCAGTCAGCGGAAACTCCAGTTGCTCGCCGACAGGCGGCGCGCCGAGAAAGCGCATCAGCGCCAGCAGACGCCGGATCTCCGCGCCGCCGTCGGGATACGGCAGGAATGCCCCGTCGCCACTGCCCGAAGCGCCGAAGCCGGCGTTGAACCGCGCGCCGAACTGCGCAACAAGCGGGTTCGTGATCATGCCGTTGCCATGCATCTGGATCGCCAGATCGGCTCGTCGCGCCCGCATCGCGGCCAGGAACCGGGGCAGCGCGGCGGAATCGGGAGGCTGTTCCGGCAGGCCCGGAAAGCCGGGAAAGACGACGAAATCATCGAGATGGCGAAGGTAGCGGGCGGCAAACGCCGCGGCCCAAGGCAGGCCGACGAGCGTGATGTGCGCGTGCGGACAGGCTGCACGCAGCGCGCGCAGCGCAGGCACGGCGCACAGCATGTCGCCCAGTTGCAGCGCGCGGAACACGACGATCGTGCGCGGCTGCAGAACTTCCAGCAACGGAGGCGGCATTCGGATTTCCTGCTGAGGACGGGCTCGCGCTGCTGCAATCGGGATGCCGGGCCGAATTGGCCGAACCGCGCGGCTGCATGCCTGATCGGCGCGGGCCGAGCACGGTTGCCGAGTGCTTCTTACAAGGCCGTGTAGTTGTTGCACCCGGTATTGCAGGACGATTGCGCTCCGTGAATGACAGGCGGGCCTTCCGCTTGCTTCGCCCATGCAGGGGCGGGAGCCCTGCCCGGGGAGGGGGCGGCGCTCCATCGCGCTCCATCATGAGGAGGGATCGAGATGAATATGAATGCAAAGACCAAGCGCAAATTGATCGCTGTGCTCGCGGCAACGGCCGTCGGGCTGCCCGCCTACATGGGACACGCTGCCGAAGAACGCCCGGCGCCCCCCGCGACTTCGACGCGCGAAGCGCCGCCAGCCGCTGCCCCAAACGCCGCCGCGGCAGCCCAGTCGCGCGTTGCCCGGGCGAGCAAGCTGATCGGCGCCGAAGTCAAGAATCCGTTGGGTGAAAAGCTCGGCGAGATCAAGGACCTCGTCGTCGATGTGCGAAACGGGACGGCGCATTACGCAGTGCTGTCGTTCGGCGGCATCGCGGGGATCGCCGACAAGCTCTTTGCTTATCCCGTGAGCATGCTCCGGTGGGGGCCGGGCAAGGACGAGCTGATACTCGACATCGAACGCTCGAGGCTCGAAGCGGCTCCCGGGTTCGGACCCGGTCCCTGGCCTGACTGGGGCGTCGATTCGTATCGCCGCAGCGTGGACGAGTATTTCAAGACCGACCGGCCCGCCGAACTCGGACCGAATCCGCAACTGATGCAGGCCAGCAAGCTGCTCGACGTCGATGTCGAGGACCGCGAGAAGCGCAACGCGGGCGAAATCAAGGACCTCGTCGTGAGCCTCGCGGACGGAACGGTGCCGTATGCCGTGCTCGATCTCGACAAGGCGTGGAGTGCCGATGACAAGCTGATTCCGCTTCCGCTCTCGTCGTTCGAGTTTTCGACGGACGACGAGAAGGCCGTGCTCAAGGCGTCGCGCGAGGGGTTCGACACGAGCCGGGGCTTCGACGAGAAGAACTGGCCCGACATGAACGATCCGGCTTACTGGCGTGACACGAACAAGTCGCCGGGCGAGCGCGAGCGGGAGCGCAAGTAGGCCCGGCCTGTCGCGATGCTGCAGGTTCGCTTGCGCGCCTGTCCTACTACACTGGGAAAATCGGGCCATGGCTTTGCCATGCGCCCGAAGCGGCCGGCCCGTTCCGCGGCCGGTGCCGGATGATTGCAAGGGGACGCCGATGCAGATGAGTGACCCGGGCAAAAGCCCGTTGTGGAAAGCACCGACGATCGATGGGGCGCGGCATCCCCTGCCGAGTGGCGCCGAGGACGACGACTTCTGCAGTGCGCTGCTTGCCGGTCTCGCGGCGACGCCGAAACAGGTGTCGTGCAAGTTTTTTTACGACGCCGAAGGCTCGGCACTGTTCGACCGTATCTGCACGCTGCCGGAGTATTACCCGACACGCGTCGAATTCGCGCTTCTCGAACGCCACGCCGGCGAACTGGCCGGGCTCATCGGCCCGGACGTCGAACTCGTCGAGTTCGGCGCCGGGTCCGGCCGCAAGGTGCGGCGGCTGCTCGATGCGCTGCAACGGCCGCGTGCCTACGTTCCGGTCGACATCTCGGGCGAACATCTGCAGCAGGCTGCGAGCCGGCTGCGGGCGGATTACCCGCGACTCGGGATCCGGCCGGTCGTCGCCGACTACACGCGAGCATTCGATCTTCCGCCAAGCGTGTCCGGAGTGCAGCGTCGGGTCGGTTTTTTCCCGGGGTCGACGATCGGCAATTTTGCGCCGGAAGAGGCGGCCGGATTCCTCGGCATGGCGGCGGCTTTGCTGGAGGGCGGCGGCCTGCTGATCGGCGTCGACCTGCTCAAGGATCCGGCGCTTCTGCATGCGGCCTACAACGACTCGCAGGGCGTCACTGCGGCATTCAACAAGAATCTGCTGGCGCGGGCGAACCGCGAGCTCGGCGCGGACTTCGCCGTCGATCGTTTCGCCCATTACGCGTTCTACCAGCCGCTCGCGCGGCGCGTCGAAATGCATCTGGTCAGTCTCGCCGCGCAGCGGGTGCGGGTTGCCGGGCGGGAATTCCGTTTCGCCGCCGGCGAGACGCTGCACACCGAGAATTCCTACAAGTACACCATCGACGGTTTCCGCTCCCTCGCCGAACAGGCGGGGTTCGTGCCGCGCAGGTACTGGACCGATGCGGCGCGGCTGTTCAGCCTGCACTGGCTCGAAGTCGCCTGACCGGTCCGCGACGCAAGGCACGGCGCTTGCGGACGGCGACAGGGTCGCGACGGCAAGGCCGCTGCTTTGCCGGTTCGGCGCCCGTTCGCGTCCGTCCTTACCGCTTTCAGCTTTCAGGAGGCAGCCATGTTGTCATCGACCTCAGACCGCGTCCCGGCGCACACCGCCGCCCACATCAACCAGCGGATCCGGCAGCTTACCCGGGAGAACATCGAGCGCGCGTCGCTCGGCGGGCCGGCACAGATCGACCGGCGGCTGGCGGAACTGAACGAGGAGTGGGACATCGAGCGCACGCTCGAAGCGAATGCGGCCTCGGTGATGCTCGCCGGGACCGGGCTGGCGCTGTTCGTCGATCGTCGCTTCCTGGCGCTGCCCGCACTCGTCGGCGCGTTCCTGCTGCAGCATGCGCTGCAGGGCTGGTGCCCGCCGCTGCCGCTGTTCCGGCGCCTCGGCGTGCGCACCGCGGGCGAGATCGAGGACGAGCGCCGCGCGCTGCAGGCGATGCGCAACGGCACGCCGCGCACGACCGGTTCTCCTGCCCGCAGTGCGGGCGTGGCGATCGAACGGATCCGCTGACCAGGCGGGGGACCGGATGGACGCCACGACGACGCACAACCGCCTCTCCGAACACGACATCTACCTGTTTCGGGAAGGTTCGCACGGCCGCCTCTACGAAAAACTCGGCTGCCAGCTAGACGAGGCCGGCGCGCATTTCGCCGTGTGGGCGCCAAACGCACGTGCGGTAGCGGTGATCGGGAGCTTCAATGCGTGGCGCGACGATGCCGCAGTGCTGCGCCCACGTGACGACGGGTCGGGCATCTGGGAAGGGTTCGTTGCCGGTGTCGCGGTGGGCGACATCTACAAGTACCGCGTCGCGGGTCATGACGGGCGCGTTGCCGAGAAGGCCGACCCGTTCGCGCTGTATGCGGAGGTGCCGCCCGCGACCGGCTCGCGTGCGTGGCGCAGCAGTCACCGCTGGGCCGACGATGCGTGGATGGCGGCCCGCGCCCGCACGAACGCGCTCGAGGCGCCGTTCAGCATCTACGAGCTGCATCTCGGCTCGTGGCGTCGCGGGCCGGACGGTGCGCTGCCGGGCTACCGCGAGATCGCGCCGCAACTCGCCGCGTACGTCGTCGAGTGCGGCTTCACGCATGTCGAACTGATGCCGCTCTCGGAGCACCCGTTCTACGGCTCGTGGGGCTACCAGACGACCGGCTATTTTGCCGCGACGGCGCGCTACGGCACGCCGGACGACCTGATGTTCCTGATCGACACGCTGCACCAGGCCGGCGTCGGCGTGATCCTCGACTGGGTGCCGTCGCATTTTCCGAGCGATGCGCACGGCCTGGCCGAGTTCGACGGCACCTACCTGTACGAACATGCCGACCCGCGCCAGGGGTTCCACCCGGAATGGCATTCGTGCATCTTCAATTACGGGCGCCACGAAGTGTGCGCGTTCCTGCTGTCGTCCGCGCTGTTCTGGCTCGAACGCTTCCACATCGATGGGCTGCGCGTCGATGCCGTCGCGTCGATGCTGTATCTCGACTACGGTCGCCAGCACGGCGAGTGGGTGCCGAACCGCTATGGCGGCCGGGAGAACCTCGACGCGGTCGCGTTCCTGCGGCGGCTCAACGAGGCGGTGTATCGCGACCACCCGGGCGTGCAGACGATCGCCGAAGAGTCGACCGCGTGGCCGATGGTGTCGCGCCCACTGTATGTCGGCGGCCTGGGCTTCGGCATGAAATGGAACATGGGCTGGATGCACGACTCGCTCGACTATTTCCGCCACGACCCGCTGTTCCGCAAGTTCCACCACGGCCGGATCACGTTCTCGATCTGGTACGCGTTCCACGAGAACTTCGTGCTGCCGCTGTCGCATGACGAAGTCGTCTACGGCAAAGGCTCGCTGATCGGCAAGATGCCCGGCGACGACTGGCAGAAGTTCGCCGGGCTGCGCGCGCTGTTCGGCTACATGTGGGCGCATCCGGGCAAAAAGCTGCTGTTCATGGGCAGCGAGTTCGGCCAGCGGCGCGAATGGACGCACGAGGGCGAACTCGAATGGTGGGTGCTCGACCGGCCGGAACACGCCGGATTGCGGCACTGGGTCGGCGACCTGAACCGGTTGTATCGCGAACTCGCCGCGCTGCACGAGCTCGATTTCGACGAAGCCGGTTTCCAGTGGATCGACAGCGACGACAGCGAAAACAGCGTGCTGTCGTTCCTGCGCAAGTCGCGCCATGGCGCTCCCGTTCTCGTCGTATGCAATTTCACGCCCGTGACGCGACCGAACTACACGCTCGGCGTGCCGCGCGCAGGGTTCTGGCGCGAAGCCCTCAACAGCGACGCGACGCTGTACGGTGGCAGCGGCGCGGGCAACCTCGGCGGCGTCGACACCGTGCCGGTGCCCGCGCACGGCCATTACCAGTCGCTGACCTTGACGCTGCCGCCGCTGGCGGTGCTGTTCCTGATTCCGGAGGTCGACGATGCGCGCCCGGACACCTGACGTAGTCGAAGATGCGCGCGGCGTGCCGGACGAAGGGCGGATTCGCGCGGTCATCGAATCGGTCACGCCGCAGGTCGACGGCGGTCGCTTCGCCGTCAAGCGCGTCGCCGGCGACGAGTTCGACGTCGAAGCCGACTGCTTCGCGGATGGCCACGACGCGGTGCTCGCGATGCTGTGCTGGCGGCGCGACCAGGACGAGCAGTGGCACGCCGTGCCGATGACCGCCATCGGCAACGACCGCTGGCGCGCCCGCATCAGGCTCGGCGAGATCGGGCGCTGCTGGTACACGGTCACGGCGTGGGTCGATGCGTTCGAGTCGTGGCGCCGGGACCTCGTGCGGCGTGTCGAGCTCGACGACATCCGCATGGCAGGGCTGATCGGCGCCGACCTGATCGAGGAGACCGCCGAACGCGCGACGATCGGCGACGACCGCGAGCGGCTCGCGGCGTGGGCGCGGCGCCTGCGCGACGCGAGCCAGGAAGGCGCGGATGCGCAGGCGCTCAAGGCGCTCGGTCTCGATGCGCGCTTCGGCGAGATCGCGGCGCGCCATCCGGATCGCCGCTTCGCCGCCGTCCACCCGATGCTGCCGCTCGACATCGACCGTCCGCTCGCGCGCTTCGGCGCGTGGTACGAGCTTTTCCCGCGCTCGACCGCGCCGGTCGCCGGCGCGCACGGAACGCTGCGCAACTGCGCCGACCGTCTCGCCGATATCGCCATGATGGGCTTCGATGTGCTGTACCTGCCGCCGATCCACCCGGTCGGCCGGGAGCGGCGCAAGGGGCCGAACAACGCGCTCGTCGCCGGGCCGGACGACGTCGGCAGCCCGTGGGCGATCGGCGCCGCGGAAGGGGGACACCTTGCGGTGCACCCGCTGCTCGGCACGGTCGACGATCTGCGCTTTCTGATTGCGCGCGCGCGCGAGCACGGCGTCGAACTCGCGCTCGACATCGCGCTGCAGTGCGCGCCGGATCATCCGTGGGTTGCCGAGCATCCTGAATGGTTTCGCCGCCGGCCCGACGGCAGCGTGCAGTACGCCGAAAACCCGCCGAAGAAATACCAGGACATCTACCCGTTCGACTTCGAGACCGGCGACTGGCAGGCGATGTGGGAAGCGCTCGCCGGCATCTTCCGTCACTGGATCGCAGAGGGCGTGCGGATATTCCGCGTCGACAACCCGCACACCAAGGCTTTTCCGTTCTGGGAATGGGCGATCGCGAGCATCCGCGACGATCATCCGGACGTGATTTTCCTCGCCGAAGCCTTCACGCGGCCGCGCGTCATGCACCGGCTCGCGAAGCTCGGCTTCACGCAGTCGTACACGTACTTCACGTGGCGCAACACGCGCGCCGAGCTCACCGAGTATTTCACCGAGCTCGCGCACGGCCCCGGCGCCGATTACTTCCGCCCGAACGTCTGGCCCAATACGCCCGACATCCTGCCCGAATATCTGCAGCTGGGCGGCCGCCCGGCCTTCGTCGTGCGCCTCGTGCTCGCGGCGACGCTGGCAGCGACCTACGGCATCTACGGCCCGGCGTTCGAGCTGATGGAGCACGTGCCGCGCGAGCCGGGCAGCGAGGAATACCTCAATTCCGAGAAATACCAGCTGCGCGAGTGGGAGCTCGACCGGCCCGACAGCCTCGCCGCGCTGATCGGGCGCGTCAACCGCGTGCGCCGCGACAATCCGGCGCTGCATGAGAACACGTCGCTGAGTTTCCTGCCCATCGACAACGACCAGCTGATCGCGTACTCGAAGACGGCGGAGGCAGGTGACAACATCATCATCGTCGTCGTGAATCTCGATCCGCACAACGTGCATTCGGGCTGGCTCGAACTCGACCTCGACGCGCTCGGCATCGTCCCCGGGACGAGCTTCCAGATGCACGACCTGCTGTCCGGCGCGCGCTACCTGTGGAGCAGTGCGCGCAACTTCGTGCGGCTCGACCCGCAGCGCGTTCCGGCGCACCTTTTCGTGCTGCGCCGCCGCGTGCGCAGCGAACGCGATTTCGACTACTTCCTGTAAAGGCTGTCGACGATGGATCTGTTGCCCGCAATGGCCGCGTCGGACAAGGAAACCGACGACGGGCTCTGGTACAAGGACGCGGTGGTGTACGAGCTGCACGTCAAGGCGTTCTTCGATGCCAACGACGACGGCGTTGGCGACTTCAACGGCCTGACGCGCAAGCTCGACTACATCCGCGACCTCGGCGTCAACACGATCTGGCTGCTGCCGTTCTACCCGTCGCCGCTGAAGGACGACGGCTACGACGTCGCCGACTACCACGGCGTGCTGCCGGCGTACGGCACGCGCGCGGACTTCCGGCAGTTCGTCCGCGAAGCGCACCGGCGCGGCCTGCGCGTCATCACGGAACTGATCGTCAACCACACGTCGGACCAGCACGCGTGGTTCCAGGCCGCGCGCCGCGCGCCGGCGGGGTCGTCGAAGCGCAACTACTACGTGTGGAGCGACGACCCGACGCGATACAGTGGCACGCGCATCATCTTCACCGACACCGAGACGTCGAACTGGGCGTGGGACCCGGTCGCGAAGTCGTACTACTGGCACCGCTTCTTCAGCCACCAGCCGGACCTGAACTTCGAGAACCCGAACGTGCTCAAGGCGGTGCTGCGCACGATGCGCTTCTGGCTCGACATGGGCGTCGACGGCTTCCGCCTCGACGCGATTCCCTACCTGCGCGAGCGCGAAGGCACAAACAACGAGAACCTGCCCGAAACGCACGACGTGATCCGCGAGATCCGCAAATGCATCGACGCGCACTACCGCGGCCGCGTGCTGCTCGCCGAGGCGAACCAGTGGCCCGAGGACGTGCGCGAATATTTCGGCGATGGCGACGAATGCCACATGGCTTACCACTTCCCGCTAATGCCGCGGCTCTTCATGGCGGTCGCGCAGGAAGACCGCTTCCCGGTCGTCGACATCATGCGGCAGACGCCGGACATCCCGGACAACTGCCAGTGGGCGATCTTCCTGCGTAACCACGACGAACTGACGCTCGAGATGGTCACCGACCGCGAGCGCGACTACATGTGGCAGTTCTTTGCCAACGACCCGAGGATGCGCATCAACGTCGGCATCCGCCGGCGGCTGGCACCCTTGCTCGAGAACAGCCGTGACCGCATCGAGCTGATGAGCTTCCTGCTCCTGACGATGCCCGGTTCGCCGATCATCTATTACGGCGACGAACTCGGCATGGGCGACAACGTCTTTCTCGGCGACCGCGACGGCGTGCGCACGCCGATGCAATGGACGCCGGACCGCAACGCCGGGTTCTCCCGCGCGGACCCGCAGCAGCTCTACCTGCCGCCGATCATGGACCCGATCTACGGCTTTCAGGCGATCAACGTCGAAGCGCAGGCGCGCAACCCGCATTCGCTGCTTAACTTCACGCGGCGGCTGATCGCGATGCGCAACGGCTCGCGCGCGTTCGGTCGCGGCACGCTGCGATTCCTCGAGCCGGGCAACCGCAAGGTGCTCGCTTACCTGCGCGAATATCGCGACCAGAGCGTGCTGTGCGTCGCGAACCTCGCGCGCACGCCGCAGGCGGTCGAACTCGACCTCTCGCGCTTCGACGGACGCGTGCCGGTCGAGATCGTCGGCCGCGTGCCGTTCCCGCCAATCGGCAAGCTGCCGTATCTGCTGACGCTCGCCGGCCACGGCTTCTTCGCCTTCGAGCTGTCGGCCGATGCACCGCCGCCGAACTGGCACGAGGAGCGGCTGCCGCAGACCGAGCTGCCGATGCTCGTGCTCACCGAAGGCTGGCGCACGTTCTTCCGCGGCCACCAAGGCGGCAGCGCGGTGCGCCGCGCGATCGCCACCCGCAGCCGCGACCAGCTGCAGAACGAAGTGCTGCTGCCGTACCTGCAGGCGCGGCGGTGGTTCGCCGCGAAAGGCGAGACGGTGACGCGCATCGAAGTCGTCGAGGAGCAGGAATGGGCCGCCGGCGGCGGCAACTGGCTGCTCGCGCTGCTCCAAGTCAGCCTGGCCGGCGGATCGTCGCACCTGTACTTCCTGCCGCTCGGCATCGCGTGGGAAACGGCCGGTGACAACCCGGTCGATCGCTTCGGCGCAGCGGCGCTCGCCCGCGTTCGCGAGAAGGCGCGCATCGGTATCCTCTACGACGCGTTCATCGACCCGGTGTACTGCCGCGCGCTCGGCCAGAGCGTCGGCGGGGGTGGGCCGCAGCCGCTGGGCCGCGGCAGCCTGCGCTTCACCGCGAGCGAGCACTATGCGCGGCTCGCCGAGGCGCTCGACGACGAGGTCCGCCAGCCGCTGCAGGAGCAGACGAACACCGGTGTGTTCTTTGGTTCGCGGCTCTACCTGAAGGCTTATCGGCGCCTGCAGTTCGGCACCAATCCGGAAATCGAAGTCGGCTATTTCCTCGGTAGCGCAGCGGAATTTTCACGCGTCGCGGCGGTCGCCGGGTCGGTCGAATACATCGCGCCGGACGGCCAGGTCGCGGCGTTGGCGATGCTGCAGGAATTCGTCGACAACCAGGGCAACGCATGGGATTACACGCTGAATCATCTGGACCGGCTCTTTTCTCCCGACACTTGGCCCGCAGCGGCGGCCGACGTAGCCGAGGCCGAGGGGTTGGACCGCGTCTACCTGCTGCTCGCGCAGACGCTCGGGCGGCGCATCGGCGAGATGCATGCCGCGTTCGCCCACGGCACTGATCCGGCGTTTGCTCCGGAGCCGCTCGGCGACGCGGAAGTCGAAGCGTGGCGCGCCCAGGTGATCGAGGACGTCGAGCGCACCTTGGGCCTTCTTGAAGCGGCGTTGCCGCGTCTGGACGAGCGCGTGCGCGACGAGGCGAAAGAGGTGCTGGCGGCGCACCGCCACCCGCTGGTCGCGAAGCTCGTCGGGCTCGACCTGGCTTCACCCGGCCTCGTCAAAACGCGGCTGCACGGCGACCTGCATCTCGCGCAGGTGCTGTTCGCGCAGAATGATTTCGTCATCGTCGATTTCGAGGGCGAGCCGGCCCGGCCGATCGACGAGCGGCGGTGCAAGCATTCGCCGCTGCGGGACATCGCCGGCATGCTGCGTTCGTTCGACTACGCGGTACGCACGGTCGGATACCACCACCTTCAGGCGCGCCCCGAGCACGCCGACGCGCTGGCGCACGCGCTGTTCGAATGGAAGGAGGGGGTGGTCCGAAGCTTCATGCAGGCGTACGGCGAGGTCGTTGCGCCGCTGCCTTCCGTTCCGCCGGACGCCGCCGTCGCTGCGGATTTCGTGACGCTGTTCGTCATCGAGAAGCTGCTCTACGAACTGCGCTACGAACTCGACAATCGCCCGGAATGGGTTCGCATTCCGCTCTCGGCGCTCGCGGAAATCGCGGCGTCGCCGCAGGGAAGCTGACCCTGCCCGCGAATGGAACGATTTCCGGCCGGCGCGGCTGCTATTAACTCGGCGAACAAACACCGTTCGGGCCGAGCCCTTCGGCCTCGCTCAGGACAGGCCTGTCGAAGCCTTGGCAGCGCCCTTCGACAAGCTCAGGGCGAACGGTTGTAACGCGTGTCGGTGTGCCCGTAGTCCTACATCGGCGCAAAGCGTCCTTCGACAAGCTCAGGGCGAACGGCTGTAACACGTGTCGGTCCGCGCGCAGTCCTACCTCGGCGCAAAGCGCCCTTCAAGCTCAGGGCGAACGGTTGTAACGGTTGTATTGGATTGCCGCGTTAATAGAAGCGATGGCTGACGGTGAGCTGGAACACCTCGATGCCGTGATTCGGCTGCTTCAGCCCGGCATTCGAATAATGGCTCAGCCGCACGCCGACTGACGTCTCGCCTTCGCCCCTGGCCCTGCCTCCCCATGCGATGCCGGCGCCGATCAGTTCGCCGAACTGGAAGCGCGTGGACAGGTTCCTGCGTCCGACTTTTTTTTCCGAGAACAGGTTCACGCCGAGGCCCGCCTCGAGATACGGGTACGCGCCGGTACGAATCGGAGAGATGCGGAACGTCGCGAAAGCGCCTGCCTGAACCGCTTTGTCCGAATGGCTGCGGAGGAGGTTCAACTGCACTTCCGGGTGGCCGGCGATGCGCCAGTTCTTCCATTCGGTGTGATACCAGACCGGCAGCAGCCACTGCACTCCGACACTATCGACCGAGTCGTAGCTTCCGGCCTGCAACGCGACGCCCTGTGCCGCCGGGCACGCAGTCGCGGCAGCGAACAACGCCAGCGCGAACGACATGCCCGCCAGGCCGGGTGGTTGCCTGTTCCGCGTGAAGCGCCAAGGTCTGCCTCTTGTTGCCGGACAACTGCGCGCCGCCGTTGCCCGGAACCGGAAACCTGCCGGAGTGACGCGGCGCACGGCGCCGGGGATGCGGAGTGGCGAAATCGTCTGCACGATGACTCTCCTGTCCATTGTTGTTGTTCGTGTCGCGCAACACGGCGGCGGATACGATTCACCTTAGCAACCTCCTTGCCTGCCTGCCGGGAGAGTTGTTTCACTTGTCGACGTTGGCGCACTGCAGCGCAAGCGACGCATATTTCTTACTCGCGCTTGTAATTCCTACAGCAGGCGTGGAGAAAATTCCCACGACCGTCGCAGCGGCGACGGCACGCGAAAGAGATGGACGTGGTCTTTATTCCCACGTCAATAGGCCCCCACGCGCTCAGCGTCCCGGCCGATACCATAGGCACAGGATTTGCACCATTCTTCGCGATGAGGCGCGAGCCTGCCCGGCCCGAGCCCCCCGAAGTGTTATCGCCCGGAGGAAATTGCCGTGGACCTGCTGGAAAACAAAGGGGTGCCGATCGACAAGCAGTCTTTGACGTGGAAGGACATGGCGGGAAAGCCGATCAGCAAGCTCGACGACGAGGCTTTCACCCGCGTACGCATTCTCCTCATGAACGCGCTGGAGCTCGACGCGGTGCGGCTGTCCCACATAGGGATGCGGATGAACAGCGAACTGCGACAGTCGCTCGCCGAGATCCGCCGCATCGAGCAGCACCAGGCAACGGCAGTGAACTGGTTGTTGTCGGCCGATCATTCGTCCCTGGAGACGACGATCGCGTACGAACAGGTCGCCGTCGAAGTGACCGCGGCGGTCGCCCAGCGCGAACCGGACCCGTATCTCGCGCAGGTCTATCGCTTCGGACTGCTCGAGGATTTCGACCATCTCTATCGTTACTCGGCGCTGCTCGACCGGCTCGAAGGCAAGGATGCGAACAACATCCTGCAGGGGCACACCGACATCGCCCCGGGCCGTCCGACTGTCGACGGACACCGGGCGCCGCTCGATGACCTGCGGCTGCCACACGGGCGTGACGCCACGCTCCTGACGAAGCTGCATGCGACGCTGATCACCGCCGCCGAATACCAGACGCACGACTACTACATGACGATCGGCCCGATGTTCGCCGACCCGGTCGCACGGCAGCTGTACGCGGAGATCGCGTCGATCGAGGAGCAGCACGTGACGCAGTACGGCTCGCTGCTGGACCCGCGGCAAAGCTTCCTGGAGCTGTGGCTGCTCCACGAGGCGACCGAAGTCTACGGCTACTACAGCTGCGCCCAGTCCGAGAGCAATCCGCGCATCCGCGAAATGTGGGAGCGTTTCTGCGACTACGAACTGGGCCACCTGCATCACGTGTGCGGCCTGTTCAGACAGTACGAGAAGCGCGATCCGGCCGAAGTGCTGGCGCGAACGCTGCCGGCGCCGCTCGAGTTCACGAGCCAGCGCGACTTCGTCCGCGACGTGCTTGCAGCGGAAGTCGACCTGCGTGCGAACGGTGTGGATTTCGTCAAGCTCGCCCGCGAGAGCCCCCTATCCCGCGAATATCGTCGCAGGATCAACGCCGACGGGTCGCCCTCGACGCAGGTGGCGACGGCTTATCACTGGACGTCGGGCACTGAACTCAACCGGTCGCTGAAAGCAGCATGAACTCGACACGCGACATCCACCCGCTGCTGCGGTGGCTATTCGACGAACCTGAGTGTGGGGAAGGAAGGATCATGGATGACGGCACCGAACCCGGTTTCAATCGCACCGGTGCACAGTCTTCACCGTTGTCGGTCCACAGCATGCAGCTGTATGCAGACGAACGGGTGCCGCAAGAGGTGAGCGCGCCCGACGAGATGCCCGACGGCAAGGAGATCGCCGCCGTGCGTTGCGACTACGCGGTCGAGGCCGAACGCATCGGCTCGGTGCCGATGCCGGGCGTGCTGACCAGCGCATTCACTGCCGTGGTGTCGAAGCTCGGGGCGAGAAAGCCCGAAGTGCTGGTAGACAAGCTCGGCGAGCGGCTCGCCTTCGAACGCATCGGCGTGCGCCTCTACCAGGCGCTGATCGACAAGGCGGCGGCACTCGCGACGCAACAGCGGATGCCGTTCTCGATCGACGATCTGCAGCGCCTGCGCGATGACGAACTCGCGCACATGCACGTGCTCGCTTCCGCGCTCGATTCGCTCGGCGCCGACTCGACCGCCCAGACGCCCGCGGCGGCGGTTTCGGCGCTCGCGATCAGCGGCCTGATGCAGGTTCTCACCGACCCGCGCACAACGCTCGTCCACTGCCTTGAAGCGATGCTGATCGCCGAGCTTGCCGATGATGCGAGCTGGGAGCTGCTGATCAGCCTGACTGCGGAAGCTGACCAGGACCAGTTCTTGCCCCAGTTCCACAGTGCGCGCGACAACGAAAAGGCCCACGTGCGCCAGATCCGCGGCTGGCTGCAGACGGTCGTCCTCGGCGAAGCGCGCTGACCACCCGATGAATCGCAAGCCGCGGGCCGCGACGCGGCGCGATTGGCACGCGGAGACTTGCAATGAGCCAGACCACCGTTGAGCAGATTCCAGCACAGCACCAGGACACGCAGCCGGGGCACGAGGAGCCGATGGTGCCGCGCCCCGAAGACGAAATGAAGCATTACCGCGGCTCGGGCAAGCTCGCCGGCAAGGCCGCGATCGTCACCGGCGGCGACAGCGGCATCGGGCGCGCAGTGTCGATCGGTTTCGCGAAGGAAGGCGCGGACGTCGCGGTCGTGTACCTGTGCGAACACGAGGACGCCGAACACACGCAGCGGCAGATCGAGGCGCAGGGGGCGAAGTGCCTGCTGCTGGCCGGGGACATCGGCGACGAGGCGTTCTGCGCGGATGTCGTCGAAAAGGTGATCGCGAAGTTCGGCCGCCTCGACATCCTGGTCAACAACGCCGCCGAACAGCACCCCCAGGAGGACTTGGCCGCGATCTCCCGGGAGCAGCTCGAACGCACTTTCCGCACCAACCTGTTCTCGATGTTCGACCTGACCCGCCACGCGCTCGCCCACATGAAAGAGGACGCCTGCATCGTCAATTCGACGTCGGTGACGGCGTACCGCGGCAGCTCGCACCTGATCGACTATTCGGCGTCGAAAGGCGCGATCGTGTCGTTCACGCGCTCGCTGGCGCAGTCGCTCGCGAAGCGCCGCATACGCGTCAATGCCGTGGCTCCCGGCCCGATCTGGACGCCGCTGATCCCGGCGAGCTTCGAGGCTGAAAAAGTCGAGCATTTCGGCGAAAAGCAGCCTTTGGGCGGCCCTGGCCAGCCCGATGCGGTCGCGCCGAGCTACATCTTCCTCGCGAGCAGCGATTCGAGCTACATGACCGGGCAGGTGCTGCATCCGAACGGCGGCGAGATCGTCAACGGCTGAGGAGCAGCCGGGAACGCGGCACGCCGGTACGCCGATTGCAACAGCCCGCGTCACCCGCGCCCGTGCCCCATCTTTGCCACAGGAGATTTTCCGATGTCCCAACAAACCGCGCTATCGCCTGAAATGCTGGCCTGCATCGAACTGTGCCGACGCTGCCAGATGGTCTGTCTTGGCATGGCGACCGGCCACTGTCTCGAAAAAGGCGGCCGCCATGTCGAGCCGGAACATCTGCGCACGCTGATCGTCTGCGCGGAGATCTGTCAGGCGGCGGCGAACGTGATGGCGACCAACTCGACGCTGCATCGCCAAGTGTGCGGGGTGTGTGCCGACATTTGCGACGCTTGCATCAGCAGCTGTCGCGACCTGGACGAGATGGAGGAATGCATTTTCGCCTGTGAGCGGTGCAAGAACAGTTGCGAAGCAATGACTTCGGTGTGAGGCAGGGTTGGCGCCGTAAGTAGGAGTTACAGCGCGGCGTAAGAATTGCGCTTCCGGAGTGTCATCTGACCGCCCGTTTTGGGGAGTTTCGCCCGCCCCGACAGGGTTTTGGCAGGCGGTACGGATGTTGCTGATGGAATCGCGCGTCCGCTTGCGGACGGGCATTTCACCCTCACGAACGGAAGGACAGACCATGGAAATCAGATCGGAAACCAGAAGCGTGGATCCTGCACGCGTGAGCAGCGTAACCATCGAGCCGGAAGGCACTCCGCTGTACAGCATCCGTTGGAGTGCAGTGATCGCCGGTTTCGCGGTCGGCCTGGGCGTACATGTGCTGTTGGTGCTGATCGGCCTCGCCGCGGGGCTTGCCGTGGTCGGCGCCGGGGAGCGACCGGAGGGAGAGAGCATCTCGATCGCCGCCGCGACGTGGAACACGGTCAGCATGCTGATCGCGGCATTCGTCGGCGGGTACGTGGCTTCCCGCTCGTCCGGCCTGCGGCGCACTTCCGACGGCATGTTGCACGGCGTGGTTTCATGGGGAGCGACGATGCTGTTCTTCGCCATCCTCACCGGCTCGGTTACCGGCAACGCGCTCGGCGGGATGTTCGGCATGGCGGCGAACACCGCGACGACGGCGGCAGCCTCGGCAGCCGGTACGCCGGGCGAGTCCGCAGTAGGCGAGCTGCTGTCGAGTCTCGAACGCGGTGATCGTGCGGCCACCGTCGATTTGCTGCAGAACCGCTTCGGCATGAGTCCGGATCAGGCCAATCGTGCCGCCGAGCAGGCTTTGGCGCTGACCGGCCGTTCGCCGTCCGGCGCCGACGCGCAGGCCGGCGGCGAGCGCATCGACGTGGCCCGCACTGCGTCGGCGGCAAGTGCGTGGCTGAGCGCCGCGATCCTGCTGTCGCTGCTGGCCGGCGCCGGTGGCGGCCTCCTCGGTGCGCGCGGTGCGCGGCGTCTGATCGTGCCGGAGCGTCATGAACGCCATGTCGTGTCGACCCCGCGTCGTCATGTGCCGACCGCGGGCTGAGTGCGTTTCTCCAGCTCCAGCGCCTCGGCGAGTGAGCTGGCGATCGCTGCCCGCAGCGCGCGCCACTCGGCGCGCCCGGGCGCGACATGCCGCTGATTGACTTCGAGCTCGATGCCGACGTAGTCGGGGGCAGCGTGGCGGCGCCGCAGCCACGCACATAATCCGTCGGATTTTCCGGTGTAAGGGTAGTTGCGCCGTACTTTCAGGTGCGGCGCATGCGCCTGAAGCGCAGCGATCCAGCGCGCGCTCAGCGCCACTTCACCCGAACGTCCCGGATCGTAGAGGATGCCGACGTCGGCGTTGCGCACGACGCCGTCGAGCGCGGGCGTGAAGCTGTGGCTCGAGACATGGACGACCCGCCGTCCGCGGTCGATCGAGCCGGCGACGAGTTCTTCGACTTGACGCCGGTACGGCAGGTAGTGGCGGGCGCGGATGTCCGCGCGGAGGGCGGGCGGCGACGCGGGAATCCATTCGGAGTGGAGCTTGGGATGGCTCGGACTGCGATTCAGGTCGACGAGCAGGCGCGTGGTGGTCGCCGCGACGAGTGGTGCCCCCAGCGTCCGCGCGAGCTGGCGTGCGATCGTGAGCGCGCCCGGATCATAGCCGCGGTGGCTGGTGAGCGCGGCCTGCGCTGCCGCAAACAGCTCGCGGTAACGCGCCGGCACGCGGTTGCCGCCGTGCTCGCACGAAACGACGAAAGCGACCCGACCGTCGCTCCCGGCCGCCTCCGCTGCCGCGGACGCTACGCGGTCCCCTCGAACTGGCGATTGTCGCGCAGGCATTCGCCCAGCTCCCGATAGACTTCGCGCATCTGCAGCCGGCCGGCGTCTTCGCCGAGCGCGGCGACGATGCGGCGCGCGAGCGGGCCGCGCTCGAGGATCAGTTGCAGCGGGGCGTGCCAGCCCGGCGCAAGCCGGTCTTCGGCGACCAGCAGGTCGATGACGCGCGCCCACAGCTCGTGCGCCCGGCACGGGCCGCAGTCGAGCCCGAGTTGCGCGAGATAGCTCGCGTCGTCGATCGCGGTCTGGTCCGCGTCGCGCAGGCACGCGCGAAAAGTTGCCACCAGCGCCGCGGTGCGCATCGTCGCGTCGGCGTCGGGAACGGTGCGGTATGAATCATAGAGGCGCCGCACCAGCGCCGCGGTCAGGGCGGCGATCGCCAGGTCGGCCTGCGGGCATTCCTGCACGTCGAGGACGCGGATCTCGATCGCGTTGCGCTCGAAGCGCGGAATCGCCGCGCGCACGTTCAGCCATTCGTGCTGCAGCACGCCGCCGTCGCCGTATTCGGCCGCCTCGCGGTACATCGGCGCGAGGATCTGCGCGCGGTATTCGGCCGGGGAAGCGCTCGGGCGCGGAATGCACTCGCCGATCGACGAGGGCAGCTGGCGCTGGTGGTCGCGATACACTTCGAGGCGGTAATCCATGAATCCCGTCACACGTCCGTCGGCGAACGGCGAGCTCGCGGCGAGCGCCGGCAGGATTGGCAGCACCAGGCGGATCGCGGCGTGCAGGCGCGCGAACTGTTCGTCGTCGCCGAACGGCAGGTTCAGGTGCACGCTCTGCAGGTTGCCCCAGCCGTGGCGGCGGCAGTCGAAAATGCGGTCGTAGGTGCTGTAGATCGCGCAGTTCTCGTGCGTCCACAGCCGGGTTTCGGTGTGCGGGTCCATCCACGGATGCATCCCGCCGGGCAGGAGCTGCGCGCCGTGCCGCCCGAGCAGCGTGTTGATTGCAGCGATCTCGGCATGGAAAGCTTCGGGCAGCGCGTCGAGCGTCGCGGACGGGACGCGATTCTTGACTTCCAGCACATGCAGCGCGAGCTCGTTCGACCATCCCATGTCGCCCCGCACGACGTCGGCGGCGGGATGTCCGGCACCGAGGCACAGCAATTCGTCCGCGATCGGGCGGACGTCGAGCCCGTCGCGGTCGACGATCATGTATTCGATCTCGACGCCGTAGCCGCCGAACGCGTCCAGCACCGGAGCGCGGCTTGCGCAGCTCTGCCCACCGTGCGGACTGGTGCGGGCGGGGGTCGGGTGTTCCGGACTCATGTCGGATTTCCTCCACTGCGGTCCTGTTCCAGGCGGCGCAGGAACACGCCCATCACTTCGCGATAGAGCGCGTCCTTCAGCACCCCGTCCTCGTTGCCGGCGTCGACGTTCGGGTTGTCGTTGATCTCGATGATGCAGCAGCGATTGCCGCTCTGCTTGATGTCGACGCCGTAGAAGCCGTCGCCGATCAGGTTCGCCGCCTGCAGCGCGATCGTCACGACATCCTCTGGTGCCTCGCCGATCGCGAGCGCCTCGGTCGGGCCTTCGTTGCGGCCGGTTTCGCCGTTGTGATCGATGATCTGCCAGTGGCCATGCGCCATGTAATATTTACAGACGAAGATCACCCGTCCGTCAAGAATGCCCACGCGCCAGTCGAATTCGGTCGGCAGCCACTCCTGCGCGACGATCAGGTCAGACATCTCGAGCAGTTCGGCGACTTTCGCGCGCAGTTCTCTTTCATCGCTGACCTTGTCGACGCCGACCGAGAACGAACTGTCCGGCTGCTTGAGCACGCACGGCAGCGCGAGCAGCGGGACGATCTGGTCGATGTTGTCGCGGTGGATCAGCAGTGTGCGCGGCGCCGGCAGGTTGTGGTGGGCGAGCAACTCGGCCAGGTACACCTTGTTGTTGCACTTGAGGATCGAGTCGGGGTCGTCGATGACGACGAGTCCCTCGGCTTTCGCGCGCCGTGCGAACCGGTAGGTGTAGTGGTGGACGAAAGTCGTGTCGCGGATGAACAGCGCGTCGAACTCCGGCAGACGGCCGAAATCACCGGGCAGGATGAACTCGGGCTGCATGCCGAGCGCGGTCGCGGCCGCGGCGAACTTGCGCAGCGCCGCAGCGTTGGACGGCTGGTTGGCTTCTTCGGGATTGTGCAGGATCGCGATGCGAAAGCGCCGCGTGGCGCTCTGCGGGCCGGTGCTGCGCCGCGCGAAATGCCTGGCCGCGGCGTCGAACGCGAACTGCCGATGCTCCGGCGGAATGTCGTTGATGCCGATGAGGTCGATCGAGCGCGTCTGCCAGTGGCCCTTGACGCGCTCGAAGTGCGCGCGCAGCAGCGGCACCTGCAGCAGCTTGAAGAGCTGCCCCGCGAGCACGTTGTAGCGCTGCGCGACGTTCAGTCCGAAATACACGCTCAGCTCGAACTGCGCCGACTTCAGCGGCGCGAGCGTCTGCTCGACGAGCTGAGCGAGCTCGCTCGTCAGCACCTGCACGAGGTTCTGCGACTGCAGGTCCTCGATCGTGCCGGCGGGCGGCCACGGGCTATGTCCGCGCGCTTCGGCGAGCAGCGAAACGTAGTAGCCGAGCTTCTGGTATTGGAACGACTGACACAGGTTGAACACGCGGGCCGAGCGGTCTTCGCCGTAGGCCGGGTCGGTCAGGTAACTGCGGGCGGGAACAACGGGCGGGCCGCTCTCGCCCAGCGGCCAGTCGTCGGGGTCTTCGACGACGATCAGCGAATTCACGGCAGCTCCGGGTTGGCAGACGTGGGCTTTCGCGGCGAGATCACCAGCAGGTTCGCGTCGTGGGTGACGATGCCGAGGAGTATCGACGCGATCACGCGGTCCATCCGGATCCAGTATTCGCGCATGCCGCCATACGGGTGCGGCCCGTACGGGTCGGCCACGAGGAGGCGTCGCGCCGGCCGGTCGTAGCCCGCGATGATGACGAAATGCCCGGACGGCGTGCCGCGTACGTCGTCCGGGATGTCGTTGGGACCGAACTCGCGCGCCGTGCGGTACAGGAACGTCGAGCTGAGCCCGGTGATGATCGGATGGCGGCGGCGCAGCAGCCCGCGCAGCATCGGCGGCGAAAGGTCGGTGAACCGCAACCGGCCGCCGAGCCGCAGGAAATCGAGGTATCCCTCGGTCGCGTGCAGCAGGCGCGGGTTGTCCTTGACTTCGCGCTGCGCCTGCAGCCGCTCGGCGATATCCAGCTTGTTGCGGAACCACGTTGGGTCGAACACCGTGAGGTTGTACGTGTAGATCGTCGCTTCGAAGCCGTTCGCGAGCGCGTCGCACGCGAGGAACACCGCGTAAGTGCCGCCATGGATCAGCGCGCGCGTGCGCCGGATCACCGCATCGAGCGAGATGTCCTCGCCCCAGTACCGATACACCGCGTGCAGGCAGGTCGGCCCGCACGTGGTCTCGGTGGGCTGGGGCAGGAGATCGACGTTCAGTCGCAGCGACGCCGGCAGCACGGATGGCGATCCTCGGGGGTCAATAGCCCGATCGCGGCGGCACGGTCGTGCCGGTGATCTCTTCGACCTCGCCCGGCTCGACGGCGGCCGACGAGCGGCGCATCGTCGTGCTCGGCCCCCGGTAGGGGATCGGCAGGCGTCGTGCCAAGGCGGCGCGCGTGCGTGCGGGATCGAGGAAATACAGGGCGCTGGCGCCCAGGGCAAGCGTGCCGATCGCGATCAGGGCTGATTTCATGATGAGTTCCAGAGGGGAGGGAAGGTATCGTCGGCAGGGGCAAACGCCATGCCTGCCCGCACTGGCCTCCTGGAGCTGCCGGAGTTCCGGGCCCCGTTTTTGCATCAATGCAGGGACGCAGGCAGTGCCTGCTTCCTGATTGAGGAGGTGAATCATGCAAGTCAGCGAGGCAATGACGATGGACGTCCGAATGCTCGATCCCGAGCAGACCATCGAGGACGCAGCACGCATGATGGCGGAGTGGAACGTCGGATCGCTGCCGGTCAACGACGGCGAAAAGCTCATCGGCATGGTGACCGACCGCGACATCACGGTCCGCGCAGTCGCAACCGGGAAGAGTCCCGACACCCGCGTTCGTGACGTCATGACGAAGGAAGTCAAATACTGCTTCGAGGACGAGGATATCGCTCACGTTGCCCGCAACATGGGGGACGAGCAGATCCATCGGCTGGTCGTGCTCGATCGCAACAAGCGGCTCGTCGGGATCGTTGCGCTTGCCGACATCGCGAACACCGAAGGCGTGCAGCCTGCGGGCGAAGCGGTATGCGGCATTTCGGAACCGAGTGGTTCAACTCACTGAACGCTCCGCTCCCGATGGGGCGGGCACGAACGAAATCGTGCCCGCGCGACAAAAACCGGACCTCGCAGGGTCCGGTTTTTGTTTGTATCCGACACGACTCTGGCTCTATAACATTCCGAGCAGCACGAGCACCAGAAGTACGACCAGGATCAACCCCAGCAGTCCGCTCGGACCGTAGCCCCAGGAACTGCTGTAGCCCCAGGTAGGGAGCGCGCCGATCACCAGCAACACCAGCAGGATGAGGAGTATCGTCGATAAGGCCATGATCGTCGTCCTTTGAAGGCAGGCGGCTCGCGCCGCGGTAACGACGACAGGCAGCTTCCGTGCCCGGCTCGCGCCCAGCGCTGCTGCAGGCTCCCGTCCCCGGGATGCGTCGGCGCATGTAAGCCTTACAACGCCGATGGCGATCATGCACTTCTCCCGGATGTCATTTACGCCGTGATGCTGCCGCACTCCGGGCATGCGGTTTGCCTCCTCCCTGTCGTCAGCGGGAAATTCCCCCTGCCTGTGAATGGAGGTGTCCTATGTTGTATTACGCAGCGATATTCCTCGTGATCGCGATCGTTGCCGCCCTGTTCGGGTTTGGCGGAATCGCGAGTGGTGCAGTTGGCATTGCGAAGATCCTTTTCTACATCTTCCTCGTGATCGCAGTCATCTCCCTGATCCTCGGGATCATGCAGAAATAGAACGCGCCTGCGCTCGCCGCAGCGTCGTTGCGGTGGGGTACGCAGAGCGCGGACATCGAAAGGAGGTCTGCTCATGAAATGTCGATTCTCGATTCTCGTTGCCTGCGTGAGCATTGCGGCCCTAGCAGGGTGCAACGATCGTCCGGACGAGCCGGACACGACGACCCGGTCCGTGCCGGGCACCAGCGCGGACACGACGGAAAGAGTGGAGACGGACGCCAACCGCGCCGGTCAGGCCGTCGACGATGCCGTCCTTACCACGAAGGTCAAGACAGCGCTGCTCGCCGAAGAGGGCCTCGACGCCGGGTCGATCAGTGTCAGCTCGGAAAAAGGCGTCGTGACGCTGAGCGGCAACATTCCTGCTGACCAGATCACGCGCGCCGACGCGGTTGCCCGCAAGGTCGAAGGCGTGCAGGAAGTGGTCAATGCGCTGGCGGCGCCGCCGTCGTCCTGATCTCGATATCGGCTCCTGTCCTGTGCAAGTGCGAAAGGACGGCGGCCGGCACCAGTTGTTCTTGCCGGGCGTCTCGGCGAGGCAAACGCGGCGTCGTTCGGCGCCGGGTAAGCGTGAAAGGCGTCGCGTTCCATGCGATGCCGGTGATTTCCCAGAACGGAGGACCACAGAAAATGACAAGCAGAAGAACAATGCTGACTGCCGCTCTCGCGGCGCTTGCCCTGCCCGTCGTCAGTGCGTGCGCGGGCGACCGGTCGCGCACGTCGACTGGCGAATACATTGACGATGCGACGATCACGACGCGTGTGAAAGCTGCGCTGATCGATGATCCACAGGTCAAGGCGCGCGAGGTGAACGTCGAGACCTCCCGGGGAGTGGTTCAGCTGAGCGGCTTCGTCGCGCAGCCCGGAGACGCGGATCGTGCGGTCGAGATCGCGCGCAAAGTCCCCGGCGTCAAGTCCGTCAGGAATGACATCAGGGTCAAACCGGCGTCCTGAGCGCCGCTTCGCAGACGCTTCCTTTGACCGTGGGCGCGAATTCTTCGGCGGCACGTTGTGGCCGCTGTTCGTTCCATTCGTGCTCGCGGCCTGCGCCACGGGCTCTGCCGTCGACACGGCAGCCCTGCCGACGGGCGCTTCACCGACCTCGGTCGGAGTTCGCGTCCAGCACGCGGACGGGGCGGTGCGCACGCATTCCTCGCCCAAGGTTGCACAACAGCTCGAAGCCGATGGGGTCGGCAAGGAGTTGCTCGTACATCATCTCGCGCATGTCGAGGACGTCCTTGCAGCGCCGCTGGTCCTCGGCAACGATGCGCATCTGCTCGTCGACGGCCCGGCGACGTATCGGGCGATGTTCGGGGCGATCGACAAAGCGCGGCACTACGTCCATCTCGAGACCTACATCCTCGAGTCGGGGGAGCAGGGCGGTCGCCTCGCGCGCCTGCTAGCGGCGAAGCGGCAGCAGGGTGTCGAAGTTCGCGTCCTGTACGACAGTGTCGGCTCGCTCCACACGCCTCCCCGTTATTTCGAAGACCTCGCCGCAGCCGGCATCGCAGTGTGCGAATTCAATCCGGTCAATCCGCTGAAACTCGCCGGCGATCCGCGGCTGAGCCTCAACAACCGCGATCACCGCAAGCTGTTGGTCATCGACGGGCAAATTGCCTTTACCGGCGGCATCAATATCAGCGGCGTGTACCGCGCCGGCTCGTTCGGCAGCAAGCGCCGCGTGCCGACCCGCGACGAGGGATGGCGCGACACGCACGTGATGGTGCGAGGGGCGGTCGTGACGCAGTTCGAAGAGCTCTTCAACGACGCATGGCGCGAGCAGCGCTGCCCGGCTCCGGCAGTGCGCCAAGCCACTCGCGTCGAGCCCGCCGGCAGCATGGCAATGCGACTGGTCGCCAGCGACCCGGTGTCGGAACGCAGCGAGCTGTACGTCGCGCTGATGTCGGCGCTCGAACACGCCCGCAAGCGGGCGTGGCTGACCTACGGATATTTCGTGCCGGACGAACGCACTTTGCAGTCGCTGCACGACGCGGCGCAGCGGGGGGTCGACGTGCGGCTCGTGTTGCCCGGTTTCAGCGACTTCTGGGCGCCGTTCCACGCCGGTCGTTCGCATTACCAAAGCTTGCTGAGCGCCGGGGTGCGCATCTTCGAACGGCGTGACGCGCTGCTGCATGCGAAGACTGCGGTCATCGACGGGGTGTGGTCGAGCGTCGGCTCGACGAATCTCGACTGGCGCAGCTTCGTGCATAACTTCGAAGCTGACGTACTGGTGCTCGATGGCGCGTTCGCCGAAGAAATGGAACAGCTCTTCGGCCTCGACCAGTCGGCCTCGCACGAAGTGACGCTCCCGCAGTGGAACGATCGCGGCGTGCGTGCCCGGCTGCTCGAATGGCTCGCGCGGCGCTGGGAGTATCTCCTCTAGCCGGCTTCCTTTAGCTGTAACCAGCTTCCTTTAGCCGGACCGAATCTCCCGTGACCGCGCCCCCGGCAAGACGTTCAGCTCCCGGGAGGGCCCGTTTCATGCGGCGGCAGCGGGACCGGCGTCGGCTCCTGCGCCCCGGCGGACGATTCCGGGTCCTCCTCGACGTACAGCATGCGCACCAGCACCAGCCCGATCGCTGTCAGCGGTGTCGCGAACACCACCCCCAGCGCGCCGAGCAATGCCCCGAGGAGCACTTGTGCGCTGATCGTCAGCGCCGGCGGCAAATGCACGCTGTACTGGTCGATCAGCGGCGTGACGATGTAGTTTTCGGCGCCCTGCACGGCGAGGAAGAGCAGCAGCACGTAGAGCGCGTCGTTCGGGCCGGTCGCGAGCGCGACGAGCAGCGCCGGCACCGCCGCAAGGAGCGGGCCGATATAGGGAACGAAATCGAGCATGAAGGCGATCAGCCCGAGGGCGAGCGCGAGCTGGATGTCGAGCAGCCACAGGCCGACAGTGACGCTCAGGCCGACGACCGCCATGCGGGTGAAGGTGCCGATCAGCCACCAGCGCATCGTCGTCGTCACCGAGTCGAGCACTTCACGCGCGCGCGAGCGGGCGTGGGCGGGGACCAGCAGCAGCAGGCCGTGGCGGTACACTGCCGGTGTCGCGGCGCCGTAGAGGCCGATGAACACGGCGATCAGAAAGCCCGCGATGGCTCCGACCGTCATCGAAAAGGCGTCGCCCAGGCGGGTCAACCACGTGCCGTCCTCGGGGAGCATCGCGCTCAGATTGCGCTCCGAAAAGAGGATCCGCCCCCACTCGTAGCGGTAGACGCCGTTCAGCAATTTCTCCCATGCCAAGTGCAGGCTGGGCCCGAGCTGATCGAGCTGGGTTGCCATCTCGTTGCCCAGCAGAGCTCCGCCGATGACGAGCACTGCGGCGAGCGTCGCGAGCACGATACCGAATGACACTTTTCCGGACAGGCCGGTGACGGCACTCACGCCGTCGCTGAGCCCGCGCAGGAACACGCCGACAAGGATGCCGGCGAACACCAGCAGCAGCACGTCGGCGATGGTCCACACCAGCAGGCCGAAAACGACGAGCAGCAGAACCATCGAGACGATGACGATCGAGCGGTCGGCACGCCGGGCGTCGGCGTCGCGCGTCGGGCGCGGCGGCGTCGGCAGTCCGGCTTCGGTCGGCCGGGCGGCTGCGCGTGCGAGGCGGCGCGCTGGCGGAGTGTGCCCGGGTTTCAAGCGACGGCCTCGTCAGGCGCGAATCTTCGTCGGAGTTCTCCAGTCGAGCCCCGACGGCACCCCTCCGTGCGACACGGAAAGAGGACTCAACGCGGGAGCGACCGGCGCTCGCTCGCCCGCCGTGCCCGCGTCGTCCTCCGGCATGCCGACGACCTTGGCCTTGAACTCGCGCCTGCTGTCCGGAGGGCGGACGGTGAGCGTGTGTCGGTCGCTGTCAGTATTTCCGACAAACATGTCCGCACTGATGATGAGCCCTGCCACCAACCCGGTCGGCAACTCAGGTAAGGCCACGTCGTTGCGGCGATCGTGCGGCGAAGGCAATTCGTCGCCCGAGCCGGAAATCATCGCTGCGCGCTGCGGTTTTGCCGTGCTCATCCAGACCTGCTGCGGCCCCTGCGCCGATGGCGAAGGGAGTGTCCGGTGGATCGTTTCGCCCGCGAGCCCCACGCCGATGACAAGACCGGCCCCGGCAAATGTCGTTATGATTTCCCCTAGCATGACGTCGTCTCCGCTGGAACTCGTCGTACCAGTCTGAATGCAAGCTCCATGCCTATCGGCGCAGCACGTTCAATGGGTACGGCGCTTGCTGCCGGTTGCGGTACCGGGCGGGACGCAGTCGTGCTGCCGGTGCGGGGGAAAGGCGGGAAAAACTTCCCGTCGGCGGGTAATTCCTCCCGGTTCTCCCGTTCGAAAAAGCGAAAGCAGTCTCGCCAGTGTCGCGATTCCCGGATCGCTCCCGATCCGCCACGAGGAGTAAACAAAATGATCAAGTGGGCGATCATCTTCTTCGTCATCTCCGTCATCGCCGGCCTGCTCGGCTTCACGGGCATCGCGGCAGGGGCCGCGGGCATTGCGAGAGTGCTGTTCTACATTGCGCTGGCGATCTTCCTCATCGTCCTGGTGTTCGGCGTCTTGCTCGGCGTGCTCGTGTTCTGAGCCTCGCGCGGCACCGGCCGCGCTCAGTGGAGTTTCATGCGCGGGCGCGCGCGCCGCGGCAGCCATTCGCCAAGCGTCATCAGCACCGTTCGCATGCTGCCGAGCAGGATCGCCAGGTGGCGGCGGTACAGCATCCAGTAGCTCAGGCGCGCGAACAGGCCGCCGCCACCGCTTCGATCCCCGCCCGCATCGCCCCCGGGCGCTTCGTTGCGCGCTGAGGACAGCGCGCCCTGTTCGCGGTAGCGGAACGGGATCAGCGATTTGCCAGCCAGGCGGCGCTCCAGCGAGCGGGCCAGCAGCTTCGCCTGCTGTTGCGCGGCGCGCGCCAAGGGGGGCGCGAGCGTGTCGCCTTCGGACGAGACGCAGCTCGCGCAGTCGCCGATGGCAAAAATGTTGTCGTCGCGGAAGGTCTGCAGCGTCGTGCGGACCAGCAACTGCTGCCGCTCGTTGGTGTCCAGAGCGCCGAGCGACGCGAGCACTTCCGGCCCGCGCAGACCGGCCGTCCATACGACCAGGTCCGCAGCGATGACCTCTCCGTTGCCCAGCAGCACGCTGTCGGGTCGCACTTCGGCAACGCGGCGGTTCAACCGCACGTCGATGCCGCGCCGCACCAGTTCGCGATGGATGCGCTCCGCAGCGTCCGCGCGAAGCGGTGCGAGCAGCCGGCCCGTCGCTTCGAGCATGCGGATCTTCACCGGCTCGCCGGCCTGGCGCAGCAGGTAGCCGCACGAGGCGATCTCCTCGACCGCGCCGGTCAGTTCGTCGGCAAGCTCGACCCCGGTCGCGCCGCCGCCGACAATCACCAGCTGGACCGGCCGCGCAGCGCGCTGGGCGGCGCCGGCGCACAACGACAGCAGCCGGGTGCGAAAATGTTCCGCGTCCGCGACGCTGTTGAGCGAAATCGCGTGGCGCCGTACTCCCGGAGTGTTGAAATCGTCATCAGTGGCGCCGATCGCGATCACCAGCGTGTCGTACCTGAGCTGGCGGCGCGCTGCCATCTCGACGCCTTCCGCGTCGATCAGCGGAGCGAGCCAGATTTCGCGACGATGGCGCACGAGCCCTTCGATCCGCCCCGGATGAAAGCGGAAATGGTGCTGTCGCGCCTGCTGCAGGTAGTCGAGCGCCTGTTCATGCGGGCTGCGCGTGCCCGCGGCGACTTCGTGCAGCAGCGGCTTCCATAAATGGGTGGGCATCGGATCGACCAGGACGACTTCGGCCGCGCCGCGCCGGCCGACGCCGTCGCCCAGACGCGCCGCCAGTTCCAGCCCGCCGGCTCCGCCTCCGACGATGACGATGCGGTGTGACGCGGTGTCGGCACAGGCGCCGGGCCAGGCCGGGTTCGACGTCGGTTTGTCGCGTCTTTCGTCATCCTCCGGCAGAAAGTCCTGTCCCGGGGTGCCGAGGAAATATGTCAGCGGGGATGTGCGCGGCGCGGTGCCGACCGTAGGGGCCTGCAGCGCGTCGGGGCCGCCGGCGAGCGATGTCGGCGAGGACGCTGGCGACGCGTTCAACAGGGCGGGGCCGAGAAGACGTGAAGCGTGCGGAAAGTTGCCTGCCAGTCCCGTCATCGCTGTACCTTAGGGGAAATGATTGTAATTCCGTCCCCGGGGCAAGACGTGTTCCTGCGGCGCCGGAGCGCGAAATCGGGCCTCGCGGGAGGTGCAGGACGAGTTTCGGAAATACGTCGCCGCCACGCAAAAAGTTGCGAAATCAGGCGGAAATACTGGTTTTCATGTCTTGTGACAAAAAAATGGTAACGGTACTCTAGCCCCAAGTTGGGGCTTTGGTCCGGAGGGGATGAGAGACGCTGGCTCGAATCCTGCTGTACCGAGTATGAGCCGGCGCTCCCGAGCCGGCCGCACAAGGAATCAGCGTGTTTGCTGTGGGTGCGCTCAGGGGAGCCAAGTCAGCGGTCCCCGTGTCGGCGCGGGGTCGTGGTGTATGTAAACGCCGAGGACCATTATGCATTGTTCAATTTATTGCCTGATTTCCCGCCTTGATGAACTGCAGCCCACAATGGCGAGGATGACGGACGCCGGTGTCCCGAGCGAAGACGTGACGATGGTTTTTCACTCGGACGGCTACTGGCTGTCGCGCAAGGCCGAGGACACGCTCGAACTGGGGCCGTCGATGTGGGAAGCGCCGTTCGTTTCGATGGCGCTGTGGTGGGAACTCGCGACGCTGGGGCTGACCGGAAGCCGCGCGGAAGCACCTCCCCGTCGCAGCTGCAACTCCACGCCCGCAGTGGTCGTTCCGCTGAATGTGTTCGAACAGCGGCGGTTGCGCAAGCGCGGGTATTAACCCGCGCTGCCTGTTCCCAGACATCTTCGGGCGGCGCTCCCGACCCTCGCCGGGAGCGCGCCGTTGCCGTGGCCGATCAGGCGGCCTTGTGCGAGCGTGAACCACGCTCGGAGCGTGTCGCCTCCTCGCTGCCGCGGGACATTTCTTCCCGCGCTTCCTCGCCTGCTTCACGCGTCTCTTCAAGCAATTCCTCACCTTGGCGCCGCGCCGCTTCAGCGTGGCGGCTGGTGAGCTCCCGGCTGCGTTCGAAGCCTTCGCGAACCGTCGCCCGGAACTGTTCACCCCCTTCGCGCAAGGTTTCGCGCGTCGACTCGCTGAGGGAATCCGTCGCCATTGCGAGCTCGTCGGCCTGCTGGCGCACCAGTTCCTTGAGATCGTCGAGACTTTCGGTCGCCTGATGCTGCAACTCCTGCAGGCCGGTCTGCCAGGCTTCGGTCAGATCCATCGTCTGCTGTTCCCACAGGCGCCCGAGATGGCGCTGAATCTCTCCGGCCGTGCGGTTCGCGTGGCGATTCGATTGCAGCAGCGTGTCGGTCGTGGTCGAAAACAGACGCTTCGCCCGCTCGTCGGCCAGTTCAAAGAAATGTGAATAGTCGGGAAAACCCATCGCCGACAGGGCGCGGGCCTGCGCACGCATGAAGATCCGTGCGCTTGCCGCCTCCATGTCGTACAGCTGGCCGAAGCCGCGCAGCGTCGTCGCTGCCATGTCCACCGCTTCCCGCCCGCGGCTGCCCGAGCTTTGCTGCTGTTCTTGCTGGCGAGAGGATTCAGCACATATCTCCTCGTTCCTCTGCTGGCGTACGTCTTCATTCTTCCGGTCTGGGCGTTCAGGTGTTTTTCGACGGGGGTCTTCATTCGTTTGCCGTTGCTGGGCCATCTGAATACTCCTGCGCAGTGTTGAAAGATGCGAAATGGCCGTAGTCCGGCCATTTCGCTGCTGGTCACCCTCGCTGCCGAAGGTTGCTGTTGCATAGCAACATCGAGGCCCGTTTTGGGTAGTAGCCGGGAATGTGTCTCAATCCGGCCCTCCGCCCGGGATCGGCGGTGATGGAGGGCTTGCGTGCCTTGGCCGCGCGGGCGTGCTTTCGTGCAAAAGATACAGCTCGCGGAAAATCCTACTCATGCGGGAAACGTCCGCAGGAACCCGGGCAGGTGTGCGGGTTGCCGACGGGAGGCTCAGTCCTGCCTGGAAGCGATCGCGCGCGCGAGCTCTTCCTTGGTCATGCGCGAGCGTCCGCGGATGCCGAGCGCGGCGGCGCGCTCATAGAGCTCCTGGCGCGTATGCCCGAGGACGTCCACGCCGCCGAAAGTCTCGCCGCTGGCGCGCTTGCTGCGGTGCCGGTCGGCGGTGCTGCGGCGGGCCTGCGGGTCGGACGGGCCGGGTTTCGCCTTGGCCTCCCAATGATCGCCGACTTTTTCAAAGCTGTGCTTGAGCGCCGCGATCGCCGTACGGCTCGCGCGCTCGCCCGGACCGTATTCTTCCTCTGCGCTCCTGAGGGTCTTCGCGTAGGTGCGCTGCGCTTTCGGCGGCGAGCGCTTCAGCGTGCCGGGCAGTTCCACGTGTCGATTCCTGGGCATGTCGGGTTCCTCCTGACGTTTTTGGCGGGCGCACGGTTTCGCGTTCAAGTTTCATGCTGGCGTCGCGCTTGCCGCGTCGCGCACGCGGACGTGCGGGATCACGGCCCGCCTGCCGGTGGCGATGATCGCCTTCACCGGAAGGTGGTCGGAGGCCTTGCGCGAAGTGGGCGAACGGTGCGTCTCGAACGCCAGCAGGTTGTGGCGCGGCCGCACCCACACGCGATCGAGCGCGAACATCGGCAGCCACACCGGAAACGAGCGCTCCGCCGGCGCGTGGCCGAGGATGCCGTGCAGCCAGCGCAATGGACGGCCAAGCGGCAGCCATTCGTTGATGTCGCCGAGCACGACGACGATCTGGTCCATCGGCAGATGGTGCAGCAGCTTCAGCATCTTCCGCACCTGGAAGCGACGTTCCGCGGGCCGCAGGCCGAGATGCGTGACGAAGACGCGCACGATTTCGCCCTCGACGTCGAGGTCGACTTCGAGCGCGCCGCGCGGCTCGCGCCGGTTGAAGCTCAGATCGTGCTGGCGCACGCCGAGCACCGGCCGCCGCGTCAGCAGCGCGTTGCCGAATACGCCTTCGTGCCGCACGATCGTATGGCCGGGGATCGCGGTCATCGACGCTGCGTGCGCGAGAAAATCGAGCTGCATCGAATCGTGGCCGCGGTCGGGCCGGTTATCGACTTCCTGCAGTCCGATGGTGTCGCAGTTCAGCTCGGCGATGACACGTGCGACACGCGACGCGTCCTCGCGCCGATCGCTGCCGATGCAGCGATGGATGTTGTACGTCGAGATCCTCAGACAGTCGCTGCCGAGGGCCTCGTCGAGGTTGCGCCAGCTAGCGAGGCCGGTCGCCTGTGTCGCCATGCGGTATGGCCTCCCTGTGCTGGCTCACGAGCCAGCGGCGGACCGCCAGCGTCAGCAGGCTCACGCCGACGACGGCAGCGGCGAGCACGGTGTAGTTGATCTGCGCCGGGTCGTTCAGCGCGGCTTCGAGCTGGTCGCCGAAGATCGTCGTCGCCAGCGTGCCGGGCAGCATGCCGATCAGCGTGCCGAGCATGAAGTGCCACAGGCGGATGCCGATCGCCGCAGCGATAAGGCCTTCGACCGCGAAAGGCGCCAGCGGCACAAGCCGCAGCGCGGTCACCGCCAGCAGGCTGCGGCGACGCAGCGTCTCGGTGACGCGCCGCAGCGGGCGGCCGGCGAAGCTGTGCACGGTGTGGCGCGGCAAGTACATGCCGGCGACGTAGGTCAGCAGCGCCGCGATCAGGATGCCCGACAGCGCGTAGGCGAAGCCGAGGAAAGGACCGAACGCGACCACCGCCGCGAGCGTGATCAGCGGTCGCGGGAACATCACGATGCACGCCGGCGTGTAGGCGGCGAGGATCACCAGCGGCGCCCACGGGCGGCCGGCGAATTCCTCCGCCCAGGCGGTGATGCGCGAAGCATCGACCCACGCGGCCAGCGGGGTGTAGTGCCACGTCGCGGTGAGCGCCGCGACCACGGCGAAGAACAGCCCGACTTTCAGCGCAATGCGCTTGACGAGCTTGCGCCGGTCGCGCGGCGCGACCTCTTCCTCGACCGCGACTTCGGGGCTGAACTCCTCGATCAGGCGCTCGAGCGAAACCGGCGCCGCCGGGTCACCGACGCTCGCCAATCCGATGACGGTCTCGGACCACTCCGGCAGGCGTTCGATCGGCTTGAGCGTGCGGGGGCGTCCCGCGAGGGCGTCGATCGCGCCACGCAGGCTTCCCTGCCGGCGGAACGCGTCCTCGACCTGCTGCGGCGCAACGTCGAGGTGTTCGGCGAGCAGCTCGTTGCGAAACGCGTGGATCGTCGCGGCCACGTGCGGGTCGCCGCGCGCTTCGAGCGCCGCGTCGCATTCGGTGTCCATGCCCATCGAGCGGTTGCACAGGTTTGCCGAACCGATGCGCAGGAGCTCGTCGTCGACGATCATCAGCTTCGAATGAAGGTCGATGCAGATGTTTTCGTCGAGGCCATCGACATGCGGATAGAGGATGTGGAACCGCCCGTAGTGATCGGCAGCGCGCAGGCGCTGGACGAGGCGCGTGCGCAACACGTGCATCGTGTGTTCCTCGAGCCAGCCGTGGCTGAACAGGCGGACCACGACGACGATCTCGGGCCCGTCCGGCTCGGACAGCCGGGCAGCGAGCGCCTCGCCGATGCGGTACGCGGTGAAATACTGGTTCTCGATGTAGATCAGTCCGCGGGCGGCGGCGATCATGTCGAGGTATAGCGACTCGACTTCGTGAACGCCCGCCTGCAGCGCCGTTTCGGGCAAGGTGCGCGCGAGCGCGACATCGATGTCGGTGAAGTCGACGTCCAGCGACGCCGGCCAGCGCGACGGGGCCGGCGCCGGGGGCGGCAGCGCGTGGCCGGTCGCGCCGAGCCAGCGGGCCCGGGCAATTCCGGCGAGCGCGAGCGCCGCCGGGCCATCGACGGCCATCATCAGGTCGTGGAACGGCGGGTAGCGCGTCTCGCCGCACACGCGGTGCGGTTCGGCAGGGCTGTGGGCAGGAGTGTCCCAGCGTCGCTCGGTCAGGTCGAAGCCGCCGATGAAAGCCAGCGCATCGTCGATGACGACGATTTTCTGGTGGTGCGAGCCGCTGACCGGATGCGTGTTGTCGTAGGCCAGATGCACGCGGCGGTGCGCATGCCAGCCGAAGCCATAGGTCGGCGGCAGCTCGCGGTCGACGCCGAACACCAGCGGGTAATCCCAGTCGAGGATGTGAACGTGCAGGTCGCGCCGGCGCCGCGTGAGCCAGTTCAGGAAGTCGCCGAGGCGAGCCGGGGGGCCGTCGCGAGTCTCGGGGTCGAAGTGCAGCCGGGTGTTGCTGCTGAAGTCCCACGCCAGGATCAGGATCGAGCGCGTCGCGCGCTCGGCAGCGGCGACGAAGGCCTTGAAGTACGCCTCGCCATCGACGAGCAGCCCGACATGGGCCGCGCGCGCGACGGTGAAGCAATTGACGCCGGGCTGGAACAGGCTGTCCCCCGCATCCCGGTGTTTCCGGCTTTCGTTCAACGGCGGCGCGTCCACCGGTTGCAAGGCGCCCTCCGTCAGCCCGGACGCCGGCCGATCTGCTCGATCAGCGACTGCATGTCATCGGCGTGTTCCTCTTCGACGGCGAGCACGTCTTCGAACAGGCGCCGTGTCGTCGAGTCGGTCGCGCCGATGTACTGCACCGCTTCGCGATAGCTCTCGATCGCGATCCGCTCGGCGACGAGGTCTTCCTTGATCATGTCGATCAACGTCGCGCCTTCGATGTATTCGGCGTGACTGCGCGCAGTCAGCGTGTCGGGAGAAAAATCCGGCTCTCCGCCGAGCTGGGTGATCCGCTCGGCGAAGCGATCCGCATGCTCCTCTTCCTCGTGCGCGTGCTCGAGGAACTCTTCGGCAACGCCGGCCGAGGTCAAGCCTTTCGCGGTGTAGTAATGACGTTTGTAGCGCAGCGTGCACACAATCTCGGTCGCGAGCGCTTCGTTGAGCAGCCGCAGGATCGTCTCCCGGTCGCCGGAGTAGTTTTCGGTCAGCGCGCCTTCCTCGATGTGCCGGCGCGCGCGTTCGCGCAGCGTCTTCACATCGGACAGCATGGCCGGGGCGGGGGATGTCTGCGGATCGGGCTGGCTGGGCATGTAGGGCTCCTGTCAATTGTGAGAATGAAACGCACAGCGAGGGCGCCCGGCAGCGAGCACGACTTCCGACGTCCAGCAAGTCAGGCTGCAATCGACATCCCGGGGGAAGGACGCGATCGCTTGCGTCGCTGGACCACCTCGCCAGACTCGTCGTCTTCGTTCCGGGGCCCTCGCGACGCTCCATGCGAATAGCGTGCCCGGGTGCGGAGGGCGCGGGTCCGGGCACGAGGTTTGCTCGCGTTTGAACGCTTCCGCCCCGACGAACGGCGGGGACGCCGCGCCGCAGTCGAGGAGAATGCGAATGAAAACAGCACTGTCGATCGCGCTGGTCACCGAAACCTATCCCCCGGAGCTCAATGGCGTGGCGTTGACCGTCGAACGGGCGTTGCGTCACCTGCTCGAATGCGGTCATCGCGTCGGGCTGGTGCGCCCGCGCCAGGCAGCCGATCGCGTCGGCATGCCCGCGACGGTGCCGGCCGATACGCTGTGCGTACGCGGCCTGCCGCTGCCGCGCTATCCGGGCCTGCAACTGGGGCTGCCGGCGCCGCTGCGCCTGCTGCGGCACTGGCGGCAGACTCGGCCGGATGTCGTGCATATCGTCACCGAAGGCCCGCTCGGCTGGTCCGCGCTGTTCGCCGCGCGCCAGCTCGGCATTCCGGTGACAAGCGACTACCGTACGCATTTCCAGAAATACAGTGGCTATTACCGCCTCGGGCATCTCGCCCAGGCGATCGACGCGACGCTGCGCAGCTTTCACAACCGCACCGACCTGACTTTCGTCGCGACCGCAGCGCTGGCCGACGAATTGCGCGGCTGCGGCTACCGCCATCTCGCATGCGTCGGCCGGGGGGTCGACACGGACCTCTTTTCCCCACGCCGCCGCAGCGCCGCGCTGCGGGCGAGCTGGGGCGTCGGGCCGGGGCAGCTGGCGGTGCTCCATGTCGGGCGCCTTGCGCCCGAGAAGAATCCTGCCCTCGTGCTCGATGCGTTTCGCGCGCTGCACCGGGCGCATCCTGGCGCACGGCTCGTGTGGGTCGGCGAAGGCCCGCTGCGCCGGCCGCTCGAGCGTGACGCAGCCGACCAGGTGTTCACCGGCGTGCAACGCGACGTCGCGCTCGCCGAGCATTTCGCGTCGGCCGACCTGTTCCTGTTCCCGAGCCTGACCGAGACGTTCGGCAACGTCACGCTCGAAGCGATGGCGAGCGGTCTGCCGATCGTCGCCTACGACCTCGGCGCCGCGCGCGAACACCTCGTCGACGGGGTCTGTGCGCGCGTGCTGCCGCCTGCCGATGACGAGGGTTTCATCGAAGCCGCCTGCGCGCTGGCAGCGGACGCGGAGGCGCGCCGGGCGTTCGGCGCTGCGGCGCGACAGGTCGCCGAGCAGCTCGCGTGGCCGCGCATCCTCGAGCGCTTCGAAGCCCACCTTGCCGCACAGGCTGCCCGCAATGTTCCCGCCGGCGACGTCGCAACGGCGGCCTGAGCGGCTCGCTCGCCTGTTGGCGCTGGACTGCGCGTGCGTGGTCGCGCTCAATCGCGTGCTGGCGCACCGCCACTGCACGCAGTGCGCGCGTTGGGTCAGTCGGCTCGGCGACGGCGAGTCGTGGGTCGTGCTGGTTGTCGCGCTGGCGCTGCTGAAGGGGCCGCTCGGCGCGCGCTGCGCGTTGCACCTGATCGCGGTCGGCGCCGCCGGACTGACGCTGTACGTGCTGATCAAGCGCCGCGCGTGCCGCCCGCGCCCGTACGTCCGGCTGCAGGGGCTGCAGCTGTGCGCGCCGCCGCTCGACGAATTCAGCTTCCCGTCCGGCCACACACTCCATGCGGTCGCGTTCGCCGTCGTCGTGTCGGCCTATTTCCCTGTGCTGGGTCTGGTGCTGGTGCTTTTCGCGGTGCTGACCGGAGTCGTGCGCGTCGTGCTCGGCCTGCATTACCCGAGCGACGTGCTCGCGGGCGTCGCCGTGGGCGGGGCTGTCGCAGCGCTGTCGCTGGTGGTGATGCCGCCGCTGTGACGCGCACCGGGTGTCAGGGTCGCACCCAGCATCTTCGCAAAGCCGATTTTCGTCGTCGCGACGCGTTGCTGCAGCAGTTTTTCGAGGAGCCGCTGCGCCTGATGCACGACGGCCGGATGGAGCGCGTCGTCCGGGTGCAGCGCGACGCGCGCGAGCGGGGCGTCGTGGTGTGTCAGGCGCGCGTTGCGCGCCAGCGACAGCTCTCGACGCCAGCGGCTGCGCGTGCTGTAGACAATGCACGGGGCAGCCACTGCGCGTCGGGGGTGCAACAGGTGGAAGTGTCCGAGCGTCGTCGTGTAAGTGAAGGGCGAATCGTCGAGCGCCTGCCAGGCGCCGGGACCGAGCAGCCACGCCGGCGCGATGAAGCCGTACAACGGCCAGCCGGCATCGCGGAACCACGCCTCACCGGCGCGCAGCCGAGCCGCCGCCTCGTCGCGGGCCAGCGCGGCGAATTCGCCTTCCCCGCAAGTCAGCACGCGGCGCCGCAGCCAGTCGCGCAATGCGGTTGGCGCAGGCGCGTCGTCGAGATGGAAAAGACCGTGCAGCGCCAGCTCGTCGCCGGCTTCGAGCTGCGCGGCGAGAGCTGCGCGATACCACGGCGCCAGCCCGTCCCCGCGCCGGTGGTAGTCCGGCACGACCAGCAGGGTGTGCGGCACGGCGGCGACTTTCGCGAGCGCGGCGAGCATCGTCTCGCAGCGGCTCCAGGTCGTCGGCGCGACGTCGTGGAGCGAAACGCACACGGCGGCGCGGACAGGCGCGAGGTCGCTCAACACGCCAGGGCCTGCGTCGCTGCGCCGCACAGCGCCGTGTAGCGGGCGACGATTTCGGGCATCACACGCTGCCAGTCGTGGCGCCGTGCGCGGCGGCGCGCGGCGAGCCGCAGCGGGGCGGGGTCACGCGCGAGAACGGCGCTGACCGCGTCGGCGATCGCGACGCCGCGCGGCATATGGGGCGGCGTGTGGGGCGGCACGGCTGCGCCGACCTCGTCATCGACGAGTTCCGCCAGCGCGGCGGCGCCCACGACCACCACCGGGACGCCGCACGCCATCGCTTCGAGCGCGGCGAGGCCGAACGTTTCCTGATCGCCAGCGTGAACGAACAGGTCGCAAGCTGCGATCAGGCTGGCGAGCCGCAGCGCGTCGCCGATGAACGGCACGACGCGCACGTCGGGCCGCGCAACCGCCGGCCCGCTGCCGACGAGCACCAGCACGTGCCCCGGTCCGAGCCGATCGAGGGCGGCGTACAGGTCGGGCAGGTTCTTTTCGGGGGCGAAGCGGCCGACGAAAACCAGCAGCCTGTCGCCGTGGCGCACGCCGAGGCGGGTGCGCCACACGTCGTCGCGGCGCTGGGGGCGGAACACCGCGGTGTCGACGCCGAGCGGCTGTCGATGGACGCGTCCGATACCGAGCGCCCGCAGCCTCTCGACCATGCACATGCTCGGCGCGAGGACTGCGTCGAACTGCGAGTACAGCCGCCGCACATACGCTTCGGCGAGCCGCTCGGCAGTCGTGCCGCCGAGCTTGCGCGCGAGCCGGGGCAGGTCGGAATGATAGAAGCCGGTGACCGGCACGCCGAGCGCCTGGCCTGCGTCGAGTGCGGCCCACGCGAGATGGTAGGGATCGCCGGCCTCGATGACGTCCGGGCGCAGCGCGACCAGCGCCCGCACTGCCGGTCCGGTGGCGATCGGCAGGCGATAGCCGTGCGAGAACGGCAGCGGCACGCTCGGGACTTCCGTGACGGACTCGTCCGGCGCCGCGGCCTCGCTCGGCAGCACGAGCGAATGGCGGTAGGGCGGGCGGGCCTGTAGCCAGCGCCGTTTTTCCTGCAGGTAGCGGCGGATGCCGCCGCTTTGCGGGGCATAAAACATCGTCACGTCGCAGACGTGCATCGGTGTGCTCCGGGCTCAGGGCGGCGCGGCGAAATCGAAACCGCCGATCGGTCCGCCGATGCTGCCGAGGGCCAGCCCCGCAGCGCCGCCGATCAGCGCCGTGGTTGCGGCACCTTTGCCGGCCTCGCTCGCGCCCTCGTCACTCGCGGAATCGCCGCCGAAGCGGCGCAGGCCGTGCTGGCCCGGCGGATTCAGGTAGTACGAGGAATATTCGTCGGTGGCGAAGTCCCGCGCGGCGATCGCCGCCCGGGCCTGTTCGAGCTGTTCGGCCTGCTCAAAGTGGCCAACGATGATCGACGACATCGATGTTCTCCGTTTCACGCATTGCCAACGACACCGACCGGCATCACCGGCCGGTGCGCCACGCGCCGCAGCTCGACGCTCGGGACCCGCATCAGCGTGCGGTACTTCGTCACCGTGCGCCGCGCGAGTCGCAGCCCCTGCTCGGCAAGAAGCCGCGCGAGCTGGGCGTCCGACAGCGGGTGCAGCGGATCTTCGGCAGCGATCAGCTCCTTGAGCAGTGCGCGGATCGCCATCGCCGAGCACGTGCCGCCGTCGTCGGTGGCGAGCTGACGCGAGAAGAAATACTTGAACTCGAACAGGCCGCGCGGCGTCGCCATGTACTTGCCGTTGGTCACGCGGCAGACCGTCGACTCGTGCAGCTTCAGCTCGCTCGCGATGTCCTTCAGCGCGAGCGGCTTCATCGCGACTTCGCCGTAGCTGAAGAATACGCGCTGGTGCGCGACGATCGCGTTCGCGACGCGCTGGATCGTGCTGAAACGCTGCTCGACGTTGCGCAACAGCCAGCGCGCTTCTTGCAGCAGGCGGTGAAACGACGCATCGCCCGAGCTGCGGCCGGCGGCGATCTCGGCATATGCGCGGTTCAGGCGCACATTCGGCTGCACGGCCGGGTTGAGCGCCGCGACCCAGCGGCCCCGGACCTGCCTGACGATGATGTCGGGGACGACGTAGCGGGTGTTGTCCGGCGCGAACGTGCGCCCCGGGCGCGGGTCGAGGGTGCGGATCAGCGCGCGCGCCGTGTGCAGCGCGGTTTCGTTGCAACCGAGGATCTGCTGCAGACGGGGAAATTCGCGGTGTGCGAGCAGCTCGAGATGGTCGGCGACGATCGCCAGCGCGATGTCGCGCCCGACGGTTTCGGGGTCGAGCGCCTGCAGTTGCAGCAGCAGGCACTCCTGCAGCGATCGCGCGCCGATGCCGGCCGGCTCCAGCTGCTGCACGTAGCGCAGTGCAGCGCCGAGCTCACGCACATCGACGTGTTCCTCGGGGAGGATCATCTCCGCAAGCTCTTCAAGCGGCGTTTCCAGGTAGCCGGCGTCGGTCAGCTCGTCGACGATCATGTGCGCGAGAGTGCGGTCGCGCTCGCTCATCGGCGACAGCAGCAACTGGGTGCGCAGGTTCTCGCGCAGGCTCACCGGCGCTTCGGTCCATTCGGTCCAGTCGTTTTCGTCGCCATGCGACTGCGTCTGGCGGCGCTCGTCATAGGCCGGTGCGGGGATGGGCTCCTCCGGTTCCCGCTCCACCCCATTACCCTCGTCCGGCGACGACGGGGTGGTTTCGCGTGATTCCACGGGCATTGACGGAGCTTCGTTTTCGTCCTCGAGGAAAGGGTTCGTCGAAACAGCCTGCTCGACCTCCTGGGCAAATTCCAGGGACGAGAGCTGAAGAAGACGAAGCGCCTGCTGGATCTGGGGCGTTATCGCCAAGTGCTGGCGTAAACGAAGTTCCATTCCGAGACTCATGTGATCTCCTGCTGGCTGGGGAAGATTGCGCCTTTTGAATCAGGCGCTCTCCGTTCCGGCGCAAAAGGCGTGCCAGGCGAGCGAGGTTCCGTCGCTCCTCGGTCTGGGGCGTCTGCGGGCCCCGTCGACCCCCTTCCCGCACGCACGTTTTACATCCCGGGAGTAAGAATTGCCTCGGCGAAGCCCGCTCCGCGAGGCCTGCGGAGGAGTTGGTCCCGCGCCGCTGCAAGACCGCGCCGCGCAACGCGCAAACCCCCCAATATGGGCGGCGCTTTCTGCACCTCCCGAACAGCGGGCACGCGAAATGCATCAATGCCCACTGCTCGGCCAGGCGTGGAGCGCGCCGTGCAGGAGCGTTCACGGCCTCACGGCCACGCACGGCGGCCTCGACGGCCGGATCCGGAATAACGACAGGAGGTCCCATGGAAAAAAGTCGAATTCAAGCCCGAGCGAAGATCCTCGCGCTCGCCGCCGGCCTGATAGTGGGCGTGGCCGCCTGTGATCGGGCGGACGACGTCCCGCCGCCGAATCCGACCGACACCCCGAACGTTCCGGAGCCCGTCAACCCCGCGACCGTGCCGAGCCCGCCGCCGACGCCGACGTCCCCGCCCGACGGAACAGCCGGCAGCGCGACCGGAAATGCGACGGCGCCACACGAGGCGACGGCCGGACCGATCGCCGGAGCCGACAGGTCGTTCATTTCCGAAGCGATGTCGCGCGGGCTCGCCGAAGTCGAGGCCAGCGGGCTCGCGGCGACGAAAGGGGCCGATCAGAAGGTGAAGGCCTTCGCCGAGAAGCTGCAGAAGGACCATACGGACGCCAACCAGAAGCTGCAGAGCCTCGCCACAAGCAAGGGCATGACGGTGAGCACGACAGTCGATCCCGCGGTTCAGGGCAAGCTCGACGAGCTCGAGAAGCTGTCGGGCGCGGAGCTTGACCGCGCGTACCTCGAAAACTTCGGCGCGAGCGCGCACAAGGAGACGATCACGCTGTTCGAGCGCCAGGCGCGGGACGGGCAGGACCCGGACCTGAAGGCGTTCGCCGAAGAGACGCTGGGCGTGCTGCGAAGCCATCTCGAACTGGCGCAGCAGCTGCAGTCCGCCGGCGCGGCGCAGTGAGAGCCGGGAGCGCGTTCCTGTCGGCCCTCGTTGTGAAGGGCCGATGAGCTGCACGTGGATCGTTGAATCGCATGGCGGCGGCCGGACGACGCTGCGCCGCTTCGCTGCCATGCCGGTCGCTCGGGGGAGGCGACGATGAGAGATGTCCTGGCGAGCCATCCATGGATCGCCGCGACCTTGCAGATCGTCGGCGCGGCGCTGATCGGCCTGGCGCTGCACTTCGTGCTGTACGTGATCGCGCGTCGGGCGGCAGCGCGCTTCGTGCTTGCCGAGCGGATCGTCGCGTATACGCGGCGCACGTCGCAGTTCCTGATTCCGCTGCTGCTGATTCATCTTTCGCTCGCCGACGCGCCGCTGCCGACCGGATTCCTCATCGGCCTGCGACAGGCGCTGTCGATCGCGATCATCCTGCTGGTGACGGCATTCGTCGTGCGGCTCATCGCGGCCGCGGCCGACGTCGTCGCCATGCGTCACCCGACCAATGCAGCGGACAACCTGCGCGCGCGCAGCGTGCAGACGCAGGTGCGAGTGCTCGCGCGCATCGCGATGTTCATCGTCGGCGTCCTGGGCGTGGGCTCGGTGCTGATGACGTTTCCGAACGTGCGCCAGCTCGGCGCGAGCCTGCTCGCGTCGGCAGGCCTCGCCGGCATCGTCGCCGGCTTTGCTGCGCGCCCCGTGCTCGGCAACCTGATTGCCGGCCTGCAGATCGCGCTGACGCAGCCGATCCGCATCGACGACGTGCTGATCGTCGAGAACGAATGGGGGCGCGTCGAGGAAATCACCGAGACTTACGTCGTCGTGCGGATCTGGGACGACCGGCGGCTGATCGTGCCGCTCGAGTATTTCATCCAGCATCCGTTCCAGAACTGGACGCGCCATACGTCGGACCTCATCGGCTCGGTGTTCCTGTGGGTGGACTTCCGCATGCCGATGCCGCCGCTGCGCGAGGAACTCCAGCGCATCGTCGAGGCCGCGCCCGAATGGGACCAGCGCGTGTGCGTGCTGCAGGTCACCGACGTGTCGGACCGTGCGATGCAGCTGCGCGTGCTCGTCAGCACCGCCGATGCCGGAAATGGCTGGGAGTTGCGCTGCAAGGTCCGCGAGCAGCTGATCGCGTACATGCAGCAGGACTATCCGCAGTACCTGCCCCAGCTGCGCACGGCGCTGCTGCGCGACGCGGAGGCGAGCGAGCCCGCGGCCGCGCGCGTCGGCATGCCGGAAGGCCCGGCAGTGCGCGAGGAGTCGATCACGCCATGAACCGCAGCCTCCACACGATGCCGCAACACCGCGACTCCGCCGTGCCCTCCCGACGACCGGCAACCTCGACCGCGAACAGCGAGGTGGCGCGATGATGGGCGGACTGATGCACGGCTTTCTCGCCTCGATGAAGGAGGGGCTGCCGTATCCGCTCGGCGCCACGTGGGACGGCGAAGGCGTCAACTTCGCGCTGTTTTCCGCGCATGCGACGCGCGTCGAGCTGTGTCTCTTCGACGACAGCGGGCGCATCGAGGTCACACGCGTCGACCTGCCGGAATTCACCGACGAGGTCTGGCACGGCTACCTGCCCGGCGCCGGGCCGGGCCTCGTCTACGGCTACCGCGTGCATGGGCCGTACGTGCCCGAGCAGGGACACCGCTTCAACCCGCACAAGCTGCTGCTCGACCCGTACGCGCGGGAAGTCGTCGGCCGGCTCAGGTGGGGGTCCGCGCTGTTCTCGTACGAGCTGCGCGGCAAGAAACCGGGCCACGGCTTCGACAAGCGCGACAGCGCCCCCTTCATGCTCAAGGCGCGCGTCGTCCCGCCCGCCCCGGAACTGCCGCTGCCGGACCGCCCCCGCGTGCCGTGGGAGCGCACCGTGTTCTACGAAGCGCACGTTCGCGGCCTGACGCGGCTGCATCCGGCGGTGCCGCCGCGGCTGCGCGGCAGCTTCGCGGGGCTCGGATCGCCGGTGATCATCGAGCACCTGAAGTCGCTCGGCGTGACGTCGATCGAGCTGCTGCCGGTCCACCTGTTCGTCGACGACACGCATCTCACCGAAAAAGGGCTGCGCAACTACTGGGGCTACAACTCGCTCGGTTTCTTCACGCCCGATCCGCGCTACCTCGCCGGACGCGCCGTCGCCGAGTTCCGCGACATGGTCGCCCGCCTGCACGACGCGGATCTCGAAGTGATTCTCGACGTCGTCTACAACCACACGGCCGAAGGCAACGAGCTGGGCCCGACCTTCTCGTTCAAGGGGCTCGACAACGCGTCGTACTACCGCCTGAACCCGGACGAGCCGTGCTACTACATCAACGACACCGGCACCGGCAACACGATGGACCTGAACCATCCGCGCGTGCTGCAGATGGTGCTCGACAGCCTGCGCTACTGGGTGCTGCAGATGGGCGTCGACGGGTTTCGCTTCGACCTGGCGACGATCCTCGGCCGCGAGGCGCACGGCTTCGATCCCGGCAGCGGCTTCTTCGACGCGTGCCGCCAGGATCCCGTGCTCAACCGCGTCAAGCTGATCGGCGAACCGTGGGACTGCGGTCCCGGCGGTTACCAGGCCGGCGCGTTCCCGCCGGGCTGGGGCGAGTGGAACGACAGCTTCCGCGACGCGGTGCGCTCGTTCTGGAAAGGCGACGAGGGGCGCGCCCCGGAACTGGCCACGCGGCTCGCGGCCTCGGCGGACCGCTTCAACCGCCGCGGCCGGCGGCCATGGGCGAGCACCAACTTCATCACCGCGCACGATGGCTTCACGCTGCATGACCTGGTTTCTTACAACGACAAGCACAACGAGGCCAACGGCGAGGCCAACAACGACGGCCACGACGACAACCGTTCGTGGAACTGCGGCGCCGAAGGGCCGACCGACGATCCGGACATCATCGCGCTGCGCGAGCGGCAAAAGCGCAACCTCCTCGCCACGCTGCTGTTCGCGCACGGCACGCCGATGCTGCTTGCCGGCGACGAGTTCGGCCGCACGCAGCGCGGCAACAACAACGCGTACTGCCAGGACAACGAGATCAGCTGGGTGAACTGGGCCGATATCGACGCCCGCGGCGAGCGCCTGCTCGCGTTCGCGCGCCACCTCCTGGTGCTGCGCGACGCTCTGCCGGTGCTGCGGCCCGGGCGTTTCTCGACCGGCGAGATGCATCCGGTCCATGAGGTGCGCGACGTCGCGTGGCTGACGCCCGCCGGCACCGAACTGGAAGAGAAGGAGTGGGGCGATCCGCAGATGCGCTGCTTCGGCATGCTCGCCGACGGGCGCGCCCAGCACACCGTGGTGCCGCACCCGGGCAGCGACGTCATCGTGCTGCTGATCGTCAACGCCGGCCACGAAGCGGTCGAATGGACGCTGCCGTACGTGCGGGGCGCGGGGCCGTGGACACGCCTCGTGAACACCGACGTTCCGGACGACCCGGCGTTTCCGGCGTTCGCTGCCGGCCACCGGGACGCGATCGGCCCCCGCTCGCTGCTGCTGTTCGCGGCCGCGGCGGACAAGCCCTCGGCAATGTTCATCGACGGGCTGCTCGTCGGCCTGACGGCACGCGGCGCGAGGTCACGCCTGCATGTCGACGAGGCGGAACGGGGGGGCGGGGAACGGAGCGGGGAAGGTGTCGGGGAAGGTGTCGGGGAAGGTGTCGAAGGGGCTGGCGATGCCCAACCGGACTGAAGTGCTCCAGGCGAGCTATCTGCGCCGCATTCCGCTCGATGAAGGCGGGTTCAGTTACGTATGGCCGGACGGCACGGCATATCGCGACGCCGAAGGGCTCGCGCGCATCGCATCGCTCGCGGTGCCGCCGGCCTACACCGATGTGTTCGTCAGCCCCGATGCGGACGACGAGCTGCAGGCGTTCGGACGCGACGCGCGCGGGCGCCTGCAGTACCGCTATCACTCCGACTTCGTGCAGAACAGCGCGATGCGCAAATGGCGCAGGCTGGCGCGCTTCGCTGCGGCGCTGCCAAGGCTGCGTGAAGTCACGACCGCCGATTTGCGCCTGTCCGGGATGCCGCGCCGCAAGGTCCTCGCGTTGCTGACGCGGCTGCTCGACCGCGTGCATTTCCGCGTCGGCAGCACGAGCTACCTGCGCGAGTACCGCAGCTACGGGCTGACGACGCTGCGCAAGCGGCACGTGCGCCTCGAAGGCCAGCGCATCGTTTTCTCGTATCGGGGCAAGCACGGCGTGCACCAGTACCGGGAGCTGCGCGACCGCAGCCTCGCCGCCAGCATCACACGGCTGCTCGCGCTGCCCGGCAGCGCGCTGTTCCAGTACGAGGACGAGCGCGGCACGCTGCGCACGGTGCAGGCGACCGATCTCAATGCGTATCTGCGCGAGGCCATCGGTCCTTTCACCGCGAAGGATTTCCGCACCTGGGGCGGTACTTTGCGGGCGGCGGAATTCCTCGCCACGGCGGGTCCGGCCGACAGCGAACGTGCGGCGTCGCGGGTGTTCGTCGATTGCGTCAAGGCGGTGGCCGCGGAACTGGGCAACACCGCGGCGGTGACGCGCTCGAGCTACATCTGTCCGGTGATTTTCGACCGCTATCTCGGCGGTGAGGTGCTTGACGACTATGTCCCCGACGCCGCGGCCGAGGGCGACGGCAGATGCGGCCTGTCGCGCAACGAGATCGCGCTGCGCCGCTTACTTGAAAGCCGCCTGCGCCGGCCGCGGAGCGCTGCCCGGGCGAGGCCGGTGTCAGGCCCGTCCGGCTCGGCGGGCCGGGGCGCCGCGGGGCGCGGCTGCTCTCCCATTTCATTGTCCGGCGTACTCGAGCCGCGGCATGTGCTTGCGTGGAGGTGAATCATGATTGCCGGCAAATCAGTGCTTGCGTTCGTCCTGGCGGGGGGGGAAGGTAGCCGTCTGCACCCGCTGACGGCGGAGCGGTCGAAACCGTCGGTGCCTTTCAACGGACGCCACCGCATCGTCGATTTCGTGCTGTCGAACCTCGTCAATTCGGAGATCTATTCGATCTACCTGCTGGTGCAGTACAAGTCGCAATCGCTGATCGAACACATCCGACGTTCATGGGTCATGAGTCCGCTGATTCCGCACCACTATGTCACGGTCGTACCGCCGCAGATGCAGCACGGGCCGGAGTGGTTCCAGGGGACCGCCGATTCGGTGTACCAGAACCTGCACCTCATCGAGCTGGTGAAGCCGGATCTCGTCGTCGTGTTCGGCGCGGATCACGTCTATCGCATGGATCTGCGCCAGATGATCGAATTCCACGTCGCGACGCAGGCCGACGCGACGGTCGCGGCGCTCCCCGTGCCGCTCGAGCACACGAGTTCATTCGGCATCATCCGCACCGACAGCGCCGCGCGCATCCGTGATTTCCGCGAGAAGCCGGAATCGGCCGAGCCGATGCCGGGACGCCCGGGTCACGCGCTGGCGTCGATGGGCAACTACGTGTTTTCCGCCGATCTCCTCGTCGACGCGCTGATGCGCGCGCATTCGCGCGGCGGCCACGATTTCGGCAAGAACCTGCTGCCGGCGATGGCCGAGCGCAACCGCGTGATGGCGTACGACTTCACGACGAACCGCATGCGCGGCATCCGCGACTACGAGGAGCCGTCGTACTGGCGCGACGTCGGCACGATCGATGCCTATTACGAGGCCAACTTCGACACGCTCGGCGAATTTCCGAAATTCTGCATGTCGAATCCGTACTGGCCGATCTACGCGAACCCGGATCAGACCGAGGCCGCCCAGGTCCATGACGGCCACATCCGCACCGCATCGCTCGGCGCCGGGGTCGTGATCCGCCGCGCGGTCATCGAGCGTTCGCTGCTGCGCCGTGAAGTCGTCGTCGAGGAGGGGGCCGAGGTCGTCGATTCGATCATCATGGACCGCTCGGTCATCGGCAGGGGCGCGCGGGTGCGCCGTGCGATCATCGACCAGTACAACTTCGTTCCCCCTGGCATGAAGATCGGCTACGACCTGGAGGCCGATCGCCAGCGTTTCCACATCAGCGAATCCGGCGTCGTCGTCGTCGGCAAAGGACAGCTCAAGCCATGACCATGCATTACCATGATGCCGGGACCCCCGGCCGGGAATCACCGGAACTGGAATACGGAGGCACCCGCCCGGGGCGGCCGTCGCATCATGGGCCGTCGCATCACATTCACCGCATGCCGTTCGGGCCGGAGCGCATCGACGAGCACGACGAGAGCGCCGGCTACCGCTTCCGCCTGTGGGCGCCGGCGACCAAGCACGTCGAGCTGTGCCTTTTTACGCCGTCCGGCGCGAAGCATTACGTGACGTGCGCGAAGTCCGAAGGCTGGCACTCGTGCCGCGTCGCCGACGCGCGGGCGGGCGATCTTTACATGTTCCGGCTCGACGGCCAGCTCGAAGTGCCGGACCCGGCGTCGCGCTTCAACCCGCAGGATGTCCACGGCCCGAGCCTGCTCGTCGACCCACGGCAGTTCGGGTGGGAGGACGGCGCGTGGCACGGGCGGCCGTGGCACGAGGCGGTGATCTACGAGCTGCACGTCGGCACTTTCACGCCGGAAGGGCGCTACGACGCCGCGGAGCGCAAGCTCGCCGAACTCGCGCGGCTCGGCGTCACCGCGATCGAGCTGATGCCGCTCGCGGATTTCCCCGGCAGCCGCGGCTGGGGCTACGACGGCGTGCTGCCGTTCGCGCCGGATGCGGCGTACGGCAGCCCCGACGAGCTGAAGCATTTCGTGCAGAGCGCGCACCGGCTCGGGCTGATGGTGCTGCTCGACGTCGTCTATAACCATTTCGGCCCGGACGGCAATTATCTGCACGTCTATACGCCGCAGTTCTTCACGACGGAACATGCCACGCCGTGGGGCGGCGCGATCGCGTTCGACGGCGTCGCGAGCGCGACGGTGCGCGAATTCTTCATCCACAACGCGCTGTACTGGCTCGAAGAGTACCGCTTCGACGGCCTGCGGCTCGATGCGGTGCAGAGCATCTTCGACGCGTCACCCAGGCATATTCTCGAGGAGCTGTCGATGTGGGTGCGTGCGCGCGCGACCCATCGCCAGCTCCACCTGGTCCTCGAACACGTCGACAACGAAGCGTCGCGGCTCGGCGCGCCGCAGTCGAAAGGCACTTACGACGCGCAGTGGAACGACGACTTCCATCACGCTGCACACGTGCTGCTGACCGGCGAGCGAGACGGCTATTACGCCGACTACGCGGACCATCCGGTGCGCCACCTCGTGCGCTGCCTCGCCGAAGGTTTCGCCTATCAGGGCGAACTGTCGCCGTTCCACGGCCGGCCCCGCGGCGAGCCGAGCGCCGCGCTGCCGCCGACCGGGTTCGTCAATTTCCTGCAGAACCACGACCAGGTCGGCAACCGGGCATTCGGCGAGCGGCTGGTGACGCTGGCGCCGCCCGACAGGCTGCGCGCCGTCGTTGCGCTGCAGTTGCTCGCGCCTTCGCCACCGCTGATGTTCATGGGCGAGGAGGCGGGCGCGACGACGCCTTTTCAGTACTTCTGCGACTACCAGGGCGAGCTCGCGACTGCGGTGCGGGAGGGCCGCAAGCGCGAGTTCGCCGGTTTCGAGCATTTTTCCGCAGCCCGCGATGGCGAAGACGAGGGCGAGGGCGGGCACGAGATCCCCGATCCGTGCGCCGAGGCGACGTTCCTCGCGAGCAAGCTCGACTGGCGCGCGCGTGAAAGCGAAGCGGGCCAGCGATGGCTAAGCTTTTACCGGGAGCTGCTTGGACTGCGCCACGAGTTTGTCGTGCCGCGTGTGCCGCAGATCGTCGCCGGCAGCTGCACGACGACGATGCCCAGCGACGAGGCATTCGAAATCCGCTGGCCGTGCACCGACGGCGCCGCGCTCGTGTTGCGCGCCAATTTTTCCAACGCGGCGGCGACGTTCGATCCCTTCGAAGTCGCCCCGTTCGCATCGCTCGGGCCGGACGCGGACGAACCGCAACAGCTTGCGCCGTGCTCGGTGCGAGCGTATGTCGTGCCGCCGGGCCGCGTAGGCACGTAGCTGAAAAGAGGCGCAGCAAGCGAGGCGCAGGAGCCGGCTGCAACAAGGGGGAAAGATGGACGGCGAGATGGAGAGCGAGAGGGCGAGCGAGAGCGGGAGCCACGCGGACCCGGGCGGAGGGCACGACGGCGGCGGCGAGGCGCCCACCGGACTCGACGCGCTGTGCGTGTATCTTGGCGTCGCGCTGGAGTACGAGGACGCCTGGGGCCAGCGCACGGTCGTGCCGGATGCGAACAAGCGCGACATCCTCGCCGCGCTCGGTTATCCGGTCGCCGGCGAGGCCGAGGCGCAGGCCTGCCTCGTGGACCTGCGCGCCGCCGCGCGCCGTCGCATCCTGCCGCCGCTGCTGGTCGTGCAGGGCGGCACGCCGCCGCTGCGGCTGGCGGCGAACCTGCCGCCGGAGTTCATCGGTCGCACGCTGCCGTGGCGCATCGTGCTCGAGGACGGCGGGGAGCGTTCCGGCGTCGTCGTGCCGCGCCCCGCCTCGGCCGACACTGCCTTGCCCGACTCCGCCTCGTTCGATGCTCCCGTGCCGGACGCCGACGCCGGTGGCGACGACAGCCGCCGCCCGGCGCTGCTGGAACTGGCCATCGACGTGCCCCCGGGGCACCACCGGCTGCTGCTTTTCGAGCCCGCGCAGCCGCCGCGCGAACTGGCGATCGCGGCGCTCGCGATCTGCCCTGCGGCCTGTTTCCAGCTCCCTCGCCCGGCGCCGCAGTGCGTCGGCGACCGGCTGTGGGGGCCGGCCGTGCAGGTGTATGCGCTGCGCTCATCGCGCAACTGGGGAATCGGCGATTTCGGCGACCTGCTGCGCCTCGTCGACCTCGCCGCCGATGCAGGCGCGCACGTCGTCGGCGTCAATCCGCTGCACGCGCTGTTCCCGCACGACCCGGCGCGTGCGAGCCCGTACAGCCCGTCGAGCCGCGAATGGCTCAACGTGCTGTACATCGAGATCGAGACGACGCGCGACTACGGTGAATGCGCCGCCGCGCGCCAGCGCGTCGAAGAGCCCGCGTTCCGGCAGCGCCTCGAAGCGCTGCGGGCGACCGAATTCGTCGACTACGGCGGCGTCGCTGCGGCGAAGTTCGAAGTGCTCGAGATGCTGTACCGCCATTTCCGCAGCGTGCATCTCGAGCGCAACACGCAGCGCGCCGGGCTGTTCCGCGACTTCCAGCGCGAGGGCGGGCGCAGCCTGCGCGCGCACGCGCTGTTCGACGCGCTGCAGGAACGGTTTTCCCGCCTCGACCCCGCAGTGTGGGGCTGGACCGTGTGGCCCGAGGCGTACCGCGACATCGACGGTCCGGCGGTCGAAGCGTTCGCCGTCGCCAACGAGGAGCGCGTCGAGTTCTTCGAGTACCTGCAATGGCAGGCTGAAGCGCAGCTGCGCCGCGTTGCCGCGCGGGCGCAGGCGCGCGGCATGGCGATCGGCCTGTACCGCGACCTGGCAGTGGGTGTCAACGAAGGTGGTTCGGAGACGTGGACGCGGCCGAAGCTGCACGCGCTCGGCATCCACGCCGGCGCGCCGCCCGACGAGCTCAACCCGGCAGGGCAGGACTGGGGTTTTCCGCCGGTCATTCCGCAGCGCCTTGCGGCCGAGCGCTTCGAACCTTTCCTCGCGGTGCTGCGCGCGAACATGCGCCACGCCGGTGCGCTGCGCATCGATCACGTGATGAGCCTGATGCGCCTGTTCTGGCTGCCGGGCGACGGGCAGCGCGAAGTCGGCGCCTACGTCGCCTACCCGATGGACGAGCTGCTCGGGCTGCTGTGCCTCGAGAGCCGCCGCCATCGCTGCGTCGTCATCGGCGAGGACCTCGGCATCGTGCCGCAGGGCGTCCGCGACGCGATGGCGCGCCACGCGATCCTTTCGTACCGCCCCCTGTATTTCGAGCAGGACTGGGACGCCGGCGGCTTCAGGGCGCCGCGGGACTGGCCGGTGCAGGCGGTGGCGGCGGTGTCGACGCACGACCTGCCGACGCTGCGCAGCTACTGGAGCGGCTTCGACCTGCACCTGCGCGACAGGGTCGGTATGTACCGCCAGCCCGGGATGCACGCTCGCCAGCTCGAACGCCGCGAGGCCGACCGTCGCGCGCTGCTTGTCGCACTGGCTGCCGAAGACGTCCCCGGCGAGGGACTGGGCACCGATCCGGCGCGCATCGCGGACGACGATCCGCGCCTCCTGGTTGCGGTGCATCGCTTCATCGCGCGCACCCCGGCGGCAATCGCGGTGGTGCAGTTCGAGGACGTCCTGGGACAGCTCGAAGGCGTCAATCTGCCGGGGACGAGCGAGTCCGAACACCCCAACTGGCGCCGCAAGCTCGGCGCCGACCTCGCCGACCTCGAGGTCGATCCGCGGTGGCGCGCCGTCAGCGCCGCGGTGGACGCGGAACGGCCGTGCCCGCTGTGCGAGCTGAGCGGCGGCCCGCCCGACTTCCACCCGGAAACTGCGGCGATCCCGCGTGCGACGTACCGGCTGCAGTTCCACGCCGACTTCGGCTTCGCCGCGGCCGAAGCAGTGCTGCCGTATCTCGCCGAGCTCGGCATCAGCCACGTCTACGCCGCGCCGTTCCTGAAGGCGCGCCCCGGCAGCCGGCACGGCTACGACATCATCGACCACCAGGCGGTGAATCCCGAGATCGGCAGCGAAGCGGACTTCGACCGTTATTGCGCACGTCTGGCCGAGCTCGGACTCGGGCAGGTCCTCGACGTCGTGCCGAATCACGTCGGTGTGCTCGGCGCCGACAACGAGTGGTGGCAGGACGTGCTCGAGAACGGCGAGGCGTCCGAATGCGCGGACCACTTCGACATCGACTGGCAGCCGCCTTTCCCCGAGCTGCGCGGCAAAGTGCTGCTGCCGGTGCTCGGCGACCAGTACGGGCTGGTGCTCGAAGCCGGCGAACTCACGCTCGGCTTCAGCGCCGAGCGCGGCGAATTCAGCGTGCATTACTTCGAGCACCGCTTCCCGGTCGATCCGTGCGACTACCCCTCGATCCTCACGCCGGCCGCGTCGACGCGCGGCGCGCAGAGCGTCGTCGCCGCCGAGCAGGTCGAACTCGAGACGCTGCTCGCGGCGCTGCGCCACCTGCCGCCGCGCGACGTCGCCGACCCGGCGCTGCAGACCGAGCGCCGCCACAACAAGAACCTCTTCAAGCAGCACCTCGCAGCGCTCCACGAGCGCCTCCCGGCGGTGCGCGCGCGCATCGAGGAACGGCTTGCGGCGTTCAACGGGCGCGTCGGCGAACCGGCGAGCTTCGACGCGCTCGACGCGCTGCTCGCACGGCAGGCGTACCGGCTCGCGTCGTGGCGCGTCGCTGCCGACGACATCAACTACCGCCGCTTTTTCGACATCAACGACCTCGCGGCGCTGCGCATGGAAGTGGACAGCGTGTTCGAGGCGACGCACGCGCAGATTTTCCGCTGGCTCGCGGAAGGGCGCGTGTCGGGCCTGCGCATCGACCACCCGGACGGGCTCGCCGAGCCGGTCGCGTATTTCGAACGCCTGCAGGGCCGCCACGCGGCGATTTGCCGCGAGCTGGCGCTCGCCCGCGGCACGCCGCCGGCAGGCCCGGAACCGGCGCTGTATCTCGTCGTCGAGAAGATCCTCGCCGAGTTCGAGCCGCTGCCGGGCGAGTGGCCGGTGCACGGCGACACCGGCTACCGCTTCGCGAACCTGTGCAATGGACTGTTCGTCGATTCGGCGCAGGAGTCGCGCTTTTCGCGGATCTACCGCGCCTTCACCGGCGAAGCGCGCAATTTCAGCGAAGTGCTGCACGAAGCGAAGCTGCTGATCATGACGCATTCGCTGCCGGGCGAAGTCAGCGGGCTCGCGGTGCTGCTGCACGACATCGCGCAGCACGACCGCCGCACTCGCGATTTCACGCGCAGCCGGCTGCGCGGCGCGCTGAAGGAGATCGTCGCCGGCTTCCCGGTCTATCGCACGTACATCGGGCCGCGCGGTGTTTCCGACACCGACCGCCGCTACATCGAGCGCGCCGTCGCGACCGCTGCCGCGCGCACCCGCGCCGGCGACGCGACAGTGCTGCGCTTCGTGCGCGACGTGCTGGTCTCGGCGCCGACCGAAACCGCGGCCGAACTGCGCCTGCTCAAGCTGCGCTTCGTGCGGCGTTTCCAGCAGTTCACCGCGCCGGTGATGGCAAAGTCGATGGAAGACACCGCGTTCTACCGCTACAACCGGCTGGTGTCGCTCAACGACGTCGGCGGCGACCCGCACACGTTCGGCATCGCGGTGCAGGACTTCCACGCTGCCAACGAGCGCGTCGCGGCGAGCCATCTGTTCAGCCTGATCGGCAGCTCGACGCACGACAGCAAGCGCTCGGAGGACGTGCGCGCGCGCATCGACGTGCTGTCCGAGATGCCGGGCGCGTGGCGGCTCGCGCTGCGGCGCTGGCGCAAGCTCAACGAGCGCCACAAGCGCCGGGTCAATGACGCGCTCGCGCCGTCGTGCAACGACGAGTACCTGCTGTACCAGACGCTGCTCGGCGTGTGGCCGGCGACGCCGCCTAACGCGCGCGACCTGGCCGAGCTCGCGCGCCGCGTCGATGCGTACATGCTGAAAGCCGCGCGCGAGGCGAAACGGCACACCAGCTGGATGAATCCCGAGCCCGGCTACGAGGCGGCGCTTTCCGGCTTCGTGCGGCGTCTCTTTGCCGGCGGCCTCGACAACCCGTTCGTCGCCGATTTCCTGCCGTTTCACGCGCGCGTGTCGTGCTTCGGCTGCTACAACAGCCTCGCGATGGCGCTGCTCAAGCTCACCGCCCCGGGCGTGCCGGACATTTATCAGGGCTGCGAGAGGTGGAACTACCGGCTCGTGGACCCGGACAACCGCGTCCCCATCGATTTCGCCGCCGCGCGCGAACTCCTGCACGCCCTGCGGGAGGAGTGCCCGGACGGCGCGGACGAGGCCACGCGACGCAACGCGCTCGCCGCGATGCTCGACGCGATGTCCGACGGTCGGGACGACGGTCGCATCAAGCTCTACGTGCTGTGGCGCGCGCTCGCGGTGCGCCGCGAGTTCGAGCAGACGATGCGTTTCGGCCGCTACGTCGCGCTGGAGACCGACGGGCCGGCGGCGCTGCACGTCGTCACGTTCGCGCGCGTGCTCGGTGACAACATCGTCGTCGTCGTCGCCTCGCGCCTGCTGTTCACGCTGTGCCGCGGCGATGCCGCGCTGCTGCGCGACACGACGATCTGGCAGGACACGTTCGTCGAGCTGCCGGCATTCTCGGAAGGCCGGCAATGGCGCGACGCGCTGTGCGGGCAGGCCGTGCGGCCGGAGTGCGCCGGCAACCGCTGCCGTCTCGATGTCGCGCGCCTCTTCGGGGCGCTGCCGCTGGCCCTGCTCGTGCCGCAACGCGAGCGTGCCGCCGCCGTCCGGGAGGCCGGATGAGCGCGATCAGGAAAGCCGCCCGACTCCGTGTGCTGTTCGCGACGTCCGAATGCGCGCCGTGGGCCAAGACGGGTGGACTCGGCGACGTCAGCGCGAGCCTGCCGGCAGCGCTGGCCGCGCTCGGGCTCGACGTGTGCGTGCTGCTGCCGGGCTATCCGTCGGTGCGCCAGGCGGCGCGAAATGCGCGCAAGGTCGCGGACCTGCGCTCCGCGCACGGCCTGCCGTCCGCCCGCCTGCTGCGCGGCCGGCTGCCGAGCGGCGTGCCGGCGCTGGTGCTCGACTGTCCATCGCTGTACCGGCGCGAGGGCGGCCCGTACCAGGACGCCGAGGGCGTCGACTACAGCGACAATGCGCTGCGTTTCGGGCTGCTGTCGCACGTCGCCGCGCGCCTCGCGAGCGCCGCGAGCCCGCTGGTGTGGCGCGCCGACATCCTGCACTGCAACGACTGGCCGACGGCGCTGGCGCCGGCGTACCTGAAGCTCGGCCTGCCCGCGGCGGCGCCGAGCCTCGTCGTCGTCCATAACCTCGCGTTCCAGGGGATCTTCCCGCTCGACGTCGCCGAACGGCTCGGCCTGCCGGCGCACAGCCGGAAATCCGAAGGCGTCGAGTACTGGGGCAAGCTGTCGTTCCTGAAAGCGGGCCTCTACTACGCGGATCGGATCGTCGCCGTCAGCCCGACCTATGCGCACGAGATCCGCACCGAGGCGCACGGCTGCGGCATGCAGGGGCTGCTCGAAATGCGCGCGAACCGCCTTGCCGGCATCCTCAACGGCATCGACATGGATGCCTGGAACCCGCGCACCGATCCACACCTCGACACGAACTACGACGCGGACACGCTCGAAGACAAGGCACCGAACAAGCGCGCACTGCAGGCCGAGCTGGGACTGGCGGCCGACGGCGATGCGCTGCTGCTCGGCATGGTCACCCGGCTGACGGACCAGAAAGGCATCGACCTGGTGCTCGATGCGCTGCCGGAGCTGCTCGCGCGGCCGGTGCAGCTCGCGCTGCTCGGAGGGGGTGATGCGCGCTTCGAGCAGGCGTGGCGGGAACGTGCGGCCGCGACGCCGCACCGCATCGCGGCGGTGATCGGCTTCGACGAGCGGCTCGCGCACCGTATCGAGGCCGGCGCCGACGCGTTCGTGATGCCGTCGCGCTTCGAGCCGTGCGGGCTGAATCAGATGTACAGCCAGCGTTACGGCACGCCGCCGATCGTGCGCGCGACGGGAGGGCTCGTCGACTCGGTCGGCGACTTCAGCGTCGATGGCCTGCATCGCGGCGAAGCGTCGGGGTTCCTGTTTGCAGAGGCGACGCCGGCGGCGCTCGTCGAAGCGGTCGACCGTGCGCTGAAAGTCTTCGCCGACCGGGTGGCGTGGCGCACGCTGTGCCGCAACGGCATGGCGCGCGACTTCAGCTGGGGGGGCAGCGCCGGCCGATACGCGCGGCTTTACGTGGCGATGCGAGCAGCGGCGGCAGCCTGAGCCGGGCCGCCCACGCCGCTTCGCGCAGGGGCCGGACGCGCTCGTGCGTCCGTTTATGCCGTGGCTTCGGCAAGGACATGCAGCCAGTCATCGACGAAGCGCTCGATGTTGAAGCGCTCGAGCGCGACGCGGCGGGCGCCGGCGCCGAGCCGCGCCGCTTCGTCGGGCGCTTCGATCAGGTGCCGCATCGCCTCGACGAGACGCTGCGGATCGGTGTCGAGGAAGCCGGATTCGCCGTTGCGGATCACGGTCACGAGTTCGGTGGTCGCGAGCCCGACGACCGGCAGGCCGATCATCATCGCTTCGATCGCGGCCAGCCCGAGGCTCGTCCAGCGCACCGGATGGAAGTAGAAGCGGTAATGCGAGAGGAATTGCGGCAGCTCCGGGTTCGGGATTTCGCCGAGCCCGCCGCTGCATTCGGACGCCATGCCGACGAGGTCGAGCGGCACCTGTGCCCGCGCCATCGCGAAGACGTCCGCGCCAAGGCGCCGGCCGCGGCGCGCGAGATGGTTCACCACCGCGACGCCGCGCGGCAGCCCGCCCTGGTAGCGCACATGCGGCGGCACGATCACGCCGTGGTCGATGACGCGCGTCGGCGTGCGGCCGTTGTCCCACATCAGTGCATTGAACGGCGTGACATGCACCAGCAGCGTCGCCGGGTCATCGACCGGGTGGCGCGTGTTCGTCGGATGTACCTGCGGCGTGTCGTGTTCGAGGTAGATGCGCGGCAGGCGCCGCTGCGCGGCGGACAGCACGCGGTACTGGTCGTCGTCGTAGTGGCTGCGCGACTGGAACAGGATGCAGTCGAATTCGGCCGTCTCAACCTGTTCGAGCGGCAGTTCGACGACGTTGTCGCCCCACGCCAGCGCGCCGGCCCGGCCCGCGTAGCCGGGCGAGCGCGCCGCATCGACGGGGATGTAGAACGTGTGGGGCACCTGGCTCAGGTAATAGAGGTAGTTGCCATGCACGTGCCACGTGAAGATGCGTAGCGGAGCGGACGATCGCATGAGGTTTTTTCCGCGTAGTCAGAAGAGGTCGTGTTCGCCGGCGCCGATCGCCGGCAGCGGAACGGAAGACTGTTCGGCGCCCAGGTCGAGCAGCTCGCGGGCGGCTTCGGCGACGCGCTGCGGGTCGAGCAGCCGCAGGCAGTTGTGGTGCCCCTGCGGGCAGACGCTGCGGTAGCAGAAGCGGCAGGGCACGTCCTCGTAGAGCACGCGGTGCGCGACTTTCCACGGCGCGTGCTGCGGGTTCGTCAGCGCATAGATGTCGACGACCGGCGTGCCGACCGCGGCGGCCAGATGCACCGGGCCGGTGTTGTTCGCGATCAGTACCGCGGCCGAATCGATGACGGCCGCGAGCTCGCCGAGGCGCAGCCTGCCGGCGAGCGACGGCAGGCAACCCCCGGCAAGCGAACGGATCGTATCGACCAGCGCCCGTTCGGATTCGTCTCCCGTGAAGAGGATCTGGAACGCCTGGCCGCCAGCTGCGAAGCCGAGCACGCGCTTCACGACTGCGGCGAAATGCTCTTCCGGATAGCGGCGCGACGGCGCCGACGCGCCGGGGTGAATGACGACGTACGGCCGCTCGGGGTCGATGCCTTCGCTGCGCAGCAGCGCGCGTGCATGAGCCTTGTCGTCGGCGCGCAAGCGGAACGACAGGCGGCGATCGTTGCAGCTCGCGCCGACCGCGGCGACGAGGTCGAGCTGGCGGCGCACCTCGTGGCGCAACAGCTCCTGCGGCTCCGGGTCCTCGATCCAGTCGGTCAGGAGCTGATAGGGGTTCTCGCGGCAGTGTGCGAGCCGCAGCGGAATGCCGGCGAGCCAGCACAGCATCGCCGCAGGCAGCGCGCTCTGGCTATAGACAGTGAAGATCACGGCGGCGTCGAAGCCTCGCTCGCGCAGCCGCTGCGCGGCATCCATCAGGCCACCCGGCGGGCTGTCGGCGCCCGGCATCCACGGCGCGCCGGACATGACGATGGCGTCGTCGACTTCCGGCACGAACGGCACTGCGGCCGCTCCCGACGCGGACGTGAGCAGCGTGATGTGCCGGCCCGGCACGGATTCACGCAAAGCCCGGATCGCCGGGGTGGTCATCAGCACGTCGCCGAGGTTGTCGAGCCGCACCGCGACGATGCGTCGTGCCTCTTTCCAGCGCGCGGCGCGCGTCAGCGCGTCCATTCCGGCTCGTCCGTCTGCCACACCGTGAAGCCGCTCTCGGGTTCCGTCGCGATCCAAGCGGGCGCTTCAGCCGGCGTCCAGTCGAGGATGCCGTCCACCGCTTCGACGAGGCTCGAGGCGACGAGGTCGGGCTCGCGCATCGGTCCGCGGCGCCATTCCGTTTCCGACCCGACCGCGAGCAGCACGGTGCGGCAGCCGGCCCGTCGCCCCGCTTCGATGTCGTCGAGGATGTCGCCGATCAGCCACGAGCGCCGCAGGTCGAGGCGGTGGTCCTGCGCGGCCTGCAGCAGCAGGCCGGGTTCGGGCTTGCGGCATTCGCAGCGGCTGGCGAAGCGGAAGTCCGTGCCCTGCGGATGGTGGGGGCAGTGGTAGATCGCGTCGAGCACGACCCCGTACGGCGACAGCAGCGCGGCGATCGCGGCCCACACCGCTTCGAGGGCATCGGGCTCGAACAGGCCGAGCGCCACTCCCGGCTGGTTCGTCACGAGGATGAGGCGGTAGCCGTGGCGCTGCAGCCGTGCGAGCGCTTCGCCTGCGCCTTCGCACAAACGCACCTTGGCCGGATCGACGTTGTACGGCACGTCGTCGATCAGCGTGCCGTCCTTGTCGATGAAAACCGCAGCATTCAGGGCCACGATGTCTCTCCCATCGGCAGCACGGTGATTTCCGGCACGACGCTGTCCCGTGGCATCTGCAGCACCTGCACGACTGCCGCCGCGACCGTCGCGGGTTCCTGCAGCGTCGCGAGGTCGATGTCCGGAAAGCGGTCGAGCAGGAAAGGCGTGCGCATGCCGCCAGCGATGACCGCGGTGACCTTGATGCCGAGCGGGCGCAGTTCGGCGTGCAGCGCGTGCGAGAAGCCGAGCAGGCCCCATTTGCTCGCGTGATACACCGAGGCGTTCGGCCACGCGCGCTTGGCCGCGGTCGAGGTGATGTTGATGATGTGGCCGCTGCCGAGCGGGCGCATCTGTTCGAGTACGCGCTTGCAGAACAGGAATGGCCCGCGCAGGTTCGTCGCCATCACGCGGTCCCACTGCGCCACTTCGAGCTCGTCGAGCGGCAGCGTGTAGTCGACGCCGGCGTTGTTGATGAGGATGTCGATCGCGCCGAAGCGCTCGCGTCCGGCGTCGAGGCAGTCCGCCACCTGCTGCTCGTCGCCGACGTCGACGGCGCAATGCATCGTCTGGTAACCCTTGGCGGTCAGCGCCAGCGCGGCCTGCTCGGCGAGATCGGCCCGCACGTCCGCGATGATGACGCGTGCGCCGCCGGCGCACAGCGCCTCGCACAACGCTTTGCCGAGCCCGCGTCCGCCACCGGTGACGAGAGCGGTCCTGCCGTCGAGAGAGGTGTTCTGGAGAGTCATAAGCCGATCGTCCTTTCGGTGATTTGGAACGCGGGAGCGGGTTGCACGGCGCGGTAGACGGTCTCGAGCGCGCTCGTCACGCGCTGCCACGTGAAGCCGCTGCGCACGCGCCGCATCCCGGCGCGGCCGAACATCCGCCCGAGGGACGGTTCGCGATGCAGGCGGGCAAGACGCGCGGCGAGCGCGTGCGGCTCGTTCGGCGGCACGAGAAACCCCGTGACCCCGTCGACGACGGTGTGCTTGATGCCGCCGACTTTCGCGCCGATCACCGGACAGCCGCAGGCCATCGCTTCGAGCGGCGTGATGCCGAACGGCTCGTACCACGGCGTCGTGACGAACACATCGGCGCCGCAATAGAAGTCGCGCAGCGTCGCGCGGGCGCGCCGCCCGGTGAAGATCACGCGTTCGGCGACGCCCTCGGCCTTCGCGATCGCCGCGAGGCGGCCGATCTCGGGCGTGAGCGCAGGATCGGGTTGGTCCGACTCGCCGCCGACGACCAGCAGCGTCGCCTCGACCCCGTGCTGCCGCCGCAGTTCGGCGATGCCGCGAATGACGTTGTCGACGCCTTTGCGCGGCACCAGGCGCCCCAGCTGCAGGACCACGAACTGGTCGTCACCGATCCCGAGTTCCTTGCGCAGCGGATGCCTTCCGGGCCCCAGTTCGGTGGTATCGACGCCGCACGGCACGACCGCGACGCGCTCGGGCTGCGCGTCGTAGAGGTCGACGAGATCGCAGCGATCCTGCGGGCATTCGGCAATGATGCGGTCCGCGGAAGCGACCAGCAGCTCCTCGATGTCCGTCCGCGATGCCGGAAACCCGTCCGCGCTGCCCTGATGCAGGCGGCGCACTTTTCCGAGCGCGTGAAACGTGATGACAAACGGCGTGCCGTATTCCTCGCGCATCCTCAGCGCGGCGATGCCGGACATGAAGAAATTCGCATGGACGACGTCGTACGGCCGGCTTTCGGCGCAGCAGGCGATGACGCTTTCGCTGAATTCCTCCATGTGCGGCAGCAGCGCCTCCTTCGCCATGAAGCGCGGCGGCCCGGCGGGGACCGGGATCACCCGCACGTTCTGGCCAAAGCGCACGACAGGCGGCAGGTCCGGACTGTCGCGCCGCGTGAAGACATCGACGCTGTGCCCGGCGCGTCCCAGTTCTCGGGCGACGTAGGCGACGTACACATTTTGGCCGCCGCTGTCGACGCTCCCGAGCGTCGCGAGGGGGGAGGCGTGTTCGCTGATCAGTGCAATTTTCATGTTGTCGCCGCCTATGCTGTCGTACGGAGGGATCGCCCCCGCATCGGCAAGCTCTGTGCCCGGACGGAATACGGGCTGCGGACGCGTGCCGGGATCCGGCACGGGCCGTGGGATGTAAGTTCGCGTGGAGTGCGGGAAGGAGTTACAGGGGGCGCGGATCGGAAGGCGCCTTGTCGGGTTCGTCGCCGTCCTGCCTGAGCACGGTGATCGTGCCGTTGCTTTCCATGAACGCGGCGCGCACGTCCGCCAGATCCTCGATGCCGTGTTCGCGCAGCTTCGAGCGCAGCTCCGCTTCGCTCATGAATTCGCGCCGCAGGTTGCGGTGCAGGATCTGGCCTTCCCGCACCAGCGGGAGCGTCGGCGGCTGCAGCAGGCGGCGCAGGCGCTCGGAGCGGAACGCGAGGTAGTCGAAAATGACGTTCCACGCGATGATCGTCGCGACCAGTATCAGCCCGTCGGTGATCGAGCGGTATTCGCCGGCCATCGCGTTCTGCGCGGCGTCGGCGATGAGCACCAGCAACAGCACGTCGGCGACACCGACGGCGCCGATGTCGCGCTGCAGAATCGTGCGGAACATCGCGAAAATCGCCCAATACACGACGGTGCCGCGAATCATGAGCTCGAGCGGCGAAACCGTCAGCGCAAACATTCCGTTCCAGTCAATCGCCATCGTGGCCTCCCCCCGGCGCAGCGGCACCGCGCGTCTCGCGGCCATCGCCGTTTCAGCCTCACTGCAATCGGCTTTCCCGGCGCAGGTGCTGCCATGCGCATCAACTCGCCGGCAATTGACTGAAAAAATTACAACTTCCCACAATGGGCCGAGGTCGGGAAGACTAATATCAAGAGAGCGTCGTGCCCTGGAGGAGAAATGTCGAACGTACTGCTGGTCGATGACGACCCGGAATCCCTGGGCTGGCTCACCGAGTTCATCAAGGGGGAAGGCTATACCGTGGCCACCGCCGATTCGCTGCGTGCCGCCCGCATCCATCTCACCCGCTCGACTCCCGATGTCGTGCTCACCGACCTGATGCTTCCGGACGGGCTGGGGATCGATCTCGTCGGCGAGCTCGAGTCGAGCGACACGACGGAAGTCGTCCTCATCACCGGGCATGCGAGCGTCGAGACCGCGATCGACGCGCTGCGCTCCGGCGCCACCGACTACCTCGTCAAGCCGGTCGATATCGAGCGCCTGCGCGGCATCCTGCAACGGATCCCGAAAACGGAGCATTTCCGCCAGGAAATCGGCGAGCTGCGCAACGAACTGCGCAAGCTCGGACGCTTCGGTCACATCCTCGGCAGCTCCCCGCCGATGCATCGCCTGTACGACCAGCTCTCGCGCGTCGCGCCGACGTCGGCCTCGGTGCTGCTGATCGGCGAGAGCGGCACCGGCAAGGAAGTGGTCGCGCAGAGCATCCACGACCTGAGCCGGCGCAAGCGCCACCCGTTCCTGCCGCTCAACTGCGGGGCAGTGTCGCCGCAGCTCGTCGAGAGCGAGCTGTTCGGACACGAGAAAGGCAGTTTCACGGGGGCCGATCGCCAGCATCACGGCTTTTTCGAACGGGCCAACCGCGGCACGCTGTTCCTCGACGAAGTCACCGAGATGCGCCCGGAACTGCAGGTCAAGCTGCTGCGCGTGCTGGAGACCGGCACGTTCATGCGGGTCGGCACGAACGAACACATCTCGACCGACGTGCGGCTGATCGCCGCGACGAACCGCTCGCCCGAAAAAGCGGTCGCCGAGGGCCGCATGCGCGAAGACCTCTATCATCGCCTCAACGTGTTCCCGATCTACCTGCCGCCGTTGCGCGAACGCGGCACCGACATCGAACTGCTCGCGGAACATTTCCTCGCCGAGCTCAACGAGCAGGAGCAGACGAACAAGCGCTTCTCGCCCGCGGCGATCGCTGCGCTGTATACGCACAAATGGCCGGGCAACGTGCGCGAGCTGAAGAACTACGTCCATCGCGCCTTCATCCTCGCCGACGACATCATCGAACCGGACCACGCTCCGGAGAACTTCCTGCAGAAATCGAACAGCTCCGTGATCACGATCCGCGTCGGTACGCCGCTCGACGAAGTCAACCGGCGGGTCATGGAAGCCACGCTGATGGAATGCGGCAACGTCAAGCGCAAGGCGGCCGAGATGCTCGGCATAAGCCTGAAGACGCTGTACAACCGCTTGGCCGTCTATAACGCCGGCAAGGAGGATCTCTATGACGAAGAGGATACCGAGGAGTTTGCGGGCGGGCCGGGCGAGGACGAGAGCCGTCCTTCGGCCAACGAGGTGCAGTGAGACCGAAGCAGCGAAACACGCTGCTTCGATGTAAGTCTTACAGGCTGGCGTAAGTCTTACTGGACATCCGCATTGCATTTCCTGCGGTGCAACGCGTTTTCCCCCTGCATGAAACGTGCTTGCAGGAAGAACACGCTAACTCCCGCGGAGGTGTGCCAATGAGCAAGGAAAGCAGGCGCGACCCGGCCAAGCCAGGACCGGCGCAGCCGTCCAACCCCCGTTATCCGGTCGCCGACGCCGAAGACACGAACCTCGCCCGTCCTCCGGTCGCCGACGAGCTGCCGTTGCCGCACGAAAGGGACGAGTCGCCTGATCGGCCCGAGCCGGAAGGGAAACTGCCGCGCAAGGTGATCGAACAGGCCGCGCGCGACATCCGTCGCGGCCTGCGGGACACCACGGGGCGCGGCATCCCGTCTGACGTTCCGGGTCCGGGCGTGCCGCCCGAACGCTCGCCGGGGGCCGACGTGCCGCCCGAGACCTCGGACGCGACGAACCGCGACCCGCGCGAGGACGAGCGTCGGCGCTGACCGTCATTTCGCCCGGGCACGCGGTTTGCCCCTCGTGAGTACGCCAACGGCTGTGCCTCGGCAACGGGCTTTGGCAGATCACTCAAAGGAGAACCCAGAATGGAAAACACGACAACGGGTATGCAAGGCTCGATGGCCGGGAGTGCGGAGAAGGGAGCGGAGAAAATCGAGCACCTCTCAAGCACCGCCCACGAAACGGTCGATCGTGTTACCGGGGCCGCGGCCTCGACGCTGCGGCACGCCGGGGAAAAAGGGGAGGAATGGATGGCGGCGCAGGAGCAGATGCTCGAAGGCGCGCGCGAATGTGTCCGGCGTCATCCGGTCGCGTCAGTGATGATCGCGGTCGGAGTGGGGATGTTGTTCAGCCGCTTCACGTCGCACTGATCGCGCCGCGAGCGGGAGCCGATGATGGCGGCGGGAACGTACGAAACAGGGCCGGCAGACCCTTCGCTGCCGGGCTTGTTGCGGCGGGTCAAGAGTCTGGCGAAATCGTACGCATCGCTGGTCGTCGTCGACGCCCGCCACGCGGTGCACCAAATCATCGAAGTGCTGTGCGTCGCGATCGTGGCGGCGGTGCTGGTCGTCACGGCGTGGCTCGCATTCGTCGTCGCGGTCGCCGGCTGGCTGGTCGCCGATGGCGTTTCGTGGCCGGGAGTGCTGGCGTGCGCGGGCCTGATCAACGTTGTCGCAGCCGCGGTCGCAGGGCTGTGGCTGTGGCGGCAGCTCAAGCACAATCCGCCGCTTGCGGCGACGCTGCGGCAGGTCGAGGGCGAGCCGGCACGCGGAGACATACCATGAACACACGTGGAAAATCGCTTACGGAAGCCGAAGCCCGTGTTGCGCTGGAGCGTCGATTGCTCGACGCCCAGTTCGACGCGTGGCGCGGTCATGTGCGCAGCGAAGTCGCATCCCCGCGTGGCCTGGGTGCAGCGTTGCTGACGGGGTTTGTCGTCGGCAACGTGCTGCGGCGACGTCCTCGCCGGCAGGAGGCCGGGGCACCGGTGCGCAAAAGCTTTCTCGCAGTCGCAACGGGCCTGGCGCTGTCGGCGTTGCGCTGGCGCTACGGCAACCCTTGGGGGGCGGTCCCGCACCTGGTCGGGTGGGTGCAGCAGCGAGGCGCAGGTGGAACCGCTTCGCCAAGGGTAACTGCCAGCCCGTCGCCTCCTTGGCCGGGGTCGCGCATGCCTGCGAAACGGTAATTATCTGCAAGAAAGAACACCGCCAACGGATCACGGTCATAAGATGAGTGAGCCGGATGGCCATCTCGTCCCGTTTCCGCAGCCTCTGCAGGCACTGCTGCCTGCCAGTGCCGATGGAAACGGGCATGGTTGTCTTTGCGTGATGCAAGGCCGGAGACCATGCCGATGACGATGCGAATGGGTGATACCGTCTTCCTTCCCCCAGCCGCGGAGCGGGGACCGAGCGTCTGGGCGCTGCGGCTCCAGCAAATGTCCGCGTATGCGAGCCCCGCGGTCGTGGTACTGGCGCTGATCGGCGCAGTGGGATGGTTCGTCGGGATGCCCGCTCTGGGAACGCTGGGGACGGAGTTCGTGCCGTTCATGCCGACCAGCATCGTCAAGCTCCTGTTCATCGCCTTCGCGCTGCGCGAGCTCGACCGTGCGCCGAGTGCGCGTGCATGTTTCACTGTTCCGCTGGCGGCCCTTGCCGTCGCGCTGATGTCGGTGATGGCCCTGACGCTCGGACCGGACCCGGTCGGCATGGTCCTGTCGCCGCTGCTGCCCACGGCCGAGCCCGGATCGATTTATTCCCCTTCGGGGCCGGCGCTCGGGACAGCCACCACCTATTTTCTCCTTGCTGCCGCGCTGGCGCTCGCGCCGCTGAGCGACGACCACCGCCTGGTCGCCGTCTCGCGGCTGCTCGCCGTGGCCGTCGGCGGCATCGCGCTGGTGGCCGTGGTCGGGCTGACTTTTCACCTGGTTCGCCTCAATCTCGCGATTCCTTCGGTCGGCATCGCGCTGCCGGTGGCGCTTGCGCTGATGATCACGAGCTTCAGCCTGCTGTTGAGGAATCCGCCCCTGCGCTTCATGCAGCTGCTCGAACACGATTCGCCGGGCGCGGTGATTTTCCGCCGCCTGCTGCCGGTGGCGGTCGCCGTGCCCCTCTTGGCCGGCTGGCTGCAGGCACTGGGCCAGCGCTTCGGATGGTTTGGCGTGATCGAGAGCGAAGGGGTCGTCGCGGTCGCGATGATCGTCGCGTGCACGGTCCTGATCCTGTGGACCGCCGCCCGGCTCGACGAGATGAATACCGACCGTTCGATCGCCGAGCTCCGCGCCAACACGCAGCAGCAGTGGCTGGAGGTCACGCTGACGACGATCGAGGACGCGGTCATTACCGTCAATGACGAGATGCGTGTCGGGTTCCTCAACCCGGCGGCCGAGACATTGCTCGATGTCAAGGTCGGCGACGCGATCGGCCGTGATCTGCAGGAACTGGTCGTTCTCATCGACGAAGCGACCGATCAGGCGATGGGGTCGCCGTTCGCGAGGGCGTTTTCCGAACTGCGCCGAGCGACGATCAGCGGCGAGCCGGCGCTGCGCCTGCGCGACGGCAGCGTGCGCGCGGTGGAGGCGACCGCGACGCCGATCCGCGACTGGAAAGGCGGGATCAGCGGCGGCGTGCTGGTGCTGCGCGACGCCCGTGCCCATCGTGCGCGGGAACATGCGGACCGGCAGGCGTACGCGGCACTCGACCGGCGCGTCGGCGATCGCACGCGGGCGCTGGAACGGACGATGACGGTGCTGCGCGAGAGCACCACGCTGCTCAGCACGATCGCTGCGAGCACGCCGGAGCTGATCGTCGCGAAAAGCCGCGAGGGGCGCATCATGATGGTCAATCCGGCCGCTCTCCAGGCGATGGGGCTGAGCCGGGCGCAGGTCGTCGGCCACAAGGAAGAGACCCTTTTCGGCGACTCCGAGGAAATGCGCCGCATCCTCGAGAACGACCGCCGCGTCATCGAGACGCGCCGGCCGATCGTCGTCGAGGAAACGCGCACGACACGCGCCGGCACCCGCACTTTCCTCGTGACGAAGTCGCCGCTGCGCGACTCGCAAGGGCACGTCTTCGGGCTCGTTGGCGTGTCCAAGGACATCACCGAGCGCAAACGTGCGCAGCGCGAGCTCGAACAGCTGCTCGTCGCCGAACACCGCCTGCGGGGCGAGGCCGAACGCGCCAACCGCGCGAAGGACGAGTTCCTCGCGATCGTGTCGCACGAGCTGCGTTCGCCGCTGAATGCGCTGAAAGGCTGGAGCCAGGTGCTCACCGCGTCGAGCAACCTCGAACCCGCCACGGTGCTGCGCGCGGCCGAGGCGATCAAGCGCAACATCAACCACCAAGCGCGGCTGATCGACGACCTTCTCGACACTTCGCGGATCATCAGCGGCAAGCTCGAACTGAACTGCCGCCGCGTGAATCTCGTCGATATCGTCCATGCGGCGATCGACCTTTCGTGGGACACCGCGAAGGCGAAACGGATCGAGCTGCGCGTCCATACCGATTGCCCGGTGATGACGATCAACGGCGATCACGACCGCCTGCAGCAGATCGTCATCAACCTGCTCGCGAACGCGCTGAAGTTCACGCCGGAAGACGGTTGGATCGAGCTGCGCCTGACCCAGGGCGAGACGTCGGTAATCCTCGCGGTCGCGGATTCCGGAGTCGGCATCGAGGCCGACTTCCTGCCGCACGTGTTCGACCGCTTCAGCCAGGCCGACACTTCGATGACGCGTCGCCACCAAGGGCTCGGGATCGGGCTTGCGCTGGTGCGCAACCTCGTCGAGCTCCACGGCGGCAGCGTTCGGGTCGAGAGCGCCGGTGCGGGCTGCGGGTCGGTATTCACGGTGGAACTGCCCGGCCCGGTGCAGGACATCCTCCAAAGCGAATCGCCCGAAGCGCGGGAAGGTCGTCCGCCGCGCACCGCGCTCGAGGGCGTCGAAGCGCTGGTGGTCGACGACGAGGCGGACGCGCGCGAAGTGATGACGCTGATCCTGTCGCAGGCCGGTGCGCGCGTGCGCACCTTCAGTTCCGGGGCCGAGTTGCTCGCGGAGCTCGCCCGGCCGAATGCGGTCAGCCTGCCGGCGATCCTGCTGCTCGACATCGCGATGCCCGGTGACAGCGGCTTCAGCGTCCTGCAGCGCGTGCGCGAGCTCGCTTCGCTGCCGTTCATCCCGGCCGTCGCGGTGACTGCGCTGAGCCGCCTCGACCGGACGCGCTTCGAACTCGCCGGCTTCCAGGAGTGCGTCGGCAAACCGATCGAGGCGCGGATCCTGATCGAAACGATCGCCGCGACGCTCGACGTCGCGGATCGCGAGGCGCAACGCCCGCAAGCGTCGGCCGCGTGACATTCGCCGCGCCCGCGCGCCGCTATTGACCCGGCGGCCAAATGCCGTTCGGGCCGAGCCCTTCGGCTTTGCTCAGGACAGGCTTGTCGAAGCCTTGGCAGCGCCCTTCGACAAGCTCAGGGCGAACGGTTGTAACGGTTGTATTTGATTGCCGCCTTAATAACTACATCCCGCTGTAATCGTTGCAACGCCTTGCGCTTCTACGAGGGCCGATCGGCCCGTCGCGGCAGGGCGCGTGCAGGGCACGGCGTTTGCCACTCTCCGCGGAAGAGGGAGCAGGGTCGCCGGCGCAAGGCGTCCCTCGGGCAGCTCACCAATAGCGCATGAGGAGCACGATGATGAAACGACATCGTTCGCAGCCAACGCAGCAGCACGACGAACAGGCCCGCCGCGAACAAGGCGGGCGCGGCACACCGGGGCCGGGTTATGGCAGACCCCCTGACGTTTACGGCCAGGGCCGCGGCAGCGGGTCCAGCCAGCCGCAGCAGCTGCACGACAGCCAGCGCGGTTTCGACGAGGGCGGTTCGGCGGGGGGCTATGGCTCGGTGCGCGAAGGCTCG